>Ga0180433_10000207_pt1 | contig 103240 bp, 65 predicted proteins | sample SS_ome_8_FD_132980 | JGI IMG/M metagenome (GOLD analysis project Ga0180433, IMG submission 132980) | Hypersaline lake sediment archaeal communities from the Salton Sea, California, USA - SS_1_D_1 metaG | ecosystem: Environmental > Aquatic > Non-marine Saline and Alkaline > Hypersaline >... | reverse complement strand
TGGAAGGAAAGGGTCATATGGTCAAAGATATGAGGCAGAGGAGGGTACGTACGAAGGTCAGGGGTCTCAAAACGCATTTTTGGAAGAGAGAGCGGCTCAAAAAGCACCGAAGCTCTTGACAGAAGCCAAAGGAGAGGTTCTGAAATTTCAAATAAGCAAGGCGATTGCAAGGGGTCGTTTTAAGCGAACAAAGGCCGTCGATGTCGATAAGAAGTGATGCAATACCAAGCAACGTGCCTCCTTCTAAGTAGGTGTTTCAGGAGTATTTAGATTTTGCATGTGCTTAGTTTTTCTGTTGCCCCATTCCATAATCTGATCTCGGTATTTGTTGAAGTTTCCGATTAGTTGAGATGCTCGGGAAGGAAAGAGGATACAGGAGAGTCCTGTGAGTTGGGAATTGAATCCCTCGACAGCTCCTCCTCCTTTAAGAATGTTTTGGAACCGGGGAGATTTGGCGAGTTTTTTAAATCCATTTTTAATTTTAGCTGAGGTTTTGTCTGCATTGGTTTTAGGTTCTTCTGGGTTGGCTTTCGAGACGCGTCCAGCGAGGGAGCTTGCAGGAGGGGCAGGAGGGGCGTCTGGTGCTCCTGTGCCTTCTACGCTGGTGGGTCCACTTACATTCTGTGGGAAATCTGTTATGTTCACATTGCCAATAAGTGCATGACCTGCAGGGCTCTTTCCACCCAAATTGACGTCCTTTCCGAGACGTAGCACAGCAGTGTTGGTTCTGGAGGCTGTCTCTTCGGGGTCAGCTTTTTTAGATGTTGTCCCATCCTTACCGGCTGATATAGGGGGGGCAGCTTCTTTAGATGTTGTCCCATATTCAGCCATCACTGCATACATATCCTTACCGGCTGATGTAAGGGGGGGAGAACTAGCCTGTGCTGCTTGCATTCTCTCAAACCCTGGTAGGACTCCAGAGTCATCAGAATGGGAAGACTCAACTTCGCTTTCAGGTTGGCTCATGATGTCGTCTGCGTGAGCTTCTTCTTGGATGTCTTTTTTTAGAGCGAGATCCTTTGAACTTATTTTCATATTTGGGTCACCTTCAAGTGTTACCCATCCTTTATTATCGATTGTGCCAATCGTTTTAGGTTCTTGATTAGGATCGTGAATCTCTACCACTTTGTCGCCTACGTTGAGAGGCTCACCCTTCCTAGAGAGGATGGGTTTTAACGTGGATGCAGGTACGCTTGTTTCTTGATCTTTTGTATCCTTAATCGTTGCTGTATCTCCTGTGACTCGTTCCAGCGTTCCTGCGTGATTTTTTTCATCAGTCGTTCCAATGACGGTTTGTCCAACTGTAAAGGTGGTGGAGTTCTCTTGAGCTTCAAATTCAGTTCCACCAACATCAAAGGTTCCCGGTTTTCCGTCGACGGGTGTCCCTTCTTGCCATTGACCTTCTGTGTCCTGGAAGACTTGAGCTGGGGTGGCAGGTGCTTCTGCGGCTTGGGCGTCCTCAGAACCGCCTCCGGCTAACCCGTAAATGTCGGAAATGTCACGTGATTCTGGAATACCACCTAGATTTTCCATAATTAGCTCCCGTTAAACTTAAACACAATTTAATTATATAAAAAATATTATTATTAATAAATAATTAATTTTAATTAAACATTTCTTAATAATTATATTTTGTTTTTATATTTACATGAACTGCTCTGTGTTTAAGCGAATTGGGGGCTAACGGGTGAAAAAACCGCTCTAGAGGCGTTTATTTTATTTGAGGTGCAGATTTTGGTTTAGGCTGGGATATTGAGCTTTTTTTTTTGAGGGAGAAGTTAGTTGTGGATAAGCTGGTGGCATTTGGAGGCGTTCTTGAGTCTGACAAGGCGGAAGGAAAGGGTCATATGGTCAAAGATATGAGGCAGAGGCTGGTCGTTGATGTTGATAGGAAGTGATGCAATACCAAGCAGCACGCCTTCTTCTCAGTATGTGTTTGAGGAGTATCTTGATTTTACATGGGCTTAGCTTTTCTGTTGCCCCATTCGATAATCTGATCTCGGTATTTGTTGAAGTTTTCGATTAGTTGAGACGCTCGGGAAGGAAAGAGGATACAGGAGAGTCCTGTGAGTTGGGAATTGAATCCCTCGACAGCTCTTCCTCCTTTAAGAATGTTTTGGAACCGGGGAGATTTGGCGAGTTTTTTAAATCCATTTTTAATTTTAGCTGAGGTTTTGTCTGCATTGGTTTTAGGGTCGTCTGGGTTGGCTTTCGAGACGCGTCCAGCGAGGGAGCTTGCCGGCTGGATGTCTTTATTGGGGATACCCTTGACCTCTTGACCGTCGGCTCTGGTGACGGTGCTTGTTCCGTCTTCACCGATTTTTTTGAGTGTGCAGGGTCGTCCGTATACGAGGCAATTGCCTCCCTCAGCTACCACACTGTCAGTAGGGATGTATTCCCCAATTGAGAGGGTAGCATCTTCAGGTAGCGGTTTGTCTTTGCCTCTGCTTATTTCCCTGAGTGCTCTTTCTTGTTCTGTCATGGGTCTTTCGTCGCCCTGGATAAAGACACCCGCTTTGTTGCCGATCAGGGCGGGACCTTTGATGGTTCCCACTTGTCCTCCTGAGTGGAGGGCTCTCGTTTCAGGTTGTGGGACATCATTGGGAAAGCCAGGTGTGGTGCAGCGGGGTTTTTTTTCTAGTTGATCTGCTGAGACGTGTACTGTTCTGCCGTTTGCTATTGTTACATAGGCACCCTCACTAGTAATAGAAGCCACTTGGCAGGGAGTCATTGTCTTGTTTGGGCCTTTAAGCCAAACAGCGTCACCCTTGCGTATGAGGGAGTCCTCTTTTCTTTCGTACTTTTTGCCTTTTTTTCCTCCAATAGGGTCTAGGGAGGCTTTTCCTTTTTTGACGTCTTTCACAAGGCCAGGGGAGTTACGGCCTTTGAACTTCATGATGACAGCTTCTCCTAATTGTAAGGGGCCTTTTCGTATCGGTGGTCTTTCTTTGGTTAAGATGGTGTTGCTTTCGAAAATTCCACCACCACGCCCCTCTTGAATTTTTACATTTCCATCAGGTGAAGTTCCGATGACGACCCCGCTGACTTCCTTTCCTTCGCTGTCCAAGGCGGTGACTTGGTCACCTTGTCTTAGTTGACGAGGGTTAATGTATTCTGCAGGGGCCCCTGGAGCTCCTGCTTGGGCTGGGGGTCTTTCTGGTGCTATAGCACCTGCTGCACCATCGGCAGCTCGGTGTGTGGATTGTGTTAATTCGCTCGTCATCACTTTTCTTCTTGCTAAGGTGACATCGCTGATATTGACCTCTGTGGCTGCACCAGTTGTTTCCTCTGCAAGAATAAGCTTATCTCCTTCCACATTCATCAAGTTCCCACTGAACGAATATGTATTACCGTCTATGGTTATTGTTCCGGAGATCATATCTCCTTTTTTCAGACTCGAGGCATCAATAGGGTTGTTTGGGGATCCTCTTTGTTCTAAGAAGGTAAAGACACCTGTCAGGTCTCTTCTGCCAGTTTTCCACTCTCCCCCTATTCCTTGAGGTTGAACACCTTCAGCTCCTGCTTGGGCAGCTGGCCCACTTGAGGTGAGATCTATATGCCCAGGGACGGGGACTTGTCGCTGTGCGTTGATGACTTTTGTATTTGCACTTTCTGTCCAAATTCTCTGAGTAGTACCAACTTTCATTCCTCCATTTTCATCTATTTTTATGAAGGTCACTTCCTGACCATCTGCGAGAGTGATGAGATCGCCTTCTTTAAGGGCGCTTTTATCGATAGGGTTGTCAACAGAGCCTTCTAGCTCAAAGTCCACAGTGCTGTAGCCGCCGCTTGTGCCAGTACGGATCCATTCAGGTCCTGGAGCGGGGGTTCCTAGAGTAGAGGTGGGTATTTGTTTTGTCGCTTCCAAGATGGTGTCTACCTTGACTCCATGAGGATACTCATTGCTGGTGAGGTAGATATCACCCGTTGCGCTATCAGGCATTAAATTCCCTTTGACCTCTTTTGATTCGCCATCTACGGTAACTTTAGCGGTAATCCAATCTCCTTTTTTCAAATATTTAGCATCGATGGGATTGTCTTCTGAGCCTGTTTTTGTGAATTTTGTCCAAGAGGCAGTGTCATCAGTTCCCACTCTTTCCCATCCCTCTCCGATTCCTTCAGGTTGAGCGCTCCCAGCTACAGCACCTGCTTGGGTATCTTCTGCAAAGGGGGCAAGGCGAGTTTCTTTTAAAGATTCATATGGGGATTCATAAAAGGGGTCATACTCCACGTCTACTTCTGGGCGCTGAGCGTATCCGGTCTCCACTGTCTCATCTCCTAATTTTTTGCCGGGCCCCTTTGGACTCCCTCCTAGGAACTCTGTTAAATCGACATAGTGACCGCTATCTACAGAACTCATTCCATCCCAACTGGAATTTGCTTCGAGATCTCTCGCAACATTGCCGGTTGTAGTCGCAGTCTCCTCGAGTTCTGGCGGAGCTTCCTCTTGGAATGGAGAGACATCTGATGAATGTACTTTCATATTTGGGTCATCTTCAAATGTCACCCATCCTTGTTGATCGATTGTGCGAATCGTTTTAGGTTCTTGATTACGATCGTGAATCTCTACCACTTTATCCCCTATGGCGAGAACCTTTCCGTCTTTAATTAGAATAGGTTTTAACGTGGATGCAGGTACGCTTGTTTCTTGACCATTTGTATCCTTAATCGTTGCTGTATCTCCTGTGACTCGTTCCAGCGTTCCTGCGTGATTTTTTTCATCTGCAGTCGTTCCACTGACGGTTTGGCCAACTTTAAAGGTGGTGGAGCCTTCTTTAGCTGCAAATTCAGTTTCACCAACTTCAAAGGTTCCTGGTTTTCCGTCGACGGGTTTCCCTTGGCGCCAGTTACCGTCTGCGCCCTGGAAGACTTGAAGGGGGGTGGTAGGTGCTTTTGCGGTTGGGGCGTCGTCAGAACTTCCGGCAGCGCCTGCTAGCCCATAAATGTCCGCATCTCTTGGTAGTTCAGGTCCTTGAATTCCCATAATTAGCTCCTAACTAAACTTAAACACACTTTTAATTATAAAAAAAATATTACTATTAATAAATAATTATTTTTAATTAAACATATCTTAATATTATTTTATATATTGTTATGAACTACGTTCTGTTTATGCGAAAAGGAGTCCAGTAGATGAAAAAACAGCTCTAGAGGCGTTCTTTTTGAGTTGAGGTGCAGCTTTTGGTTTAGGCTGGGGTATTGAGCTCTTCCTTTGGGGGAGGGGGATGATTTCTGAGTACTCTTTTTGCCTTAATTTTGAATATAGATAAATAATTACTCAGGTTATGTTATATCGTAATTTAAAATAATTACTATGATATAATTATTGTATGCCTATTAGTGGAATGCCAGATAATATTTCGCCATCGGATCTGGGGGTTCATTCTCTGAGGCCTAAAGAGCCCCCTTCAGCCCCTCCTGGGGAGGGTGCGGCTGCGGCGAAAACCAGTCAAGTTGCTCAAGGAGCGGGACTTACTCGCATATCTGGTGTTGAAGCGGAAGTTCAGCGTGTACCGATCCCAATGAATAGAGATACAGGAGGAGAGTCATTGGCTCCTTCACCTGAGATGATGGCACGAAGTGTGGCTGATGTGGTCGATTACACATCACTTCCCAAGCCAAGTCGTGAGATAATCGAGTACACATCACTTCCCGAGCCAAGTCGTGAGATAATCGATTACAAATCACTTCCCGAGCCAAGTGGTGAGAAAGTCGATTACACATCACTTCCCGAGCCAAGTCGTGAGATAATCGATTACAAATCACTTCCCGAGCCAAATCTTGAAGGAACGCCAACAGAGGTTGGTGGTAGTCGTGTCTCTGATGACACTTCTGTTTCAGATGAAGATTGGTTGCTTCCAACTGATGATGATGTGTATGGCGTGATGGCTCTTGGAGATGAGAAGGCCTCCGAGTCGGAAGGGAGTTCTACCGGCCAGGTAAAGAAGGGCACCTTTGAAGAAAGACTTGCTGCGGCCAAGGCGAAAAGGGAAGCTGAAAAACCGGAAGTTCTCGGTAGAGATCAGGCTGGTGAGTATGGCGCGATGCCTCTTGGAGATGAGAAGGCCTCCGAGTCGGAGGGGAGTTCTACCGGCCAGGTAAAGAAGGGAACCTTTGAAGAAAGACTTGCTGCGGCCAAGGCAAAGAGGGAAGCTGAAAAATCAGAAGTTCTCGGTAGAGCTCAGGCTGGTGGGCAGGATGCGGAAACCTCCATTGGACAAGGGGAGATTTCAGAATCAAGTCAACAATATCAGCCAATTCCGAATGTAGATGATGATTACGTGTACGAACCACTTCCGGATCTAAGTTCTGAAGGAGTATCCACATCTAGGGCTGAAAGTTCCCCCTCTGGCACCGTAGGTGAAGGTAGAATGGCGAGCGAATCTGCAGTGAGGTCAAGAGAGATACGTGCACCCTCACAGACTAAAATGTCTTCGGGGCTCGACCATTTAGAAGGAAAGCAATTGGTTGTCGATGAGCGGGTGGCATCTGGAGGGGTTCTTGAGTCTGACAAGGCGGATGGAAAGGATCATGCGGTCAAAGATATGACACCTGCGGTGAAGCAGAGTGGAGTCCGTAGGAAGGTCAGGGGTCTTTCGAAACGTATTTTTGGAAAAAAGAGAGCGGCTCAAAAAGCACCGAAACCTTTGACAGAACGCAAAGTCGAGGTTCTGAAATTCCAAACAGGCAAGGAGCTTGCAAGGGGTAATTTTAAGCGAACGATGGTCGTTGATGTGGATCGAGCAGGAAGCGATGCAATAGCAAGCAGCACGCCTCCTTCTAAGTATGTGCTTCAGGAGTATCTTGTTGCAGAGGAAGAGATGACTGCTGTTGATCTTGAAGAGAAGAGGAATGAAGAGGCTGCGAACAAAGCGATCTATGAGCAGCATCAAAAAGATCCTAGCTCGGTTTCAAACCTGGCCTTTGGAAAACCGATTGAATTCACCAGCTCTGATGGAACGAAGAGAACGGCTTATATTGCTGAACGCGCTGATAAAGGGTCGGTAACGAGTACGGGTACTGGAAAGATGAAGGAGATTCCCAGAGAGCAGAGGGGTAGCTACTCTGTCCAGATGGCAAGGGGAGTGGCGCAGTTGCATGCTTTAGGTAAAGTACATGGGGATGTAAAGCCCGACAACTTTCTTGTGAGCAGTGGTGAGGATGGAGATATTGTGAAGCTCACAGACTATGGAAAAACCTGCGATCCAGGAACCTCCATGATAGGCGAAGGCGATAATAAAAAACAGCTTCCGCTTCGCTACTACGACCCCCATGCTATCATAGGAAATCCAGAGCTCACTCAACAGAACGATGTGTATAGCTTAGGGTTGAATATCTATATGGCCTATACTGGAACTGAGATGGAAGAGATGACAGCTGCTTTTGATGCGCAACATACGCAAGACGGAAATCCGGCTGAGGGATTCATGAAAGCACGAGCCAACGAAAATGTTTTCACATCACACCCGAAAGACCAGCTTGCAATGGAAAAGCGGGAACAAAGAACCCTTAATTATCAAAAAATTAAGACCATTGAAGCACTTATGGATGAGTTTAAAGCGGGGATGGAATCCGGTCAAATAGATGTCGAGGATATAAGAGATGAGTACAATCAGCTAGCGAAACGAAGAGAGGGGCTGATTGAAGAAAGTATAAGTTTGCATAAAGAAGCCGTCCAACTTCATCGACAAGCCATTTCAGAAAATTTTAGTGCTTATATTGATTTGAATAAAATCGATAATGACAAAGTGCGGGCAGTGGTGAGAGACATTCTTCACAATCCTCCTGGAACGAGGCCAACAGCAGCGGAAGTTGCAGAGAGGTTGGATCGGGCTCTTTCTGGGTCTTGATCTATTGTACGATACAGCCAGCTTTTTTCTTCGTCTTTTCGACTGTAGCGGTTTCTTCGACAGCAGGTTCTTGCATGTGGAAAACGGGGATCGTCTCAAATCTGCAATCATAAGGACGCCCGTAAGATTCCCTTAATTCTTCTGAGTAGAAAGAGGCTGGCAGAAGTGTTACATGGCGTTCAGGGATCTCTTGAGAGAAGAGGTGTGAGACGAGGGCTGCAACCCGGTCTGTCGTGGTGGAGTCTACAGACTGTCTTAGGTTATGGAACTGAGTTTTCATTGCTTCTGTGTCTTGAAGCACCAGAAACACACGTCGGCTCTGGCCATCCTTTAGGACGATTTCGCACTCGACACACTCTCTGTCTCCAGGGAGAATACCGAGGTCGTTCTTTGCGTCCCAGTCAATGAAATTCTTAACATGTGTGTGATTGATTGTCATATGCCCTCATCATAGCTCTAATGGTTCTTATTTGTCTCCAATCATTTTAACTCATCTATATTAATTTTTAATAAATAATAAGTAATGTTTATTCAAATATTAACTATGATATAATTATTATATGCCTGATATTAATACAGCTGGAGGATTTCGCTCTTTAGTGAGGCAAAATACTCGTATTCAAGAGGATGCGAAAAACTCTTGGAAAGAGGGTGTGGTGCCTCAGCAGGATGCTGCTAAGACGACGATGGTCCTAGCTCAAAATCTGGGAATCGCAGGCTCAAATCCTGTAAAGATGGAACAAGCATTACCTCAGGTCAAGGTTCCTACGGGCGAAAGCACACACGAGCCTGACTATGCTTCGTTTGAGGAGATGATGGAGCAGTCTTTACAAGATGTGTCGATCGCGAATGATCTCATGGAAGGAGAGTATGCTGCAGTTGATACCAATCCAGTTCCGACTGAGGAGGGGGAGTATGCTGCTGTCCCAGGATCTGAAAGCGGACAGGCTGATGAGTCGATCGTGAACGCTCTCATGGAAGGGGAGTATGCTGCTGTCCCAGGATCTGAAAGCGGACAGGCTGATGAGTCGATCGTGAACGCTCTCATGGAAGGGGAGTATGCTCCTGTTCCAGGGTCTGATAGCGGGTACGCTGATGCCTCTGGGGTGGGGGATCCATCGACGGAGTCTAAGAATCTACAAGAGAGTGATACTGCTCCTCCAAAACTTGCAAGTGGGAGTGCTGCTAGTGGATATGTGGATCTGACGATCAATCCATTTGAGGAGTCATCAGACGGGTATGTACACGGAGAAGATCTATCGAAAGGAGTCTCACTTAAGGGTGAATATGTGGACCTGACGACCAGTCCTTTTGAGGGGGAGCCGGGTGTATCAGCAGGTGCTGATGATGATGGAGAAGATGTTGATGAGCTCATTGAACTGATTAAGAATGGGGATTCTTCTGAGACTTCATCTTCTATTAGCTATCTAGACGGTAGGCGGTTGGTAGTTGGTGATGAAGTTACAGTGGGCACCGGATTAGTTCAAGATGAAACAGCTTCTGAGGGCATAGAGAGGAGTAGTGGAAAGCTTGCCCGTTTGAGAAATCTGACGAGTCGAGTGAGGCAGCAGGGTATTAAAGAGACCATCAAAAGCATCGCTGGACGTGTGTTAGGAAAGAAATCGGATGTCAAGCCTCTTTCAGAAAGGAAGATCGAAGTCCTCAAGTTCTCTAAGGGAGACGAGATTGCGAGAGGAAATTATAAGACGACGGTTGCTCTTAAGGTCGATCAAGCAGCGAGTCAGATTATAGGAGAGACGAGTGCTCCTTCCCAGTATGTCTTGCAGGAGTACCACAAATCTGAAAGTGAGATGCAACCCCGTGATCTCGAAGAAAAGAAGAACGAAGAGGAAGCAAACCTATCCATCTATGCGCAGCATCAAAAAGATCCCGCTTCCGTCTCTCATCTTGCTTTTGGAAAACCGATTGAATTTAAGAGTGTAGATGGAACGACACGGACGGCCTATATTGCAGAGCGTGCGGATAAAGGAGCGCTCAGTGAAAAAGTCAAGGATAAGATGAAACAAATTCCTCCTGAACAAAGAGGATCCTATGCATTGCAGATGGCGAGAGGGGTCGCGCAGTTTCATGCACTTGGAAAGGTTCACGGCGATGTGAAGCCGGATAACTTTCTTGTTGCGAGTGGAGAAAAAGGCGATGTAGTCAAGCTCACAGATTATGGAAAAGCCTGTGATCCAGGTACGAAGGTAAGTCACTGCCCGGTGCAGTACTACGACCCTCATACATTTGCAAGTAGTAATGTCGTTGCCACTCAAGAGAACGACGTTTACAGCTTAGGGATGAATCTCTACATGGTTTGCACAGGAACAGATATGGAGGATATCAGAAAAGCTTATCATGAAGAGCATGGATCGATGACAGGGGGGATGGCGAAAGCGCGTGACATCACCAACGGTACTCTTGATCATCCCAAGGAGGAGTATGCCAAAGGTCTCAATACACAACGCAGAGAAATGCGTGGAGAATTGCTAGAAATCAACAGTGAGATAGATGAGATAGAAGAGAAGCTTGCTTCAGGTGAAGTCAATAATAAGGATCAGTTAAACGAAAAACTCGATCAGCTAAAAGCTAAAAAGCAAGAGCTTCAAAAAGAGACGGATCAGCTTCGAGAAAAAGCCGCTCTTTATCATAAACAAGCTGTTTCTGAATCATTCACGGCTTTCATGGATTTAGAAAAGATTGAAAATCCTCAAGTGAGAGAGGTTGTACGAGATATTTTACACAATCCTCCGGAGAAGCGTCCGACTGCAGCTCAAGTAGAGCAGCGCTTGCAGGTGGCACTCAGCCGATTTTGATGGGAGGTTCAAGATGCATATTGAAGCCTTAGGAGAAAGTCCGCATTTTGACAAGGCTACTGGCGCCTTTCTGTGTAAAGGATGTGTCCGCTCCAAAGGAGATAGATGGATATGATGATCTACCTGTTTTAGAGCGTCGATTAGATTTGATCGCAAAAGAAGTTGTTGAAGCGAAGTCTGAAGAAAGAAAACATGCAGTCCCCACTCCTCTGGGTATTTTAGAGGATAGTGTGGTCGACTTTAGTTGGAGGTTGATATGTATATTATCAGTTATGTAGCTGGGGTGATCAGAGGTCAATTCAGCAAAGGGTCCATCACTAGGCGGACGCTTTCTAGAATCCAAAACATGGTGAATAGGGTGTTTCATACAATGACCTTTAACCTATTTAGGTCTAAAGGGACTCTGTCGGAAAAGCCAGATGGTAGCGAAAGAACATTTCAACATCCTCCAGGAGTGAAAATTCCCGGTATTCCGGAAGAGATTGGCTCTGCAGGGCCAAAACCAACTAAAGTTGCTAAACCTCCTCAAACTCATCGTGTAAAAGCAGTGCCTAAAACTTCTGAGATCCATGGAACCACTCCTTCAGAGATTTATGGCGAAATTGGTGGTCCATCAAATTATTCCCTGGGGAGACTTATCGCCGGTGATCTTACCTATCCAACACCCAGGGGGCCTGCTTTTTGTCGTGATGACCTCCATAGCTTAAAGAAATATCATCCAGAAGTGTGGGCCATGCTTCCCCCTGACTTGCAAAGGAACCTTGAGGCCAACCAGGAAGGGAGGTCGATGTTCTCCGATATTTGTTCGAACTCGAAAACCCAAGTCCAAGTGACAAGTGGCGCATTCGTTCATGCTAACGAGTATGTTGGAGAACAAAAATATGTGATGGCGCAATACCCTATGGATCATGAGGCGTACTGGGAGCATGTTTTTGATGAGATGTCGGGTGACAATCATTGCGTTTTGGTCAACCTAGCTGCAGAAGGGGATATTCTCGGAACGAGTGAGCGTGGCTATATTGATAGATGTGGGAACGCGTCAGTACAGGGAGGTCCGTCTCGATTTGGACGAGCAAGAGGTTTAGATAGACAGGGTAGACCATTTATTTATGCTTTAGAGACTAAGGAACAAAATTACTTTTGGCCAAGAGTAGAGAAACAAACTCGGATTTATGGTTCCTATACCGTTGAAAACATTGGCAAGAGGTTAGTGAAAGAAGAAGGGGGGCATTATTACGAAGTGGTAGATCTCAAACTGACCGACGCAAAAGGGAATGAGAGAACCCTTAAGATGATTGACTGCCCTTCATGGAAAGATTTTAGTGGTACAGACGATGCTATGGTGATGGATCTTCTTCGCGAGGTTCACAGCGAAATAGAAGCTCATAAAGCTCATAAAGCTCATAAAGCTCAAAAAGCTCAAAAAGCTCAACACACGACGATCAAGGTGAATTGTCAAGCGGGTGTGGGACGGACTGGGGAATTTGTCGCGCTTTTAGATCAAGGCTTGAAAATGAAAAAGGCGGTGCGTGAAGGGAAAAGTGAACTCGATTTTTCTGCGCATGATCCTCGTGCGGTTGCTTACCAGGTCAGAGAAATGCGCTTTGCTCGAGGGAGCAGTGGTGTTGTTCAAACTCCTGAGCAATTTAAGCAGCTCTGCCGTCTGGTAAAGGGAATGTTTGAAGATTACTCGAAGGGGATTGACCCCTTAGCGAAAGTTGAAGAAAAGAAGGGTTCAGCTCCTGCTTCAACACTTTCTCCAGTAGAAAAAGCCACACCACTATCAGCCGAACAAGCTTTTGATGCCTTCAAAAAGCTTTCAAGCGAGTTCCACGAGCCAAAGTATGACAAACTTCTTATGGAAGATAGCGTTCCCATCGGCTCGTGGTACCTTCGGAGAGACGGTGATGCGTTGACCTATGTTTGCAAAGAGCTCGATATCAACGGACGTGTGAATATCAGGGAGAAGAGAATTCAACGGAGCGATCCTGATTTACCTAAAACGGTTGGAGAATTGAGGGAGAAATTCGATCCTGAAAAACAAGTGAGCGATGAGAAAATTCGTTCGCTTTGGAGAAGTTACAGTGCTCTTTCACCAAAAGAGAAAACATTGAAGGAATTTGCTAACTTCATTGCGACAAAAGAGATCTCCACTAGCGATAAGGGGTTGCCTTCGGTCAAGCCTGGGATAAGCAGGACGATCATTCTCCCAGACGAAGATTGTCATTATGATTACCAAGTGATCACGATTTCTAGAGGAGCACGGTCAACAGGAGATACTTACTCTTATGGATACGTGACCGTAGGGAGCAATGGCAAAATAACATACAGTACAACCGGTGCGCGTAATCGATCCTTTGATACCTTTGAAGCTTTTCAACGAGCTCTAGATGTTAAACAGCCTTTGTCTACAAAGGAGTTTGAGAGGCTCAATACCCACAACCAGTTTGCTCACGCTTGGGGTCTGAGTGGATTTGTCGACCGTGGAGATGGGATTGGGTTTGATAAGGAGGGCTCCTATCATGAAATTTCGGCACAAACCCTTATGGATCAGCTTGACGATCTGGAATTTCCTTCTGGAGTGGACAACTATTTTAACGAGCCAGAAGTGAAAGAGGCGATGCGCCGTGCCTTAGAAGATTGTATTGAACTCCGACATTTGCGATTTGAGAAAGGGAAACGGGCTACTGCCGATAAACTCATTGAACTCATCAGAGCGAGCGATGCCAAGGACACACCCGTTTTAATTCCCACTGGATATTCAGGGCATGCGGTTTACATGACTTACTACCGGGGGGTATTGGCAATCACAAACCGTGGGGCACGACACTCTAGTAATCGTTCTGGAACCCATTATTTCAAAGTCGATCCTGATGTTTTGATGAGAAATTTAGAGGACAAAGCATTTGCCAAGAAATTTTTAGGGCATCGGATTAATTCCGATACATTTAAGGCATTCCAACCTTATGAGAATCGATGGGCTGCTAGCGGATATCGCGGAGAAATGATGTCCGCTCTGCGTCTCACTCCTCTGGGAGTCGATAAAAAAGCAGGTCAAAAAGTGGGGAACTGCACCTTTGCGAACTGCATTGCTTCCATGCACACCATTGCGACGCTGAAGTCCATGAAAGACAGGCCTTTGGGACGTTCGACTGTCATTTCAAGAGCTGATGAATACAAGGTAGAGTACAAAGCCTTTACATTTGCAGTGAGGGCGAAGGTTCTTGAAAAAGCCTCCACTCTAGCAGGGCTTGAAACGAGTGAGTTTCACGATGACTTTGTGGATGCCTACGGAAAAATGGGCGCAAAACTCAAAAACTACGAAGAGCGCGGATCTTCAAAGGCGAGTATAGTTCCGATATGCGAATACTATCGAGCTAAAGTCAATGGATTGACAGAAGGCAATCCGGAGGTACGGAAACAAGTCGAATTTATCGAAAAAGTGCCCCTGATGCACTATCCTGGAATGTCACGTGAAGACGCAAAGGCAGTACTTGCGAGAATGGACGTCGGATCATGGTTGGTCAAACGCTCGACCGAAAGAGGCCAGGCTGTATACAAGGTTTGTTATAAAAATGACGCTGGTCGTATTCGCTTTATGGGGCTTCCATCTAAAGACATGAAAACAATGGAGGATTTTGAGAAGAGATTTAAGAAAGATAAGCAAGTGCCTACCTACGCGTTGCCTGAAAACAAGCAGGATATGGCGAGATTATACTTAAAAGCCCAAGAGCTATCGGTAGGAAAAATGAGTTTCACTGAAGCGCAGTTGCATTTAAAAAAGCAAGGTTCTGGAATATGGTTGGTTCGAGAGTCACGCACGATTCGTGGTCTGTTCGTTGTTGAGAAAGTTGAGGAGAGTGGTCATATCATCTCGACACGTTTAGATGAAGAGCACCTTAAGGAGCTCATTGGAAAGTTTGATGATAAGTATCCTAAAGCTAAAAAAGCCAAAATAATAGAGCAACAAGCTATTTTTGCAGAGATTGGGTCGTCTGATCATGTCGGCCGCCCAAATTATCATCAAGGAAACCTAAATCTGGGAAGTCCAAGGACTACATTCAAACCTACCCCATCACCTTCAGGACCAGGATTCAAACCTACCCCATCACCTTCAGGACCAAGATTCAAACCTACACCATCACCTTCAGGACCAAGATTAAGACCTACACCCTCTTCTGAGTGGACGTATGAAAAGATTCTCGATCGAAAAGATGCTCTGAAAGTTGATAAACTCGTAGAGATCTTTGCGGAAATAGATCAAAGAGAGTCGAACAAGTTTGAGAAAGACAGAGTAAGGGGACTCATAAACGGGCTCATCTATGAGAAATTGTATGAGCTCAAGATGCCCGTAGGCCAAATCACTGATGAAATTAGGAGGGTAGGACGTGGCACGAGTGGTATTGATCTTCTAGGAATTTTGATAGCTAATTTGCCTGACAAAAATTTTACTCTAGGTGACATTGAAAAGGTGAGAAGTGCTGTTAGCTCTAGGCGTCATAATTACGCTGACGATTTGAGTGGCAACCTCAAGTGGTTTATTGATCAGATGGCAGAAATGACGGCTTTCAGGCAAGCGGAGATCACAGATCGTCAAATGGAAGAGGCGATGAAGGATGCTCCTCTTGGTTCTTGGTATCCCCGACATTCAAGTGATCCATTTTGGTTTGTCATTCTTGTGAAAGAAGATAAAGGTGTCAAACGTATTAGATTTACAATTCCTGAGTTTGAAGAAAGGATCCAGCAATTCGAGAAGGGTACTTACAAGCACGATCAAGTGGATACGAAAATAGCGGGTAGATTTTCACTACCGGAAGAGTTACAAAATCGGGTGGAAGCGGTGCGAATAGCAGCGAATCCTGATGTGTGAGTTTAAAATTTGATGTTGTGAACCGGTTTGATTCGCTGGTACCCTAACCTGTTCGGCAGGAGCATGAGTGTCGTTCTCGATACGCGTGGTCTACGGCGGCGGCGCTGGAGTAGCGTCTCGAGGGGATTCTTTGAATTTGATAATTTAAATAGTGAAGGGAGTTTGTTATGGAACCTACTAAAGTTCATCTTGAGTTGCAGAGTATTTTCGATCAACTAGAGGGGGTTAAGGAGAAAGCTTCTGAAGAATTGATCGATAAATTTGCCAGTTTAATTCTTGAAAATGGAGAGTGCTTGCCGGATGATGATAGGGTGCTTGCTAGAGAAATTTCCAAAAAAATGACACTTTCTGATGAAGTTCAAGCCAAGATCGAGTCGTTAAGTCCTGGCCGCAACTCTCTCAAGGTTAAGGTTCAGTTACAAGAGTTAGGCATTCTACCTAGTTCTATTGAGGCTAGAGAGGCTTACTACGGCCTTGGAAAGGAAGAGTCCTGGCGTCAGATCATTGATGGAAAGTTTCATGAATTTGGTCCTAATGTGTTTGATGATGGTTTGCATGGACGTGTTAAGGAGCCTGGTTATCGCAGAGGAATCGAGGAGGCAGGCGAACAAATCTGCAAAATGTTTGATCATCCGCTGATGGATGTGTACTTAGCGGCGCATAAAACGTCGTGTAGTCACTTTAAAGGTGAAGCGAATGCAACTCGATGTGATGCAACTCAAATAATGAACATGCGTGACGAAAGTTTTTCTGGTATACCGAGACCTAAGGGTGAAATGGAATGGTTGCGGACACTCGAGATATTAAACCTGAATCCAGTGATTGAAGATATTAGTAAGTCTTATGGGCTTGAAAGCCCTTTTGCTCAAATTGGTTACTTTTATGATCGTTTGGATAGCCTAGAAGATTTAGGTGTGAAACATCCAAGGCTGAGGTCTGATCGTAACGAAAACTCTAAGGCTCTCGAAGAAACGATGACTAAAATGATCAATCGCTATGAAGAGAAGGTCGAAGAAGTGCGCCAGAAAGTTTTGGAGGCTTACGAGACCCATACAAGAGGGGTGAGTGATCCTGACAAGCGAGCCAAGATCATAGATGCAATTGGCCAGGGTTACCGGAAGGTTGTACTGAAGGAGATCGCACAACTCTATTCTGAATTGGAATGGCTACATCCGTGGATTGATGGTCAAGGGCGAACGGATATCCTGATATTAAACTTCCTGCTCTGCCAGGAAGGCTTTCACCCTTGCGTGTTGGAGAATCCATACTATTCTTACACACACACTGTAGAAGAATGGACCAAATATCTAGAAGATGGGCTTGAAAAGTATAAAGCCATCAAAACTATGGGCATTTGAGACCCTCTGGATTAGGAGGTGTCTCGTTTTCTCTATATTGGGAGATTTGCACAGATAGACAGCTCAGATGACAAACCATTCTATGCATTAGCACTTTAACCTGTTCGGCAGGAGCATGAGTGTCGTTCTCGATTCGCCTGGTCTACGGCGGCGGCGCGGGAGTAGCGTCTCGAGGAGATTCTTGAGTTGTCATTTGAAAAACAGGAATCCACTCTGGTTCATCAAGACCGATTTGTCGGATGTAAGTGCATTTCAACTCTCTTAGATAAAAAGACTCTGGAAGCACAGCGACATGGTTCTCAAGGATGTCGTTGGTGAAGAGGTGTTGCACCAGAGCGGTGACGCGGTCGATGGTTGCTGCGTCGACAGGGGCCTCTAGGGTATGGAACGCTCCTTTGAGCGCGTTTGCATCGACAAGAAGTAAGTAGACGCGTTTTCGTCGCCCGTCATGAAGGATGATCTCACAATCGAGGCACTTCAAGTCACCGGGGAGTGCCTGGATCTTGTTTCTCTCATCCCAGTCAATAAATTCTTTGATACTTTTGTCACTTAGGCTCTGCACGATAAGAGCATTATAACAGATCTTCAATTTCTTGGAGTTGAATCGTCTTTTTGTAAAAATTTCTTACGACTCCAACCTTTGTTCTGCATCCATCTTGTTGGTTAAATAGACAGGTTTAAAAAATAAATTTTCAATTTCCACAATCGATGGTGTGTTTAGCCTACCTTTATATGAACTTTACATTGTTAAGATAGAATGCAATTTCAACTACTGAGGAGTGTCAAATGTGCATCATAAGTCTTATAGCTGGAGTCATTAGAGGTCAATTGGGTGAAGGGTCTATCATTAGGCGGACGCTCTCTCTCATCGAAAGCATTGTCAATACGGTTTTTCATACAATTACCTTTAACCTTTTTCGGTCTGAGGGGACTCTGAAGGAAAAGCCTGATGGCAGCGAAAGAACATTTCAACATCCTCCTACAACTCCTGTTGTTCCGAAAGTCGTTAGCCCTAAAGAAGTCGTTAGCCCTGCAGGACCGAAAACAACTAAAGTTCAGAAGCCCCCCAAGACTCTTCCTGAAGAAGAGATGCCGGAAGCTTTTGAAGAGATCAGGAGTCAATTCGAATCGCGCAACTATCAGTATTTAGTCTCTAAATGGAAAGATGCACATGAAATTATCGAACTCATGGCACCGGGACAATTCGTGGTGATGACGCTATCGGAGAAGAATCAGTGCTTAGTTGGTGGTAAAAACGAGTTTGGTGAAGTGGTCTTGAAGTCACTGTCGAGACTTGCCCAAGAAAGACCAGAACTTTTTACCAATCGACGAAATGTCAAAAATGCATTTATCGCAGAGTGGTTAAATCCGAAGACCACACTCATGAATCGCATTCTCTCTCCTAGAATGAGATCTGATGAAGTTGTAAGACTTTTAACTTCATCGGAATCTGCGAAGTCACGAAGCGAGCAGCGCCCCTTTATCCTGTGGAGTGATGAATCCAATCAACCCATGTTCTCTGTGCTAAATCGTTCAGGAAGAGTTGTGTCAAGGGTAATGAGAGCGACCCCTGCTTTTACTAAAGAGGAATTAAAAGAAGCAACTCGAAAGGGTGAGGTGGCGATCCATACTCTCTATTATTCAAAAGAGACAGGGGACTTAAGATATGTTGAAGAGGATCTCAAGACTTGTCCTTTAACACTTGTTAAAACGCCTACACAAGTCACGTTTGATCAGCTTCGTGAAAAATCACTTGGTGTGATGAGCAGTGTCGAAGCGAATCAGTTACTTGCTCAAATGCCGGGAAATGCTTGGTTGATCAGAGGGTCAGAATCCACCCCCGGTGTCATTGTTTTGAATGTTATATATCACGATGGAAGCACGGCAGCCTGGAAATTTTCTAAAGAAAAAGTCGAGGAAGAGGGTGCTGGCCTTGATTCAATTGATAACGTATCCAATAAATTTGGCTTTGCCGTCGAAAGATCCCATGTGGATTTATCCACTATGGTTGTCTCATCTGAGCTGACAAGGGGACCTTTTGCTGAACCTGAAATCTATGGAACCAATCCTCTGGAAGTTTTTAATGAAATTGGTGGCCCATCGAGTTTTTCACGAGGCAAACTGATCGCCGATGATCTTACCTATAGAACAGCTAGTGGAGCTGCTTTTTGCCGTGATCATCTCTACAGCTTAAAGCACTATTATCCCAAATTGTGGGCCACACTTCCGGTTGACTTGCGAAGGAACCTTGAGGCCAACCAGGAAGAGAGGTCGATATTTCCCAATATTTGTTCGAACTCGGAAACCCAAGTCCAAGTGAAAAGTGGCGCATTCGTTCATGCTAACGAGTATGTTGGAGAACAAAAGTATGTGATGGCGCAATACCCTATGGATCATGAGGCGTACTGGGAGCATGTTTTTGATGAGATGTCGGATGGCAATCATTGCGTTTTAGTCAACCTAGCTGCAAAAGAGGATATTCTCGGAACGAGTGAGCGTGGCTTTATTGATAAGCGCGGAAATGCACCAGTAGGGGACGGCCCATCACGATTTAGACCTGCAAGAGGTTATTTTGTCGAGGACAGAATCATCTCTTATCCTCCAGAGACAAAGGAACAAAACTTCTTTTGGCCGAGAGAGTTGGGACAAACTCGGTTTTATGGTTCCTATACAGTTAAAAATACAGGCAAGCGGTTAGTGAAGGAAGAGGGAGAGTGCTCTTACGAAGTGCTAGATCTTCAAGTGATCGATGCAAAAGGGAAGGTGAAAACTCTCAAAATGATCAACTGTCCTTCGTGGAAAGACTTTAGTGGGGCAGACGATACAATGGTGCTGGATCTTCTTCGTGAGGCTCACAGCGAGATAGAAGCGCATTCAGATCAACCCACGACAATCAAAGTGAATTGTCAAGCGGGTGTGGGGCGAACCGGGGAATTTGTGGCGCTTTTAGATCAAAGCTTGAAAATGAAGAAGTCGGTGCGTAAAGGGAAACGAGAACTCGATTTTTCCAGACATCATCCTCGCGCGATTGGTTATCAGGTAAGAAAAATGCGCTATGCTCGAGGGAGTGATGCTGTTGTTCAGACTCCTCAGCAATTTGAGCAGCTCTGCCGCATGGTGAGGGGGATGTTTCAAGATTACTATGGTGGGCGTGACCCCTTAGCGAAAGCTGAAGAGGTGGAGGCTCCAGCGCCTTCTCCTGCTCCTAGTCCTGTTCCAACAGAAGAAGAGAAAGCCTTTGATGTCATCAAAAAGTATTCAAGTGAGTTCATTCAACCTAAACATGATAAACTTCTTATGGAGGATAGCATCCCTATTGGTTCATGGTATCTCCGGAGAGACGGTGAGGCGCTGATCTATGTTTGCAAAGAGGTGGATATCAATGGGCGTAAGATTATCAAGAAAAAGAGAATTCAACGAACTGATCTTGATTTACCTAAAACGGTTGGAGAATGTAGAGAAAAATACGATCCTGAAAAACGTATCGGCGATGAGAAAATTCGTGCGCTGTGGATCAGGTACCTCAACCTTATACCAAAAGAGAAAAGGTTAAAGGAATTTGAGGAATTCATTGGGACAAATGAGGTCATGTCCTTTGACGATAGAGGGTTGCTCTCTGTTAAACCTGGCACAAGTAGGACCATCATTCTACCAGATAAAGGAGGCTATTTTGATTACAAAGTGATCAAGATTTCTAGAGCAGTAGGGGCGAAAAGAAATACCCATCTCTATCATCAAGTGAGAGTCACTTACGAAGGTAAAATACAATGTGATGGCCGTGCGTTTGGTAGCTTTGATGCTTTTCGAAGCGCTTTCGACATTAAACATCCCCTCTCTGCTCAAGAATTTAAGAGGCTCAATACCCACAACCAGTTTGCTCATGCCTGGGGTCTGAAAGGATATATCGACCGTGGTGATGGAATTGGGTTTGATAAGGAGGGCTCCTTTCATGAAATTTCGGCACAAACTCTTATGGATCAGCTTGACGGTCTGGAATTTCCTTCTGGAATGGACAACTATTTTAACGAGCCAGATGTGAAAGAGGCCATGCGCCGTGCCTTAAAGGATTGTATTGAACTCCGACGTTTGAGATTTGCGGAAGGGACACAGGCTACGGTTGGAAAACTCATTGAACTCATCAGTGCGAGCGATGCCAAGAACACACCCGTTTTAATTCCCACTGGATATTCAGGACATGCCGTATACATGACTTACTATCGGGAGGTATTGGCAATCACAAACCGTGGAGCAAGACACTCCAACAATCGCTCTGGAACCCATTATTTCAAAGTCGATCCTGATGTTTTGATAAGCAAGATAAAGAGCCCTGGCTTTGCTAAGAAATTTTTGGGTCATGGAATCAATTCCGATACATTTAAGGAATTCCAACCTTATGAGAATCGATGGGCTGCAAAGGGATATGGCGGAGAAATGATGTCCGCTCTGGGTCTCACTCCTCTGGGTGTTGATGAAAAAGCAGGGCAAAAAGTAGGAAACTGTACCTTTGCGAACTGCATTGCTGCCATGCATGCTATTGCGACGTTGAAGTCCATAAAGGACAGGCCTTTAGGACACTCGACTATTGTGTCAAGAGCTGGTGAATACAAGGTGGACTATAAAGCCTTTACCTTTGCTGTGAGGGCGGGAGTTCTTGGGAGAGCTTCGACTCAAGTAGGGCTTGAGACAAGTGAGTTTCACGATGACTTTGTAGATGCCTACGGAAAAATGGGTGCAAAACTCAAAAACTACGAAGATCGTGAAAAGTTTGCTAAGGGGTCTAAAAGAGCGGATATTGTCCGGATTTGCGAATACTATCGAGCTAAAGTCGATGGATTGACAGAAGACAATTTGGAGGTACGGAAACAAGTCGAATTTATCGAAAAAGTGCCCCTGATGCACTACTCTGGAATGTCACAACATGACACACGGAAAGTCCTTGAGACAAGGAGTGTCGGGTCATGGTTGGTCAGACGGGTGTCCTCCCAAATATTTCGGGGTGTATACGAGGTGGGGTATAAGCGTGCCGACGGGCATGTTGACTATGTCAGTTTGCCATCTCAAAAGATCAAAACAATGGAGGATTTTGAGAAGAGATTTAAGAAGGATATGCAAGTGCCCACCTCAGCTTTGCCGGCTGAAAAACAAGAGTTGGCGAATTTATACTTAAAAGCCCAGGAGCTATCGGTAGGAAAAATGAGTTCCACTGAAGCGCAGCTGCAGCTAAAAGGGCAAGATCCTGGAACATGGTTGGTTCGAGAGTCACGTACGATTCGTGGTCTGTTCGTTGTTGAGAGAGTTGATAAAGTTGATAAAGTTGATCGCAGCTGTGAAGTCATCTCGACTCGTTTAGATGAAAACAATCTTAAAGGGCTCATTGGAAAGTTTGATGATGAGTATCCTAGAACTAAAATAGCCACTTTAAAAAAGAAAGAAGAGATTTTAAATATTGGATCGTCTGTTCATATCCCTCGTGCAAATTATGTGAGATTAAGCATCTCAACGCAGAGAAGGCGAAGGGCTAATCCTTCACCTTTTTCACCTTCACGACCAAGGTCTGTACGTTCACGATTTAGCATTATTCCTTCACCGGTTGCTCCAACTGTCCAAGTCTTTCGTGAGTTTGAGCGTTATGGAAGCGGGAGATGTGCCGATCTTAAAGGTGTTTTGATGCGTAATTTGCCTCACAAAGACTTTACCTTAAGTGATATTGAGAGAGTGAAACGGTTGATGGACGAGCATGATGAAGAGCCTACCCCTATCGATCCGGATGGTTTCCTCAGGCGTTTTATTGATCAGATGGCAGAAATGACGGCCTTCAGGGACGCTGAAATTACAGATAATGAAATGGAAGTGGCGATGATGAAGGATACTGTTCCTAATGGCTCTTGGTATCTTCGTCATTCAAGTGATCCATTATGGTTTGTTATTTTTGTGAAAGATACTGACAACGTTGAACGCCATAAATTTAAAATTGCTGAATTTGAAGAAAGGATGCAGTTATTCGAGAGCCGCACCTACAAGTACCCGGATTTGAAAACGAAAATAGCGGGTCGGTTTTCACTGCCGGAAGATTTACAAAAGCGGGTGGAGCGTGCTCGCTCAAAAGCGCTTTCTACTGTTTATAGAGAGGAAATGAACACATTCAAAGAAGCTGGAATCACAGATGATGAAATGAAAGAGGCTATGAAAGATGCTCCTGATGGTTCTTGGTATCCCCGACTTTCAAGCGATTCATTAAGTTTTGTCATTATTGTGAAAGATACCGACCGCGTCATATTCATTAAATTTGTTATTTGTGAGTTTGAAGAAAGGATTCACCAATTCAGAACAGGCACCTACTCCCAAGACGGGATGAGTTTGAAAATAGGGGATAAGTTTTCACTGTCAGATGCGTTAAAGAGCCGGTTGGACGCTTAGCTAAAACCCACGATTCCCGCCGTGTGATTGTACAATTTGGTTTCTTCATTGGGTGCCCTTCTTGGGCACTCTTTAAAAGCAGCTTAGGGTATGTCGAAAGGGCAAAGCAGCTTGACTTCCCTCCTTCAATATAGGAAAGAGAACTGCTGAATTTTCCTTAAGTTGTTATCTATAAAATACTTAATATTGATTTCTTTAGCCGATTTGGATTTTCGTGGCTCTTAAATAACTTAATGTAAGTAATTTAAGGATATATAGCCAAGAGTAGAAAAATAATTCTTATTTGACTATAGATGGGGGTATGCTGAGAGAGTTTAAGATCCCTAGAGAATTGTTTTTCAGACGTCTACAGTCGTTGACGGGGATCTTTCTTGTCCTGTTTTTGATCGAACATCTATTGACAAACTCGCAGGCGGCGTTGCCTCTTGGCGATTATGGGATGGGTTTTGTGAGAGCCGTCGATGCGATCCACAATCTCCCCTACTTGAGAGCGATTGAGATCTTTTTTTTAGCAACGCCTTTCATTGTTCATGCGGTGTGGGGGCTGGAGTACGCCCGTCAGGCAAAGTTGAATTCGGGAGGGTCGGATGGAACGCGGCCGAGTTTGAGGCGTTACGCGCGTAACCATGCCTTCAGCTGGCAGCGGATCACAGCGTGGATTTTGTTGATTGGATTGATTTTGCATGTGGGGAGCATGCGTTTTGTGAAATATCCTGAGAAGAGTGGCGAGGGTGTGAACACCGAGTTCACTGTTCAGGTTTCAGAAGATCCGGGGCTGAAAAGTCTCGAAGAAAAAATCGGTTTCCGTTTGGAACCTTCTCCGAAAGAGGGAAAAGTTTTAGCGGTAGCGAAAAGTTTTGGTGTCGCCTCTTTGCTGGTTGTTCGCGACACTTTTAAGTCTTGGCTGATGGTAGCGCTCTACTCGATTTTTGTGGTGGCAGCGACTTACCATGCCTTCAATGGACTTTGGACGGCGAGTATCACATGGGGTTTAGCTGTGACGGAGCGGTCACAGCGGCTTGTCTTAAGATTCTCTCAAGGACTGATGGCGGTAGTGACCTTTTTAGGTCTCGCCGCTGTATGGTTAACGTATTTCAATTTGAAACAGTAGGAGAAGAAAGATGAAATTATGTGCAAAAAGTTTAGGGATTGCCGCTGGAATTATGTGGGGCGTTTCGATGTTTGTGATGACTTGGGTCAGCATGTACACTGGCTATGGTGCTCTTTGGCTAGAGGTGATGGCGAGTGTCTATCCTGGTTTTGATATAAGCCCGGTGGGTAGCGTCGTTGGACTCATTTATGGGTTCTTAGATTGCTTTATTGGGTTCTTCATTGTGGGTTGGATCTACAACAAGGTGAGTCCGTAAATGCCCGAGGTCATTGTTGTTGGTGGAGGTCTTGCCGGTCTTTCTGCGGCGATGAAGCTTGCAGAGAAGGGGGTACACGTGAAGTTGGTGGCACTGAATAAGTGCCGCCGTTCCCATTCTGTCTGTGCTCAGGGAGGCATCAATGCAGCAATGAATTTAAAGGGGGAGGACGACTCCCCCGAAATCCATGCCTACGACACGATCAAAGGAGGCGACTTCTTAGCAGATCAGCCTCCGATTGTAGAGATGTGCCAGGCAGCACCTCGGATCATTCACATGTTTGACCGTATGGGCTGCACCTTCAACCGCACGGGAGAGGGAGAGCTCGACTTCCGGCGTTTTGGAGGCACCCTTTACAACCGTACGGCCTTTTGTGGGGCTTCGACGGGTCAGCAGCTCGTCTATTCTCTCGATGAGCAGGTGCGTAAGTATGAATCGGAAGGACTGGTTGAGAAGTTTGAGAACCACGACTTCTTGAGGCTTATCCGCGATTCTGAGGGCAGAGCCCGAGGGATCGTGATGCTCGATCTCTTTAACCTGAGCCTCTCCGTTTTAAAAGCGGATGCGGTGGTCATGGCGACGGGTGGTCTTGGAGTTATCTTCAAACTCTCCACCAACTCCAACGTCTGCACTGGAGCCGCTAATGGGCGCCTCTATATGCAGGGGATGGAGTATGCCAATGGAGAGTTCATTCAAATCCACCCGACCGCGGTACCGGGTGTGGACAAAATGCGCCTCATGTCTGAGTCGGCTCGTGGTGAGGGAGGACGCGTCTGGGTTTGGGGAGATTCGAGTAAAACCTTGAAAGATCCGAATGGAGTTGAAGTTCCATGCGGTGAGACGGGCAAACCCTGGTATTTTTTAGAAGAGTTTTACCCCGCTTTTGGAAATTTGGTTCCGCGTGACATCGGTGCGCGCGAGATTTTACGTGTTTGTGAAAAAGGGCTGGGGGTCGATGGTCAAAATCAAGTCTACCTCGATATTACAGAGCTCTCGAGTGATAAAAAAGAGAAGCTTGCGGCGATTTTAGATACCTACCGTAAGTTCACAGGAGACGATCCAAAAGAAGTTCCTATGAAAATCTTCCCAGCGGTCCACTACACGATGGGAGGCGCTTGGGTCGACTGGCCAGCGTCCGACGATCCGGATCGGATAGAGCGTTTCCGTCAGATGACAAACATCCCTGGCTGTTTCAGTGCAGGGGAGGCCGATGGCCAGTACCACGGAGCGAACCGCCTGGGAGCCAATGCGCTCCTCTCTTGCGTCTTTTCAGGACTGGTTGCCGGGGATGAAGCGAGGCGTTACATCAAGTCGCTTGAGAAGAGTTACAGCGACTTAGAAAGCTCTCTTTTTGAAGGAGAGCTGAAGGCCGAAGAGGAGAAGAAACAGGAGCTCATGAGCCGCAACGGTAAAGAGAATGTCTTTCACCTCCATGATGAGTTGGCGAAGTGGATGATGTCGAACGCGACGGTGAAGCGCAATAACGAAGATTTACAGAAGACCCTCGACAAGATCAAAGAGATCCGTGAAAGGTACAAAGACATTTCCACTCTGGACTCAGGTCGCTTTGCAAACCAAAGTTATGTCTTCTCAAGTCAGTTTGAGCCGATGTTCGAGCTCGCTGCAGTGATTGTCAAAGGCGCACTTTTAAGAGACGAGTTCCGCGGTGCCCACTACAAAGAGGGATACAAGGAACGCGACGATAAAAATTTCATGAAGACCACGATCGCGACGTATGGAAAAGAAGAGCCTGAAATCAGCTACCGCGAGATTGACGCGCGTCATCTCGACCCCATCCAACGTGACTACACTGTTGCGAAGAAGGTGAAACCTAAGCTGAAAAACCTCCCTGACCAGTATGAGTTGCCCCTATGAGTACGTTCATATTAAAAATCCGACGAGGGACTCCCAAAAAGCAGTATTGGGAAGAGTTTGAGTTAGAGCTCGTGCCTTATTCCAATGTCATCTCGTCGCTGATGGAGATCCAGCGCCATCCGGTGAACCGCCAAGGGAAGAGCGTCACTCCAGTGGCGTGGGAGTCGGGCTGCTTAGAAGAGGTATGTGGATCCTGTTCGATGTTGATCAATGGTCGGCCCCGTCAGGCGTGCACGGCTTTGATTCACAACTTGATCAAAGAGACTGGTTCGAATGTCATCACCTTGGCCCCCTTTAGCAAGTTTCCGCTTGTCCGCGATTTGATGGTGGACCGCACACAGATGTTTGAGAACTTGAAGAAGGTTCACGCTTGGATTGATATCGACAACATTCAGGATAAGGGACCAGGGCCTAAGATTAGCCCTGAAACTCAGAAGGTGATGTATGCCCTTGCAACTTGCATGACCTGTGGCTGCTGCTCTGAATCCTGTCCTAATGTCAACGAGAAGTCCGCTTTCATGGGTCCTGCGCCCATTTCAACCGTCCGCCTGCTCAACGCCCACCCTACAGGGAAGATGCAGGAGAGGCACCGTCTATACCCTCTCATGGAGAAGGGGGGTATTACCGGTTGTGGGAATGCTCAAAACTGCGTCAAGGTCTGTCCTAAGGGCATTCCCCTGACCGAGAGCATTGCTGAGGTAGGCAAAAGCGTGACGGCTTTGGCCTTACGGGACCTTTTCAAGAGACCCTGAGACTCTTCTTTTTTGTGTATGTTTGAAATATCCACGATATGTGAAGTTGATAACTAGGTAAGCATGGTACATATTTACGGATACAGGAAAATTTCACAGAGGTTTTGTACCGTGAATAGAAAACCAAAATTAAGCAAGCTGTCGAGATTTTTAGAAAAGCAGCATCTTGATCTGTATAAGTGGTTAAAGTCACTTGACGCTATTTATAGAGGTCTTAGCCGTCACTGGTCAGGTTTTTAAAGTCTTCTGATGTATTTCAAGGTTGAAAGGGCGCTATATTAAAGTAGGTATTGGTATTCGTAATGCTGGAAGTCCTGCCGGATTTAACTGGCATGTTGTCCTGTGTCTATTCTCGATAAAGAGTCTTGATCGATAGGCAACGTTTATGGCACCCTTGGAGCCTTCAAGGGAGCCATTATGTCAGACAATTACGAAGAATTTTCAGATCAAGAAGTTGAAATCCTCAAACACTTTGTCACGAACACGAAGAGTCACATCTTTGCCCTCCGCAATCTTCCGGAGGTGATCAAAGGAGCCATCTTTTCGCGTTATTCGCGTTCGACACTCGGCTTCCGCGCTCTTTTGCTTAAAGAATTCATACTCAGTGACGAAGAGACTTCCTTTGCAGACATTGTTCCAGCGAGTGGTGGGGAAAATGCGCAGTTGAGTGAGCAGATGATGGCGATCAAAAAGGCGCAGAACTTTTACGATCGGATTTTGGATGGCTACGGCGACGACTCGATCGGTGAGCTTGGTGGAGCGCACCTTGCCGTCGAAAATGTTTCGATGCTAGCAGCCAAGGTCATTGAAGATGCGCGTATCGGAGGATCTCCTCTAGAGAAGTCGACACGCTATGTCTACTTTGACCAGAAGGTGGACGGCGAGTACCAGTATTACAAAGAGCCTGTTCTTATGACCTCTGCTTACCGCGACCTCTACCAGTCCACCTGCAATATGCTCTTTGATACCTACAGTAAGCTCATTCCACCGCTGACAGAGTGGATGGAGGCGCGCTGCCCTCAGGAGAGCGGCATCTCTGATGGCGCCTACCGCGCGTCGATCCGAGCGAAAGTCCTTGATTGTCTACGCGGTCTTCTTCCTGCAGGAACTTTGACAAACATGGGCGTCTTTGGAAATGGACGCTTTTATGAAGCGCTGCTTCACAAGCTCCACTGTAACCCCCTTTCTGAGCTGCAAGAGGTCGGAAAGAAAGGATATGAAGAGCTCTCAAAGGTGATCCCTTCTTTCGTCCGTCGCTCGGAGCCGAGCCATCGCACACACGTCTCCTATGAGAAATTCCATGAGGCGATGAACTCTGCGATCCGTTTGATGACACAGCAGGAGACAGAGTCGATCCCTACAGAGGGAGCGCAGGGCGTAAAACTCCTCGACTTTGATCCTGAAGCGCATATCAAAGTGGCTGCAGCCCTCCTTTATGAACACTCGGACAAGAGCCTCGAGTCCTTGATTGAACATTGCCGAAAGCTTCCCGCTGAAAGAATTGAAGAGATTTTAGAGACGGCAGTGACGGCGCGGGAGCAGCGTCGCCATAAAAGCCCACGTGCTCTAGAGCACGCTTACTTCACTTTTGAAGTGGTCGCTGACTTTGGTGCTTACCGAGACTTGCAACGCCACCGTGTCCTCACCCAAGAGAAGCAGCTCCTAACTTGTGATTACGATTACTACATTCCTGAAGAAATCCTTGGGAAGGAGGAGGAGAAGATTTACCGCCATGCGATGGATAAAGCCAAAGAGGCGTATGATCTGATTCGCAAGGAACTTCCCGAAGAGGCTCAATACATCGTTCCGATGGCGTACAACATCCGTTGGTACTTCCACGTCAACCTCCGTGCCTTGCAGTGGCTCACCGAGCTGCGTTCCAGCCCTGCAGGGCATCCGAACTACCGCTTTGTTGCACAGGAGATGGCGCGCCAGATTTCCGAAGCGGTTCCGGCGTTCGAGCGTTGCTTTAAGTTTGTTGACTATGAAGGCTACCAGTTAGGTCGCCTAGGTCAAGAGCAGCGCAAAGCAGAGAAGCAGCTCCTTTAAGCGGCAAAGTGGTGCCGAATCAAGGCGATCTGCATCCTTCTTTGTAGGTCCATCATCTCTGCCTCGGATCCGGGGATCGTTTCAAGAGCTGTTCTCAATGCTTCGAGTTCTGTTCGGATCTCCCCTTCAGTGGTGGCTTCAATCTTCTCAGTCAGTAGAGCTCTTCTCTCAGCAAAGGCCTCATCTGGACTCTCGGGTGAGTATCTGAACAGGAGAAGGAGTTCAGGGCCTGCACCAATTTGAATCAGCGACTCTCCTCTGTCAAAGCCCCCCACATAAGCCTCTTGAAGAGACTTTCCTACAACTGCTTCAAATTTTGTCGCAACACCTGGGGTGTCCTTGAAGATCTCACCTAACAATCCACAGATATCTGCCTCACTGAACTTCCTCATCGCACCTTCAAAAGAGGCTCCTTCGGCTGCCAGTTGAGCTGAAACGAATTCTTGGACAGCATTCGCGAGCGCTTGTGCACCCTCACGCAGACTGTTCTCAATCCTCTCTTCAGGCGTGAGAGTTCTCGAACGTTTTTTTGGACGCGAGCCCTCTGGACTCAGAGCGGGCCGCCTTCTTCTCATTATTGCCATGAAAGGTGAATGGGGAGCGATAGGGGATGTCCTGACGGGCCTAGATGGAGAGCGGGTTGCATTAAAGGTCGGTGTTGTCGGTGGAGTCGCAAATGATCCGTCATCATTTGAAAAGAGTGCTCCTTGTTGAACTCCGGTGAGAAAGGCGTCTGTGACAGTGGAAGCAGTTGGGGATAGGCTACCGATTTGGATCTCGGCTTCCTCGAGGGATCCTATTGGAGAACCAAAGGAAAGCCTCTGAGGAGATCCGAGGGGAGATGCTATTCTTTGCCGGAGTGGGTGGCTCGGTGACCCAACAGGTGTTGTAGTGGGGCTTGCCACAGGTGAAGTTGGGTATTCGGTGTGGTAAAGGTTGGCATCTCGCTCCATTTGATGTTGGAGCTCACGGTAGAGGCTCAAAAGTGCCTCCATATTGTCAATCTTTGGCCCCTGAGCAATGTGATTGAGTGCTTTAGGGGTCGTTAATGGGAAAACCGTCGAAGGCTTGATCAGATCGATAAGCTCTAGAATGGCGAGAGGAAGTTTTTGAGTTTCCCATTCTGTAAAGAGAGCAAGTGCTTCTTGTATTTTTTCTTCTAAGTCTGCCTTCCATCCATCAAGCTCCCTCTTTTTCGTCGATGACTTAGGGATGTACTGTAGATGTAGATCCACCTTTCTTAGCGAGCGTTTAGCATTCGAGAGGAGCATGATGGATGCCAAAGCCCCTTGAGTGGTGCCATCTTTGAGTCCTGCATCAACCTTTGTGACGAGGTCGGTAAATAGGTCCCGTTCCTGGATGACAAACTCTCTTGCTCTAAGGGATAGCTTTTGGCGGAGTGTCCTTGCCCTTGATCCTAAGTTATTTAGAAATGTAGTCGCTTGTTCAGGCGATAGAGTTTGGATGAGATCGAGCGCCTGGTCATCGCTCATACATTGAGATAAGAAGCTAGCAATTTGGATGAGCTGATCAGAATTTAAGTGTTGTAGATTCTCTAGTAATACTTCTCTTTCCGCAGGGTCTCCTAAAAGGAAGAAGAGTTGATGATCTTGAATTTCTGGGTAATAGTCCACACCCAATTCTTGGATTGCAGCGTTGGTTATTCGACTAATGTCGTTGAAAATAATGAGATTAAAGAGAGCGGGTGAATAGGACTGTTGGATCGCTTGGAGTGCAAGCTCTCTTTGTTCAGAAGGCCTCTCCTCCGATGCACAGATTTCAGCTAGTCTTGCGAGATTTGCTTTATGTTCATCGGGGATGTCGGGGAGCTGGTTGACTGCAAGAGAGAGTTGAACTGGGTTGTAAGGGACAAGAGGGTGTGGAGCTCCTAAAAATGCGCATTCGTTAAGGAGTGACAACTGGAAAACGTTAGGAGGGTCGAGAAAAGGGTCTGCTCCTGCACTGCACAAATCGGTAAAAAGATAAAAGTAGTGATTACATATGCTTCGGTTTCTTATAGAATTGTCACCTAAACACTGCTGAAACATTCTCTGGTTGAGGTACTGGAGAGGTCGAACACTTTTTCCGTTGATTTCAATTGAAGCATTGAGATCTGCTTTAGGGAAGACGCTCCGCTTGGTAAAGAGTTCGAAAAGGGGTGAATAAACACCTGCGGCTCTTCCGTTTGAAAAATCATGGAAGGAGTCTCTGCTAATTTCCATTCTGATGAGAATTAAAATAGGCACGGAAGTGGGATCTGATGCATAGAAAGGATGGTTTGGATTGAAGTTGCGGTTACCGAGGTAGACATCAAAGCAGTTGTTCCATTCGTCAGTCTCACGTTTCATACCATTTTTGAAAAGATAAGCAAATGGGGCGGAACCTTCGCGGTCAAAAGTCGACCAGTTGACGTGGGGTGCTCGAGCAAGCTCTGCTAGTAAGTCAGGGTTGAGGTTTTCTGTGTAGTGGTGAATGAGTGCCTTGCCAGTCGATGGTAGAAGGGTATCTGGCTTAATATTTAGACGGGTCATCCAAGCTTCTAAATGCTCTGGATTTGTTAAATGGTGAGCCACATACGTCTCAAAACGAGCTCGTACGGCAGAAATGGATAGATCGACGCCGTAGGATAGAGATAGGGGGGAAATATTACAGTGTTGTGCATAGAGGTCCCAAAGAGAGGGATCAACATTAAGAGCAAACTCCTCAGAGGACATCTTAAGAGGTAGAAGGATGGGTTTGAGGTAAGGGTAACGCTCAAGTATCACGGAATCGTTGACTACCCAGGTTCCTTCACTGAATTCAACGACCTTTAACTGTAGAGCAAGGAGAAGTGCGGCATGATACAGCTCTTTTCCAGAAAAATTGTGAATTTCTCTAAAAGCATAGTCTGGATCCAGCTCAGAAAAGCAGCGCTTTGCGAGTTGGGTAAAGAGTTTTCCTGGAACAAAAGGGTTCATGTCGCGAAGGAGATTTATCAGATTTGTTTGAAGTCTCTCTTCAGTCTTTTGAAGAAAAAATTCTATGAGACTTTGTTCAAAGAGAGTCAAAGAACGTTGCTCTGCTAGTCTGAACATTTTTCCGCATTCCTCGCTCTCTACTAGCATGGGTGTTAAGCGATGGGTTCTGACGTAATGTACCAGCTCTTTTGGACTTTCAAAGGGAGCTGTTTTGATCCAATTGTTGATAAGGTCATAGAGAAAAGATCTTCTTGGAAAACCGTTGAGAGAAAGGTAGAAGTGATCTAGAGCTTCCTTTGCTCTTGGGTCTGCTGGAAACTCTTCTTTGATGCAGGTGATGACCGCTTCAAGTAGTGGGTATCGTTCCAGGTCATAGAGGATCTGTAAGATGTTTTGACCATCTACTTGAGCACTTAGCACGTCACAAGGGAGGCTTAGATATCGCTGAACGACTGCTCGCGTAGGATTGACTCTTTCCGCAAGAAGCCCCTCTATAGCTCTTTGTTGCTGGAGAGGTTTCTGCCCTTCGTCAACTTCTCTATTTAAGAAATCAAAAGGATCGACAGTGCTGACCAAACCGATGAGAAGTGCTGCAATCGGGTAGGGATAGTGCATAAAGAAGGATTCGTTACGTTCCTCTTCGGGGAGATTCAAGAGAATTAGAATCTCATTCAGTTTGTCGTTGGATCTTATAGAGTTTAGAAGGGAGGATTCGACGTTTATAGGGCGCCGATTTTCATCGAGGCATCCTCCGTTATTCAAAAGAAGGAAAAGGAGGTAGACTCCTGCAGTCGTGATGGTTTGTGTCCTCTCGATGCAGCGTTGTAACGCCTCTATAGCTTGTGGGTTTCCGTCGATAAAAACCGCTTGATGGATCTGCTGAAAAAAGAGTTGAGGATCTAGACAGGGATGTGCGAGTCCAATGGGAGAGCTATTTAAGATTTCAGCTTGAAAGCGCATCGAGGCGGAGCAGTAGGCGCTGCTTGCTTCTGCTCCATATTTTGGAAGCTCTTTGAATCTGGGTGATTGAATAAACGCATGGAAGACGTCAGGAAAGACTAAAAGCTGCGTTAGACTCGCTCGTCTCCAATCGTAGACGTGGAGGTACTCTGCTGCATTTCTAGCAAACTGAGGTGTGAAATCGGGACTTCTTAAAGTTCTAAGAATGGCTTCCAAGAGCCCACGTGGGTTTTCTTGAAAGAGGTGGGCCCAATCAGAGACATCTTTGTTTTGAATTTCATACTGTAATTCATGAATGGCAAATTCATAAGCGCTTTCTATCGAACTCCAAAAAAGGATATCGATCCCCTCGGGAAGTGTACTAGCATAAGCCTGTACTCGGCCCTCTAAATCTGTTCCAGGAATTTCACATATATGTTCTCTTAAGCAATCTAAGATGACATCGTCTACCCGTTCCTCAAGTCCTTCTGGGTGTGCTTCTTGAATGATATTTTCCCACTCATTAGGGGAGCAGTTACGAAGGATTTCCCAGTCTGAAATAGATTGGGGGATCAAGTTAGGTCTAGGTATAGCCATAAAAATACTCTTAGTATTTAAAGTTAATTAAATTTAAATAATTTATGTAAATTATAATACAAATTAAGTTAAAAATAAATACTAATAATATTTTTAGTTCTATTTATTTAAAATATAAATTTTAATTAAAGAAATCTGGAGATCCTTTTGGAGTTGGATCATCCCTGGCTCATTTTGAGGGAGTGAAGTGAGTCTTTTTTGGAGACTCTCGATTTCTCCTTTTAGAGAGGAAGTCGGGTGCTCTGCAAGGTGCCTCGCGAGCAGGGCTTGTTTCTTGGCGACCTCTTCCGCGAGCTCTTTATCCGTGCCATATTTGAAAAGAAGAAGGGGCTCGGGACCGGCACCGATCTTTAGGAGGTCACTACCCTCTTCTAGACCGGCACTGTAGGGGTCATTGGCTCCAAAGGTCGCTTTGAAGGCGTCATTTGGGTTTCTTTCCGTCGGGAAGAGCTGTCCGAGAATGGAGTAAATATCAGCGTCTCTAAACTGCTCAAGTTCTTGCTCAAGTCCGTTCTGCTTTTTTCGACTCGAAGCTTCCAGGGCTGAAGTGATCATCACTCGACACACGTTCAGCATATCGTATACGGGTGTCTCCACTCTCCTTCTCTTTGGAGAGGGGACGGGAGAGCCAACTGGCGAGCGAGTCGGACCTTGTTTAGTTCCCCTTTGATAAAGAGAAGAAAACTTTCTAAAAAGTTGTTCCACTTCACGGAACAGCTGATGGAGTTGATCCGGAGAGTCGACTTCCTGATGAGGGATGAGTGTCCCGAAGATGGTTTTCGATGAAAAGGGGATTGTTGGGGGCTGATCCAGTTGCTGAAGCATCTCTTTAACGGCTTGAGTTGCAAGTGGCATTTGTTCTTCTGTCTGATTTTGCTCCATTCTTGCAACGGGGCTAGACGTTCGAGTTAACTGTTCCTGTAGAGCTGTCTTTTCTTCTGAATCGGGCAGAAGATCGAGCACTCCTTTTGCCTCGATGATTCTTAATTTTAGTTGGGAAAGTTGGAAAACAGATTCTAAAACTTGAAGAGCACTTTTTCCCTGAGTTTGGTACTCATCTTTTTGTGCTTGGTCGATGATTGCATCTCTCAATTCGTGAACATTTTCACGTCCCATTTCGATGAGTCGACCTTTCAATGCAGTCCCTCTAAATGCCAGTGCTGCTATAAAACTGGAGCGCTTTTCTGGGGGAAGTTGGCGCAAAATCTTCAGAGCAGTTTCATCATCAAGGCAGTGAGCAAGTAGAGGAGCATATGCGATGAGAATATCAGGGTCGACCGTGTGGATGATTCTAAGGAAGGGCTCTCTTCTTTCAGGACGAGAAAGAATGACATGAAGGTCTAGATTATTTAGATAGCTAGCGTAGTTAGGTAGGTGAGCGATCTCTTGGACTCTGATTTGGGAGTCGTAGAACAGACGGTGTACAGAGTAGGCGTAAGGGGAAAGGACTCGTTCAAACTCATCGATCGCCTCAGGTGTCAGTTCATCTGTTGTGCGTAATGGGTTTGCAGCTCGTACGCCTTCAGGGATCGTGTCTAGTCGATCGAGGGACTCATAATCACAAACGCTTCGTTTGACTACACCGCATAAAAAGCAGAGCTCCTGCATCGGAGTAAACCCGCGCGCACTGGTGCCTTGGTAGGGGTTCGCCCCCATTTGCACAGCAGAGAGGAAAACTCGATAGAAGTAGTCGGCAAAGTGATTATCTTGGGATTGATACCCTCTATCAAGCAAGCGGTATATGAGGGTATTCATATAGTCTAACAGGTTGACAGCATCGATGCCTGCATAAGAAACGGGAGCTTGTAGGTCGCCAGATAGGGAGAGGAGTCGGCTGAAAATAGGGAGGTAGTTGCTAGGAATTCGATGCGTTCGGGATTGCGCGAGTCGTGTTTCGCTTAGCTCACCTAGGATAAATTGAAGCGCAGGAGTCAGTCCTGGATCATTTCGATCGATCGGTTTTGAGGGATCGACCCACCCTTGTTCGACAAAGAGGTCGATGCACTCGCTGAGTTGTTGGATCTCGAGGTGGTTGAAAGCTCTTGTTCGAGGAATAAGGTAGTAGAAGGGCGTGCGGTGCTCTTCGTCGTAAACAGAGCCGTTGACATCACCGTAGGAGGTGAGTTGTCTTAACAGTGGGACTTGCCTTCTTTTTGCAAAGTGATGGAGCAGGCAGTCTCCACTAAGTGCCAAACAGCTATCTGGACGGAGGTCAAGAAGAGTCATCCACTCTTTGAGTTCATCTGGGTTTTCAAGGAATTCTGCGACGTAGGTTTGAAGTTTGGCGCCAAGCTCTCTTCTCTGGTTGTGAGAAAGAGTGCGAACGAGATGCAGAGGGTGAATTCCAAACACATCGCTAAAGAGATTCCAGTAAGTCTCTCGATTTTTTTGCAAGAATTCGAAAGGGGGTCGAGAAAGGCATTCTACAGCACTTCGAAAAGTCTTGTGATTTTGTACAAATGCATCGTCTGTGACTTGAACTTTCCCTTCTTTGTCTATCTGAATGATGCCCAGGTGTTTTGCTAAGCGTAACTGGATTTCAATGTTTCTTCTTGTGTCTCGAAGTTTTAACTCACTAAAAAGATAGTCTCTGTCGACTTCTCCGCAGGAATTCAGAATATCGATAACCATCGCTGGAGGGTGGTCTCTGTATAGCCATTGGAGGGTGCCCGAGGTTTGATTTCTAAACAATTTATCGAAGTGACGTATAAAAGTTTGGAGTATCGCTTCTTGATGAAGAGTCCTTTCTGGTATCTGCATGAGTTGGCATAAACTGGTCTTTCGAGAGAGAGCTGTGATCAGTCCTTTACCCTCAAGAAAGGCAACCTCTTCCACTACAGTCGAAAAGGGTAGAGTCTCGAGCCACATGAGAGCACTAGTTTGTAGATCATTGCTTTGAATAGGACCGTTTAAAGAGAGAAAAAAGCGAGAAATCACCGGAGCGTATTCTGGTTTGCGGAGTGCCCCCTTGATCAGAGCGGATAAAACTTCATAGGAACCTCGTTTATAAAGGGCAGAAAGAACAGGGCCTTCCTCGGTTTCCATCAAGAGGAGTCCTCCGGGAGAGGAAAGAAAGAGATCAACCTGATTTGGAGTGAGTGTCTCATACGCACAAAGAAATTCAAAGGCTCTGACTTGTTGGAGGCGTTCGTACCCTTCTGGAGCTGTTTCAATTAACATCTCCGCTGAAGATCTTCCTAAAGTCATTTCAAAGGGGTGAACTCCGATCTCATAAGGGTAGTCATAAAAGAACGCTTTTCGACGCTCTTCACCTGATAGTGCTAGGTCAGAAAAAAGTTTAGAGAAGAGAGGGTGGTCACGGAGGTGTTCATAGAGGGGGGCGGAGGGGGTTCTGGTCAGTCTTCCTTCTGCATCCAGCAGTCCGTGGTGTGAAAGGATCTTTAATGTCAGACACATGGATTCTCGTGTCCAATGGGTAAGCCTACCAAAAGCGCTCTTGACGCCGTCCATCATTGAAGAGTCTCCGCTTTCGAGGAGGGGAAGGTAGATGGTTTTAAAATAACACTTTCCATCTAGGCAGGGATCGCCGATGCCGTGGGGAGAGCTTCCCTCATGGATCCTTGAAATATAAGAAGAGGCAGATCTCTCATACTCTTCATTAAATGAGCTGAGGTATTCATGGCTGTTGACATCAATGCCGTGGGTCAAGATGAAGCCAAACAGACTTGGAATGTTCAGGAGGAGTCCTAGGTTGGACCCCTTGGGTTCACTCTCGATGATGAACTGATAAGCTTTTTCGGTGAGATCAGGGGTAGTATCGGGCCTTTTTAAAAAGGAGACGAGCACTCGGACAAAAGCGTCAGGATCTTGGTCATACGTTTCTTTCCACTCAAAGACAGGCTTTTCATGAATCAGTTGGGTGAGTTTCTCAGAGGCGACTTCAAAAGCGAGGCTGAAAAGCTCTTGGTCGTTTGGTTGGTAAGTGATCGTGCGTCCCTCTAAAGTCAAAGAGCCATCTGTTGCCATGGCGAGGAGAGGAGCGTGTGCGAGCAGGCACTCTTGAATACGGATATCTACCTGATCACGTGGAAGATTGTAGGTGCGTCCGACGGTCTCCACCCACTCTGTACCAGGAGTGGACCTCAGGAGGTTCCATAAAGAGGGTGTGTTGGGTTGCGTTGAATCCATCTGATGTACCAAATTACTGATAAAATTATAACGAAAATAATAATAATAATTAAGTTTAATTATCTTTTTAATTTCCCTGTTAATTTATAATTTTAATTCAGATAAATCTCTGAATAGGAGAGATCTTTGAAAGAATCCCCCGCTTCGGTACAATGCCCACAATTTTATGATGAAGACGAACAAAGCGACTGTTTTTGGTGGGGCCCTCTTGATTGCGGGCTGCTGTATTGGTGCTGGGATGCTAGGACTCCCGGTTTTGAGTGCCCGCTCGGGTTTTGTGCCGAGTGGATTGGCTTTTATCTTTGCATGGGGATTCATGCTCTCTTCAGGGCTGCTCCTTTTAGAGGTGAATCTCTGGTTTAAAGAAGAGGTCAGCATCATCTCCATGGTCGGACAGACACTCGGTCGAGTGGGTCAGGCGGCAGCGTGGTTTCTTTATTTGTTTCTTTTTTACTCTCTATTGGTTGCCTATGTCGCAGGAAGCGGCGCGCTCCTTTCTGGCGTCTTGGACGACTTTGGAATTCTACTGCCCTTCTCTGTGGGAAGCATCCTTTTCACCGTCTTGTTTGCTATCCTCGTCTATATTGGTACGGGGGTGGTCGACCGTTTCAATCAGCTGTTGATGCTGGGGCTGGTGATCTCTTACCTAGGTCTGCTGTTTTTAGGTCTAGAGCATATCCAACCACAGCTCCTAGCGCCTCGAGAGTGGTCGGCGGTGAGGCTCGTCATTCCTGCCATGGTCGTCTCTTTTGGCTTTCATAACCTCATTCCCAGCTTGACGACCTACTTCAACCACGACGCAAAACGGTTGACGAAGGTGGTGGTCTTGGGAAGTGCCATTCCACTCGTGATTTATCTTTTTTGGCAGATGGTGATTTTGGGGATTGTCCCTCCTGAGCAGTTTGAGTTAGCGCTCGATGCGGGAGACATTGCGACCTCGACTCTAAAAAAGGTCACAGCCTCAAAAGCGGTGATGCTGCTTGCGGAGCACTTTGCCTTCTTTGCGCTCGTTTCTTCACTGCTCGCTGTCTCACTCAGTTTCGTGGACTTCTTAGCGGACGGCCTGTCGATCCAAAAGACTCCGCTCGGAAAACTTTTTCTGGTCCTCCTTTCATTTGTTCCGCCATTGATCTCCTCTTTTCTCTTTCCGGGAATCTTTCTCACCGCGTTGAGTTTTGGAGCGATCGCAGCGGCCCTTCTCTTCGGTGTGCTTCCTGCAATGATGGTGTGGAAGGGGCGAAGTGCGGGAGAGGCGGTCCTTTTGCCGGGCGGCCGCACTGCGATCGTGATGGTGTTTTTAGCAGCGTGTGCTGTGATTGGAATTAAACTTGTAGACTACCTTTAAGGAGAACAATGAAACAGTCTGGACGTGTCTTGGGAGGAGCCCTCCTCGTTGCAGGAACGATGATTGGAGCTGGGATGTTGGCCCTTCCCGTGATTACAGGGTTGATGGGGTTTTGGCCGACGTTGATTCTCTTCCTGATGTACTTCTGCTTGATGGCCTACTCTGCCATGCTTTTTCTTGAGGTCAACCTCTGGCATGAAGACATCCACGTGAACTTGATGACCATGGCACGGACGACGCTGGGCAAGCCGGGACAGGTCGTTGCTTGGTTTGTCTATCTCTTTCTTCTCTACGCGCTGACAACGGCTTACATGGCGGCAAGTGGGCCTCTCTTCAAAGAGCAGCTCCAGTACTGGACCGGGATGCAGATGCCTTTTTGGGCGGGACCGATTCCTCTCCTACTGATCTTTAGTTTTTTCGTCTATGAAGGGGCGCGCTACGTTGATCTGGTGAACCGGCTGTTGATGCTCGGACTGGTTGTCAGTTTCTTTGCCCTCAATGGGATGCTCATCCCGCATATGGAGCTCGACCACCTCGTCCGTAGCGACTGGTCCTATGTCCCGCTTTCTGTTGCCATTTTGGCGACCTCCTTCGGATACCACATTATCATTCCGACTCTAAACCGCTATTTGAACAAAGATGTGAAAGGGCTTTTGACCTCGATTGCACTTGGAAGCTTCTTTGCTCTACTTCTCTACATTGTTTGGGAGATTGTTGTCCTCTCTGTCCTTCCAATGGAGGGAGAGGTCGGTCTACTGGAAGGGTACAAACAGGGAAAAGATTCGGTTTTCTTGGTGTCGGGACTTTTAGGGAATGACTGGGTCTCATTTGTCGGGCGCTGGTTCCTCTTTTTTGCCATTGTGACTTCCTTTTTGGGAGTGTCGCTGTCGCTGCGTGACTTCCTAGGGGATGGTCTGGGGATCTCTTCAGAGACGGCTTTGGGGCGTTGGACGCTCTATTTTCTCACCTTCGTTCCCCCTCTCTTCTTTTCGATCGCCTCACCGCGCTCGTTTTTTCTCGCCCTCGACTACGCCGGAGCTTTCGGAGTGATCACGCTTTTGATTTTACTCCCCGCGATGATGGTCTACCGTGGACGCTACATGCTTGGCTTTAAATCAGAGCACTTCAAAGCCTGGGGAGGAAAGGGTCTATTGATCTTTGTCATGCTCTTCTCTTGCTTTTTGATTGGTATCGAAGTTTGCAACAAATTAGGAGTACTCACCTATGACTACTAAACGCCTCATCTCAGGAGACCGGCCGACGGGTAAGTTGCATCTTGGACACTACGTCGGTTCGATTAAAAAACGGGTGGAGTTTCAAGAGAAGTACGACTGCTTTATCTTTGTGGCCGACTTGCACATGCTCACTACAAAGAAGACGAAGCAGGATATCCTCGAGCTGCGGACGCACATGAATGATATGGTGCTGGACTATCTCGCTTGTGGCCTGAATCCTGAGAAGGTGACCTTTTACCTCCAGTCAGCGATCCCCGAGATCTACCAGCTCAATCTCTTCACTGAGATGATGATCTCCTTCAACCGCCTTGCGGGTCTTCCGAGTATTAAAGAGATGGCAAAAAATGCCCACCTCGACCCGGAAAGTATCCCCTTTGGTTTGATCGGCTATCCTGTCTTGATGAGTGCTGATATCTTACTCGTTCAAGCCGATGTGGTCCCGGTAGGAAAAGACAACGCTGCCCACGTTGAAATCGCCCGCGACATTGCGAGGAAGTACAACAACGCCTACGGCGATGTCTTTACCATTCCTGAGCTTCTCCCTTCAGAGACCCCCACGCTTGTGGGAACCGATGGGCAGGGGAAGATGAGTAAATCTGCCGGCAACTGCATCTACCTCAGTGACGATCCAAAAACGGTGGCGAAGAAGGTGCGCGGAATGTTCACCGACCCGAAGCGGGTGAGTGCAGACGTGCCAGGAACCGTTGAAGGAAATCCAGTCTTTATCTACCACGATGTCTTTAATCCGGATAAAGAAGAGATTCGAGATCTCAAAGAGCGCTACCGCAAAGGAACTGTGGGGGATGTCGAAGTGAAAGACAAACTCACCGTCGCGATTAACAACTTCCTAGCTCCTCTCCATGAAAAGCGTGAAGAGCTCAAAAAACAGAAAGGCTTAGTTGAAGAAGTGCTCTATCACGGAACACTGAATGCCCGTGAAGTGGCTAAAGAGACGATGAAAGGGCTTCAGACAGAGATGGGTGTCGCAGGCGCCTGGAAAAAGATCGAACGCGTCGCTCGTAAAAAGTAGATGTTTGAGTTAGTCACCGATTTCACGCCGAGTGGGGATCAGCCCCAAGCGATTGAGAAGCTCTCGAAGGGGCTGCTTGAGGGAAAGCGTTCGCAGGTCCTTCTCGGGATCACTGGTTCGGGAAAGACCTATACGATGGCAAACATCGTCCAGAAGGTCCAGCGCCCGACGCTCATCCTCGCTCATAACAAAACTCTCGCCGCGCAGCTCTATCAAGAGTTTAAAGCTTTCTTTCCAAAAAATGCCGTCGAGTATTTTGTTTCTTACTACGACTACTACCAACCCGAAGCCTATATCGCACGGAGCGATACCTACATTGAAAAAGACATGTCGATCAACGAACAGATCGATCAGATGCGCCTCTCAGCCACACGTTCGCTCCTCGAACGGGATGATGTGCTGATTGTCGCTTCAGTTTCCTGTATCTACGGTCTTGGAACCCCAGAGTTCTATCGCAAGATGAACTTGGAGCTCGTCGTCGGTCAAGAGGTCAAGCGGGACGATGTGCTCCTTCACTTGGTGGAGATGCAGTACAGCCGGAACGACATGGATTTTGCACGCGCGACCTTCCGCGTCCGTGGGGATGTTTTGGATATCTTTCCTGCTTATGAAGAGAGCGTGGCACTCCGCGTGGAATTCTTTGGGGACGAGGTGGAGCGTATCTCTCAAATAGATCCTCTGACAGGAAAAGTCCTCGGACGCCTTGACCAGATCGCGATCTATCCCGGTTCTCACCACGTCACTCCTGAAGAGGTCCGCCTCGATGCGATCCGACTCATTGAGGATGAGCTGAAAGAGCGCGCGGAGCTTTTTGAAAAAGAGAACAAGTTGATCGAACGGCAGCGCATCCTTGAAAGAACGAAATATGACCTTGAGATGATCAAAGAGGTGGGTTTTTGTAAGGGGATTGAAAACTACTCACGCCACTTCGGAGGGCGCAGCGTTGGGCAGCCGCCCTCTTGCTTGCTAGACTACTTCCCCGATGATTTTCTTCTCTTTGTCGATGAGTCTCACCAAACCGTTCCGCAGATCCACGGTATGCACAATGGGGACCGCGCGAGAAAACGGTCGCTCGTCGATTTTGGCTTCCGCCTTCCTTCTGCCTACGACAACCGCCCTTTAAAGTTCGAAGAGTTTTACGAACGGATGAACCAGGTCGTCTATGTCTCAGCCACTCCAGGTTCTTGGGAGATAGAAGATGCCGAGCAGCGCGTTGTCGAGCAGGTCATCCGCCCAACGGGACTTCTCGATCCGGTGATTGACCTCCGCCCGGCAGAAGGACAAGTGGACGACTGTATCGAAGAGATCCGTGTCGAGGTGGAGAAGGGAGGACGTGTCCTCGTGACGACGCTCACCAAGCGCCTCGCTGAAGAGCTCACCAAATACCTCAAAGAGGTCGGTATCCAGACAAAATATCTCCACTCTGATATCGATACCGTCGAGCGGATGCAGATCATCTCGGACCTGCGTCGTGGAACCTTCGATGTCCTTGTGGGAATCAACCTTCTTAGAGAAGGACTGGATATTCCAGAGGTCTCCCTGGTGGCGATCCTCGATGCCGATAAGGAAGGCTTTTTGCGGAGTGAAACCTCCCTCACGCAGACCTGTGGACGCGCAGCAAGGAACGAAAAGGGGCGCGTCATCATGTACGCCGACAAAAACACGAAATCCATCGCAAACACCGTCGCTGTCACGCAAAAGCGGCGTGAGTTGCAGATGGCCTACAACAAAAAGCACGGCATCACTCCAAAAACGGTCAAACGCGACGTCGCTGCGCTGATCGAACTGGAAGAGGTCGAGGAAGAAGTCCACCAAAAAACACCTTCTAAAGAAAAGATACACCTCTCTCAAGAGGAGATCTTCCGTGTCATCAAGAGCTATGAAAAAGAGATGAAGCGTGCGGCGAAAGAGCTCCGCTTCGAAGACGCCGCCCACCTCCGCGACCTCATGAAGAAATACAAAGATGTCGCCCTCGCCTACGGTGGTCAATCCTTCTAATTTTTTCTTTAATTGACTTGTTGTGAGTTAGTTAGATATCATTTTCAAAATACTTAATTTAAAAGGAGATTTGTCATGATATCTGTACTTCCTAAACCATTAACGACTTCTTTTCGCGAAGAGTTTTGTGTTGTCGATCCAACAGACGGTCTTGAGATCACGACCGGCGAGCAGTTTATACTGGGTGATGAGCCTGTATCTGTCAGGACCAATGACCCGGACTTTGGGTTGTTTAACCTTTCAAACTCCGTTGGTGTCGATGCTTTTGTCGCTCGGATGCAAGGTCGAAGTGTGAAGGCACTGCAAGTTTGTGGATCTCTTATTGTGGGAGAGGACGTCAAAAGAGTGGCAGCAGCCCTCTTCCGAGATGGAGCTGTCACTGCGTTGGAGTGTAAGGGTCCACACATCAACCTGAGAGCCGTTGCAGAGGCGGTTTCTGGTCAACCTAACAACTCCTTACGAATTCTCAACCTGTCTAACTGCGCAATCACTGACGGTGATATCCCTCATCTTGTGAAGGTTTTAAAATGCTGCCCAGCATTAGAAGCCTTGATTTTGCATCAAAATTCTATTGGTGGTGAGGGAGTTCGTCCTCTTGTAGACGTCTTGAAAGGAAGTCGTGTTCGTGTGCTCGATCTCTCTTGGAATCCCCTTTTTAGCGGTGCGGCGGTGATCGCAGAGCTCCTAGGGGAGAAGGGTATCCTCACCCACCTGCATTTGGACATGTGTCCTTTAGATGATCCAGGAGTAGAGACGCTGAGTCAAGCAATGGAACGCAGTCAAACAATTCGGTATCTTAGTGCAGAGTGGAGAAATTTTTCTGGGGCTTCCATTCAGCGTTTGGCTCGTGTACCCAAAGACAATAGTTCACTTTCTGATCTAAGGGTATAAAGAGCCTGTGATCTACAAGTCAGTCTTGGTTGCTGGCGTTTCGTGAATCTGCAGCTCCGTGACCTCATGAACAATACAGGGCCGTCTCTCTCCTACGGCGGTCCATTCTCTTGATTTATAGAACTTTTTTCTTCGATAATAAAGAAAATTTTATCAGTTTAATATTCTATCTATTTTTATTGTGAAAAATTTCGAACTCCTGTTTTAATAGAAAGTAATTTCTAAAATCAAATTTAATTTGAATGCAACAAGGAGTTTTTATGGGCGCGCCCTTAAATGCAAGAATTGAAACATTTAAACAAGTTCACTCACTCGAGTTGCAGTGTGTTCAAACAGCTGTTGAAGTGGGAACGCCTGAGGCTCTACTTGATGGTGTCGGATATCTGGTTCAACTGGAAAGGTGGTGGAAAGTTGAAGTCATGGATCAGGCAGGAGAAGACGAGGAAGCAAAAAAAGTAGAGGAGGTTGCCTTACAGACACTTCTTCCAGATGGACTCGAAGAAGCTGCAATAGCTATTTGGAGAGAGCGTGTTGAACATCTTTCTGACTTGTGTTCACTAGGTGGTCAAGAACTTGGGAGTTCTTTTGATATGATGATATTGGGAGCTGAGCGTTTGTATTGCCGCATATGTCCTGAAGCGACTCCTTCTAGCTCTAGTACTTTCAATGAGGTCTTTGCGAGAGTAGTTGCGTCTCAAGACAAAACTCCTGAAAATCTGTGGCAGTATTTCCTAGAGATTCACCCAGGGACTTTTCAAAAAATGAAGGAAGGGTTCTCTTCACAAGACCGTCACCAAATCCTGCATAGTCTTGCACTTCGAAAAAATTTAGTTGAGTCATGGCACGGTTTTATAGACGCTTTATTTAAATTCGGGCAAAGGAGGAATGCGGAAAATCCACTCTTTAAGATGGAGTGTAGAAGTGTTTTTGATAGAAAATTTCCTAAATACTGGGATCTAGCTTTAGCCGAGTGGCGTGGGCACATGCAAGAACTTGAGAACCTTGTTCAAGAGGCAGAATCACAATATCAGGCTCTGCTGAGGGTCGATTCTCCAAGCGATTCACCAAGTTCTGCATATGGGATGAAGCAAGAACAAGGATTGGATCTTTCAAGGCAGCAAGCGTATGGTTCATGGCAGTTGAAAAAAGAACTACTTGAACGTCTTCAGCTTCTAGCAGTAGACCAGCTGTCTGAAGACTTCAAAGCGAGGCATCTAGGTTTGTTAAGAGAGATTGAGACTCTCTATGAAGAAGGGACTCAAGAGTCTCTTCTCGATAGTTTAGCAAAAGTACAACTGTTAACGATGATTTGGCTCCAAGAAGTGGAGTTAAGGACAGGTTCTCAGCCCTTTTCCAGCGAGGAGAGGAATGCTTCTCTTTCTCGGCTTTTGCCGAGTGGATTGAAAGCTGCTGCTACTTCAGCCTGGTCCGATGAAGATACACTTAAAGCAATTTATTATCAGACTTTGAGAGAGTTCGTAAGGGCTCCAGACGCTTCTTTAATCTGTAAGCTTGCTGCATTGTCGATCTTAGTAATTGATAAGGTTTTGCCCGTTCGGGAGAATCATGGGGTTACATGGAAAGTCACTTCACCGGATGGAAACCAAACACACTATCTTGTGCCGGTATCGGGAGGTGGACCTTCTTGGTTACGAGAGTCAAACTCTCTTCTAGTTGCGTTCAAGCATGCACAGCGACTCATACTGACCTTTGATCCAGGAGCTTTTAATTTGCCGGATGAGTGGGAGGCCTTATTTAACTCCATGCTGTTAACGGGATCTCCGGTTGAAAGAGCTGCAATTGCCCGTGCGAAAGAACTCAACCTTCCTATCCAGCATATGAGTGAGCGTTGGCTGGATTCCAGAGTATTTCAAACAGCGGGTGCAGGCATTCGATTGGCACTGCAGGGATTGGGCATTTCTCCTGACACACCGGAAATTCCAGAAGACATTCTTAGGCCTCTCATCACTAGTTTAAAGTCACCTCACCAGACAAATGATAGGCTAATCCAGTTTGGGCAAGCATCTATTTCACTACTTGAAACTTTGAATGGAGTGTTGCCTGCTCAATTGATGGGAATCCTAAATGAGTTTCCCCAGACCAGAGAGATGATGACTCCATTGAGGGAGAACGTTTACTCCTTTTTTACTTCGGATGAGATCCCGACCGATGAAACTTGCCTATTTCTTGTGAGTGAAGCGGCCTGTTTTTGTGAAAATGGCTTGATCGCTCAACTATACAGAGATGGATATAAAATTGAAAAAATCACACAAGCAATGGTAGCTCAGGATTCGGTTGAGTAGGGTGAGTTGCTGTTAATCTCTCTCTGATGGATTTCTTATGAATTTAATTTAAAAAATTAGTTTATATATGACTGATTCGTTAAAAAGTAATGCTATATATAAAAATAATTTGAAATCAGGTATAATAAGGGGGTAGTTATGTGGAATAGGCTATGGAATCTTCATATACCCATAAGGCTGAAAGGCTTATATCTAGATTAGATGCTTTTGAACGGAATCCTGAAGAGTTCATGTTGGTGGACTCGCTCGTTGCAGAGGCGAAGCGACGTCTCAGGCGTGGAGCAAAGCATCAATCAAGGGAGGCTCAGGCGGTTTCTAACCGTCTCTGCCAGCGTCAGCTGGCCCTCATTTACCGCTTAGAAATGGATGAAGAGTTAGAGGGGCTCTACGACCTTCACGAGTTGAAGGAAGAGCTGCTCGACTTTTTAGGAGAGTGGATCGCGGCTTATCCTGGGTTTAACCGTGACAACTTTGATCCTCAGCCCAGTTTGAAGGTTGATCATGTGGTGGACAACTATCCTGCTTTTGCAGATTTATTGATCCGAGATAAGGCGATTCGGATCCGTTTTTTTAAATGGGCCGTACGCGACTCCAACCAGGTCGATCCTTTTGTTCTTTTTCCAAGCCTTGTCGAAGATCTGGTCCGTTCAAACTTGTCACAAAGGACAGGTTTCTACAAGGGGCGGCACCTCGTGATCCACCGCGACCGTAATTATGACCAGAATCTCATTTGTTGGTTGGGTCTTCCTTTTCAAGGGAAAGAGGTGAACATTGCCAAAAAAGAAGAGAAGGTCGTTCTCTCAGATCAGCAGACGCGGACCGTAGAGGAGGTTTTCAAAGTTTTTGAGAATAAGAGGCACACTCCGGGTGATGTCGAATTTTTGGAAGAGGGAATCATCTACTTTCCTTCTTATGAGTCTTGGAAGGTGTTTGATTTAGAGGATCCTGAGTTTTATAAAAAGGGACCGATCCTAGAGCGTTTGAGTGTGGATGAGGTCCAAACCCGCTACGGAAAGACTACTCCTGGGTTGGATCTCGTTCGAAAAGAGGTCTCAGTGAATGATTTGATAGAACGGGGAGAGCATCTATTCTTTGAGCACCCCTACTCTCTTCTTAACCTCGTTGAAGTGATCGAAGATCGCGGCGAGACGAAAGTTGTGAAGATGCGAGAAAGGATTCCTGTCGACGGAGAAAATGATCTCATGGTGATCCGTGCGACATCGGAAAGACCGATGAGCCTGTTAAGGACGCACGCCTTTTCTGATACCTATATGGGGATGGGGGACCACTATCTCCACTTTAACGATGGAAAATACCCTCAGCGCTATCCAGAGAGTACCATCCGGTTGTTGCTCGACTTTGTGCGAACGGTGATTGCAGCGTTGCAGATCTATGATGATAACCTCTGGTTTAACCACCGCAACCATGTCGGCGAGTGTTTTGGTCTCACCCCTGGAGAAGGAAGGGTTTTGATGGAGATCAAGCGTTTCTTGCTCACTTTAGCCCGTGACGATAAGTTGGGTTTTGAGTTTCAGGCGGAAGGGTGTGCGAAGATGCAGCAGGTCGACGTCTTTAAGCTTTTGGTTTTACTCCAGAATGAATCCGAGGAAGAGTTAGAAAAGCTCGAGAAAAAAGTGCGCAATCTTCTTTATTCGAAAGAACTTGAGCAGTTTGATGTGGAGACCATGCCGAACTTTTTCAAAACGACCCTCTATAAGGTGAGTCCAGAGGGGTTTCTCGGTGCGCTCTACTCCTTTATTAAACTCTTCCCGATGAAGGTGCAGCCCACACTCGTGACGATCTCCTATTTGTTCTTTGGAGCGTGGAAGGGGATGAAAGTCCGTCTTGGGGAGAGAGATGTAGACCTCACCCACCTCAACTCGATCTGTTGGTATGATCCTCACAACCCCTATGGCCATAGCCTCTACCACCCCGCTTTCTTGCATGAGCAACAAAAAGAGGTGGGGATAACACTCCTCGAGCGAAAGCTCCACCACCTCGAAAACGACGAACGGATCTACACCCGTTTACTTAAACTTCCAGAGACATCAAAAAAAGCTGCTTAATTTTTCTTAAGTTACCTAATATAAGTAAATTGTATTATTTTGGTGAAGTCTATATCTAACTCAAAAATTTCAAAACAGTTGAATAAAAAGCATGAACAAATCGATAAATTATCAGGTTGTGCTTGAAGTAAAATTGGATATCAATATAGATTTTCACTCATGTTAAAGCGTATTCTCGTTACTGGAGCGAGAGGCCTTATCGGTACCGAGGTCTCTCGCTTGCTTTCTTCTCGTCATTGTCATGTGACTCAGGTCGATAGGAATTTTGATCTTTGCCATCCTGGTAAGGTGGATACTCGTAACCATGAATTGATGCATTCCCTTGTACAAGAAGTGGATGGTGTGATTCATTTAGCAGCCATCTCACGTGTTGTGTGGGGTGAGCAGGATCCAAAACAGTGTTGGGAAGTGAATGTCGATGCGACAAAAAATATTGTTGAGGCAGCACTTGAAAGTGCTCGTCGCCCTTGGGTTGTTTTTGCAAGCAGCCGTGAAGTGTATGGCCAACAGCAGATCTTGCCCGTTGTAGAGGATGCCCCTTTTGGCGCTATGAATGTTTATGCTAAGTCGAAGGTTGCAGGAGAAGAAATTATTCAGGAAGCTACTCAAAAAGGTTTGGTTTCTTCTATCGTCCGATTTTCAAACGTTTTTGGAAGCCCGTATGATCATATCGATCGTGTGATCCCTGCCTTTTGTCGTGCAGCTTTACGAAATACCCCGCTTAGGATCGACGGCTTTAACCATGTTTTTGATTTCACCTACCACAAAGATGTTTGTGAAGGAGTGCTCGAAGTCGTTCGACAGCTCGAGAATAATTCCTCGTCTCTTCCCCCCATCCATTTTACCACAGGAAGGGGGTTAACTTTGTCAGAGGCGGCTACCCTCATTTGTGAGCTTGCTAATAGCAATTCATCTGTTGAAGAAGGGGTGCCTCGCTCTTTTGATGTGGCAAAATTTGTCGGTGACAACGCACGAGCATTTGAGTTGCTCCGTTGGAGGCCTAAAACCTCTTTTGAAGAGGGCGTCAAATCACTCTTAAATCTTCTTAAGAAGGAAATAGAATTTGAAAATTCTCAAAGTCATTCACGGTTATCCTCCACGCTATAACGCAGGTTCAGAGGTTTACTCTCAAACACTTTGTCAAGCTCTTGCTAATCGACACGAGGTGCAAGTCTTTACGAGAGAAGAAGACCTTCTTAAGCCTGAGTATATGTATCATACAGAGCTTGATGAGAGTGATCCTCGCATTTTACTCCATGTGGTGAATTCTTGCCGATCCAGACTTCAAGAGCGATATAGACACACATTGATCGATCAGCGATTTGTACAGGTGTTAGACAGCTTTCAGCCTGATATTGTCCATGTCGGCCACTTAAATCATCTTTCCACGTCTCTTTTGAATGAAGCAACTTCTCGATCTATCCCTCTCGTTTTTACACTGCATGACTACTGGTTAATGTGCCCAAGAGGACAGTTCATTCAGAGAAACTCAAAAGAACCTTGTGGGTTGTGTAGCGGACAGTCGAATGAAAAATGTGCTAAGCAATGCTATTCTTGTCGGTATTCGGGTGCAGAAGATGAAGTTGATTTAGACCGCTCCTTTCAAGAAAAGTGGATTGGTCGTCGGATGAATCACATTCGTGAGTTGGTCACATCTATTGATCGTTTTATTGCCCCATCTCGCTATTTAATGGATCGGTTTATTCGCGACTTTGGGCTTCCAAAGGAAAAAACCCTCTATCTTGACTATGGTTTTGACCTCGAGAGACTGAAAGGTCGAAAGCGTAGGAGTTCAGAGCCCTTAACCTTTGGGTATATAGGAACACACATTCAGTCGAAAGGAATTCAGGACTTAATACAAGCTTTTGGAATGTGTAAGGGAGAAGCACAGTTAAAGATATGGGGGCGTGAAAGAGAAGAGACCAAGGTCTTGAAGAGACATATTGAAACGTTTCCTGTAGATGTGCAGAAACGTATTTCTTGGATGGGAGAGTACGAAAATCCTAAGATTGTTTCTGATGTCTTCAATCATGTTGACATGATTGTGGTTCCTTCAGTATGGGTGGAAAATTCGCCGCTGGTGATTCATGAGTCACTGCAAGTGGGTGTTCCCGTGTTGACGGCTGATGCTGGTGGGATGAAAGAGTATGTTCATCACGATGTCAATGGTTTACTCTTTAAACATCGTGATGTTAGAGAGCTGTGCGCAAATATCCAACGCGTCATTGATGATCCTTCGCTCTTGGATAAGCTAAGTCAAAAAAGATACTTACAATCTGACACTGGCGATGTCATCTCTGTAGATGAGCATGTGCAAGCTGTAGAAGAAGTCTATCATGACCTACTGAAAGGTGTAGAGGGTTCGACAAAACCCGGTCCATGGCGTATTACTTTTGACACGAACCCAGATCATTGTAATTATTCGTGTGTGATGTGTGAGGGTTTTTCACCTTACAGCCAAGTGAAAAAAGAGAGAGTTGCTGCTGGAATAAAGCCTAGGGTGATGCCGATTGATCTCATCAGAAAGATCATGGCAGAATCAAAGGGTACGCCACTGCGAGAAATCATTCCTTCTACAATGGGTGAGCCACTGCTTTATAGACAGTTTGATGAAATTATTAAACTTTGTCACGAATATCAAGTGAAGTTGAATTTAACAACGAACGGTTCATTTCCAATAAAAGGTGTTGAAAAATGGGCAGAGATGATTGTTCCGGTAGGCTCAGATGTGAAAATTTCTTGGAATGGAGCGACGAAAGAGACTCACGAGAAAATTATGAGAGGCTCTAAGTGGGAGCTCGTTACGGATAATTTGGAGACGTTTATTCGTATTCGAGATGCTCATGCAAGAGAAGGAGAGAACTACTGTAGCGTGACTCTACAGCTCACGTTCCTCGAATCTACAGTACATGAACTTGCAGACATTGTTCAATTAGGCATTCAGTACGGAGTGGATAGGATTAAAGGGCACCATTTGTGGGCTCATTTTGATGAGATTAAGGGAGAGTCAATGCGAAGAAGTAAAAATTCCATTCTTAGATGGAATCATGCTGTTGCCCAGGCGATTGCTGTAGCTGACTCTTCACCCCTTCCCAATGGAAAAAAAATTCGGCTTGAGAACATTTATCCACTGGATCCGAATCAGCAAGCTGATGTCGCTCCGGGAGGTCCGTGTCCCTTTTTAGGTAAAGAGGCTTGGATCAATACAGAAGGCAAGTTTAGCCCCTGCTGCGCACCGGATAAGCTAAGAGAGAAGTTAGGATATTTTGGGAATGTCTCTGAGACAACCTTAGGGGATATTTGGACTAGTGAAAATTACCAACAATTGAGGAAAAACTATCTACAAGAGTCGCTTTGCAAAGGGTGTAATATGAGGAAGAAACTTCATGTGGAAACAGTCTGAAGTTAGTCAATGTAAGACCTATCATTGTATAAAGGGTGCACCACTATATAAACCTCGGTTTTCATTTGTCCAAAAATTTCACGAGCCAGGATTGGCGCCAGTGGTTGATCAATCAGGGGCATATCATATTTGTCTACATGGAGATGCTGCATATAAACCACGATTTTTGAAGACGTATGGATTTTATTGTAACCGCGCCGCAGTTTTAGATGAGACCGGTGCGTACCATATCACTCCGATTGGTGAAGCAGCATACACAGAACGGTATGCTTGGTGTGGGAACTACCAGTCTGATATGTCTGTCGTGAAAAATAGTAAGAGTGAATACTACCATATTCATCTTGATGGAAAACGGTTGTATGCCAATTGCTATCAGTACGTCGGAGATTTTCGAGATGGTTATGCTGTTGTATTTGAAGGTGCCAAGCAGGCGACTCATATCAATCGAAAGGGTGAGAAGCTGCATGGGTACTTTTTTGAAGATCTAGATGTTTACCACAAAGGCTACGCGCGTGCAAAAGATCATCGAGGATGGTTTCATATCGATATGAGTGGACGCCCTATCTACTCAGAGCGCTTCGCTCAAGTCGAACCGTTTTACAATGACGTAGCGCTTGTCGAAAAGTTTGATGAAGCCAAAGTAACTATTAATGTGTCTGGTGAGGTCATAGCGACAGTCACTCCTGCAGTTGAGAATCCTCTGCATGCTTTGTCAGCAGAGATGGTGAGTTTTTGGAAGTGTGAAACCTTGTTTTCTGCTTCTGAGCTAGGAGTTTTTTCACACCTACCCGGTACAGTTGAAAAGATTACGGAACAGACAGCTATGCCCGCTGAAAAGGCATTTAGGCTAATGCGAGCGTTATGGGAGTTAGATCTTGTTCATCCGGTGGATAAAGAGTGGCATCTCAATTCGAAGGGTGAGCTTCTTCTTTCGCCTTGGGTGGAGTCCGCGGCAAGAATGTGGAGAACTGTTCAGAGGCAGTGTTGGTGTGAGCTTTCAGAGGCACTTCAAAATCCCTTAGAAAAACATTTTCCGACATTTAAAGAGCTAGAAGAAGATACTTCGAAAAGAGAGGTGTATTTGGAAGCTCTGGATGGATACGCAATTGAAGAGTTAAAAGACACTTACCTAAATCTTGACGAGTGTCGTTCTCTTGCTGTGACGGGACGTGCTTCACTTCCTATTATATCATCCATGGAAAGAATGTATCCAGATATAAAAATAGAATTCTTCGCTCCGAAACTTGTATCTCCTAAGAGTCGGAAATCGACCGAAATCGTTAACTACTTAAAAGAATGGCCTGTGGTTGCTGATGCTTTGTTAATGACAAAATTCTTGCACTATTGGCCTGATGCAGAAGTAAGAGAAATTCTAAAAAGGGCAAAAGAATCAGCGAAGAAAAAACTGTTTCTCATAGAGTTTACTTTGTCGAATAGTAGTCCGGGTGGAAGTCTTCTAGATCTAAATATGTTAGTAGAGTCTGGAGGGAAGGAGAGAACACAAGATCAGATTCTAAACTTACTTGAAAGCGTGGATTTAAAGCTTTATGCAAAAAAACGAGTGGGATGGGGATGCACTCTTTATGAGGTTCATCTCTAGTGGTCGATCAATATCAAAAGCAGGGTTACGATATCCTAAGACATCTCTGCACTTCCCCTCAGGTTAAAGAGCTTCGAGCATCTATCCAAGAGGCAATTTGTCTATGTTGTGAAGAGCTAAATATTTCTGAGGAAGAGTATCTCAGTGTTGCAACGCGATGGGTGGATCCTTCTCCACTGACTCGGAAAATAGTGCCCTATTTAGTTCCCCAAATAAAGCGCTTCTTAGAAGAGTATTTTGGGTGTAAAGTCGTCAATAAGAAGATGAATGTGATTTGTAAAACGAAGTACTCTGCTGGGGCAGTTCCATGTCACCAAGACATAGCTTACTCTCCAGACGACCCCTATGAGTTTACGGTTTGGATGCCGGTAAATGATGTGAGTGTTGAATCAGGAGTTTTACAGATTTTGCCAAAAAGTCACCTTGACCCGATAGAGCCTGCGGTCGATTTTTGGCAGGTGGATTTTGTCGATTCCATGCGGGAATCTGAACGTTGGCAGTCTGATCACTTGAGTTTTCCCTTGGAAGCGGGGGATGCAGTTCTCTTTGACTCCCGTATTTGGCATGGGAGTGCCCCGAGTCTTCTGCCATCAGACCGTTTTGCAATCGTTTCAAGATGGTCTAGAGAAGGTTGGGTGAACAGAACGAGAATTCCCCAAAAAAGAGAGTCTTTTTTTGGTATGTGGACTGCAGGGAGTGTGACTGAAGAAAAGCTTAAAAGCTTTGTCGCTGCTGAGCTGTCCTATAATCAGCTGGTAGAAAGAGCAATTGAGATCTTAGAGGTTGATGGTTTTGGGGGAGATGTAGATAAAGCGATTGAGTCTTTAAAAGATCTACGCACTCTAAATGACGCTGCAGAAAAACATAATGGTGGAGATGCTCAAGGTGTTATCTACAAACATGTTTGGAACTCTTTTTTGAGGTGTTTAGATTGAGTGTATTGAAGTTTATATTTCCATTTATTCGATTGCAAAAAGCATCGCTCGTGTGCATGTCAGCACTGTGCATTTTTTGGTCAATGAAAGAAGCCTTGTTCCCATACTATGTGAAGAGGATGATAGATGTGCTTTCGAAGAATTCAGCTGGGGACTTGACCGGAATAATGTATCCAGCTGCAACTCTTGTTTTCTTGTGGTTTCTGATGGAATGTGCAATGCGAGCTTCAGCGCTTATTCAGAGAAAGTTTTTTCCAAAGCTGCGGACTGATATTCGGAAAAAGGCCCTTGAATGGGTGTCTGATCAACCCACAAGTTTTTTTGAAGCTGAATTGAGTGGAAATATTGGATCACGACTCTCTATGCTACCGCTTTCTTGCGAAAAAATTGTTGAGATTAATTCATTGCATATTGTGTCCATAGGTTGCGCATATGGAATAAGCTTGTTTTTGTTTTTTTCAGTTCATTGGTCATTTTTTCTTTGTGCTTTACTATGGTGTATATGTTATTTTTTAATTCTTTTCAGCTATGTCAAGCGGGTGAATCACTCACAAGATGCACATAGTAGTTCTCTTGCAAAACTTAATGGGAAACTAATGGATGTAATAGCAAACATATCGAGCGTGCGTCTGTTTTCTCAAGTAGATGCAGAGCTAGAAAATTTAAATACAGACTTTCAGGAGGAGGTTGACACTTCTAAAAGGGCTTGCTCATATTTAGAAAGAATGAAAGCTCTCCATTCAATCCTTTCTATATTTTTTCTTGCCTTCATGATCGTGCTGCTAGCGGTTGGATGGAGACAGCATTTTGTGAGTTTAGGGGACTTCATGCTAATCCCTATGTTGACATTTAGCATATTAAGCATGATTTGGTGGCTGGGGGGTGAAGTATCAACGCTTTTGAGAGAGCTAAGATCTGTTCGAACGACGCTCGACTATTTAACTCCGAAAACAAGGGAAAAAGAGACAAAGAAAGAGCTCTCAATATCTAAGGGAGAGATTGATTTTAAATCAATTTCCTTTGGATATACTAAAGATAATGTTCAATTTGAAGATTTTAAATTGAAAATCCATCCTAAAGAGATGGTAGGCCTTGTCGGCCCTACAGGAGCAGGAAAATCAACACTCACTAAGCTTCTTTTGAGGCTTTATCCACTTAAAGGTGGCGTGATTGAGATTGATGGCTTTGATATTTCATCGATGAGTTCTACATCACTGTATAATCATATTTCTGTCATACCTCAAGACCCAATACTCTTTAATCGATCCATCAACGACAATATTGCTTATGGAAACCCTTATTTGGATCCGGAAAGTCTGATTCGTGCTTCTAAACTCGCTCATTGTGCTGAATTTATTGAGGCGCTGCCTAATCAGTATCAAACTCTTGTTGGTGAGAATGGAGTGAAATTGTCCTCAGGACAGAGGCAACGTATCGCAATCGCTCGAGCTTTCGTAAAAAATGCTCCAATCCTAATTGTGGATGAAGCAACGTCATCATTGGATGCAATCACAGAGCGAAATATTTATGAGAGTATAGAAAATTTGCGAAGAGGGAAAACAACAATTATCATTGCACACCGGCTAATGACATTAAAAAATGTAGATCGGATCCTTGTTTTGGATAGAGGTCGAATTGTTGAAGAAGGTTCCTTTGATTTTTTAACGAAGTCGAACGGTCTCTTTTCAAGAATGATGCATTCAAATCAATTTATTTAAATCTTTCAATTTAGAGATTATATTAACGAATCTTTAAGCATTCCCAAGATAGTCAATGAGCATCTTTGCGCAGTTTTGCATGCCATCACGGTGGATGATCTCAAATCCATGAGTGTTTTTTGTGGGGATGCAAAGGAGCGCTGCTTTTCCTGTTTGTCCATGACGCTTTGCAAGGGAGGCATCTGAGCCGTATCCACTCCAGATAGCTCGTTGAGGTTTCAGTTTCAGCTTCTTTCCTGAAGCCTCGAGGGCATCGGCTGTTTTCTTATGGTACACGGTGAAGGTGTCTTGGTAGACAACGATGGGTGAGCCTGTTAACTCGGTTTGGTACTCTTCAGCGACGGGTCCAACATCGATCGCAATCGAGGTGTGTCCTGGAAGTGTCCGCGCAGCAAAAGAGGCGCCATGCGCTCCAATTTCCTCTTCGGTGGTGAGTGCTAGGTAGACGTCGTATTTGGGTTTTCTCTTTTTTAGACCCTTAAGCGTTGCAATTCCAATGGCAATAGCGGCGCGATTGTCCATGAAGTAGCCGGCGTAGCACGCTCCTACCTCCTCAAGCTCTCTTCTAGAGGGAGCGATCACGACACGCGTTCCTGGGTGAACTCCGGCTTTTTCTAACTCTTTCTCACTCTTTCCTGTGAAGACGTGCATGTCTTGCCAGCGGAGCGACTTGTCCTCTCCACGCGGCATGGAGCGCCAGCGTGTGGAGGTCTCTTCTGAAGTGTGTATCGAAGGAGCGGAGACGATTCCTGGTAATGATTTCTTATCTCCTAAAATTTCGACAGGGCCCTGGCCGAGATCAAAAGGATAAATGCCCCCTAAGGGGTCGAGACGAAGCGATCCATCTTCATTGATCCGTTTAACAATCAGGGACAGCTCATCCATATGGGTCATCAGATGGATTGCTTTCTCAGGATCTTTTGATTTTCCTTTGATACAGGCAATGAGATTTCCTGAATCATCTTCAAAAAGGGTGTCAGCGGTTCCTTTTAAGTGCTTCTTGCAGACCTTTGCAACGGCCTCTTCTTGTCCGCTGGGACCTGGAGCTAGAATGAGCTCTTGTAATAGCTTCTTGAGTTGTGATCGATCCATGATTCTCCTAAAAATACAAAGGACCCCACGGACACGGGATGCGGCGTGGGGTATTAAACGAAAGTAAACTCTTACTTTTTAAAGGTCCAACCTAAAATGAGGCCGACACCCACACCTTGGATGAACGAGCCGATGAACCATAGCACAGCAAGGAGTACAGAAATGGGAAGGTAGTTGTAAGTCATTGCTGCGATCGTTCCGAGTAGGAGACCGATCAGTACCCCAAACTCTAGCCCGCTTTTTTTGTAGTGTGCATAGAGTAGCGTGAACACGAAAGCGAGGACGACATAAAAGAGAATGGCTAAGGGAAAGAGAGCCTGCATTTCCGCTTCAGAGCGCCAAAGCGTTTCGAATTGAGCGTAAATGTCGGAAAGTAAAATTCCGTGAAAGACAAAGTCATAAGCAAAGATGAAAACAAAGATGGCAATAATAGATAGATGTAGTTCTTCATAGGTTCCTCCATGGTTAAAACAAATAATTTAAACTTTATAAAAATTTATCTCAACATAGAAGTTAGGCTGACGAAAAGCTTTACGAATTTGGAGCTTTTCTATAAATTTCTTAGGAAAGTGTCCTGGATTTAACCCAAAAGGGGCAGATTTATATGGCTTACATTGCATCACCTACGATGAATCTAATCTCTTGCTCATTAGTTACTTGTAATCCTGAGGAAGAGCATCTAGCCTTTTACGATCTATACGACATTATCTTCGAGTACAACGAAAGGATTGAAAATGATCCTGTTTTTGCTCGCGGGAAGCAGCTCTTAAGTTTACGCCGGCCTGTCTTTAGAGGAGATCAAACAGTGATCGCTCCCATGTCCAAAGAAGAAGTGATTGAGTGGAAGAGTATAAAGAGCGCCTCAATATCTAAGGGAGAGGGAGACTTTAAAGAATTCAAAGAAGAAAAAGATTTTTCTTCGGTGATGGCCGATAAATTCAAAAAAGACTTTTCTACTCCTGATGGGTTAATTAGTGGAATGCCGATAGCATTAGGTATCAAGAGGTTATCGCAAGTTGTTAAAGAGTTAGGATGGAGAGGAGCGATTTATTATAAATTAGGAAAGTCAGGAAATTTGAATGTCATACTCAAAGGAAATCAAAAGTTGAGATCCATTTTGACGGGGACAAAATATGGAAACCAACACCCTAAGATGCTGAAATTTGGGTTGTCAAAAGTGAGTTACGCAAAAGCTTTTAAAGGAACATTCGTTGTTGGCTTGGCCTTTTATGGTCTAGCAAAAGCGGTGGAGGGAGTAGAAATGTTTCTTACAGATGGTGAGCTTAAAGCGAGCTACTTTTCAGAAATCCCGATGGATGTGGTGAAGATAGCCGTTAGTGGAATAATTGGAACAGGTGTGCTCATTGGCGCAACAGCAATAGGGCTTCCCGTAGCAGCTGGAATAGGGGCTGCGCTTGTTCTAGGGTACCTCGCTGAGGGTGCTATAGAATATTTTGATGAAAAAACGGGATTTTCAAAGACACTTAAGGCTGCAACCCAACAACTTGTAGAAAATATGGAAAAGGAGTGGAATGAAGCACGTAAAAAATTACATAATTCAGTGCGACGCTCTGTTGAAGATGCGGTGGAAGCTGCCAAAAGAGCTCTTCTTCGTGAACTAAAATCTAGACTTAGAGAACTCCTTCCTTTTGAAAATGTGCTACTAGATATTAAGCCGATGCGCCTAAATCGTCCCGTAGCACATAGAAGCCCTCTTGCGGGTCTTGAACATCACCCTCAGCTAGGTCATCAAAAAACGATGCAGATTCAACACTGCTTTTCATACACGAGAGCTATAACCGTTTAATGATTCACAAATTAGTACATATTTTGGGGATAGTCACCTATGTTTCAGTGATTTGCTACATAGGGTATAGGGTTATGATTTTTGGGATGGATAAGGTTGGGGATCTTATCCAAAATTCTAAGGTCTTTCGTGTGATGTTTTTTTCAGCGATCACACTTCTGCTACTTCTCTGCGGTTTATTTCAGTTGTCCGACTACCTCAATGGGGAAAAGGTCAACTTCATGAGAAGCTTTCCTGTGACTTTAGGTGGGGCTGGATTGGCCCTTTATCTTACTATTTGTGCTTACAGGCAGCCTATCAACGAAAAGTAAACTTTCAGTCCTGAGCTCTCTTTTTTGTCGATGTGGGTTGTGAGGTGATTACAGCTGGGTTTGCGTGTATTAAATCACATGCTTAGAGATGACGCTGAGGATTTTGGTCATCGGGAGGGGGTCTTTGGAGCCGAAGACTTGGGCGAGCTTGTCGTCGGGAACGATCTTCTTTTTATCGTTGGGGTCTTGGAGGCCCTCTTTTTTGATGTAATCCCAGACTTTTTTGAGAGCTTCGGGGCGTGTCATTTCGTCCGCGCCGGTGATAGTCGCTAGCTCTTTGGAGAGTTTGACGGGCTTCTGTTCGACCTTTTTACGCGGCTTCTTCTTGGCGGTCGATTTTTTGGAGGTGGCCCCTTTCTTTTTGCCGCGTGTCTTTTTCTCGTAAGGGGTACGGGGGTGGTTCGGGTATTTGGATTCGAGGTCTTCGAGTTCGTTGACGATGACGTTACACTCAGGGAAGGTGGAGCAGGAGTAGAAGACTTTACCAAAGCGAGAGCGTCGGGGGGTGACTTTTCCAGGGCAGTCGATCGCAGGACAGGCGGGAAGGTCTTTTTCTGCGATGACCTTTTCCCCTTTTAGAGGAATTTGGACGATGCCGCGGCAGTCGGGGTAGGTGGAGCAGCCGAGGAAGGCGCCATATCTTCCGTGGCGGACTTTCATCTCTTTGCCACACTTCGGGCAGGGCTGGTCCCAATCGAAATCATCGGCGTATTTCTCTTTCGAGAATTCGAGCTCTTCGATGGCGGCAGTGTAGTCGCAGTCGGGGTAGCGGGTGCATCCGTAGAAGTATTTGGTTTTGAACCAGATCTTTTGAAGCTGACCCTCTTTACATTTCGGGCAGGTGATGTCGGTTGTGATACGAGGAACAACGGCCTCTTCGATCGCTTTTTCAACGATCGGATCGAATTCATTCCAAAACTCTTGGAGGAGGTCGTGCCAGTCTTTTTTATCTTCCGCGACCATCTCAAGGGTGTCTTCCATATTGGCCGTGAAGCTGATGTCCATGATGATGCCGAAGTGGTCTTCGAGCATTTTGGCAACGATCCCACCGAGCTCTGTGGGTTTGAGGCGTCCTTCCGTCTTCACCGTGTACTCACGGTTCTGGATCTTATTCATGATTGCGGTATAGGTCGACGGGCGGCCGATTCCCTGTTTCTCCAACTCTTTGATGAGAGAAGCTTCTGAGAATCGTGGAGGAGGTCTGGTGAAGGCTTGCTCTGAGAAGAACTCATGGAGGTTGAGTTTATCTCCCTCTTCGATCGCAGGAAGGAGAGACTCTTCATCGGTCGGGTCGGTGTCGTCTTCTTTCTCGCGGTAGGCGGCGAGGTAACCTTTGAACTTGAGTTGGGATCCCGTTGCACGGAGCATCAGGCCGCTGTTCTCAGAGATATCGACAGTGAGGGTGTCGTAGATAGCGGGGAGCATCTGCGAGGCGATGAAGCGTTTCCAGACGAGCTGGTAGAGGTTGTACTGCTCTTTGGTCAAGAACTCTTTGATCAACTCAGGGTGGTGTGCGAGGTTGGTTGGACGGATGGCTTCGTGAGCGTCTTGGGAGTTCTTCTTCGAGGAGTACATCTTTGGCTTCTCTGGAAGGTAGTCGTTTCCAAACGTCTTATGGATGTACTTACGCGCATCGTTGAGAGCACCGCCTTCCACACGGAAAGAGTCGGTTCTCATATAGGTGATCAGACCCTCTGTTCCCTCTTTCCCCATATCGAGACCTTCGTAGAGCTGCTGAGCGATGGTCATTGTCCTTGAAGAGGAGTAACCGTAGTGGCGGCTGGCTTCCTGTTGGAGGGTGGAGGTGATAAAAGGAGGTTGAGCGTTGCGCTTTTTCTCTTTCTTCTCGACCTTTTCTACTGTGAAATCGCCTTTCTTGATCCGCTCGACGATGCTGTCAGCTTCTTCTTTGTTGCGGACGAAGTAGGTCTTTTTCGCTTTCTCTTTCCCTGGCTCCTTGTCGACACGTTGTTCGTCGACAGAGTAGAGGAGGGCTTTGAAGGTGCGCTTTTCACTCTCCTTAGAGAGAAGAGCGGAGATGTTCCAGAATTCAACGGGCTTAAAGGCTTCAATTTCGCGCTCGCGGTCGACGACGAGTTTGAGTGCAGCCGACTGGACGCGTCCGGCAGAGACCGAGCGGGTCCGTCCTCTTTGGAGGCGACGGTTGAGGATGGGGGAGATCTTGTATCCGACAATCCGGTCCAGGAGGCGGCGTGCCTGCTGAGCGTTGACGAGGGCGTCGTTGATTTCACGTGGGTTCGCTAGAGCGCGGGTCACCTCTCCCTTGGTGATGGAGTTGAATGAGACACGTTTGTAGGGGGTCTCTTTCGGGAGGATCTGGGTGATATGCCAAGCAATCGCCTCTCCTTCACGGTCGGGGTCAGGCGAGAGGTAGACAATAGACGCTTTTTTAGCCGCCTTTTTCAGGTTGGCTATGACCTTCTCCTTGTCCTCCATCGTCGTGTAGATGGGCTCAAACCGGTTCTCAATGTCGATTCCAAAATCTTTTTTTGGCAGGTCGCGGATATGACCGACCGAGGACTCGATATCATACTCATTCCCAAGGAATTTTTTGAGAGTCTTGATCTTGGCGGGGGACTCGACGATGATGAGTGGTTTCTTTTTAGACATAGATAGCCACTATATATATAGGATATCTGCATTGATTGCCATTGAAAAAAAAGGGCGGTGGTCAAAGACCACCGCCAGCTTAGTTCGTTTTTTCTTTCGACTTAGAAAGAAATTGTTAGAGAACCTTTTACTTGAATGAGGCTCTCCTCTTCTTTCGCTTTTGGAGTAGAAGGGGCGGGAGAGGGACTCTCCGTTTCCTTTTCCATCAACTCTAACTCCTCAAAAGCGAGTGAGTTATCTTGATGACTCAACGTCAAATTTCTCCAGCTACCAAAAGTCAGGTAGCGTTTGTCAAGAAGCGCAATAGCGGTTGTCTTTCTCCGCTCCAGTTCAGTTTCATACCTCCATATTCAACTGAGTGGACGGAGCTAACAACGGAAGTTGTTCAAGCCTTTAACTCCTAACTGAGCGATCTCAGCAGGAGTTTTTCAGTGCTTGCATAACTATAAAAGTCAGGCTTCAACATCTAACGCTGTTGACTTCTTTATATTTCCATCTCACTCGTCAGTCCGAGTGAGTCCAATTTCAAATCAAAAATTCAAATTTTCCAAATTCCTAAAGCGGTTGCGGCTTGTCGCGAGAGTAAGACCCATGTCACCTCCTTTTTTCGCTTTATTCGTCCGCGGTCGTTAGGACAACTTTTTGTGGGTCTATCACTTCAACCCACATCCATCGAATTGGAGTCAGTTTACTCCTTTTCAATTTTTTAGTCTTTAGACTGGATATTTGTTCAATTTCACGAGCATTTCGTCCCCATTTCGAGGGGCTCTCATGAAATATCCAGTCTAGCAGATTATGTAGCACTTTGGTTACAATTTGTTCAACCTTAGATTCTTGTAGAAACGAATAAAGAGCCAACCTTGAATCCCTTTTCCTCGAACGCACTATGGAGTTTTAAGTCTCTCAGTAGAATAGATTTAAGAGTGGTTTTTGCGATTTTACTGCTGATGATTGTCAGCCTTCTCGTCGTGGCATCGGGAGCGGCGCCGAGGGGGGCACTGGCCCTCAAGGAGATCCTGCTAGAGCCCTATGTCAAGAAACAGGTGGAGTTTTTCGCCCTATCTTTTGTCATCTTCCTCTTTTTTGCCGGGTTTGATTACCACAAACTCCGAGAGTGGACATGGATCCTCTACCTTTTGATGATTGCGGCACTCGTCGGGCTTTTTTTCATGGGAACCATTGCCCGCGTCCATCGCTGGTACCGCATACCGCTCATCGGAATGTCTTTTCAACCCTCTGAGTATGCGAAACTTGTGGTTGTTCTTGCCTTGAGTTGGTTTTTGGAAAGGCGGAAGGAGAGAGCGGGAGAATTTTCAACGGCGCTCATTGCCTTGGTGATTGTTGGCATCCCCTTTTTACTGATCTTAAAGCAGCCTGATCTTGGTTCAGCCATGGTGCTCTATCCAATTGTGTTAGTGATGTTCTATTTTGGAGGGGTTCACCCCTTTTTGGTAAAGGCGATGACCTGGTTGGGAGCTCTGTTGCTGGCCGTAGTGGCTCTCTTTTTCTTAGAGGTGGTGCCTCACGAGGAGTTCCGTCCCATGGCGACGAAAGTTCTCAAAGACTACCAGTATGAGAGGTTGAAACCCAATCAGCATCACCAGAAAGCTTCACAGACGGCCATTGCTCTTGGTGGGGTGACAGGAACAGGATGGCGTCAGAGTGAGTTCACGGGAGGAGGTTGGTTGCCTGCGCCCTATACGGACTCCGTCTTTGCTGCTTTTGGTGAAGAGTTTGGTGCGGTCGGGCTGCTTTTCATCCTGGCGCTTTACTGGGCGCTCCTCTATTTTAGCTTTCAGGTGACCTCTGTAGCTAAAGACTCGTTCGGTCAGCTCCTTGCGGCAGGTATATCGGTCTATATCGCGATGCATGTTCTTGTGAATATGGGAATGATGTGTGGATTTTTGCCCATCACAGGGGTTCCATTGCTCCTGATCACCTACGGTGGTTCATCCATCCTTTCGACGATGATCGCCCTTGGTATATTACAAAGTATTTATAGTAGAAGGTTTATGTTCTAATGTCAGAAACATTTCACCCTTTTTTACTTCACAGAAGCGATTGGCTTGGTGAAGGGACGATCCAGCTCGTTGGGTCAGATGAAAAAATCCACTTTTACACTCGCTGGATAGTTGCTGAGATGACAGAGGAGGGGGAGATTTTTGCGACTCAAGAAGTGGAGCTGGTCGGGAGTAGCGAAGAGAAGATGGTGAACCACTTTAAAGTCTATTCGATCGACCAAGAGACGTTTTCTCTCACGATTGAGAACGACCAAATTGGTTCAGCAAGAGGGAAGGGTGTTTTGAAAGAAAAGCAACTCGCATGGGAGTTCCGCGAGCAAGGGCATTTTGAAGGATTTGAGATGTATGATTTGGTGGAGGCTGACCGCTATCAATTCCATGCAGAATATCTTTCAGATCAGTTTCGTTCTCTAATTAATGGAGAACTATGGAAAAAGACGGTATTGTAATCGATCATCATAAGACACAGCATCAGGAGATAATGATAAATGTATAGTGGAGTGAATGTAAGTTTATGGAGTGACGCGGCTCTCAACTGGCCGACTTTTACAACTGTTGCAGAAGGAGTGAGAGTCTCGACATCCACGAATGACTTCCGTGATAAAGAGATCTCCGTTGCTCAAGGAGTGCAATACTACATGACCGCCATTTGTCAGGCTGCTCAGACGGCCGAGGCGGTGGCGTTGGCTGTTTTTGCTGCGATCAAAGCGGGAGTGAATATCACCTACAAAAACACGCTTTGGTATGTCGGTTTTGCCGTTCCTCTTGTTGTAGGGTATGCAGCGAGCCGAGCGAAGGAGCTTCCTCTCTATGCAGAGCGTGTGGTCCGTCTACTCCAAAAACATATGGGAACCCTTTCTCAGTTGGCGATGCTGGTCAGCAGCGTCGCGCTTTTCGCTTTAGGCCAACAGGTCTTTGCTATCACGACCATCACTGGGCTTGCTATTGGAATCTTAAGCCGCAGCCGTTACGTTCCTCATCAACTCAGACAGGCGATTCAGGTTTCCAACTTCTACCTTGCTAATGCGGCTCGCATCTTTGTGGGTGGTTGGATGGATGTGGCTGTCGCCGTGCTTGAGGTGGCTTTTGGAGCCCTAGATCTCTACACCCGCTGGAGGATTGGAGCGCTTGGTAAGAAAGAGACCCCTCCTGAAATGAAGCCGATGACTTGGGGTGAGGTGGACAGACAGCAAACATGGGGGTGGGAAATCAACCGCGAAGCGGTGATCTCTAGTCCGATTCCACCGGCACCCGATGTCTCTTTTGACAAACTTAAGAAACTTTTCAAGAAAGTGGACTGGGAAAAAGAACGCGACTCAATTTTGAAAAAACTGGCGGGGGATAACCGTTGGAAGGCGATGGTCGAGGGCGACCGCCCTGATCCTATCACATATGTCAGCGATAACATCGCTCTCTTGATCAAAAAGGTCAAAGACCGTCAGGTGATGGAAGGGGAGCCAACTAGCTATGAGCTTTTAGATACTTACCTGAAGCATGTGATTTCTTTTGTTGATGAGAGCTTTTCTAGGGTGCGTGATGTCAAAAATCCAACGGAAAGTGAGCGGCCGGATTTTGTTGCTGGAACAGACATGATCTACCGTTTGGCCATTGAGATTGGACCCTACTGTGGCCCGGGGATGTTTGAGCACCTTGAGGACATGTTCAACAAACACTACTACCTAGATAAAGCCCTTTCGATTCCGTTAGAACAGAAAATTTTTGGTCTTCTGCAATTACTTCGTGCTGAGGTATGGGAAGGAGCGTACGCAGAAATTGCAGAGTATGCAAAACATGCGAAGGTTCAAGGAGTAGACTTGGGCTGGATGTACCGGATGATGGATATGGAGGATATTCACACAAAGCACTGCTTTGATTCGATGGTTGATACCGTCTTTAAGATGGGAAAGTATGCGGCTGGTGAAGACTCGATTTCACAGCCAACTCCCTTTCAAAAATTGACGATCAACTACACTGCAAAACCTCTCTTAGAAAGGCTCTTTGGGCGTTATGAAGCTAAAATCCTCAACTGGTTTATTGAAAGAACTGGGACACCAGCTCTTCCTTTAGAAGACATCACAGTGTGGTGGGTCAAGTGGAGTCAGCAGCAAGGGAATGACTTTGCTAATCAGCTAACGGATGGTCGCGTGAGTCTCTTCGAAGAGACTGGACGGCCGGAGCAAAGACTTCGACTTAAGAAAAAGTACGCTGTTGCGATGCTGAAGATGATGCAAATTATTCAGTAGGATTAAAGGAATTCTATAGATCTTTTGGCATCAGGTGCGGGTAGGGATTGTGTCATCTCTTTAATGCGATCTTCTAGAAGTAGGCTGGCACATTTTTGAATTTCCTCGAGTGAGGATTTGTATTTTGGATCCTCATGGTTGTAAGTCATTTTTTCTTTGCTATTTGGAAAGATATAACATGCTCGCCTCCACCTTCTTTTAGTGTAGTAAAGGACGATTTTAAAATAATGCGATGGAACGGCGACCTCTCGATCTCCGAGAAGAGAGTAGGTGATCTTTTCTCTCTCGCCCTTTAAAATGGGCCCAGAAAAGACTCTGGCAAAGTTTCCCTCTTCAACCCATCTTCTCACTCGAGCTTCTAGAGATTTCCAAGGTCCGTTGTTGAGTGCTTTAGTTTGAGGCATGCAATTGGTGAATAAAAACGTCGCATCCCACTCCCTCTGAGTCATTGCATCGGCAGCGGCTGCATTATGCCCACGTTCATATCCCGAGTGGGTGTAGGCTGGATTGTTTCCTTGAAAGATTCGTGGAATGCGTTTGTCTTCCGTGAAGGTACGTGAGTCGGTGGTTCTCTCTGCTTGATATCTATGGGGGTAGTGGTCTTTTCTTACACATACGGGGAGGCGTAGGCGTAGGTCATACTCCACAGCATAGCCGTCGTTAATGAGAGTTACGCTTGGCGAGGGAAGAAAGTCTCGCCAGATATGGTTTACTTTTCTGAAAACAAAATCGGCTTGAGCGATGTCTCCCTTTGAGACACAGTCAGGGTATTCGCGGAGTTGAAGTGCGAAATGTGTCTTAGGTTTGACTCCATCTGAATCTTTATCGCTATAGATATCAAACCCTCTTCCGAGGAGGTACGTTAAAGCGTGTGTGTTGGCTGATTCTGCAGCAAGGTGAGCTAGGGAAATATTCCATACCCGAGTTAAGTTGAACCCTTCTTCATAGGCAACAATAACGCCAAGGTCCCATTTTCCTCTATCTTGAGTGATATCGCCTTCACCTGCGTTTGCAATGTACTGCGCATTAAACACCCATGAGCAACGATCATGCATGAGATAGGATGCACGGTTTAGCATGAGATGGACTGTATCCAAGTCTCCGCGTGCCATTGCATAGTGTGCTAAAGTGCATTCATCTAATAGTGCAGCTTGCTCGTAAGGGTAACACGTGCCTGCAAAGTTGCTATCGATGCTTTCTTCTGTAAAAGTGGTGGATAAGCGAACAGTGGGATGTTCAAAGATGGTTATGAAAATGGTTTCTGCTAGAGCAACATCTTCAAGGGTGTATCCATAGAGTCCTAGCTTTTCCATCTCTGCTACTTGTTTCCATACGATATAGGCAATCTGCCAGCAGGCAATATTCTGAAAACAATCTCCATGAATTTCTATCGTGTCAAATTGAAGATTGACGTCACCATCGTGCTCGAGCCATACTATGATGGTCTCCAGAAGCTCTGTTAGGCAGTTGTTTAAATCGGTTAATCCAATTTCTGAAAAAAGCTCTGCAGTTAGAGATGTCTTTCGGTCTGAAAAAGTATTCGGATTTTTGGTTCGCTGAATCTCTTCGCGGATCCGCTTAAAAATTTCTTGTCCTCTTTCGACCCCTGTTGCCCGAATCACCTGTTCGAATCTGCCAGAAACCATCATCGTTCAACCTCCTGCGTCTAAAAACAAAAAAACCAGAGGAGAAAGTCTCCTCTGGTTTTTCATTTTAAGAGAAAGCTCTTTTTTAAGCCTTAATTTTGATGTCCACACCCGCTGGTAGTGAGAGGGTTTTTAGAGCATCGATCGTCTTCCCTGTGGGGTTAACGATGTCGATTAAACGCTTATGTGTACAGATCTCAAACTGCTCACGCGACTTACGGTTCACGTGGGGTGAACGTAGGACGGTGTAAACCTCGCGGCGAGAGGGTAGTGGGATAGGTCCCGCTACACCAGCACCGGTGCGCTTTGCAGTTTCAACGATATCTGCTGTCGAACGATCGAGAAGACGCTGATCGTATCCTTTAAGGCGGATGCGGATCTTCTGACGTTGCTTTGGAGCTGCAGGTTGTTTCGCCATAGTTTATCCTTTGATGATTTCTTCTTGAATTTTACTTGGTACACGCTCGAAGTGGCTGGGCTCCATGGTATACGCCGCACGTCCAGAGGAGAGCGAGCGTAGGGTGGTGGAGTATCCAAACATTTCACTGAGCGGAACTTCAGAGTTAATGATCACGGAACCTTTGTGGGTTTCCTGACCTTGGATTCTTCCGCGACGGCGGTTGAGGTCACCGATGACATCTCCCATGCAGTTTTCAGGAGTTGTCACGACGACTTTCATGATCGGCTCAAGGATGACTGGCTTACAAGCTCTAGCAGCTTCTTTAGCAGCCATCGATCCGCAGATCTTAAACGCCATCTCGTTCGAGTCTACCTCGTGGTAAGATCCGAAGACGATTTGAACTTTCACATCGACGATGCTGTAACCAGCAAGAACCCCGGTAGAAAGACCTTCTTCGATACCTTTGGTGACTGCAGGGATGTATTCCTTTGGAATGACACCACCGACAATCTTGCTCTCGATCTCGATTCCTTTACCCACTTCGTTAGGTTGGATCTCGAGTTCGACGTGAGCATACTGACCGCGTCCACCAGACTGCTTGACGTACTTCGTCTTCGCTTCACCTGGTTTCGTGATGGTCTCTTTGTAGGCAACCTGTGGCTTACCGACGTTCGCTTCGACGTTGAACTCACGGAACATACGATCGCAAAGAATCTCGAGGTGAAGCTCACCCATTCCAGCGATGATCGTCTGTCCGGTTTCTTCGTTCGAAGAGACGCGGAAGGTCGGATCTTCCTCAGAGAGTGAACTCAGAGCGACAGAGAGTTTCTCTCTGTCTGGTTTTGACTTCGGCTCAATCGCGAGAGAGATCACTGGCTCGGGGAATTCCATCTTCTCGAGAAGAATCGGGTTCTTCTTGGTGCAGATGGTGTCTCCGGTTCCTGTGTTCTTGAGACCGACGAGAGCGACAATATCTCCAGAGAAGACTTCGTCCATCTCCTCACGCTTGTTCGCGTGCATACGGACGATACGAGAGATACGCTCTTCTTTCCCTTTTGTACTATTGAGAACCGTTTCCCCTTTTGAGAGTTTACCGCAGTAGACTCTTGCGTAGGTGAGACGTCCAATGTACGGGTCGCTCATGATTTTGAAGGCGAGTCCAGCAAAAGGAGCTTCGTCGTCCGCTTGGATATCGATCTCTTCATCGGTGTTGAGGTCGATTCCTTTCATGTTTCTTCTGTCTAGCGGTGAAGGCATCCAGCGAGTGATCGCATCAAGGAGCTGTTGAACACCCTTGTTTTTGAAGGCCGACCCACAGAGGACAGGGTTGAACTTGTTGCCAATGACACCCTTACGGATCACAGCGTGGATCTCGTCAGCAGAAAGAGACTCAGGAGCGTCCAGGACTTTTGTCATGAAGGCTTCGTCGTCTTCGTCGACGGTCGCGAGTTCTTCGAGGAGTTCCATGCGGAGCTCTTCACATTTGTCTTTGAGTTCAGCGGGGATCTCTTGCTCTTCCCACTCAGCACCCATTGTCTCATCTTTGAAGACAAGGGCTTTCATGGTAACGAGGTCGACCATCCCTTTGAATCCACCTTCAGCGCCGATGGGGCAGTGGACCGGGATCGCGTTCGCATGAAGCTTTTCGCGCATGGTCTGAACGGCATCGAAGAAGTCGGCACCTGTTCGGTCCATTTTGTTCACGAAAGCAATTCGAGGAACTCCGTAGCGGTCCGCTTGTCTCCAAACGGTCTCAGACTGAGGCTCGACACCCGATACAGAACAGAAGACTGCAACAGAACCGTCGAGAACACGGAGTGAGCGCTCTACCTCGATGGTGAAGTCGACGTGTCCGGGAGTGTCGATGATGTTAATGATGGTTCCACCCCACTCGACACGTGTCGCAGCAGAGGTAATCGTGATTCCACGCTCCTGCTCCTGCTCCATCCAGTCCATGGTGGCTCCTCCGTCGTGCACCTCACCCATCCGGTGAAGGCGCCCCGAGTAGTAGAGGATCCGCTCTGTGGTGGTCGTTTTACCCGCATCAATGTGGGCCATGATTCCGATATTTCGGATATCTTTGAGCTGTTCATTTTTTGGTCTAGTTGACATTCACAATCCTCCTACCACTTGTAGTGGGCAAAGGCTTTGTTTGCTTCTGCCATACGGTGGGTGTCATCTTTTTTCTTAATCGTCGTTCCTTGATTGGTGTAACAATCGGCAAGCTCTTGTGCGAGCGCATCTTCCATCGCACGGCCTGGCTTGGCGCGGGAGTAGTTAATGATCCAGCGCATTGCAAGAGCGTTTCGACGGTTTGCAGGAATTTCGATCGGCACCTGGTAGGTCGCTCCACCAATTCTTCGAGATTTGACCTCGAGAGCCGGCTTGGCGTTTTCTAGGGCCTGTGTGAAGGTTTCTAGACCATCTTCTTGTTTCAGTTTGCTGCACATCTTTTCGATCGCATTGTAGACAATGCGTCTTGCAACAGACTTCTTTCCCCCGATCATCACTTTGTTGATGAACTGGGCAACCACAGTACTTCCAAATTTTGGATCTGGGTCAATTTGCCGCTTAACGGCGCGTCTTCTTCTAGCCATGAATAGTCCTCATTCATTGGTTTAGTTTGGCAAGTCAAAGAGCGAGAGAACTTCACCGGGAATAATCCTTTCGGATTCACCTGTCGCGATGGTTTAGCTAAAAAGTCTTAAAGCTAAATCAACGGACTAGGATACAGAGTTGAAGTCCTGTATCCCCGAATTACTTCTTAGGACGTTTCGCCCCGTACTTCGATCTCGCTTGCTTTCTATCTTGAACTGCTGCGCAGTCCAGGCTTCCACGAACAATGTGGTAACGGACTCCAGGTAGATCCTTTACACGACCACCACGAACGAGAACAATCGAGTGTTCTTGGAGGTTGTGTCCCTCACCACCAATGTAGGCGATGACTTCTTGACCTGTAGAGAGACGGACCCAAGCGACTTTACGAAGAGCTGAGTTCGGCTTCTTTGGAGTCTTTGTCTTCACCTGCAAGCAAACACCACGTCTCTGTGGGCAAGCTTTCAGTGCAGGTGAACGTGTGCGGCGCTCTTTTTTCTTTCGAGGCTTACGCACAAGTTGGTTTGTTGTTGGCATGTTTGTTCTTTTCTCCTTTGATTGAAGAACGGTTAAAATGCAGACAGATTATACGTCAGGGAGCGGATTATTGCAATGAAGAAGGCTCAAGCTCAGGCGCTTCAACCACAGACTCAAGCTCTGTAGGGGCTCCAGGTGCCACTTCAGCTTCAAGAATTTCTTCGACAGCTGGCGGCTCTTCGGCTGGAGGAGGCTCCTCAGCCACAGGGGGTTCTTCTGGGATGTGAAGCATTTCTTTGAGCTGATCGACGTCTTTTAGGCCAAAATGGCGTAAAAAGACCTGAGTCGTGCCGAAAAGGGTGGGCTTTCCAGGGCTATCGTGCTGGCCGACAGGCTCCACAAGTCCCTTTTCTACAAGGGTTTGGACAATACTCGAAGAGTCGACACCACGGACGGCTTCGATCCCTGTACGGGTGATCGGCTGTTTGAAGGCGATGATCGAGAGGACCTCACGCGCTGCGTGAGAGAGGCGTTCGGCCTTTTTATTTCTAAAAAGTTCTTGAACGTAAGGGGCGTAGTCTGAGGAGGTACGGATCAGGTAGCCCTCGGCAATCTCTTCCAGGCAGAAGGCTCGGGCGTCGTCCTGGTACTCTTTTGCGAGCTCATGGAGCATCGAAACGACCTCGAAGGGCTTGAATTCGTAGAAAGAGGCGAGGATTTCGCGGATTCTTTCCATGGGCAGGGGGTCGCTCGTTGCAAAAAGGAGCGCTTCAATCACTTTTTTTGCGTGGAGTGTGGCCTCTTCGGGGAGGAATTCTTGATCCATTGTGGGAGGGGAGAGGAGTTCGTCTACTTGATTTGTCAATTTTCAGTGTCTCCGATGGGTTTAGAAAATGAGAGGTGTGAGTCTTCCACAGTGAATTGTAGCTCACCCAGCTTCATCAATTCAAGAAGACTGAGGAAGGTCACGATGACCTCATCTTTGCAGGGCTCACTGGTGAGAATATCATAAAAATGGAAGGGCTGATCGACCTCCAGCTTCTCACGGATCAAGGAGATTTTGTCAGCGATGAGCCAACGCTCTTCTTTGATCAGCTTCTTCTCAGGAGCTTTTCGTAAGATCTCTTCAAAATGTTTTTGAAGCTCCTCTAGAGCGACCCGCTCGATACCGAGCGGTGCGGGAAATTCCTCAGGAGGTGGGGTCCATCCTTTTGGTAGGCTATACTCTTGTCCCTCTTCACGGAGCATCAGTTCTTTAGCGACCTTTTTAAAGCGGCAGTACTCAAGCAGTTGCGGCAGAATGGAGAGAGGGGCTTCTAGCTCTTCGAGTGCGATGTCATCGAGCGGCTCGCCGGGAAGGAGCTTCTTACTTTTAATCCGCAGGAGTAGGCTCGTGTAGTCAATGAAGTCCGCGCCGGAGTCGAGATTGTGCTTTTGGTTTTCCGTCAGGTAGGTGAGATATTGCTCGGTGATTTCGAACAGGGAAATTTCAGCGAGGTCGATTTCACTCTTTTGGACGAGATAGACCAAGAAGGCGAGAGGGCCTTCAAAATTGTCTAAAGCGAGGGTATTTTGTTCAAAATCCTGAATTTTCATGAATGGGTCAGTATACCGGATCGAGGATTTTCTTGAAATAACGGTTGTTAAGATATTGATAAGCAATGGTTAAAAACGAAAATTTACGAAAATTTGATACAATATTTTATAAAGGTGCTATACTGAGGATAGGTAGACATAAATAATTAAATATTAGGTATTTATATATGGGAAAACGCGTTTTTTCCACTTTCTTCCTATTTATCTTCATTTTGACCTCCACCATCCTCCCTGCTCAGCAGATTGATTATCTCCAAGAGAGTGATATTAAGGGGGTTATGAAGGAAATCTTCGACCGCCACGTCGAAAAGAAGGCGGTGAGCGGAGAGACGCTCAAAGAGGCTTTTTCGAACTACCTGAACCAGTTTGACCCGAAAAAGATCTACCTACTCCAAAATGAAGTGGAACCCTTCTTGAATCCCTCTAAAACAGCTCTCGATCGCATGGTCAGGGAGTATAACAGAGGGGACTACTCTTCTTTTATCAAGCTCAATCAGGTTGCTCAAAGAGCGATTGAGCGCGAGAGAAAGCTAAGAGGTCTGATCGAGTCGGATCTGATCGCTCTCTATCGACATGCTCCTTCCGACGAGACCGACTACAAGACGTTTGCGAAGACGAAAGGCGACCTCAAGTGGCGGATTGAGAATGACATCCTTCAATTTATCCAAGTGCAGAAAGACCGCTATGGCATCAAGGCTGTGGAAGAGAGGCGGCAACATGTCGTGAATCTTTATAACCGCGACCGCCGTGAGTTTGAGAACAGCTACCTCTACGTGAATGATGAGGGAGAGCGCCTTGGACGCAAAGAGCGTGAGCACCAGTTTACTCTTCATGTATTGATGGCCCTTGCTCGAAGTCTCGATAGCCACACGCGCTTCTTCAACCCCTCTGAAGCGGACAACATGCGTACGCGTCTTTTGAAAGGATATGTCGGTACCGGTGTGGTTTTTGAAGAGGGGATCGATCACATCCACGTTGCCAAGGTCATGGAGGATTCTCCTGCTTCGCGTGATGGACGTGTCCGTGAAGGCGATCAGTTGGTCAGAGTCGATGGCAAGGAGATCGCGCAAAAAAGCTATCAGCGAGTGATGAGGGACCTTAAAGGGGATGAGGGCGATCCGATCCGCCTCACCTTCTACCGTCCTGATACCCGCACCACTTACAATGTTCACCTTGTCCGTGAACATATCCTTCTGGATGACGACCGTGTCGAAAGCTCTTATTCGAAAGTGGATGATGGCATTATCGGGCGGATCACTCTCCACTCCTTTTATAATAATGGGAAGGGAGTGAGCAGTGAGAAAGACATCAAAAAAGCGATCAACAACCTCCGCAAAACAGCTCCTTTAAAGGGGCTTGTTTTGGATCTCCGCTCCAACACGGGGGGATACCTCTCTGAGGCGGTGAAGGTCGCAGGTCTCTTCATCACCAATGGAGTGATCGTCATCTCGAAGTATAATGACGGCGAGCAAAATTATTACCGCGACCTGGATGGAAAAACTTTCTACGACGGACCCCTTGTTGTCCTGATCTCTCGAATGACCGCTTCGGCAGCAGAAATTGTCGCTCAAGCCCTTCAAGATTACGGGGTGGCTGTCATTGCAGGGGATGACCGCTCTTATGGAAAAGGATCCATCCAAAGCCAAAACGTCACGACAAAGAACAATGGATCTTACTATAAAGTCACTGTCGGGACCTACTACACCGTCTCTGGAAAGACACCTCAAGAGAAGGGCGTCCTTGCTGACGTCGTCGTTCCAAGCGAGCTTGTTTTTGAAGACATTGGTGAGAGGAACCATGACAATGAGGAAGAGCTCAAGAACAACACCATCCCTCCCGCCTATCAGGATACCCTCTCTGACATCAGCCCTGAGGCGAAGTCATGGTTCATGCGTTACTACCTCCCCACTCTCCAGGCGCGCAAGAGTTCTTGGCAGAAGATGATCCCTGAGCTCAAAGACCGTAGTGAACTCCGCCTTGAGGGGCAGATGAATACCCTCACCGAAAAAGGGCTCACACCTAAGCAGCAGCTCACCGAGGCGATCAAGATCGTTGAGGACATGATCGAGCTCCGCTCCCAGCTGAACAACCACCAAGTCGGTGCCTACGACTAGCCTCGATTTTGCATGAAGGCTTGTATTTAAACGATGTGATTGTGTAACCTGGTTGACCTCTGGCCAGATAGCTCAGTCGGTAGAGCAGAGGACTGAAAATCCTTGTGTCGCCGGTTCGATTCCGGCTCTGGCCACCACTTTTTTCTATATTTAATTCTATAATACACATTCTTGAGACTCACACAGGAGCTGCTATGCAAAAATCCATTTGCGCAAGGGCGGTCACTCTAGCTGCACTGCTCATGACGATATTCACCTTCAATCTAGAGGGTCAGACGACAATGAAACTAAACACTTCAAAAGGGTATAAGATCCGAAGAGCAGGGGAACGGGGCTTTTTTGACCATGGTTGGCTGAAGACGTACCACACCTTTTCTTTTGCGGATTACTATGATCCTCAGTTCATGGGATATCGCACACTGCGCGTCATTAACGAAGATACGATCTCTCCGGGCCATGGATTCCCAACTCATGGCCATAAAGATATGGAAATTTTGACCATCCTTCTTGAGGGGTCGCTAGCGCACAAAGATAGCATGGATCACGTCGAGATCATTCAAGCACAGGAGATCCAAGCGATGAGTGCTGGCGCGGGGGTTAGCCACAGTGAATACAATCCCTCATCGAAAGATGAGACCCATCTCCTTCAAATCTGGATTACTCCAGACAGAAAGGGAGTCTCCCCCCGGTATCAGCAGGTGCGCCTTCCAAACAAAGAAAATGAATGGATCTTGCTCGCCTCGAAAGGGGGAGAAGAAGAGTCTTTACGGATTCACCAAGATGTCAAGGTCTATGCACTCAACTTAACGCCTGAAATCCCGGCTGAAAAATCTCTTGATCCAGGTCGGTATGGCTGGATTCAGGTCACAGAAGGGAGTGTCGATTTTCGAGGTGAGAAACTAAAGCAGGGCGATGGGGTGGCTCTAGACTCAGGGAGTTCACTTGCATTGATCTCAGAGGGTTCTGCAAAAATCCTCTTTTTCGACCTGAATTAAAAATTTTCCTTCGTTTGAGCTGAAGGGGAGTGGACGGTATACTCCTTTCCTTATGCAAGTTCCTACGACATCTTTTCAGGTACTCACTTTAGCTGAGCTCGCGAAGACCACCACCCATATCGAAAATATCGCAGGTGGGGGGCATGCCATGGTCTTCAAAGTCGAGCGGGCAGGTCAAGTCTTTGCATTGCGTCTCGATGGCCGTCCTACTCCTGATGACCAGATGGAGCCTGTGGAGGCCGTCTACCGTGGATTAAAAGTCCTTCATGAGCGCTCCCCTCACGTGATTCGCATTGATGCAGTCTTTTGGGTTTCACGACGTAACGTTCCTTTTAGGGAAGATCCACATCGTAATGCATCTGCTTTTGGGTATTTTAATGATCGTCTCCCAGAGAAGTGGATGCACAATCCCTATGAAGGGGACCCCAACGTCTCTACAGAATACCATGAAGCCTCACTCATGCCTGTGGCAAAGGGGACGTTGAGTGAAAGAGTGATTGCAGGAATGTATGGTGATGTTGAGAAAAAGGTGGCTTGGCTTTTTTACAGAATGCAGAGCTCGATTTCCAACATGATGGCACGGCAGGCGGGGCTTTTTCCGAATGATTTCAAGATCAACAACCGTGTCTACTTCCCCACTGAAAGTGAAACCTTCCAAGGAAGGTCCTTGTCGAAGTGTCGTTACTGGTGCTACTGTTTAGGGACCCTGGAGATCTACATTCCGATAGGACCTTATCATTGGAGGGCAGTGGACTTTGATCAGTGGCGCTATGATAGCCCTGAAAAACCTTCACAAGATTTGCTTCTGCGGCATATGAAGTCAAACGCCAGTTTATCCTCTTTTGACATGGATGAAGCTAAAAAGATTCTTAGCAAACCCAAAGATGTGTCGGACGAACACATCCTGACCGTTCAGCTTTGATAACTCTTCAATCTATTCTGGCTGGATGGGCACAGCTTGGACTGTCGCATAGTCAAAAGGAATGAGATCACCATTTTCTGAGTAGAGCACGTTGATATTGATCAATAAAAAGCCCTCAACATGAGGAGCGCGGCTGATGATGATACGATCGTTTTTTTTCCAATACTGATTCGCTATCGAGAATTGCCAATGAGATCCGTCACTTAAGACGATCGTGTGTTTTTTAAAAAATATAATCCCTTCATTGATGACTTCAGTGATTTGTAGCAGGTTTTTCTTGGTCATTAGAGTTGGATAGACTTTGAAGAGATAGTCCTTCCCACAACTGATTCCTAAACCAGGATCGTCATCCCAGATCACATCTATATAGGCACGGCTGCCTGGTACCAGTTCCTCCTCAAATTCAGTGAGAAGGTGCTCTTTTGACTTTTCCAGTTGGAAGATCAACTCCTGGTCGGTGGTGAGAAAAATATGTGCAAGGAAGTGGTCACCGGAGGGTTCATAAACAATTTTTTCCACATGTGGATCGTATTGAGGATAGGAGTCTGGATGGTATTGGGGATACTCAGGCTCAGAGGGGACATCTGCTGGGGCATTGTTAAAGCTGAAAATAAGCAGCGCGAGAAAGATCAGGGTGTGTTTCATAAAAGACCTCCTATAGGTATTAAAAAACTTATCAGGAGGGGTTGATTATAACCAAGTATTATTAAACTCAGTTCAAGCCGATATAGATGTCTAGAACGACATTAGAGTGGTCAGCAGCGCGGCTGTCGTAGACTTCAAAGTCCGTGATATAAGAGCGGGTGCCTCCGAGCTCATCACTGCTCATTTCCCAAATTTTCATCCAGGGCTCACGGACCACATCGGGCATGGTTCCTGGACCATTTGTAAATTTGGTGTAGGTCTGAGCAGGGATGATGAGGGTGGTGAGGCCCTCGGGAACTTCGTTCAAAGAGGTCACCTCTTCCCCGATGAAGTAGGTGTAGTCGCCAGTGTGGTCACTTTCGTAATCGGTATAGGCGCAGAGTGTCGTTCCGGGGTGCTTGCGGTGGGGAATTTTTTCTGCAAGGCCTTGATGGAAATAGGTTTGGACAGTGGGTCCAATTTTTCCTGTTGAAGGATCCATTTCGAGGCTGTTGTTGGTGCGGACTTGGATGCCGATGAGTTGGAGGTTCTCTTTGCGGGTGGTGCTCTTTTCCATTAACGATTTCTTTCTTGAAAGGCTGCAAATACAGCAGTTGTGGCGGCACGGATACGTGCGCGTGATTCAGGAGAAAGGACGGCTCGTCCTTCTGGGGTTCTCCGCTCTGCTGAAGGTCTGTAAAAAGGTAATTTTAAAGTGCTACCTACAGGATTGTACTCTGGCATCAAAACCTCCTCAATTCTTGTAAAAAGCATACCTGATCTCTTCATAAAAATCGAGAGTTGCTACAATGAGGATGCTGCTGATAGGGAAACCCTTAGGTGTGCGATTGTCCTATTCAACGTATCCAGTGTTTAGGGGGCTAAAAGTTTCTTGACGATCGTGTCGTTTTGAAGGAGTCGGCCCCACGTGAAAAAAACCTGTTGAAAGACCCCCTTAAGGCCCCTATTAGCAGCCCTTTAGTTCTTAAGGACTTAATTCCCTCTATATATTCTCTTAATCTACTATATAACATAACTATTTTATCCTTATTGAAACGTTATTTTTAATGAGGATAAATCATGACTTTGAGTGTGCGTAATTATTTTTTTGATCCGTTGAGCTGGCAGGCGGGTTATGCGGATTGTAATCCCAATTCTACACCTCAAATCCTTCTTGGGGGAGTTATTAGCCGTCTTGAAACGGCCCCTTTGGCGGTGTTTTTGTTCGCACAGATCGTGAAAGAGTGTGCAAAGACCGCCTTTCATTGCTCCCACCTCGCCTTTCAACTCGCTTATTTGAGTCTCTCTTATGGGACTTTAGGGTTGATTGAAGGACCTGAAGGTGATGATATCACTCATACGATTGAGAAGGGTTTGGATTCGACATGGAAAGCGGCTGGATTTACTATCACGACTCCCATGCTACTTCCTCTCTCACTCATTGCTCCTGATTTGTGTCCTGAAGTGACAGAAGTTTTCGGTCTCTATACCCCCAAAAAGCCCCTCTTCGAAGATCGCTTCTTCCGAAGGCCTATACCCTGTTCAGTCCCGAGGCCAGCACCTCCTGTGGTGGTGCACGAACGGCCACCTATCGCCGAGCCGACTCCTTATGATGTGCAAGAACGACCAACTATCGCCGAGCCGACTCCTTATGATGTACCCGAAAGACCACCTATCGCCGAGCCGACTCCTTATGATGTGCAAGAACGGCCACCTATCGCCGAGCCGACTCCTTATGATGTACCCGAAAGACCACCTATCGCCGAGCCGACTCCTTATGATGTGCAAGAACGACCAACTATCGCCGAGCCGACTCCTTATGATGTACCCGAAAGACCACCTACTGTAGAGACGTTTAGTGACCACCTTTCTACTGTCATTTCGTGTCCACCAGCGGAAATTCCTCCCCCTCTCAGGGAGGTGATGGATCCTCATGAAGCTGCTCCTATTCTTCTAAACCGATTCTTCCACGGTATGAGAGAACTCCGAGAGAGTTTCGGCGTAGAAGTGCTAGCTCCATTTGAGTCTTCAACGCCTCCTGTAGAGATCTCATCAAAACTCGATCAGTTTAAAGAGTTGGTCGAGGTCGAAGTTCTACAAGCGCTTGTCGATAGTGTCAAAGTGGACACTTCATCTACACGTGCTGTGATCGATGTTTTAGTCGACTCCAAGGCTATTGAAGGACAGCTCCTCGACGTCATGAAATTACTCCAAAAGTTTTCTGATGCAGAGTTGGATGATATCCTCAGTCAACATTCTTTAGGAACTTTAGTCCGGAGTGTTAGCGCAGATTGGGTTTTGGTTTTGAGTCACCTCTCTCACTCCACCCGGATTCAAGCTTTGACAAACCTCGGTCGTTATGAGTTAGACTACAACGAGGTCATGACGTTCTGTCGCTCCTGTTTTGATCGATTTCTAGTGAATCGACTTTCGCAAGCTGCACAGCGCCTTCTTACTTTTCATGATGACGATTTGGCTCTTGTGACGGGTCAGACAACAGATGAAGCTTATAGGCAGATCAATAACCGCTACCGCGTCTATGATGACCATGTTCGTAGTGCTATGAGTACAGTGAGAGTCTCTACTCCAGTTTACGAGGTTGCCTCAAAAAAAGTTCAGGTGAATCAGCAGGGATTTGTTCAAAAGGCAAAGGAGGCAGGTGAAGTCGCTTTTTCTCCCGTGATGACCCACTCTGAGTTCATTCAGCTGGTAGATCGAATCCAGGCCCGCCTGACGGATCGCCATCAAGAGTATACAGCCGATTCACAATTGCCGAGTCCTGAAGATTTGCTGAGCTCTTTAAAAAGAAACGCAAATCTGAAACTTTGGATCGATTGGACTGGTAAAGAGGGGGAGGTTCCTCCTAAAGAGACGCTTCAGCTCCATGCGATCCTAAAATACTTTTCAGAGTGCCGCGACTGGATTGAAGAGAAGGAGTTGGTCACGCCTCTTGAACAAGGGGTCTTCGGTCTCTCCTATCTCATTCAAAAATGTGTGACGGGGCAAAAGGGCGGAGTTGAGGATTTTTACGCGACGATGCCTGTGGAGTACCAAACTGAGCAGGTGGAGATGGATATTCTTGAAAAAATGAAATTGTTCGTGGATTCCATCCTTCAAAGAACACTTCATCTTCAATCAGGGTCCCGAAAGTTTGTTGAGGGAGTTGTCGGAGTGGAAAATTTAGAAGAGTTTGCACACTCAGAACTTTTCATGAGAAACCGTCTTGCTCCTCACATTGGCTTGAAGCAGCCGGTCACCTTTGATTACTGGAGTAGCTATGTCGAGGGGAGACTTTTAGAGATGTCTGTGGCTCAAGCGGTCGAAGCATTTTATAACCACCTCACCCCTGAGACGCTCCTATCTCAGGTGAAAAGACAACTGGATACCTTGCTTGAGAACGAACGCGGAAATGCCTTTATCACGACAAGTATTGAGCGCCTCCTCGGCACGAGAAGTCTTCATGAGATTTTTGATTATGATACCGTGGATTTGGACGAAGGTGGTTGGAAAACGGTCTTCTCTACCAAGGAAGAGGTCGTTCTAGAGCTTCTTGTCAAACTCGGTTATCTAAAATATTCAGATTAGATGTGATGGATGATTACGGGAACGAAGGAGTATTTTTTAGATCCTCTCAATTGGCAAGCGAAGTACGGCTTAGATAAAAGTTCGAAAGGCGTGGTAAAGGGTGCTGTATTGATGGGAGTCAGCCGTCTTGAAACAGCTCCTCTTGCAGTCTTTGTTGTGGCAAAAGTCGTTGCTGAGACGGTCCGCTCAGTATTTTTTCTGTTTTGTTTCTGTGTTGAGTCAGCACAACTAATGGTAAAAAAAGTGATTTTAGGAAAAGTGGTCGAGAATGTTGACTTTGATAGAGTGGGTGATCATGTCGATGAGATGACAGGAGCTGCTTATAAAGCGATCGTTTTTGTTGGAGTAGCTCCTGCTTTAATTCCTCTTTCACTCTTTGCTCCTTCTTATTGCCCCCGCCTCACACACTATTTAGACGCCTATCACCCAAAAGCCTTTGAAGAACCAGAAAAGAAAGAGATTTTTGGGGGGCGCCTCATAGACACTCCAGAGCAAGCAGCTCTTTTGGTTCAACCCTCTATGGCAGAGCCGGTCGCACCCCCATGTGCCATTGTTCAAAACGATGTGGTGTACCCACAAGGGAGCGCTGTGAGTCACTTTACCGATGACAAAAGAGTGGAGGAGGCATTTCACACTCTCGAGTCGAAGCTCCGTTCAAAATGGTTTGCCACTCCAGAGGCTGTTCAAACCCTTTGGGAAAAAGCGGCGAATCATGAAGCATTTGCTTCTACTTGGAAGGGATCTTCACGGGTAGAGCGAAGAGCTTTTGTAGAACTCCTTGGACCAGACACGTCTGTAAGAGCACTCAATGCAAAAGATACATTGGTGAGTGCGGTCTACAAGAATCGATCCGGTGTCCCCCATCCTTGGCCTAAGCAAGATGATACTCCCGTTTTCTACCATGCCACGGACTGGGATGGCCTCAAGGGAATTCTAAGAAGTGGAAAGTTGGAGGTGCGGCATGAAGGCAAACATCCTGGTGCCTTCGTTTCTACCTACCCGGAGTTAAGGTACGGACCTCTTGTTCTGGTCTTTCGACGAAATATTGAGCGGAGGGCTGAACTTGCGGCTTTGATTGGAAACTCAAAAGCTGTTTGGGCGGGATTCAATCGGGATATTCCCATAAATCCGTCGACGCTTCTTAAAGTTTTGGTCGTTGAACAGGAAGAGGGAGATCTCGAGTATTTTCGAAGAAAGTGTCGTAAGTGGTCAGGAAGAGATATTGATGTTGAAGCGTATGCAGGGCGGCCAGCTGGAGCTTACCACACTCTTGTTCCAACAGAATGGTTTGCTAAACGCTCCTGAATGTAATGGACCAATTCTTGCTTCAATTTGTAACGATGTACCTATAGACTTGTTCAGGAACTGATACATTACGACAAAAAGGACGTGGCTTAGTCTCATCTTCGTCGTTCTGATTTTTAGGTGGCTCTATCAATTGGAAGTGATCAGGAAAAATGGTTAAGTTAGGACATCTGGTCACAGTGAGAAACTTCCCTAAATAGAGATCGGGAGGAAGAGTTGTTAAACTTTCACAATAACTAATGTCCAATTCTCTCCCCACGTAGAGCTTTGTAGGAAGGGCCTTTAACCAGTTTCCCACAATCATTAAGCAACCTCTCACATGGAAGTTGTCTGGAAGGTTCTTTAGACGAATAGAGCGGTCACTCACCGTTAGACATCCCATCACACGGGAACTGAATTGAAAGCCTATTTGGACTGTTGGGTCTGTGTCGGGTTCTTCTGGTTCCAGTTCTAATTCCATTCTAGCCAGTCCGCTCGGTTGGCTTTTTGAATGCCCCACAGAAGCCCACATTCCAACAAAAAGATCGTTGGGCAGCTTCGTAAATGCCTTACAGCCGATGATAGACAGGTCACCCGTCACATGGAGGCCGGTTGAAACTTCCTCAAAATTTGTATTCCTTTCGAGAACTAAATGACCTTTTACACAGAGGTTAGCTGGCAGTTTCTTGAGATGAGGACAGTCTGTGATATACAGGTCACCCTCTACTTGCAGGTTGTCTGGAAGCTTCTCTAGGTTTTCAATTCCATTGATATAGATAGCCCCTTTTACAACAAGATTGTCTGGAAGTGCCTTTAGATTTGTACCTTTCGGGAAATACAGAGTACCAGTGACTACAATGGGCTGACTTCCAAGATCTTCACCGTTTTGAAGCGCTGCTCTAAACTCTTCAGAACTCATTTCTCTGGCATTGCCCAATTGAACTGTGACATTTCTTTGACTCAATGGACGAGATGGGCTGGGTGGTGCTTCTGTAGGCTCCTCAGTAAAAAAAATATCATCTAGAAACGGAACCATATCGTCATTTCTTTCTACACCTAAGGAGGGGGTACCTGTATTAGGCGGGAGTGTATTTGGAGCTTTTTCTGGGAAATGAACTGGCATAACATCTTTACTTTTCGTTGTTATAGACTTAGATCATCTAAGGTGGGCCTCGTTGTCTAGACAGTTTTTTTGCCTCGCCCGATTCTCCTTCGTCCTCTTGTTAGTTTTTAAGTCTATGATCGGAATTTTGAGGTTAAACTAAAATTACCGAATCACATATCAAAAATTATAACCGCCTGAAGATAAAAATGCGATAATAACTACTATTTTATTTTTCGAAAAAAAATGTATTAAAACAGCTCTCATTGTTCTGGTTCTAAAATGAGAGTAGAACGACGCGTTGGAGAGGTGTTTTCGACCTCCTCTAGGCTTGTCGGAATCACATTGTATCGCTTTTCAAGAGCTTCCTCGAGTCTTTCAAGAATTTCTTCAGGTTCAGATAGAGAGTCTTTCAGTTTATGTAAAAACGCTTCGTGGGAGCGTCCTTCGCGGTAGGCGGGCGTTTTTCGAGGGTGTTTGAGGTAGGCCATCTGTTTTGGGTTGTAATCCCAGAGGAGGGAGGTGTGGTGTAGCCAGCGCTTTTTCGTGATGTACTGGGCGTTTCCGCCAAACTTGAGCTCATTTAGGGTGAAATCGTTTTCAGAGATCGTGGAGCCTGGCAGGAGCTCTTCGACCTGTTCTCCGACGTAATGGAGGATCGATTTCGGGAAGGGTTTTGTGGGGGTATCAGCATGGTTAAAGATCCAAGTGAGGAAGTGGGTCTCTTCGTTGATGACGACCGTGCCCCCACCAGAGAAGCGGCGGATGAGTGGAAGGGGATTTGGAAGATGAACGAGTTCCTCTTTTTTTCCAGAGATGCCCATGACAACAGCAGGAGGGGAGCCCACATTGTAGAGGCAGAAGTTCTCTGTGGATCCACGTAGCAGTTTCTCTTCAAGCTGGAGCTGTTCGAAGATGGAGACGTTTTCAAGCTTTAGGAAGCGGAGCTTTTGCACGAGTTTGAGTTCACTTTTAGGGCTACCATTAATACCGAGATGTCACCGACGGAGATGCCTGGAACGCGTAGAGCCTGCCCGAGTGTGTGGGGCTGTACGGCGTTTAGCTTCTCTTTCGCCTCATTGCGAAGGCCGGTGACGGTTTTGAAGTCAAAGGCGCTCGGCACTCGGATCTTTTCGATATGCTGAAGCTTTTTCACTTCAATCTCTTGTCTTTCGATATACCCTTCATACTTGAGCATTTCAAGCTGGAAGTTGATCTCTTTTCCATGATCGAAAACTTTATCGGGGTACTCCTCCATGAGAGAGGCGTAGCTCTTTTCAGGGCGTTGGAGCAGCTGGGCCAGGGTATAGCCGCGGCTGCCGATATGGATATAGGTCTCTTTAAAGCGTTTGCTCTCTTTTTCGATGAGAGCTTTCTTCTCCTGAAGCTTTTGGTAGCGCGCTTCATCAATCAAACCGAGTTGGTAACCCTTTTCACGTAGGCGGAGGTCGGCGTTGTCTTGGCGGAGGAGGAGGCGGTGCTCGGCGCGGCTTGTGAACATCCGGTAGGGTTCATCGATGCCTTTGGTGATCAGGTCGTCGATCATGACGCCGATGTAAGATTCTGCACGGGAGAGAACGAAGGGTTCTTTCTCTTGGACTTTGTGGGCAGCGTTGACGCCTGCGATCAGCCCCTGGCCCGCTGCCTCTTCGTAGCCGGTCGTTCCATTCACCTGCCCGGCGAGGAAAAGTCCCGGAATCGAATGGCATTCGAGTGTGGCAGCGATCTGTCCGCTCTCGACATAGTCGTATTCGATCGCATAGGCGGGGCGGGTGACTTCGGCGTTACGCAGGGCGGGTATGGTTTTTAAAAACTCCATCTGCACTTCGAAAGGAAGAGAGGTGGAGATGCCGTTCGCGTAAAACTCTTCAGTAGTGAGTCCTTCCGGTTCAATGAAGATTTGATGGCGCTCTTTGTCTGCAAAGCGGGCGACTTTATCTTCGATAGAGGGGCAGTAGCGGGGGCCGATCGTTTGGATCTTGCCCGAGTACATCGGCGAGCGGAGGAGGTTGTCCTGAATGACTTTCTTGGTTTCCTCAGTCGTGTAGGTGATATAGCAGCTCACTTGAGGGAGGCGAGGAAGGCCTTCGGAGTCGTAGGAGAAAGCCACGCCCTCCATGCCGGGCTGCTCTTCTGTGAGGCTGAAGTCGATCGAGCGGCGGTGGATCCGAGGGGGAGTTCCTGTTTTGAGGCGTCCGAGTTTGAGTCCATGGGAAGCGAGGCTTGCAGAGATTCCCATCGCGGGAGGCTCTCCTGCACGGCCCGAGTCGAGATTCTCATCGCCGATATGGATGAGTCCGCGCATGAAGGTTCCAGAAGAGAGGATCACTGTTTTTCCGCGGTAGGTGATGCCTTCCTTGGTCCTGACACCGGTCGCACGGCCCTCTTCGACCACGATCTCTTCGACGGTACCCTGCTTGGAAAATAGGTGGTTTTGGCGCTCCAGACGGTGGCGCATCTCCGTTTGGTAGGCGAGGCGGTCGCTCTGGCAGCGAGGAGACCAAACAGCTGGTCCTTTCGTGTCGTTGAGCATGCGGAACTGGATTCCAGTGAGATCGGCAACGATTCCCATCTCGCCGCCGAGGGCATCAATTTCACGGACGATCTGACCCTTTGCTGTTCCCCCAATGGCGGGGTTGCAGCTCATTTTGGCGATCGTATCGAGAGAAATCGAGAGAAGGAGGGTGCGAGAGCCAAGCCGGCTTGAGGCAAGCGCTGCCTCGCATCCAGCATGACCTCCACCGACAACGATGACATCATACTCAACGGGGTATTCCCAGGCCATTGACTTAACTAAGAGTTAAAAGTTTACTTGGTTTTGTGTCTGTCGCGACGGCTACGCTTCTTTCGCTTGTGTTTAGCGATTTTCTTGCGGCGTTTTTTAAGAACGGATGACATGTTACTCCATAGGGATCAATTTAATGGACATATGATATTGCAGAGAGGCGAATAAATCAAGGAAAGACTGATTTTCTCCTTCTCTTAAGTTTCTCCTCTTTTTTCTACTGTAGCTTGATATCGTTCTCTGTAAACTTAATAGTTTACATCGAACTGCAATCGGCGCCACAGCGAAAAAATTTTGAGAAACTCTCGGAAAGCGAGTTAATCAGTCTTTCCTAAGGAGAGAATTCGCTGAAGGCCGCTTCGGTCTCCTGGTCGATCTGGACGGCCTCCTGAGGGGAGAGGCGGCTGTAGTTGGCAAATTGGGCGATCTCTTTGCGGTAGGTCATGTTGACGTTTCCGATCGCTCCGTGACGGTTTTTGGCGACAATCAGCTCGGCCATGCCGGGTTTATCGTTGGGATCGTAGTACTCACGACGCAGGAGGAAGAAGATGAGGTCAGAGTCCTGCTCGATCGATCCACTCTCACGGAGGTCGCTCATCATGGGGCGGTGTCCGGCGCGCTCCTCGACCCGTCTTGAAAGCTGGGAGAGGCAGAGGATGGGGATGTCGAGCTCACGGGCAAGGTTTTTGAGCATCCGGGAGATCTCAGAGATCTCGACCTGACGGCTCTCACCAGAGCGGTTGGAGCCTGAGCCGCTGATGAGCTGGAGGTAGTCGATCACGAGGAAGCCGATGTTGAAACTCTCTTTCATCCGACGGGCGCGGGCGCGGAGGTCGGTGATTTTGAGACCTGGCTGGTCGTCGATGATCAGGGTGTGGTTTTCTAACTGACCGACCGTCGCAACGATACGCTGGAACTCCATCCCGTTGAGTGAGCCGGTGCGGATCTTGTCTGACTCGACCTCTGCTTGGGAGCAGATCATCCGGTGAACGAGCTGCTCAGCGCTCATCTCCAGGGAGAAGACGCCGACGGGGATGTTGTTTTTGAAGCAGATGTTTTCGGTGATGTTGAGGGCGAGCGCCGTTTTACCCATCGCAGGACGTCCGGCGAGGATCATGAGGTTCGAGTTGTGGAAACCCGAGACCATTTTATCGAGGTCGGTAAAGTGGGTCGGGATTCCCGAGATGCCGAGCTCCTGAGGGCCGAGCTCTTGGAAGCGCTCCTGCTTCTCTTGAAGCTCTTTTAGATAAGGCTGCTGAGAGTCTGATTTAACACCACTAAGGATCTCTTTGAGAAGGACGCCGATCTCTGACTGGGCTGACTGGGTGATCTGGAAAAAGAGTTTTTGAGCTTCGTCGAGGGCGTCGAGGACATTGTCGGGTTCGGTGAGGGCTTTGCGCTCGACATTCTGGGCCACTTGGATCATCGAGCGTAAGACGGCCTTGTCACGGACGACCTGGCAGTACTCTTCGATGTAGGCAGAGGTTCCAGCATACTGAGCAAGCGAGGTGACGAAGGCCGCTCCACCGATCTCTTTGAGCTTCTCTTGGCGCTTGAGCTCTTCGCAGACGAGGTGGACGTCGACCGGACGGTCTTTCTTGTATGCTTCTTTTAAGATGTCGAAGACGGTTTTGTGCTCGGTGAAGTAGAAGTCAGCTCCACTCAGCATGTCGGCAGCGACGTTGAGGCTGTTGACACTTGTCAACATACAGCCTAGCACCATCATCTCGGATTCTTTAGAATGGGGAGGGACTTTGAGCGTCGATTTTGTCTCAGACATGGCGGATATCATAGAGGGCTGAAGTGCTTTTCGTCAAATTTTGCGGTAGTGAGGATAGTCGGCAAAATCGAGCATTTCTCGGTCGCCTTTGCTATCTCCATAGGCGTAAAGTGTATAGCCCTCTTTTGGGCCAAAGGCCTCTTTGAGGCGCCTCACTTTTTCTTCTCCTCGGCAGTTGACCCCCTTAAGCCGGCCGGTGAGTTTTCCCTCCTCATCGAGCTCGAGTTCACTGGCGAGAACACGGTGGATCCCCACGGCCTTTGCGTAAGGGACGAGGTAGAGTGAGGGTGCCGCGCTGACGAGAACGACCGTGTGCCCCTGCTCTAGATGCCATTCGACCGTCTTTAGAGCCTTCAGCTTCACGAAACGGGGAAGCAGTTCTTGTGCAAAAGCGTGAGCCTCCTCTTCGAGCTTAGAGAGAGGCTCTCCCTTAAAGAGGTCGGTGAGTATCCGCTCTTTCAAACTTTGGCGGGTTTCCATGCCAACGAAGTAGCGCAAGAGGGCAGGGGAGAGCTTCACAAGCATCCCTATCCAGCGCCAAAACCCCACCACAAAGAGGGAGAAGGGAAGAAAGCTGTCACGTGTTGTGAGTGTCTTATCAAAATCAAAAGCGGCAATGGTCGTCTTCATAGCGGTAGAGATTTTATCGCAGAACAGGATATAGTTGTAGGTCTATGAAAAAAGTGTTGATCACCGGCGCTGCCGGATTTATAGGCTTCCATCTTGCAACTCATCTCCATCAGCGGAGGGATGAAGTGCTGGGCCTCGATCAATTCAACGATTACTACGCAACCTCCCTGAAAAAAGCGCGTGCTAAGCTTTTGCATGAGTGGGGCGTTGAAGTGGTCACTGGAAGCGTGACGGATAAGGCGTTTTTAGAAAAGGTGTTCGATGAGTTTCAGCCGACCCATGTCGTGCATCTCGCGGCTCAAGCTGGAGTGCGCTACTCTATCACTCACCCCGACGCCTACATCGAGAACAACGTTCAAGGCTTCCTCAATCTGCTGGAAGTTCTAAAAGAGCGCCCCAATGTGATCTTAACGTACGCCTCTTCCTCTTCTGTTTACGGAAATGGTCTTAAAGCCCCCTATAAAGAGAGCGATCCCACCGAGCGGCCCGAGAGTCTCTATGCGGTGACAAAGAAAAGCAACGAGATGATGGCGCAGCTTTACCATAAGCTTTACGGGATCCGGACGACGGGACTACGCTTTTTCACCGTCTACGGCCCTTGGGGACGCCCGGACATGGCCTACTATAAATTTGCAAAGGCGATCACCGCGGGTGAGCCGATCGATGTGTACAATGAAGGAAAACTAGAACGGGACTTCACCTATATACAAGACATCGTCGATGGGATCACTCTCGCTCTCGATAAAGAGTGTGCGTGCGACATCTTTAACCTCGGCTCCCACGGCCCCAGGCCTCTAATGCAGTTTATTCACATCCTCGAAGAGACTCTCGGAAAGAAAGCAGAGTTGAATTTTCTCCCTATGCAACCTGGTGACGTCTACACGACTTCTGCCGATTTGACCCATTCAAAAAAAGTTCTTGGTTTTGACCCGAAAGTCCCTCTTGAAGAGGGGTTAGGCCTTTTCGCTGAGTGGTTTATGAAATCTAAGCAATCTTAATATTGCCTTAATGTGGCCTTCATACACTCATTGGGAAAAAGGAAGGTGTCATGACAACACTCGTTAAAAATACAGTCGATTTTGCGATAGATCCCCTCGAATGGCAGGCGAAGTATAGCCTCGATGACGGGTCTGCTGGAGTTGTGAAAAAAGGAGCTCTGTTTGTAGCAAGCCGTATGGAGACGCTTCCTCTGATCCTCTTTTGTACGGCGCAGACCGCTTACATGGTTGCAAACGCCGCCTTCCAAACATTCCGTGTCTCTTGTCAGGCGATTGCGATCCTCATTCTAAAAGCGACTTTCCATGAGATCAGCGAGCGCAGAAAAGAGGTGATTACAGCAGACTTTAACGACATCTTCCGTTCGGCGATTAAGGCGGTGGGTTTCGTCGCAACGACTCCTCTCTTACTTCCTCTTTCTCTTCTTGTGCCTTCAGCTTGTCCTCACGTCATGGAAAGCATGGGTCTTTACAAAGCTCCGACACTCCATCTTCTAGATAAATTCGAACGCATCCGTCTCCGTGCTGAAAGCCTCATTGATCCAAGCGAAGCGCCTCATCTCCTCCGCGAGCTAGAGAGCATTAAATTGAATATCAAAAGCCTGGAAGTCGATCGTGTTCTTCAGAAAGGCTCTTATGAGTATGTCCGCAACCTCCTGCTTGTTTCTACCGATGGTGGTGGCAGTGGTGGCGGTGGTGGCCTTTCAGGTGGGAGGCCCAGACCTCCACAACTGCGGGGTCGCACGAGGCCTCTGAAAACAAGAGACGTCCGTCCTCCACGGCCCTACTCGGCTCCCCCAAAACCAAGAGCGGAGCAACGCCTAGCTATTCCAAGAGCGGCTTCGGCTGAGGTCTTAGCTGAAGTTGCTGCTCCTGACGCACTCCCGGCTACACCTCGGGCTGAAGAGCCGACCGTTCTGCCTGATGCACAACCAGCAAAAGCTCCACCTGTTGCAGAAGCGGCTGGAACAGTTGATCAAGTCGTAAGAAGAGAGCACGCTTTTGAAGATAGAACCCCCTCTGCTCTTGTGACACGAGATGATCTTTCTACTCGTAGTGTTGTTAGAGAAACGAGAGCTCTGCCGCGCTCTTCGTCGGTAGATCGGTTAAGGAGGGGAAACGTTTGCTCTTTTCAAATTGAGCAACTAAAAAAGAGTATTCAAAAAATCCAAAACCAACTTGATGGTGAAATAGCTCGAGAATCCATTTCAGAACCCAAGCTAAATGCCTGTAAAAACAGCTTGAAGCTGCCGTGTGGTTTTTACTTACAATTTGTAGATACGCTTTCTGAAGTATATGAATTTACGGGAGAGATTCCTCAAGAGCTCCAAAGTAAATTGGATCTCGGTTGGTATTGGTTGATTGACGATGCAAGAGAGAAATTCTTTAAGAGAAGAAGTGTGGGTGAAAATGAGCCTGTGTTCAAGATTAAAGAGCAGTTGAGAGATGTTTTAAGAAAAATGACTTCAATTGTGGATTCGATCCAGCCGATTACAGAGCTTCCTGAAATAGAACGGACTCTAAAAAGGGTGGAAAGGGGTCTCCAAAGTGATTTACGCTATTTCCAAAAAAGGCAGCGTGCATTTAAAGATAGAGCTAAAGATTATAGTAAAAAAGAAAGCGAAAAAGATGCGGCAAGATTAAGACTCGCATCAAGTTCGGCTACATCAACATACAACAATTGTTTCAAAGGGAAATCAATTCTAGCAAAAAGATTTGCCGGTTATCGAGAAAGAATACGGACTGAATTTGCCAAAGTTGAATCCCTGTTTAACGCTTTACAAGAGCACCGCAAGGTAGAGTCACCTAAGGTGGAGCGTCCAGATGAGGAGGAAAAGAGATTAGAGGCTGTTGAAAGAGGTCGTTTCTTTGAAGGGCGCGCTGTTGAGAATCCTACGAATCAGCCTCCGTTGAAAGATGAGCTCAAGAAGTTGAGTGATTATTTATATGAACTCATCGTGCGCTTTGAGGAAAGAAAGAAATACTTTATCTCTCAACCCACCTGCTACACAACGGAGGAAAGAGATGAAGAAGAGTGCATTCTTAGAAATGTAGAGTACAGCATTCATCGTATCAAAGCACAGATCTGTAAAGGAGAGTTGACCTGCGTATCGACTGACTATGCCAAGTTGTCTGAAGTGATAAAGTTGGCCGAGGATCTTAAGGTGACCTGTGATGAGATCATTGAGCCCACATGGACAGAGACCGTCGTTAATTGGATCTATTGGGGTTTTCAGTGGGTAGGGAGCTGGTTCATGGCTCAAGATCATGAGTGGAAAATGCAGAAGTATTGCATCAGTCTTCAAGAGCAAACGAGGCATTTAGAAGAGCTTGACTGTGATCTGGTTGATAAAAAGGCTGCTATAGAAAAGCTTCCTCGACGCAGTCCTGTCGATGAGTGTGCGATTCGCTATCTTGACTACCTCATTCGCGGTGCAGGGGACAAGACAAAGGCTAGATATTACTACTATCAAGCCCTTTATCAGATGAGATATGCCCTTGAAGATGCTGATTTTGCGAGAAATACAGGTTTGAGTGGAGAGCTTTTCCGCGCTGCTGCGTATGTCCGTTACACTCAAAACCAGCTGTACACCTTCTCGGAGTCTGTGGTCGACCTTTGGTTGAATACAGGACGAAAGCTGAATAAAGATTACTCTCGGCTGGAACACGTTATCCAAGAAAGAGATGCGGAGGATATTGGGAGAACAAAAGCGGTCCTGGGTGCCGATAAAGTCGCTGTCGAGCGTGGAAAGCTTCAAGGGACGATCAATGTGAATTTCGATCCGAATACCCAGTCGAACGTCCCTTACGTCCTTGCTGATGTCGATATGTGCGATGAAGCAGGAACATCAGTGAGGAGAAGAATGCTGAGGATGGGAACACCGACTCGAGAAGGTGCGGTCTATTCTGCTGAAGTGATTCCTGAGTTTAGAGCCTATCTCCAAGAAGCTCAAAAGAAGGGGGAAGGCCACCTCTACGTCAGTCTGCAAAGCCATCGACCTAAAGATCTTGGAAAGCCAGGAGATGAGACAAAGCGTACCGAAGCGATCAAGGCTCTTCAGGGGGAGTTTCGGGAGACCTTTACTTTCGTTGTGTTTGCTCAGGATACTGAATTTTATGAGCACCCTCTAGGTGAGGGAGAGAAATCCTACGAAGAATTCAGAAAGAAGTTCAAATTAGAGATGCTAGGGGATCCGAATGAAACTGGTTTCTACTTCCCTGAGAGCTGGAAAACAGAAGCTGGTTTCAAAACACTGCTGGATGAAGTGATTGCTCAAGTGCATCAGTTGGTTTTTAAAGGTCGAAAGTCACTCACTCTGGAAGAGCGCCAAGACTTTTTAGAAATCACTTATGCGATGCTCATTCCACGTCTTGCTGCTAAAGCGGGTGCCGAAAGACTGAATGTTACCTGTAAAGATGCCATTGATAGAGCAGCAAAGCTCAACTGCCTCACCCTGAAGCTCGCGCAGATCATGCAAGGAAAGGGGGCGGATCGTGCGAGCAGAAAGAAGCTACAAAAAGTGACCTACGCTCCTGCGATTTTTACGAAAAAGCAGGCGATCATCGGTTCTAGAAGAAGGCGGATGTTGTCAGCGCTCGCATGGCTCAACAAACCTGAAGTGATTGGCCGGATACGTGAAGCGGCTCAAGTGGGGAATTTTGGAATCGATGCGAGTTCTACGAATGGAGTCCACTTTGAAGAAGTTCCTAGCCAGGTAATCGACTTTCGCGCCCAGTCCTAGTCAACTCGATAGAGAAGGACTGTGTCAAATTTTAGCCTCGGGTCACATGCTCGAGGCTTTAGATGGAGTTCATTGACATCGTTGAAGAAGATTTCTTCGTTAAATGGTCTATAAAGTTTGAGTTATCTTGCCTACCCTTTTAATATAGCTTCCAAACTCTAGTAAACAAAGTGGGTGGGACCATGAATCGGCTTGTTCAAAAGACCCTCGAGTTTTCAATAGCCCCCTTTGAGTGGCAGGCAAAGTATAGCCTCGAAGACGGCTCAGCAGGAGCTCTGAAAAAAGGAGCTTTATTTGTAGTCAGTCGTATGGAGACCCTGCCCCTGGTCCTCTTTTCTGCAGCGAAGACAGTCTATTTGGTTGCAAACGCCGCACTTCAAACGCTCCGTGTCACCTTTCAGGCGATCGCGATCCTGATTTTGAAAGCCACTTTTCACGAAATTAGCAAGGGTAGAAAAGAGGGGGTGGTAGGTGATCTCAATGACCTCTTCCACTCTACTTTCAAAGCGGTTGGTTTTGCAGTTACCACCCCTCTGCTCGTTCCCCTGTCCATTGTTGTTCCTTCTATCTGTCCCTACTTGATGGAGAGTATGGGTCTTTACAAAGCACCGACGCTGCGGCTTTTAGATCAATTTGAGTACCTCCTCTTCCGCGCTGAAACCCTTTACCTCCGAAGTGAAGCACCCGCTCTTCTCCGCGAGCTGGAGAGTCTTGAGTCTCGCATCCTCAGCCTAGAAGAGGGGCGCCTTCTCCAGAGGGGCTCTTATGCGTATGTCCGCGGCCTGCTCGCTCCTCCCCCTTGCTGCTCGAATCCCCCAAAGCCAAGAGAGAGGCAGCACATCCCTGTCGTAGAGGATCGAGAATCTGCTCCAGCGGTAGAGGAGTCCAAGCCACTTAACGCTTCGCCTTCACAATTTAAGAAATTGAAGAAGATGATTTTAAAGGTGCAAGGGGAGTTGGAGGGTAAAATAGAGCAAATTTTCCAGGAGCTGGAGGGAATTCAGTCGAGAATTTCACACCTCGAAAAGGGCCGTTTTCAGCTGAAAGATTGCTGTTTAGGCATCTGCTCTGGACCGCTTTCTCACTTATTAAAAGATGTAGAAAATGGCTTCTCTTTTCAAGTTGAGCTACTTAGAGAGACGTCTCGAGAAATTGAAGAGCAGCTTGAGGGGGGAATCGAGCGAAAATCGATGTCCTCAGAGCTTCTCGAGGAAATCGTAGCAAAGCTTAAATCGATGTGCCTTTCCAACAGGGATTTACTCACTGCACTTTCTGAAGTCATGGAGTATAAAGGGGGTATTCCCCCTGAGTTTGAAAGTCGATTAGATCTTTCTGCTTTGTATAAATTGGATACTGCGATTGAGAAGCGATTTGCTGAAGAGAGGATCCAAGAAGATGAGCCTGTATACCTCCTAAAAGAGCGATTAAGAGACCTTTTGAGAAAAATGATCTTACAGGTGGATTCGGTACGACCCATTGAAGAGCTTGATCAAATAGAGCGGACTCTACAAACGGCAGAGGAGCAACTTCTAAAAGATCTGGGATATTTCTCTAGCAAAAAGCTGAAGCTTCTTTCTGACGCTGATAGAGCTAGGTACAATCTGGCATTGGATTCAGTGAGTTCCGCAAAACACTGTTTAGAGGGGAAAGACATTCTTCGTAAACTTTCGCCTACTACCACACTTTTAGATTGTCAATTACAGGAACTACGACGCCACTTCAACTGTTTAGAGAAAGAACGTCCAGCGGCTTTAAGAGAGGGTGCTAGCTCTTTGGAGGGGCACTCTATGGAAGCAGTTGCAAGCTAGGTTTACCTGGATATTTCATTAGTCAATAAAAGCTCAATACTTAAAAATGGGCGTGATGATGGACCCAGGAAAGATTGACTTCTATCGGGAAAACTTACGGACACTGCTCCATTTTAGGCGGAGCGGCTGGCCGGAGATCAAGAGTTATTATGGAAAGCTGGAGGGGACGGACCCCTGGCGCCAGCTGACAGGCTGGTGGGGTGGAGGAGCTCCTTTAGTCGATACCGTCAAGGTGATTCAAGGGGTGGTCAATCGGTTCTACCGTGAGCTGAAACCCTCTGCACTCAGTGAAGCAAATTTTGCTGACATTGATGCTCTCATCGACAGTCTGACTTATATTAAAAAGTCCTACATTCAAAAATACAAAGACGAGCCGGATGCGTCTGGGCTGAGCGAACTAAAGAGCCTCGTAGATGAAGCACGGGAGAAAGGGGAGATCCTTCTACAGAAGCGTTCAAAGACGCCAGTTTCCCCCGAGCGGCCGCCTGGAGAGAAAGAGATTTACCTTTCTCACCGTTTCCGTTACTACACCTACGTCGATCTCTTTTGTAAAGGGTTGAGCCATGCAGCGGCTGTCGAGTATGCCCGTGAGGGACGCTCCATCCTCACTAACCTCTATCAAGGGGTGAGGGTGGTGCCCGATAGCGACCGGACGGTTGCAAAGCGGCAGGTCACCTCGACCCTTTGGGGGTTGATGGAAAAGGCGGTCACCGCGCGAGGTGAAGGTTTTTTAGAGGGTGTCTTTCTCCTGAGAGATCCCGCAGCGCAGCTGTTTCAGTATTTCTTGAACTACCCAGCGAAAAAGGTTTCCCAAGATCCGACTCCCTACCCGGAACGCACGCGTGCAGTCGACGGCGGAACACTCTACACTTTTGAATCCCCAGCGCTTCCCGCAGGAGCTCCTCGTGTGCACTTCAACCTGATCGACGAAGGAGAGCTCACCCAAAGCCTTTTCCTCCAACTGGTTCGAGAGGGAGAGGAGATCGACCCCCTTTTTCGTAAAGTTCCACTTCCCTCTGAGGAGTTTTTGCAGAATTTTACAACGCTCACGAAGGCGTTAGGGATGGAGGTAGACCTCAGCATCCGCGGGGTGAGTGCGGCAAAGGAGGCGATCGATCAGATGACCCTTGACGAGTACAAGAGGTGCACTGCGGACAAGGCCCTGCTTCACTCTCTGGTCACCGTCCGCAACCAGCTCAAAACCCACTTCTCCTACCCTTTACGAAAAGGAGAGGAATTGATCTTTGGCCCGGAAGATTTTTGTCCAGATATGCCCTAAATTCTCACAAAACTGTTGCAAAATGGCTTTCGCCACCTTCAACAGATCTCCTTCTCGGAAAGGGTGCAAGACCCTTGCCTTCGAGAGAGTTCTGTTCAATTTGTCGACCATTTTACCCCATTTTCGTAAGAATTTAGGGCATATCTGGACTACTCTTTAATAGGAACAATTTTTCCCCCGACGACGGCGCCGAGGAAGCGGCTCTCTTTGTAGAGCCAGATCTCGCCGTTTTTAGACTCGAAAGTGATGTTGCCCTCAACGACGGTGCCGTTTTTTAGCTTCACAATCTGAGTGAGGGGTGTGTGGCCGACCTTGTTGATGTGGATAGAGTCGACACGGCTACAGTTGAACTCCATTTCTTTTGTAAAAGCAAAAATGGGTTCATCGAAGCGGCTCCGCTCTGCGATAAAGGTCCCTAGAATGGCGACTTCGCCCGTTACGATACAATTTTTGAGGAGGAGCGTGCCTTTGACTTCGACTTCATCCAGGGTGGAGTCGGAAGCGTTCAGCGTTCCCAGGACCTGCAAAAGCCCTTCGCTTTCGCTGCGGTGGAGGTCGAGGCTGCCCTTGAACGTGAGGTCCTCGATCCGCTGTCCGTGGATCTCGCGATCAACAGCAGAGAGAGGACTTACAGCTAAAAGTAAGGTCAAAAGTAAACTACGCATTCTTCCTTAGGATGCCACGGCTCGCCACTTTTTTCAAATTTTGATAGAGTTGACATCTAAGCATGCCCAAATAGCTCAGTTGGTAGAGCATCGCATTCGTAATGCGCAGGTCGTCGGTTCGATTCCGGCTTTGGGCATTCACCGGAGAGAGTTTTAGAGAGCTTCTCCGGTTTTTTTAATGTCTGATAGGGGAGTCTTAGTCGACCTCTTCAACGAGAGGTGACTGGCTGCCTTCGTCACTCGTTGCATCGAGCTTCAAATCCCTCACTCTAGTGGCGAAGTTATTGAGATAAGGGTTACTCACCAATGAGGCAGGAATGAAACCTCCAAATCTCTCTTGAACGCCTAGCACCATTGAATCAAGGGTCTCTTGACTGACATAGCTTTGAAGCTCGCTAAAGGTTGAGCCCTCAGGCTCTTCTTCCTCGGCATAGGAGGTGTAAAGACGGCTGGCGGTCTTTGAGAACATATCATACCACAGTAGTGCCATCGCGGCGGTGATGCAGAGAGAGGTGACCCAGGCCATCTGCTCAAAACCTTCCCCATCAGCGTGAGGTACGATAATTATAATACTCATGCTAAGTAGTTTGAAGAAAGCCCACCCTGTACAAAACCGGAGGAGCTGGCTCGTGAGAACTTCCAAAGCTTGTTTGCAGATGCGGCTCGTGACTTCAGCGACGAGTTTTTGGCGTGCGAGTTTTTCACCCTCATTGATTTGCTCGTCAGCAGCGATGCGGAGAGCTTCGAGCTGTTCTTCAGCAGCTTGGCGTGCGAATTTAGTCCCGAAACCAACTGCGGCGGCAGTGGCCAGACTGGTATATGTCGCTGGACTGCTTAGATCTACTGGAGGCCCGTACGATAAAGCATCGGCTACACGCCCCCCTGCCTCCACATAGTGACGGTAGTCTCCAAGTGTTCCGGCCCACTCTCTAGTCGTTTCATATTGACCAAGCAATCGTTCTGCTTGTGGCCACAAATTCCTTGTCGCTCTTACTGCACCTAATACTGTTGACGTCCATCCTCCTCCATCATCAGGTGGACTAGGAGCGGGGGGTGCACTGCCATGAGGCATAATTTCTAGACTTGGAGGGGCTTCAGAAGGGCCTTCAATCGCTGGCACTTCAGGAGGTGCTGCAGCAGTGAGTCGGTTAGTGGTATGCACTAGATCTCGTGCAATCGCATCAATGATTTCTTCTTGGGCCGCTATCTGTATCTGCGCTGTCAAAGATCGAGCTGTTTCTGGAAGGGTGAGAAGCGCTGCTCCATCCTTTGCCATTGTCGATATGTATTTCGCGGCAACAACGGTGCAGGTGTCCGTATAGATAAGAAAGTAATTCTGAGAAGGTCTTCTTCTTCCCCAAGAGGAAGTGGCTCTCTCAACTTTATTACAAAATGCTTGAAGTTGCTCTGTAGTGAAAGGATCTGAGAGCCGCGCGCGGAGAGTCGCGGAATCAGAACCCTGAGACCAAGCGAGAGCTCTGGTGCCATGATCACCGGCGAACAGGAAAATTTTTTCAAGGGCGGGGAAGGTCACTCGATCTGTCAGAAAGCGCGTTGCTGGGTGGACAATCCATTTGTCTAAAGGGCGGAAATGATGGCTCCACTCCTTACGGCTCGCATTTGCATCTCGGACATCCAAACCAAAAAGTAGAGCTTCCTTATAGTTTTTTAAATGACTTCCTGGCTGAGCTGGACGATCAAGTTGCATAAAACTCCTCTAAATCAAAAAATTTTCGAAAATGATAATCTATTTCTACCGCATTTTCAATGTGTTTTTTTTTGAATAAATGAGAGTGCGAATTGTATTTTATTTCATTGACTCTTGCACTTCTTCACTCTTTTTATTAGCTTGATGGGCATGAAAGTATTCTTTGTTTTACTCTTTTATTGGGGGTTGTGTTGTGCTGAGCCCCTCCATGTGTATACGGCAAATGTTTTAGGAGCTTTTTCGGATCCCTTTGAGTTTGCGGGGGATTATGGCCCAGAAATGAATCCGACACGCGATTGGGTGTTTCGGCAGGTGGTGCCGAGAGAAGCCCTTGCGAGGTGGCAGGACGACCCTATGGCCTTGGAGCAAGCTGCTCAGCAAGATCGGCAGCACGGTCCCACACTGGGTGAGCTCGTGACCCCAGACCTTCTAAGAGCGTTGAAAAAGAAGGATGCAGACGGTGGGGAAAAGATCGAGAGCTTCATCACCAAATTTCAACACCAAAAAATATTCCGTTTCTTAAATCAGGTTCCTAAAGGTTGGCTCAGTTTAGATAAGCGCCTTCCAGATAAGGCAGCGCAAAGGGGGCAGGACTTTAGTTTGCCTATTTTAGGATCGATGGCTCTATTGAAAGGTAAAAACCCTAATGAACTAAAGCTCAATTTAATGGAGGATCTCTATCAATCAGAGACCTATGACCTGACGAGACCTCAAAAAAGTTTAGGGCAGTTTACTGAAGAACAATTGAAAGAGTTGCTGGGCCGTGATGCAGAGATTCAGGATGTCGAATTTTTTAGAACTCCATCAGGTCAAGTTTTTGTTTACTGGCTCTACCAGGTCCTCAATCTCCATCTGACTGCGAAAAAGGTAGAGCAGGTGAACCAAGTCAAGCGTCTCTTTGCAGAAACATTGGGAGACCCAAAGCGTCGCGCTGAACTTTTAAAAGAACGGCTTCGAAAGGGTAACGCAGATCTTCTGTTTACGCAGGAATCAGACCTTTATACTCGAGAGGCGCTGGTGAAAGGAGGAGAGTTTCTCCCTGTCGAGCAACAAAACGATCAGGATGGGACTTTTGTTTTTTTACGCTCAGCAAAGTGGGACCCCAACCCGCAGGTGCTCACAGTGGAGGGTTACGACGGCTTCGAGAAAGGACGTCTTAACCTCCTTCTGGCGAGGCTCAAATCTGGTCCCTCTTTTCTCCTTGCTTCGGCGCATGGAGCTTCGACCGATGCGTCCGATGGCCGTCGGCAAGTGAGCCTTGTCTATCAAAAATTCCAGGAGTTGGTTAAAGAGCACCCAACTCTTCAGCTGGTGATGGGAATGGACGCAAATACCAAGACTCCTGAAGAGGTTGCCGATCTTGAGAAGCATCTCGAGAAGTTAGGGCTTGTAGGAACCTCCGTGGGTCCTACGACGGTGAAACAGCGGATGGTCACCGTTCAACACTCTAAAGTGGGAAAACTTTCTATCGATGAAGAAGATTATATTATCACGTTGCAAGAACAACAGGGTGGGCGCTATATAATGACGGATCCGACAGTGGGTTTCCAGTCCGGCCCAGCTGATTCTAAGCAGCTCTTACCTGATTTAAACAATCCTTCAGACCATTACCCTGTCGGTGTGATTCTGAAAAAGATTCACTAACCTGGATATTTCATGAAAGCTTGTGAAAATGGGACGACAAGCATTTTGCGACAGTTTTGCGAGTGTTCATGAAATATCCAGGCTAAGGGTCTTTTAAGCTGCGGCGGTTGTTTTGAGCTCGGTGAAGAGTTGCTTGAGGGAGCTAGTGTTGTAGGCAAGGGCTCTTTGAGGGAAGCCGGAGACGGCGTGGGTTCGGAAGAAGCGCTCCATCTTTTTGGGTCCCTCAGACCTGAGCCACGGGCGGAGGATGTCAATTTCGTCTTTTGTAAAGTGCGAGTTTCCGTAAAGGAACTTCACTTTCGCGATGTTTAGTTTCAGTTCAGGTGTCAATTCCACTCTATCACTATCCCTTTGGAATCCGTTTTCAAGATGGTAGTTGAAATATTTTAAGTATCGCATGTCTTGTTGTGTCAGTAGATGAACCGTGGTTTTGATGGAAAAAGGGTAAGTTCTTTGAGTCCGACTTTCGATTCTCACAAAATTGACAGGTGTCTGACGGAAGCCGAATAGACGGAGCTCTTTGACGGAGCGAGTGGTTTCAGTAAATTGAAGGGCGTTAATACTCATTTCAATTTCGCTAAAGGCGCTTGCGAACTCCCTGAGTTCGGGGTCGTTTCTAAGATAGGATTCGAGGGTGAAAACAGGAAGTTTTTCTTTCAACTCTTTGAGGTGTTCATCTTGGAGTGAGTCTACTTTGACATGGTCACGAGCTTCGCAATTGATCAGAGTGATATCGTCTTTTTCGTCAGAAACGATCTCTTCAACCTGAATCTCCACCTCCTCTTCTACCTCTTCTTCTCGCTGCGTTTCCATTTCCATGGTATTGTCATCATCACTGAGCGGAGAGACAACTTTATGATGAAGGGAGTTTTCCATTCTCTGAATGATACTTTCTCCCTCCTCTTTTAAAGAGAGGATGTCGATTCCAAACTCTTCAAGCCAGGGGTATTGAGTAGAGAGGGTCTCGAGTGACTCTTCGAAGAGTTTTTTCTCTTCTTCAACCACAAGATCGCCATCGCGTTCGATGGGAACTTTTCCAAAAAGTTCTCTAGGTCGTCTCGTGGCTTGCTGGACCCAGGTAGAGCGGAGATGATCATGGAGTTCTCGCAGCCTCTCTATGGGGACCTTGGGATTCATCATGACAGAGAAGAGGATCATCTGAGGGATGCTGCGGAGTTCTTTTTTTAGAGCCTTGAGGTTGTCGTCGCCCACTCTCTTTGACTGGTTGTGCACCATGAAGTCGACAATCGTTTGGTAGGTGATGGGGCTGGTGGTGGATAGCTTTAATTCTTGGCGCATCACATCCATGACTTCTTCGTTGATCAGGAAGTGTACCTTCTGGCCAGCATCGAGAGCGCGGAGTCTCCAGACACTCTGGAGAAGGTCTCTTAAAATCATGTTTTTTCCGATCGTGACCAGTCCGATAGCATCTTGTTTTTGTGTGACGTGCGCTCCAGTCGTGAACCGTTGAGATAAGAAGGTTCGTCGTTCATTTGGTTGAAGGCTTGTGCGGCTGAAGTCAGCGATCTTGTCTCCCTTTACGATGACCTGCACTCCACTTTTGTCATAGCAGGCGACAGCAGGTTTGTCGGCTGCCGCTAGATCTCTTGCAATTTCAACGTCGGAGCGTTCTTTGCAGTAACCTCCCGCGTCAGCAAAGAGATCGAAATCGATGTTTTTAGAGCGGAGTTCGCTGGAGAGTTCTCTTCCGGTTTTTGCAGTGACAGGGATCACGGCACCCTCTTTCATTCCGTAGAGGAGTGCTAAGGTCTTCCCATCCGTGCCTTTTGCAGGCTGTGGGGTAAGGGAGCGGTGCATGCTCTTTCCATTCCACAAGGTGCCTGTAAAGGCCATCGCTCGCCTTAAAAAGGCAATCATATTGAGAGAGTTGCAGCTGAGCTTTTCTTTGTGTAGTTGCATTTGTGGTAGCAGGATCTTCTCGACAAAACGACGCTTATTCTCTGGGGTTGAATTGATCGACTTGACCAGCAGATCGAGTTCACTCTCTTTATAGTTGAAGAGGGGGATTCTGGAGTCTCCTCTCAGGATACAGAATTTTTTCCAGGCGTTTGACTCCTCCAAAGGCATGCTTTGAAGGTCTTTGATCGCGCTCGCCTGAAGGCGCTCGATCTCTTTTTCTATCAGAGTACGCGAGATTCCCTTCTTCGAATAGATCTGATAAGTCGCATTCATCGTGACGTAGGGGTTGGCGAACTCAGAGCCGTGGCTCGGCGTTTG
>Ga0180433_10000206_pt1 | contig 103500 bp, 132 predicted proteins | sample SS_ome_8_FD_132980 | JGI IMG/M metagenome (GOLD analysis project Ga0180433, IMG submission 132980) | Hypersaline lake sediment archaeal communities from the Salton Sea, California, USA - SS_1_D_1 metaG | ecosystem: Environmental > Aquatic > Non-marine Saline and Alkaline > Hypersaline >... | reverse complement strand
TCTACGATGCGGGAAAGATAAGCTGTGTCTCTTCGTATGACCCGAAGAAAGACAAAATGGTCGAGATGCCTGCTCCCAAGTCATGGAAGGACATTCTCCAGCTAACAGAAAGCTTTCGTGGCATTGGCTATCTTGTGCTGGACATGAGTCCTTTCGAAGTCAGGGATTATGAGCAGCAAGCGAAGGAAGGCATGTTGCAAATGAAAAAGGACATTGAAGCTCTTGGGTTCAAGTTGTCCGAGGAAGAAGAAAGATGTTGGCAGGAGTATCTTGACGAAGTGTATTCAGAAGAATGAAACTATTAGAAAGGAGCAAGAAAATGAGCAAAGGATGTATGGTAGCAGCCGGTGTTGTGGTTGTGCTGGTAATTACGGTTCTCATTTGTGGCATCTATGGTGTCAGTGTCCACAACAGGGAAGTGGGGCTTCGCAATACCATCAGCGCGAAGCACACGGACAACGAGAGTGAGTTCGACAACATGGTCAAGAAAATTGGGCAATCGGCTCAGGTGACGGACAAACAGGTCGAATCGCTCAAGGAAATCTTCAATGAACACGCAAAGGCCCGTGGCGGTAGCCAGTCTGGAGGCTCTTTGGCTCTTTGGATTAAGGAGTCCGTGCCGAACGTGGACACGAGCACGTTCAACAATCTCCAGAACATCATTACCGGCTCTCGCGACCGTTGGACAATGCGTCAGAAGGAACTTGTCGATTTGAAACGAGAGCACGACAATCTGCTGGACAAGTTTCCTTCGAGCATGGTTTGCGGCATCCTCGGAAGGCAGAAGATTTCGATTACCATTGTTACTTCGACCCGTGCTAAGGCAGCTATGCAGACGGGCGTAGACGATGACACAGAGGTATTTCAGAAAAAGGACGAAAAGAAATGAGTCTGACTCTGGTGATGGGAAGCAAGCCTGACGGCATGGAATTCAAGAGTTGGGGAGGGATTGTAGGAATGCCCGATATTACTCTGAACATTCCAGACAGTCAGGTGGAAGTTTCTTTCACGATGGATGATTTTTGTGCGGTCATTTACTACATAATGACAAATACGGATTTGAAGTCAAATGACCCTCGCTTTCATCTGTTGAGGGTGCTGAGAAGTCTTTTCATCGTGAAGGGTCATAATCCAAACGAATGTCGTTTGAGCGATAGTGGCGACCCTGTTGATGCTGAAGGCAAGAAAACAGGGTTCGAGAAAGGACAGTAGGATGCTTTTCTTTTACCTGTTCGCTTGTATTCCTCTTGCGGTCGGAGCGTTCTGCTGGATACGCAGCAAGGAAGTTGTCTGGTGGGAATGGGTGGCTGGCAGTGTTGTCGGTTTTGCGGTGTCGGGCATCTGCCATCTGATTGCCTTTCATGGTTTGACGACCGACGTGGAAACATGGTCGGGCCAGATTGTGAAAACGACTCATCATCCGAAATGGATTGAGGAATATCAGGAGATGCACATGCGCACGGTCGGTAGTGGAAAAAATCAGCGGACGGAGATTTACTACACGACGGAGCACAGGACTCATCGGAAACACTGGACGTGTGACATTAGCTATGGCACAAAAGAAGCCGTCAAGGAAATAACTGAGAGTTTCTTTGACGAAATAGTTAAGAATTTTGGGGATAAGATTGAAACAGTACAAGGATACCGCCCTGGTTTTGATGGCGGCGATAGAAACGATTATGTTGCCCACAACAATACGGGCTATGTCTATCCTACTATCGAAACCTACACGTGGCACAATCGAGTCAAGGCGGCTCCGTCTGTCTTTACCTTTGCCAAGGTTCCCAAGGATGTCAAGGTTTACGGGTATCCTGCGAACAAGGACTGGAGGGCCTCGAATCGACTCTTAGGAACAGCCAGCCGTGTGAATCTTCTCGAATGGGATAGGATGAATTCACGGCTCGGCCCGACCAAAAAAGTCAATGTCATACTGGTTGGGTTTGGCAATCAGGATAAGCAGATGGGCTTCTGGCAGGAAGCAGCGTGGTTTGGTGGCAAGAAGAACGACCTTGTGCTTTGCTTTGGCTCGGATGGCGACAAAACCACATGGAGTTACGTCTTTGGTTGGACAGAACAGGAAATCGTCAAGCGGAATCTCGAAACAATTCTACTTCAAAACAACGTCAATACGGAGCTTATTCCGAAAATCGAAAAGGAAGTTTACGAGAATTACATCATCAAGGAATGGGATAAGTTCAATTACATTTCCATTGAACCGCCTCTCTGGTCTTATATCGTGCTTATTGTCGTCATGGTGGCAAGCCAGACGGGATTCTGGTGGTGGGCACATCATAATGAGCCAAGCAAGGAAAAGAGAAAAAAATATGGCAGAATTGGGCTTTACTATTAAAGGAGCGTATCATGGCAGTCAAGATTGAGGATTTTGGCAAAGACCACTGGAGCTTACTGGCCTACATCGAGTGCATTTGTGTGGATGGTAAGAAGGGAGTGGGCGAGATTGATTTCGCCAAGATGAGAATCAACAGGCAGTCTGAGAGTCATTGTCCTCTTCCGGTCGGTGCTCGTAGTCACGTAGGGGCTTGGGAAGAGGATTATGGTACAAGACTGGGCGGTTACTGGAAAGAAAACGATACAACCGACAAGACACGAAGACTTCCTCAACATGATGATTGGGATTGTCTCGAAGACCTCGAAGAAGCGGGTCTTGTGGAGATTCTGAGCACCATCAATGGGTTTGTGAAGATGACGGACGGAGGAATGATGATTGCGGCCTTTTTACGCAAGCACAAGGCAGATGGAGGCAATTTTGCTGGTTTCGCGGCGGTATTTCGAGGGCTGAAAATCGCTGTTGAATAACTGTGGAAAAAGTGTGGAAAATGTTGAGAAAGGACTTGACAATTGTGAAGGGAGTGGTATAATAACAGCAAGAGGGCTTGGAAGGGAAAGACACCATGAGTAGTTTCAAGACTAAGGATGATGCTTCTCTGATTCGTTTCTCGGATGATGTAAAGGGAGAAATCTTCAAACGTTTTGGTTTGTCAGATGAGCATATTGGGAGCAGCGCGGTACTTGACCTGACTATGTTTCGCTGGCTTCAGAACTCAGGCAACGGAACAGTAGTATGGGCCGAAGACAAAGAACTTCTGTTCTCTGAAGAAATGGATGAGTTGGAGGGCAAGAAGGGTACTTTTGTCTACGAGACATGGTATGAATCGAAGTGCGGCAGGCAGGTCATGTACGAAGCCGAAGCCAGCTTTGGCATTCACATATATTTCGTGTTTGACGTGTCTAACCAGATTGAGCTATGAAAGGGGGAAACGAAGAGGGGCCTTAATGAGAAGGGGGAAAATATGAAAAGAAATAAGGTGAAAAGGTCTCCAGTGCCTGTAGACAAGTATGCGAGATTCAAAGGCATTATTCTGGAGCAGGCTCAGTTGAACAAGGTTCGGAGAAATAGGAGCGTGAGCCGCGCTATTGAGGCTCTCGTGAATGTTCTCGACCAGCAGGTAAACTGAGCACCAGCGGTTTTGACTGTCTGTTTTTCATAGGGCTGGATGGCAGCATAGTATCTTTGGAGCCTGCGGAATGAAGAGTCGTGAGGAGCAGAGAAAGTATCATCAAGCTGTCATAGAAGACCTTATGGAAACTTGTAGCCACTCGCAGACGGCAAGGAATTTTGGCGTCACAAGAGAATGGGTGCGTCAAATAACAACGCAGTATGGCTATGATGGGAAGAAGCTGATGGCAATGAGGCTTCTTCAAAAGCGTGAACTCATCGAGGGCTATATTGCAAAAGGATTGACAGCTAAGGAAGTTGCCGAAGCGATGGGCCATAGTGTTTCGACTATTTACAATCTGGCATATCGGTTAAAAATCGACATTCCGCACGTCAAGTGTAAGGAAGAACTTTCTGAACGTGTTGGGTCGCATGGCTATCGGTATGTCAAGGTCGGGAGAAAATGGGTAATGAAATCCCGCTGGATAATGGAGCAGAAGCTCGGTCGTAAACTCATAGAAGAAGAGAGAGTGTTCCACAAAAACGGCGACAATACGGATGATTCGTCTGACAATTTGGAGGTCAGAAAGGTGTTTGCCAGAGGAACAATCAAGACAGAGACAGGGCATGTCCTCGTTTTTGACAAACGAAAGAAAGGCTATCGGTCACGGTCGAGAAAAGTCATGGAACAGATGATAAAGCGGAAGCTCAAGACACAGGAACGCATTTTTCATAAAGATGGAAACGTAGCTAATGATTCTCCTGACAATCTCTGGTTATGTGGCAGCGTGGCCGAGTATAAGTCGCTCAAGAAACATTTCAAGAAAATCTGGAAAAGAAGAGCCAAAGAAAGGTATAATAAGGAAGATGGCAAAGAAACAACCGAGATACGAGTTGCAGGTGAGCCTGAGAGGGCGACTGCCTTGGCAACCTCTTAGTGTGTTGCCACATTATGGTTATCAATGCGAGTTTAGAAGCCCAAAAAAGACGGCTTTGGCCGTTCTGGAGATATGTAAGACCCATCCTAAGGGCGTCCATGAGCATCCGCTCAGGGTTTTTGACAGAGAACTGAAGACATGGGTGTTTCAAACGCAGACTCCAGAGAATTTCAGGCCGTATGAGGATGCAATAAACATCCAGTGGAATCGGGAGGAGATTTCTGAGACGCATGACATGATGGCGTATTATTCCTTGGATTGATTTCGCTCTTTGACATTTACTATTTTTGTGAATGGCTCGGATAATAGGAAGGGAGCCTATTGGACAGTTCTATTGGAAAGGAAAAACAGATGAGCGAGAAAGAGAAACTGAGAGAATTGGTGAGTGGAGTGTACCGCGCAGGTAAAGAGCAATATGGTAAATTTCGGGCGCGACGTGCTTCGGAGCTTGATGGCATGGCAATGGTGTTTGAATCAATGGAGGAAAAAGAGCTTCAAACTATGTGCAGGAATTTCAGCGAGGAATTGAAGGCAGGATTCAAGAAAAGATTCCAGAGAGACGATAGAGGGGAGCAAAGAAGGTCATTTCCACCGAGTCGTTTTGAGGTCGGCACGAAGATTCTCAGAGAAGTAGATACTTCCGGCTATCCTTCCAAGTTGGTCGATTCCGTATTCGATGAAACAGATTCCGGCGACCTTGTTTTCAAGGCTGTATTCGAGAACGGCAGTTCTTTTCCTGTCGCCACACCTATCGAAGAAGGAACCAAGGGCATGACCTGCTTTTGCAGAGAGGAGCTTCCTGAGGATTGGATTTACTTCGAAGTGGTGCGTCTGAATCGGCAGGGCAAATCCGTTATGGTCAAGCCTGTCAGCGGCAGCGAAGACGACCTCTATGCAATTTATGATTCCGAGAAAAGGAAAGAGCCTTCCACATGGGATGTCGATTAGCTCTGGACAAGGAAATATGCCGTTGCTGTGCTCGGAATTTCTTCAATGATGATTCCGAGATTGCAGAAAAATTCGGCATTTCCAACGAAGACCATGAACAGATTTTCGAGATGCTTTATGAACAGCATGGGGCGGTTTATTGCCCTTACTGTCCCGACAAAGGTGACGAGATTCCTGTCAGCATGGAGACACCATTGGATTGCCCCTTTTACTTGGAGCAGGAGCTTAAAAGGCAATGCTGACGAAGGAATTTTGTGTTCGTTGTTTCGCTCAATCGAATCGAGCGCAGTGGGACAGCTACAAAGAAAGATGGTGGAGCGGCAAGCATGGTCGAATCAATTTTGGTTTTGTGCTGTGTCCTCCGTGGGATGGAACGTTGAGCATCAGAGAGAAGATGCGGAAGGTGCGGAATGAGCCGCCTGACTACTGTCCTTTTTACTTGGAGCACAAGTTGAATGAACAATGAATACGAAAACTGCGAAGCTTGCAGAACTTATGAGACCATAGCGGGTATTCTCAATGGCCCGTATTGCAGGCATGTGGTGACGGCTGCTATTGAAAAGCATGTGGAGGGAGTTCTTTCCCAATTCTGCAAAAGGAACAAAGTGGCGGCTCATGCGACCTGTCATGTTTCGGGATTTGCCCTTGACGAATGTACTTACTTTTGGACAACGGTTCTTCTGGCATTTCAAGGGAAGATGAACCCGAAGCTCTGTCATAGGCTGAAGGCTAAAATTGAAGCGTTCGATTTCGAAAAAATCAAAAAAAGATGTTGAAATTTGTCGAGAAATCCGTATAGAGGGGTAAGAAAAGGACAGCCCATGATTGCAAGCGTGGGTTGGGAGAGTGTAGGGTAGGTGGGAGACGCTTCGAGCAGTTAGCGAAGGGCTTTTGCTTATCCGTGAAATAAGCTCCATTGCTCTAAAAAAATTATTGGTAAGCGAGATATTTAGTCTCGCTGACAGCCGGAAAGACGGCATTGATTTAGTAAAAAAAGCAATGGAGCAAAAGAGGTTGAAAATCCTCCAACGGATGCGTCGATGATGAAACACCACTATCTTCCTTACTTTTCTTTTCCTTTTTAAGGCGCGTGAGAGTAAACGTTAGTCGCCCGTGTGAGGGCGTGGATTGAAACGACAATTGGGGGCGCGTAGTATCGACAGGATGCGTATCGAGAATGGCTGCACGTCGAGGTTGGTCGGTTGGCCTCGTAAAAAGCCGACTATGCCATTTACTTGGCAACTCCTACAGAATCGCTGCTTAGGCAGCCCCAAAACCGTTGAGATTCGTCCTTAGTAAGCGGGAATAGGGTACGACACAAGGGCTGGCAGCTTGGAAAGACAGGTTGGCAGGCTGGAAAGACGGCCTGACGTGGCGGGTAAACAGCCGCCTGAGGCTTGCCAGATGAGCCGAGATATAGAATCAACTGGATAAGCGTGTAGACGCCCTATCGAGAGCACCACTGGACGCGAGGTGCGACTCCTCGCCGCCTCCACCATTTTCTTTGGAGAAATTGATGAGTAGTGTTCCTCTTGAATGCAGCTATTGTTCTAAGCCTTTTCTTCTTTCCAAGGCAGAATATAACCGGCAAGTAAGAAAAGGTAGGGAAAGATTTTTCTGTTCTCGTTCTTGCTCTGCTAAGTACGGTAATGATAATCGCGAGAACAGGACAAGAGAGATAGAGAAGACATGTCCTTACTGCGACAAATCTTTTAAGACAAGAACGGGCAAAACAGAGGCTACGTTTTGTTCGAGAGGGTGTGCTTCTGCGGGTAGTGTGACCAAATATCGCAGGGAGAAAGCTCGTGAGATGGGTTCTCAGAATGTTGGAGCAATTAACGATATAGCTGTCATTGCGAAGGGTTTAAGAACAAGGGAGTCTTGGAAGTATGAAGAGTTGAAGAAATTTTTTCTATCAAGAGGAGAAAGATTCGAGCCAGAGTATCCTCTTGGTCGATATGTCTTTGATTTAGCTTTGCCAGATAGGAAATTGTTTTTGGAGTTTGACGGCAAAGACCATGAGTGGACTGTTATGGCACAGAAAGATGCAGAGAAGGATGAATTTGCAGAATCAAAAGGCTGGAAGGTTGTAAGAATCAGGGTGAACAAGAATACAAGGTTCTCAGTGGCTAAATTGTTGGCTGCGATTTAGAGTTTTCCTTACAAGGACAATATGATGGCTACAACAAGAGAAGATATTCAAGGCTGGTTTGAAAGAGGCAAGGAAGAGAAACAGGCATACCTGATTGTGGTCTGTGATGGTTTTGACCACGAAGACTATCCTACTTACGTGGCTACCGATGCGGAATGCCTTCAGAAAGTAAAAGAATATAATGGCAAGAATATGCAGCGGGTCATGGAGGTTTATGACCTTCGCAAACCGATGAAGGCACAATTGGATGAGCATCGAGTTTGGAATACTCCAGAGGCACCAAAAGGCAAAATTGGCTTTGTGAAGTAAAGGCAGAAGCAAATGAAAATTGAGGCGACAACTCTTTCCATTGTGACAGGTTCACGCGCTTGTAACGCCAGATGCCCTTATTGCGTCTCGAAGATGACGCCAAGCTTTGGCATGGAGAAAGAGCTTCCAGTTGTCGATTGGAGAGCATTCGAAGCGGCTTGTAGGTATTCAAGAGCACATGGTATCACAACCGCCCTTTTCACCGGCAAAGGTGAGCCTACTCTTTTTCCACAGCAGATTACGACATTTCTTTCTGTCTTGCGCCAGCATGAGTTTCCTCTTATCGAGTTGCAGACCAATGGCATTGTTTTCGAGGATGATGATTTCCAGAATCGTTATCTGGAGACTTGGAAATATTTTGGTCTGACTTCTGTGTGTCTCTCGATAGGAGACATCGAGCCTGAGAACAATGCTCGTTTGATGACGGACAACAAACCGAAATTCAACTGGAACGAATCATGCAGAATTCTCAAGCAGCATAGTTTCATGGTTCGCGTTTCCTGTGTCATTTGCAAGGGCCATGTGGACAATGTTGACCGCCTGAAGAAGCTTGTTGAGGTTTGTAGGGATTTGAAGGTTGACCAGTTGACAGTGCGCGAACTTGGGGAGCCGGAAGAAACATGGAAAGGTCAGCATGTCAAACAATGGGTGGACAAGCATAAGGTTTGTTCTGCGGAAGCCGGACTGGAGGAGTTTCTGTGCAAGAAAGGGACGGAGTTGCTTCGATTGCCGCATGGAGCCGTCGTCTATGACTTGAACGACCAGAATGTCTGCCTGAACAATTGCCTGACCTATCCGAGCAAGGATGGAGAGATTCGGCAGTTGATTTTCTGCCCTGATAATCACTTGCGCTATGACTGGCAGAAGAGTGGTGCTCTAATTTTTTAAGCACTACTTTTCTAAAAGCATACCTTGGGAAGCTTTGAATGGCTTCCCTTTTTCTTTTCACATTTCCTTTATCGTCTGTGTATAATAGTAGAGGGAGAGGCCCTTCCTTTCACTGTTAGGGGCTTTTCATGGATGCAAAGAAAGTTCTTGTTGTGGATGATGAGCCTTCGATTACGGAGGTATTATCTTACCAGTTTGGAACTCTTGGCATGGAGGCAGTCGAGGTCAATTCTGTGAGCGAAGCGGAAAAGAAGCTTGAGGATTCGAGTTTTGACTTGATTTCTCTGGACATCAATATGCCGGGTAAGGACGGGATTACTTTTGCTGAAGACCTGAGGCGGCAGGGCAATCAGACTCCCATCGTTTTTGTTACTGCATTTGTCAACGAAAGGAACAAGAGCAGGATAAAGGTGATTAAGAATGTTCTATCCGTTGTACCCAAGCCTTGCGATTGGAATCGAATGGAAAAAGTATTGACAAATCTTTTATAAAGCTTATATTAGTATAGGAGAATCAAACAATGGCAGCGAGGCCGACATACGTATCTCCTCCGGGCGAAACCATTCAGGAGGAGATGAAAGCCAAGAGGATTTCAGGAAGAATGCTGGCAAAAAGACTTGGCATGAAACCAAGCAAGCTTCGCGCCATTATGACGGGCAGGGAGAGAATAACAAAGCACATAGCCGAGAAGCTCAGCAAGGTATTTGCTTACATTGCTGAGGATTTCTGGCTTATTCGCGATGAGAAGTACCACCTTGAACTCGAAGGAAAATACAATCCTATGAAAGAGATTAGGAAATTAGCAAATGAACGTAAAACTGAAGAGGGAAGTGAACGGTACTATTCCTGAAACGGGTGGCGAACTTCCCGACAACATGTTGAAGATGTTGGTTCACAGGCTGGTCAAGAATCAGGCTCAACTTTATGTCAACACTAATTTTGACCTGCTTCTTGAGATGGACAGCATTCAAGTCACGGTCAACGGAATTCGGAATGCTGGCTATGACGAGAGAGATAATAGCGTAAACTTCAAAGCAGAAGTTACGATAGAGGTCGCTTGGAATCTGAAAGAGGCCATCAAGGAAACATTGGAAGTGGCCTTGAACGATACGCCATTTCTGATATTGAAAAATGGTCAGGAGACATGAGATGAATGTAACTGAGGAACTCGTAGACATTGCCAAGGACTTGATTCTGGCCGACCCTGACAGACTTTTGACGGCTGACGAGGTTGAGCTTTTCTGCCCTGACTGCGCTGAGAAAATTCGGCAGAAGAAATGGAAGGGATTGAGAGCTTCCATCATCATTCAAGCTCAGGAGGATGCGTTGATTGATGAGATAGTGAGGACTGCGAAGAAGCCTTGGAGCAAATTGCCGAAGGGCTGGACGAGGAAAAGTCTGGTGAAATTCTGGAAAACACTGACAGGAAATGCGGAACATAAGGTTACGGAGTGTATGAAGAAACTTAAACCTCATTTTGACGATGTTGGAGCCGTGTGCGGGTCGCTGGCCGACAGAATTTACATGACGACAATGTGGAGGTCAAAGAAGTGGCTTGAGACTCATACTCCTAAAATTAAGGAGTAGTTTCAGGATAAAAATATGTCAGGTCTTGTCAAAGTCAACTGTCATTATTGCGGTAAAGAATTTGAGGCCCTGCGTTACAAAGTTGCGAAGGGTCTTGGCAAGTATTGTTCTTTCAAATGCACTGGCTTGGCGAAGATTAAGAGAGCGACATTCACTTGCAAATATTGTGGCAAGATGGTTCAGGTTCGTCCTTGTGAGGTAAGAAAAGGAAGGACATATTGTTCCTCGGAGTGTATGAATAAGGGTCTTGCGGAAATTCGATGCCAGTATATGACGGAGTATCATGCTGGACTCTCCGCGAAGGAGAAAAAGCAGCGAGGTAAGAAAATCTCGTTGTGGCACAAGAAGTGCCCGAAAGAGAGCAAGGATTGGGCTGAGAGAATATCCAAGGCAAAACGTGAAAGAATCAAGAACGACTCTGAATATGCTGGACGGTTGAAACAGCAGGCTCTTTCTTTGCCGAAAACTACAAAGGAGTCTGCTCGAAAAGCAAGAAAAACAATTAACAGGAGATATACTAAGGAGCAGCGAAAGCGTTGGTCTTCTCAAGGTGGCAAAGTTAATGCTGAAAAGCATGGTGGCCCTTGGAATAAAGGTTTAACGAAGGAGACAAGCAAGAAGGTAGCAGCGCAAGCGAAAAAGATAGTTGGTCACAAGCCAGCTAAGGGTTCTGGAGTTGGAAAGTCAGGCTATCGTTTAGACATTGGTCATTTCGTTCGCTCCACTTGGGAGGCCGATGTTTGTCGCCTTCTGAAATATTTTGGCATCAAGTATCTCTACGAACCGAGAAAGTTCTATTTGCGGCAAGCGGGGGAAACAGTAGATTCATACTTGCCCGACCTTTACTTGCCTGACTTTGAACTATACGTCGAGATTACCGGCTGGAGACATCCAAAGAAGACGGCCAAGTTGAAACTTTTCCATGAGCAGTATCCTGATGAGAGCTTCTTCGAGATAAACAAGAAGGTTTTTCTTGGTTTGAAGAAGATGTTTCCAGATGCTATTCAATGGGAGAGTGGCAGGGTTAGTGGCAAGGCAGATTGTTCTTCCTTGCTTAAAGTTGTCAGTTTTGTATCTTGAAAAGGAATCATAACATGTTTTAGCAAAGCGTTTTACCCTCTTCTCCCTTCTCAATTGCTCGGTTCCCACCCCTAAAGCCGAGCATGACCCCGACACACAGTCGGGGTTTTTTTTGAAAAAAACTTGAAAAAGTCTGTCGAAAATGGTATAATATGACGTACAAGAGATAGAGGGATAAACGCTCTTTGAAAACAAAGAACGCTTCGATACGCTCCAGAGTAGAGATACTTCACATTGATTATGTGAAAAGGAGTGGAACTCCTGACATGCTCGGAAAGACGGGCTTTGCTCATGGGCTAAAACCCATGATGGCTGCGAGGAAAGTTTCGCTGACTGCGGGTCAAAGTATCCGACGACAGACCGTGAAAGAACGGTGACATTGCTGGAGAGACGGCACTACGCTGTGTAGCGTAATCCTCTATTCGACCTTAGGTATCGAAAGTTCTTTTATAGCACAGGAAACCGATACGCTCCAGCGAAGAGTTACTTCCATCATACGGACGTGGTGCAGGTGCAACTCCTGCCTCCCCAACTTTGATGGGGAGTAGTGTAAAAGATAGCACACGTAAAATTTCTCTTTGCGACTATTGGTATCGGCTTTCTTTTCACTTTCCTTGCGAAAGTGTGGGTTGAAAGAAAGAAAAGTGAAAGTGTGGTGAAGCGAAAAGAAAGGAGTCAGTACGCTCCAGAAGAGAGTTACTTCAATTCAATCTATATTGAGACGTGGTTTACCACGTATGTTCTCTCTTCGACCATCGGTACTGAATCTTCTTTTACTTTCTCTCACTGGTTGATACTCCTCTCTTTCGTCCTCCTCACACGCCTGAGATGGTTATCTTCGGCCAGTGAGAGATTTGATTGGAATGGTGCGGGATGGAGCAGTCTGGTAGCTCGTGAGGCCCATAACCTCAAGGTCGTCGGTTCGAATCCGACTCCCGCTACCATTTGAAAGGAGAGAAAAATGTCGTAGGTACAGAAACACTTTTTCGTCTTTGTCCGAAAAGACCTGCCGGTCGCCGTTCAGCTTTGCCAAGCGGTACATGCAGCGCACGAATCGGGCAAGAAGTTCTGCAAGGAGACAGACCCAATCTCTTCGGTCGTTATCTGCGAGGCAAAGGCCGAAGAACATCTCAAGAGAATTGAATACTACCTACGCCATCAAGACATCAGGACGGTGATGTTTTGTGAGCCTGACTTGGATTGTCAGGCGACTGCGCTTGCCACCGAACCTATCGACTCGGACAGGCGTAATGTTCTTTCAAAATTCAAAGTATGGAAGGAGGGCTGAGCTATGTTGTAGCTATGCACACGTTCGCCTCCATGATTTGTTTCTTGCGGTAATGGTCAGAACAAAATCAATTTCCATAAGGAGACAAGTCATGGATAGAGAAACGATTCGGAAGGTCAAGGAAGAAATCAAGCAGGCAGCCCTCTTTCAGAAAGAGAACAAGATACGCTTCCATAACATGGTGGTTGTGGTAAAGCCGAAGAAGTCAGAGCATAAGATTGAAGGCTATCGGTTTCAACAGCCTTGGGAGATGGCGGCTGAGATTACGGCTCTCATCAATTTCTACCATGAGATTCGAGGAAGCGCACACAGGCAGGGATTGGAAAGGTATGCAGGCTACGGTGCCCCTGCCTATAAGTATCGCACGAAAATGGAAGGACTGAGAGAGAAGTATCTTGGTGAGGAAGGGACTCCCAAAGTGAAAGTGCAAAAGTTAGTCTGCAAGGTTGTGGAAGAATGACAATGATGCGGAGGAGTGGAACGGAACGAGGAAATTTCCTCTAACCATGTCGGTCTCATAAGCCGAAGATAGCAGGTTCGACTCCTGTCTCCGCTACCAGTTTCGTGGTAAGACCCGATGTTCAATGTCGGGAGAGGACGTGAGCGAATGGTTGGGGCTGCTCGTCCAAACTAAATCAGGCTTCGGCCTGATTTTTTTTGTTCTAACACGCCTATAGGCATCCAATTAGGCAACGGGGATTTTTGCTATTCCCCGTCTGCCATTTTCACAATTCTTTTATATTCCACCTTATATTGTAAGGAGATAGTGTGTAGGGAAACTGTGTCTCCGTACCGGCAGACTCTTGGAAGGAAAAGAGCGGCCAAACTATGAGAAAATGGCGAGTGATTCAGGACTTTTATCTCGGTGAGTCGATACGGATAAAAGCGATTAACCCGAATGAAGATAATTTCATGCTCTACGAGGGAGCAATCATCTACGAAGCCGAGAATACGGATAGAGTCATCATTAACGGCAAAGTCTATCATTTCAGAATCGGCACAGTCTTCACTCGCTTTTGTGTGTTGGAAGAGACGATTCCTGAGTCGGTCAGCGGTGATACGATGCCGGGTGGATTTACTGGAGCCAATCTTGTTTGGGTTGGGCCGAGCGAACTGACGACTATCATTGCCGGAAAACGATTCCAGACTCCCGATAAGTTCTACGTGGATTCGTTGACGGTGGCTTTGCGCGGATTGACACTTTCTCAAGACAACGACGACGGGTTTATCATTCTCGACGACCAGACATTTGAACTCAAGCAAGCTTACACAAGCCCTGGTGATTGGGTCATGTGCGGCTATATGAAGAAATAAGCTATGGGTGATACGAGCATTCTCAGACAGGCAATTCAGGTTGCGGCTTCGGCAACTTACGATGACACGATTGCAGCCGTTCATACTGTGGCTGTCGCGGAAGGCCAAGTCAATATTGAAGGCGACTTGAATGTCTTGCGCACACTCCTGAAAAATCTCATTGGAGAACCCGATTGGTATGACCCTGCCGAACTTTCCATGAAGGAACTGGCTGACAAGTTCCTGATGGAGGCGTTGCATCAAGCCGCTTTTGAGAACGTCACGATAGGAGCGGGAACCAGCACGACCGTGTTTGATGGTGCGATTAAAGGCATCACGAATCATAACAATGGTCAAGGTTCCTCGACGGTTGAAGGCGTCATCGTTGACTCGACCAGAGCTTATCGTATTTTCATTCGAGACCATGATTCCGGCGACCCGATAACCGACGGCAGCGGTAATGCGGTTTACGGTCGTTTGAGTTTCGCTGCTGGCACTTACACGATAGGCTGGTACACGTGGAATGGCGGTGTTGAATCCGCTTACAATTTCACTTCGACTGCCGACATCGACCTTGCTTTTGTTGCTGTATCGAGGATGTTCAAAAACCTCGATTGGAATCATTTTCTGGATGTTATCTGGTACGATTATGGGGCGGGCACTCTCGGAGCGCAGGGAAATCAGGGTTGGCAGGGGCCGGTTGGCGTCGATGGCGTTCAAGGCCCGCAAGGAAACACTGGAGCGGATGGTGTTCAGGGAAATCAGGGACGGCAAGGCAATCAGGGAGCCATTGGCGACACGGGTGTTCAGGGATGGCAGGGGAGCCAAGGAAACGTCGGGCAGACAGGTGCTCAAGGAAATCAAGGTTGGCAGGGCAATCAAGGAATCATCGGTGTTGACGGTGTTCAAGGCCCGCAAGGAGATATAGGCGTTGATGGAGTTCAAGGTGCTCAAGGTTGGCAGGGTCTTGGAGATGTCGGCCCGCAAGGTAATGATGGGGTACAGGGAAATCAAGGAGATGTTGGCGACCTTGGCCCACAGGGAAATCAGGGTAATGTTGGCATAGGACAGCAAGGTTCTCAAGGGCCTGCCGGTATTGATGGAACGCAGGGTGCTCAGGGCGATGTTGGTTCACAAGGTTATCAGGGCAATCAGGGTTACTTAGGGCCACAAGGATACTCTCCTCAAGGTTGGCAAGGCCCGCAGGGGAATATCGGAGCCGACGGAGTTCAAGGCAATCAGGGTCGTCAGGGATTTCAGGGTAACGCGGGTGACACAGGAGCGCAAGGAAGGCAAGGCCCACAAGGAGACATCGGAGCCGATGGTGTTCAAGGCCCACAAGGAAACATCGGAGCCGATGGTGTTCAGGGCGTACAGGGAGACATCGGTTCTGATGGTGTTCAAGGCCCACAAGGAGACATTGGTGTCGATGGTGTTCAGGGAAATCAGGGTAATCAGGGAGATATTGGTGCAGATGGTGCCGATGGTTTTCAAGGTCGTCAGGGTAATCAGGGAGCCATTGGCGATACTGGAGCGCAAGGAGTTCAAGGTTGGCAGGGAGATATTGGCGTCGATGGTGTTCAAGGAAATCAGGGTGTCGCGGGTGATATTGGTTTCCAAGGAGCACAGGGCTATCAGGGAACAGGTGTTCAGGGCGCACAGGGCTGGCAGGGCGACCAAGGCATTGATGGTGTTCAGGGCAACCAAGGCAATCAGGGAGATATAGGTTTTGACGGCGTACAAGGGGCACAAGGATTCCAAGGTGACATTGGCTTTGATGGCGTACAAGGGGCGCAAGGTAATCAAGGTGCTGTAGGTGTTACTGGAAACCAAGGTGCGCAAGGCCGTCAAGGTTTTCAAGGTAGCATTGGCGATACTGGTGTTCAGGGTGTGCAAGGAGAGACTGGTTTCCAAGGAAATCAAGGTGACATAGGCTCTGATGGCGTACAGGGTGTTCAAGGTTGGCAGGGCGACCAAGGATTTCAAGGAAACACGGGTTCTGACGGTGTTCAAGGGCCACAGGGTGACGTGGGAGCCGATGGCGTACAGGGGCCACAAGGTGACATAGGCTCTGATGGCGTACAGGGTGTTCAAGGTTGGCAGGGCGACCAAGGTATTGATGGAACGCAAGGGAATCAGGGACGCCAAGGAAATCAGGGCGATGTAGGCTCTGCTGGTCTTCAAGGTGCTCAAGGTTGGCAGGGAGACGTAGGACAGGATGGTGTTCAGGGTAATCAGGGTTGGCAAGGTTGGCAAGGCGCAATTGGAATTGGCGTTCAGGGCGCACAGGGAAATCAAGGTGACATCGGTATTGACGGTGTTCAGGGGCCACAGGGAGACATCGGTATTGACGGTGTTCAGGGGCCACAGGGAGACATCGGTGCCGATGGAGTTCAAGGGCCTCAAGGTGACATCGGTATTGACGGGGTTCAAGGGCCACAGGGAGACATCGGTATTGACGGTGTTCAAGGGCCACAGGGTGATGTTGGTGCTGATGGAGTTCAAGGGCCACAAGGAAATATTGGTGCTGACGGCGTACAAGGTGTTCAAGGTTGGCAGGGTGATGTAGGACAAGATGGAGTTCAAGGAAATCAAGGACGCCAAGGAAGTCAAGGTGCGGTAGGGGACACAGGGATTCAGGGTGTCCAAGGTAATCAGGGGGATGTTGGTGATACTGGTTTCCAAGGCCCACAAGGTTTACAGGGTGATACTGGTGATACGGGTGTCCAAGGCAATCAGGGCTGGCAGGGTGACATAGGCCCACAAGGTATTGAAGGGACGGGAAATCAGGGTTCTCAAGGGCCTGCCGGTATTGATGGAACGCAAGGTTTTCAGGGTGATGTTGGCTCTCAAGGTTATCAGGGCAATCAGGGTTACTTGGGGCCACAGGGTTACTCACCGCAAGGATGGCAAGGCCCACAAGGATGGCAAGGCGAACAAGGATTCCAAGGTGACATCGGTGCTGACGGTGTTCAGGGGCCGCAGGGTAATGACGGTGTTCAGGGCAATCAGGGTGACATAGGAGATATAGGCCCACAAGGAAATCAAGGTCGTCAAGGATTTCAAGGTGCGATTGGTCTTGACGGTGTTCAAGGCGTACAGGGAAATCAGGGCGATGTGGGCGATACTGGTTTCCAAGGTGTTCAAGGTTGGCAGGGTGATGTAGGACAAGATGGTGTCCAAGGCAATCAGGGCGATATTGGTTTCCAAGGCCCACAAGGTTTACAGGGTGATACTGGTGATACGGGTGTTCAAGGAAATCAGGGTTGGCAAGGTGATATAGGTTATCAAGGCGACCAAGGATTCCAAGGAGACGTTGGTGCTGACGGCGTACAAGGCAATCAGGGCTGGCAGGGAGACATCGGTGTTGACGGTGTTCAAGGCCCACAAGGTGACATCGGCTCTGACGGCGTACAAGGAAATCAAGGCAGTCAAGGTTGGCAAGGCAATATTGGTTCTGATGGTGTTCAGGGAGTACAAGGCCCACAAGGTGAAGTAGGAAATACTGGTGATACGGGTGTTCAAGGCCCACAAGGAAATGTAGGAAACACTGGCGATACAGGTGTTCAGGGTGCGCAAGGCAATCAGGGTAATGTTGGCGATACTGGTTTGCAAGGCGCACAGGGTTGGCAAGGGCTTCAGGGTGACACTGGTGACACGGGCACACAAGGGCCACAAGGTGATATAGGTGATACTGGCGTCCAAGGGCCACAGGGTGACATTGGTGTTGACGGCGTTCAAGGGCCGCAAGGTGACATAGGCGAAACTGGTGTCCAAGGAAATCAGGGAGATGTTGGTTTTCAGGGTAATCAGGGTTGGCAGGGCGACCAAGGTATTGATGGAACGCAAGGGAATCAGGGACGCCAAGGAAATCAGGGCGATGTAGGTGAAACAGGCGTACAAGGTGTTCAGGGTTGGCAAGGTGACATCGGTGTTGATGGTGTTCAGGGGCCACAAGGTTGGCAAGGACTTCAGGGTGACACTGGTAATACGGGGGTTCAAGGCAATCAGGGTTGGCAGGGTGACATAGGTTATCAAGGCGACCAAGGATTCCAAGGAGATGTAGGCGAAATCGGTGTCCAAGGCAATCAAGGTAATCAAGGAGATATTGGTTATCAAGGCGCACAAGGCGACATTGGGGTTGACGGTGTTCAAGGGCCACAGGGTGACATAGGTTCTGATGGTGTTCAGGGTAATCAAGGAAATCAAGGCTGGCAAGGTTTACAAGGAGAAATAGGAGTACAAGGGCCGCAAGGTGACATTGGTGATACTGGCGTTCAAGGAAATCAGGGTGACATTGGTTATCAGGGAAATCAGGGTGACATCGGTGACACTGGTGTCCAAGGAAATCAGGGTTGGCAGGGTGACGTGGGAGCCGATGGCGTACAGGGGCCACAAGGTGACATAGGCTCTGATGGCGTACAGGGTAATCAGGGCTGGCAAGGGCCGCAAGGTAATATAGGCGATACGGGTTCTCAAGGAAATCAAGGTTGGCAAGGTTTCCAAGGCGAAGTAGGTGAGACTGGAAATCAGGGAGCGCAAGGTTGGCAGGGTGATATTGGTTATCAGGGGAATCAAGGTTGGCAAGGAATTGTTGGCCCTCAAGGAAATCAGGGTTGGCAAGGTTTTAGAGGATTCCAAGGTTGGCAAGGTTTTAGAGGATTTCAAGGTAATCAGGGTTGGCAGGGCAACCAAGGCAATCAGGGTTATCAAGGCACTGATTTGTCTTACTCACGTGCTTTGTTTTGCACGTCGTTCTATACTTCATCAACAGCTTATGTTGAGTATAATTCTACAACATGGCAAGCAGCGGCAGAATTTTGGTATAATGGGACAAACGAAGTTACAGCAACTACGATGAACATTATTGCTTCAAGAAATGGAACAAGTGGAACAGTAACGCTTCGAGTTTATGACGTGACAAATAACAATGAGATTGCCAGTATTTCTTGGACATCAGATGTAATGGCAATTTATGAAGACACAACGTTGACGAACCTGCCAGCAGATGCAGCAATTTTTGAAATTCAGGTGATGAAGGATGCTGGTGGTTCTTCAAAAGCAAGACTCCATTCATTTAGGTTCTTCTAATCATGGCTTGCAAAAAGAAATATCGAATCTATTGCGAGACTGAAGTTGGTCAACGAGAAGGCTACACGATTCTCGATACTCCACCAACCGAGTGTCCTGTGAATCCAGCACATGAAGTTGATGCGAATAGCAAAGTTGTGCTCGAAGAATTATGCCTCGACAATCTTGAAGCAACGACTGACCCGACTGTAAATGATGACATCAATGACGGTTATGGCGTTGGTTCAAGATGGTTGAATACAAGTAATGACAAGGAGTTCATTTGCACAGATAATGCGTCGGGTGCTGCAAGGTGGGTATTACAGGTTCAACAAGCACTTCACATTCCATGCGGGTCATTGGATAAGGAATATTCGAAGGTCGCTGATGCCACTACATACACTGTGATTCGCTCAATAGTTTTTTGTGGAACAAACAGAGTAGGAACGCCCATTGGAGTGAAGTTTCATTGTGGGCCGAGTCAGGGCGATGGCAATTCGTATTCGTGACGTGACAAACAACAATACGATAGCCTCGAAGACAAACATTACTTCTCAGGGTATTTACACAGATGGAACGACAAGCAATTGGCCTGCCTCGGAAGCGATTCTTGAGGTTCAAATGGCGGTTGCGCAGGAAGGTCAGACCGCTTATGTCACCGATATTCTTATAGGATTTGCATAAGGAAATAGAGAGATGACACGAGTCAACGAATACCGGCTTTACTGCTACACCGAAGAGACGAATGTCACGGGTTGGGGAACAATTGCTCCAACGGCGTGTTATCATAATACAGAGCACGAAATCGACCTTGATTCAGTCACTATCATTGATTATGTTGATGAGGAGATTGTCAAGGCAAACGTGATTGAAGAAAACAATCCAACAGGGGAACGGTATCAGGCTAAGCAGTTTCTCATTACTCCAACGACGGGCGCGGATTGGCAAATATTCAACTTTAGTATGCCAAAGGATGTAACTGTCAAAAAAGGAACTGTGTATTTACAGGACGCTTGTGTGGGTGACGAAATGTCCTGCCACATGTCGCCGGACACGATTATTGGAATCATTACTTCCGACGTTACAGCGGAGGAGACGGAGATAAGCGTTTCGGAAACTGTCATCAATAACATCTTCACTGGTGCTGAAGTTAAACTCTATGACGGCGTGAATCAGGATAATTGCGGCATGGTATTGGATGTAGATGCTGACACAAACAAAATCACAGTTCAAACAGCCACAACACATTCGTTTTCGGCAAGCAGTCCAACGTATGTCCAAATGACGGTATGCTTTGTGCATCTCATCAAAATCGTGAACAATAGTATCATTGAGTTGGGGGAAAATGCCATCAAAGGATTCTATTGGCCCGCAAATACGATTTTGCAGGTGAAGTACAAGAACAACAATAGCGGCGAGGGGAAAGAGATAGGTGTAATTATGGAGTATTACTACTGATGGCTGAAGGAAAAAGAAAGCTCACTGCATACATCTTTCTGGCATTTCTGTTTGGTCTTATCGCTTGGGATATTGTAGTGGCTGTTAATGATGCTTCTGGAGACACAATAAGTGAAATAGTGCTTTCATGGGCAGGGCGTTTCTGTGTTGTTCCATTTGCTGCTGGTGGTTTGATGGGTCATATCTTTTGGACATTGGAAAAGAAATCTTCGCGATGGCTGACAATTCCAATCCTCCTTGCTGTTACTGCGTGTTGGCTCGTGTGGGATATTGTAACGGTCTTGAAGACAGGCGAAAATATCTTCAGGGCTTGGCTGGAAACGCATCCCGTTGTCCCTTTGTTAGTGGGAGTGGTTTGCGGACATTTTCTTTGGGGTCAACTGAAAGAAACAAAGGTGGACAATGACTGAGTTCGTGCCGACTGAACAAGCCGACATCGACATGATTAGCAATTTTGAGGGCAATGTAATTGCAGTTTCAATCAAGCTTCCTTCAGGAGCAGTTGTGCCTACGCCTCCTGCTGGCTTTATGTGGAAAGTTGAAGGAGGAAAGCTGAAAGCCGTTAAGGGCACCGTTGATGGAATGATGCGTTGAGAGATTTCTTCCAAAAAATCATGCCAAGCAGGGTATAATAAGGCACCTGAGAGGAAAGGTGCCTTTGTTATGCCTACAGCGGGAATCAAAGTTTATTTCATTGGTAAAGCTTGGAATGTGCCTTACGAGGTCAGGGTCTGTAATCGTATCGCAAGTCTCATGTCAGATGTTGCGCAATTTGTGCCGGATGTCATTGTCTCCTCGGACTTTATACCCGGTGCGCTCAACGTCGCTGATTTCGAGTTGCGCAAAAGATGGATTCATGTCAAGAGTGGCGCGACCGATGAAGAAGTAATCAATGCCGTAGAATCTTGCTATGCTTCCTTGCTTTGGGCTGAGCATCCAAACCAGAAGACCAATCCGCTTGTCACAGTCTACACGGGAAGCTACAATACGGGTGATTTCCTGCGGGATACTTATGTTTCTTTGAAAGAACAATCCTATACGAATTGGGAGTGGAGTGTTGTCGATGACGAGAGCACGGATGGCACTTGGGAAAAATTGATGGAGATTGCCAGTGAAGACCATCGGGTGCATCCTGTCAGAATCAAACACAGCGGCAAAATAGGAGCCGTCAAGGATATTGCTACGCGCCTTGCGAATGGCGTCTATCTTGTTGAGCTTGACCATGACGACATGCTGACGGATAATTGTCTTGCTGAAGTCAGGAAGGCATTTGATGAGAATCCTGAAGTCGGTTTCGTCTATTCGAACTGCGCCTCATTTTTTCAAGATGGCAAGCCTCATCAATTCACGGATGATTTTTGGAAGACACGGTATCGGGAGACAGTTTATCGGGGAAAGACGTATCTGGAGTGTATGAATCCAGACATCTATGACCGTTTTGGCCCGAACCACTTCCAGCAATTCGGCTGGTTCCTGACTGTGGGGCCGAATCATTTGCGGGCTTACCGAGCCAGCGAGTTGAAGCGGCTTGGAGGCTACAACCGCAACTTGCCGATTGCCGATGATTGGGACGTGTATGCGAGATTCTTTCTCTACTCGAAGTGTCTGCATCTGGACAGGATGCTCTATCTCTATCGCTTTCTTGATAGTTGGTCGAACACAACGTTCACTCGCAATAAGTCAATTCAAGACCATCTGGCATTGGGCAGAAGAAATTACGAGAAGGAGTTTATCGACTTCAACACGAAGCGCATGAATCAGTCGCAGAAGAAGTCTGTGACGGAATCCTTCAAGAAGGGCATTTCTGCTGTGATTCTGGACTGGAATACAGAGGAGCACACACAGAAGTGCATTGATTCTCTCAAGAAATGTTATCCCGATGTCGAGGTTGTACTTGTCCAGAATGGCAAGCATTTTGACTGCTTGAAAGCTGATAAGGTGATTCAGCTTGAGATGAACATTGGTTTTTCTGCTGGTGTAAATCGTGGCGTAATGGAGACGAGTAATGAATTGTTGTTGCTTCTGAATAGCGACACAGTGGTGGAAGAAGGGTTGCTGGAGAAGCTTGAAAAAGAGCTTGTCGAGAACCCCTATGTAGGTGTGGTCGGGCCTTATTCGAATGAGGCCAAATATCCGCAAGGTAATATTGAAAAGCATGTTATCAGACCAACGCACGATTTGGAGACGCTTTCTGGCTTTTGTATGCTGATGCGCAAGCAATCTTTCGAGGAAATTGGCGGCTTCGATACGCGGCTGACAACGTTTGAGGATGACGATTTCTGTTTCAAGATGCGGCATTATCTTGGCTTGAAATGTCGTGTAATAGGAGGAGCTTGGCTATATCACGAAGGACATAGCTCGTTCAAGGAGAATCAACTGGATGTTTTCGAAGTTATGAAAGAGAACAAGAGGAAGTACCGTGAAAAGCGTTCTCATGTTCGAGTGATTGCTTTGACATACAACGAGAAGAAAGCGTTGCCGGAGTTCATCGAGCAGTTCAAGAGTATTACAAATGATTTCTGTTTTCTTGACAATGGTTCGGATGACGGAACTGTTGAGTGGCTGAGGCAGCAGAACGGCAATGGGTTAAGTGTATCTGTAATTGTTGAAGAGGGAAAGATTGAATCGTATAGCCAACGAAGAAACATGGCACTTGATATTTTTCGTGATGATTCTGTTGGCTGGATTGTTATGATAGACCCTGATGAGCGTCTTGACACGAACACGCTCAGGCATTTTTGGGAAATGTTTCAGGCCCCGTATGACATTTATTATGCTCCGTTGTGGTCAAGGAATTATGACGGCTCGGAAACGGAGTGGGTAGCAAAACCATTTTTGTTCCGCAGCAAGCCTGAAATACGATGGGTATTTCCAGTCCATGAGAAGTTGATAGGTTCTCATGCTCAGGCCCTTATTATGAATGCTCGGAATACGCATATCTTGGAACTGCACTCTAAAGAAAGACGGCACCAGAAGGCAAGAGAGTATGGAGATAAAGATGCTCCTTTGAATCATCCTGACGCTAAGGGATTTCCTGTCCTGAACTATGAGCATCGAGACGACGAAAGAATCAAGAAGGTCTATTTGGGGCCGCTCATTTCCGTTGTGGTGCCGACATACAATAGGAAGGAACTGCTCGAAAAGGCTCTGGCATCCATCGAAAAACAGGATTATCTGGCGATTGATACTGTTGTGGTGGGCGATAACTGTCCAACATTGGAGTCTGCGGAGCGACGATTCAATCTGCCAAAGAATCATGGAGCAGGTGGCGCAGTTCCGAGGAACTATGCTATCATGCTGGCTGCTGGACAATGGATAGCTTATCTGGATGACGACAATGAATGGCAGCCGAATCATTTGTCAAGCCTTATGCAAATAGCTCAGGCAAACGATGTGGAATTTGTTGTTTCTTCCATGTCAGTAGATGGGAAGCCATTGATTTTTGAGCAGCCAGCTTTTGGCAAAGTGGATACGTCTTGTCTTCTGCACAGGAAAAGCCTGATTCAAAGGTTCGGTTGGTGGAAAGACAGAAATGAGGGAGGTTATTGTCACGATTGGGAATTCGTGAAACGTTGGCTGGATGCTGGTGTCAGATGGGCTGTGACTCATTTGCCAACTGTGATTTACAATGCGGAAACTTCAGGGCAGAAGGAATTTCTTGAGAGGATGATAAATGAGCAACACGTTTGATGAATTCAATTCATGGAAGACGTTGCTCTATGCTGATAAATGCAGAGCAATTTTGGAAGGTCGTTTCAAGTCGCCTGTAGTTCTTCATATCTATCCTACGAACAGGTGCAATTCGAACTGCAATTTCTGTATTATGAAAGAGGAGCAGAAGAAGGAATTTTCTCTCAGCGATAGTGTATTTCAGGGATTGATAGCTTCTGCAAATTCAATGGGCATCAAGTCGATTCATGTCAGCGGGGGAGGAGAACCGACTCTATATCCTTATCTATCTCACGTAAAGTATTTTGATGGATTCAAGGTGCTATCGACGAATGGGATTGCATTGACGCCGGAAATTGCTTCAATGTTCAATCGAGTGCGTGTGAGTTTGAATGCCGGAACCGCCGAAACACACGAGTTGATTACAGGGACTCATAGTTTCCACAAGATTGTCGAAAACATTCGCAATGTGAGAATGTGGTGCAAGGGACTTGCATTTGGACTCGGCTTTGTTTTGAGTTATGATAATTGGCAGGATGTTTTTTCGTTCTGCAAGCTGGCTGATGAGCTTGGAGCGGATTTCGTTCACATTCGCCCTGCTTACTTTCGAGATAAGGGACAGGACGAGAAAGTACGGGCTATTATCGAGCCAGCTTATCATCTTTGTGAGGCGGCAAAAAAGCTGACGAAGGTAAAGCTCTTCTCAATTTCAGAGAAGTTTGATGGTTACTGGAGTGAAAGGCAATACAGGGAATGCTTAGCTTCTCCTTTGCATGGTGTAGTGACAGCAACAGGTGAACTGATTGTCTGTCAAGATGTGTTCCTTCGTTTCGGAGACCTGTATCATCTTGCATTGGAGGACATTTGGGGAAGCGAAGAGCACAAAAGAGCAATTGCGGAGATAGACATAGAAGATTGCCCCCGCTGTGTGATGAACAAGCCGAACGAGATAATGGAACATGTGTTTGTGGAAGACAAGATTCTTTCGGAGTTGCTATGAAAATTGGCGTGATGTATTCGGGTGTCACGGAGAACAATGGTGCCGATTACGTTGCCGAATTTCTTGGCAATGCGGTGCTGGTAGAAGGGCACGAATTGACTTATATTGGTTCTATGGGCGGTGTTCAAGCGCAAGAAATGCCTTTGGGTCTGGACGTAGTTATCAGTTCAGCGGGTTTTGGCTTGACACCTTCTCTTGTCGAACGGTTCAGAAAGCGATGCAAATTCTTTGTCTGGACGCATAATGACGAGATTCCTCACTGGCAAGAGAGAATAGGTAGGATTACGAAACTGGTGGACAGGCATTTCTCTTATACAAAAACGCATGGCTACGGAGACCATGTTGAGTATCTTCCGCTTGCTGCCGACCCGATGACTTACTTTCAGATTTCGAGATGCAAAAAACGATATGACATTGCAATGATTGGAGCCGCACATCCTTGGAGGGTTCGGTTTGCTCAGGAAATCAGTCGCTTTTTTCCGAATTGCAGATTCAGTTTTTCAATGAGCATGAGCGACCGCGAGATAAATCTTCTCTACAACCAGACGCGAGTAATGATTGCGCCAATGCAGGATGGAGACCAATATAACCCTTCGTTGGTTTTTGGTTGTCCGTGCCGCACGTTCGATGTTCCTGCAACGGGAGCTTTTCAAATACAGGCGTATCGTGAGGGGCTGAAGGACATTCATGGTGCGAATTTCATTGCCGAGACGACTCTTCCGAGTAGTTCAAACATCGAGCAGGTGATTTTGGAATGGGCAGAAAAAATTCGTTTCTATCTTGAGAACGAAGCGCAGCGTGAAAAATTAGCAGAAAAGAGCTACGAAGATGTGATTCATAAGCATCTATACACACACAGGTTAGAACACATGCTGAAGTTTATTTGATAAAAAGAGATTTTTTTCTGTTGAAAAGTTCGAACTCTGCTGTATAATATTACGTTAATATAGAGTCGCACTTATAAAAGTGTGTGGATTGAAAAGAGTACGCTCCAGCAGTGGCATACTTCTATCATAGAGAAAGAAACCGCTACTGCGCTTATTGGTACTCAGATTTCTTTTCATTGCCGCCATTAGATTCTGTCTGCTGGCGGGACGCAGTGGGAAGCATTCTCTGAGTGTTTCCCATTTTTTTTTGGAAGGCACTATAGCCAGAGATGAGATGAAAGGAGGACAGTCATGGGAACAATGAAGAAGAAACTAAAGTCGAGAGTTGGTAAGAACAAAGCTTCGAAGGCTGCGAATGCCACAGTCAACAGGGCAGGCGGTGTGGCTTTTGAGATTCAGTGCCCTGCTACGAAGCTGATTACCATGACGGGAGGCTCCTTTTTTTCCGAACCTCGATACTACAATGGTGATTCCGTTGTGGCGAAGAGGGGGGCGGCTGGAAAATACTCCAAGTTGGCTGAGAGGCTGCGCATTGTCAGGGAAAAGGCCAAGTTTGTCGATGCTGGTGATTTGGACGACGTGGCTCAGGAAGTTATCGCTACGGCGGTAGACATCATGGGTACGGAGAATCCCCGTGACGCGCTGGCAATCGCGAACTGGCTGCGCAATGAGATGAACATTCGTCTCACTCCTCAAGTTCTTCTCGTGCTGGCTTCGGCCCATGAGAATTGTCAGGAGTATGTGCGCCAGTATGCTACGAAAATTATCCGGCGTCCTGATGAGGTCAAGACGGTCGTGGCCCTGCACAAGTATTTCTTTGGCAGCAAGAGCCTCAAGAACTGCTTGAGCCGTGGAATTGGAGACGCTCTTCACAAGTTCAATGAGCGCGGCCTGATGAAGTATGATAGCCCTGGCTATCCTACTTTCAAGGATGTACTCCGGCTTGTGAGGAAGAGAAAGAAGGATTATCCTCTTCCTGATGCGGTTTGCAAGTATTTCATCAAAGGCGAAGTGGACGAAGAGGGAACTCCTGTCGCTTTCGCTCGTAGGGAAATGACGAAGCAGGAGAAATTCGACAAAAAGGCCAAGGAGCTTGTTGCGAAGTCATTGGCGAATTGGGAAGTTGTGCTTTCTCAGTTTGGCCGCGATGACAAAACCAAGCGCGAAGTATGGGAATACCTGATTGAGAAGAATCTGGTCGGGTATATGGCCCTTTTGCGGAATCTGCGGAACTTGATGAAAACAGATGTAAGTTCCAAAGTCATCGACGCTGTGGCGAAGAAGTTGTCGGACAAGGAAGAAGTGCTGCGGAGCAAGCAATTGCCTTTCCGTTTCACGATGGCTTACGAGATGCTTCAGGGTTTTGGCTCTCAGCATGGCTACGGTTACGGCTATGAGGATGAGCGGGAAACGATTGATGACTCCAAGCTGAAGACTGTGCTGGAAGCCATCGAGGATGCGGCTGAGGCGGCTTGCGAGAACGTGCCTTTTCTGACTGGCGAGACCGCAGTCTTCGCGGATAACAGTGGCTCGATGGAGTCTGCTGTGTCAGACAGAAGCAAGATGTCCTGCAAGAACGCTGCGAACACACTGGCGGCAATTTGTGCGAAGCGTTCGGAGAAGTCCATTGTGGCCGCATTCGCCACGGCTGTTGCGCCTGTTTCCTACACGAAGCGCACGAGCGTGATGGAGATGGTAAAGAAGCTGGCGAATGCCAATACGAATGGATGCAGCACGAATGGACATCTTTGCTTTGAGTATTTGATTAGGAAGAATGCGCATCCTGACCGAATTATTCTGCTCAGCGATATGCAGTGCTGGACGGACGGTTATGGTTATGGGTATGGTGGCAGCAGCAGCAATGTGGCAGACGCATGGCAGCGTTACAAAAGAAGCAAGCAGTCTGCCAATACGTGGCTGCACTCTGTCAATCTGCATGGTTATGGTGACAGTATTGTAGATGAAAAGAAGGAGAAGGTCAATCTCGTTGGAGGTTTCAGCGAGAAAATCATCCAAATGCTGTTGCAGACCGAAGGCGTGATGGCTGAGGAAGAGATTCCCACCATCGAGCAGATTCGCCAGAAGTTCTAAAAATACGCTGTTGCCGGTGATTCCCGCTCAGAAATGGGCGGGAATTTTTTTGGAATTTTGTCAACAAAGTTCTTGACATTTGTCGTTTGCAGGGTATAATGAGTTTGAACTTTAATAGAAAGGAGGCTGCTTATCGAGAAACCGTTGGACAAGATTTGTATGCAGGCGTAGCCACAGCCTTGACGTGGCAAAACTGTTTGGCTGAACCTTCCTGACCATTGTGGGTCGGAGAATGGGGAGGCCAAAACAAACAGTGCGTGAAAGGAGTATGTATCATGTCTACGAATCTCACTTCTGAAGCTCTCGTTTCCAAAGTCATTGAAGCCGCAAAACTTCTTGAAGCCGTGCCGCAAGTGCAAGAATGTGCTGCTGGATTGTCAGGTGAAAAGGTAATGACCGTTGAGGCATATTCCGTGACACTCATTTGGGACAGGCTTTCACAACTCGGCATTTATCAGGATGATGTGAGCCATGAGCTTCTGGTTTCTGACTCGACGAAGGAAGGAACAGCCAGAAAGTATTTTTGCGAAGATGGCGACCCGAAGATTCCCGAAGCCCGTTTTGCGGCGATTTGGGCGATTCTCAAAGGCAAGGAAGGCAGGGAAGAAACTCCAAAGACAGCGATGGACAAGGTGGCTGAGGCGATTCAGGCACAGCGTCCTATCGGTCAATGGAGTGACAAGGAACTGCTTGAAGCTTACAATCCTGTATGTGATACCAGCATTGTAGATGCTCTGGACAAACGGGCTAAAGGTGCTGCGTTCATCATTTTCCAGAACGAGCAAGAAGGCATCGTTGATGTGGGTGCCAGTTTGAGCATGTTGAAGTATGCTCGTCGTGGGAAACCTCCTGTTCATTACAAGGTGGGTGACTGCCTGAAAAGACTCTACAAGGCTGGTCACTTTCCTTCTTTGGTTCTGTTCCGCTGTCCTTTTCATCCAGATGTCATTCTGATTGACGGCTATTGCGATGAGTGCGGTCATGTTTGGGATATATCCAACTATGAAGTGCTCCAGTTCGCTCGTTTGGTTGAGCAGGCTGGAGAAGTTCCCAATGGTGCCTATCTGCGCCAATTCATCAACGACGCAAGGCAGTATGGGATTCAGGGACTCAAAGAGGATTATCCAAAGGTGGCTTTGCGCTTCGAGGAATTGAAATCGGAAGATAATCTTCCGAGCCTCAAGCTTCGCACGTCTGTGGATGAATCGGGTTCTTCCGACCCGATGCGTCCTGGCAGCAGACGGTACTAAGAGATGAGATTGGGGGAGGAGCCTCAAAACTTCTCCCTCCTTTTTGAAAAAAGGTCAGGAAAGATGGCACCTATCATTACCAAGATATGCAAGAAATGTGGAATTGCAAAGTCCGCAGATTTATTTACAAAAGACCCTCGAAATAGGGATGGTCTTGGAGCAAAATGTAGAAGTTGTTATAATGTGAGACAAAGAGAATTATATCCTTCCAGACCCATTAAAAGACCGAAAGGTAGTAAAGAATACGAAAATCATCGAAAGTGGAATAAGAAATGGACAAAGACATTCAAGGGATGGTTAAGCGTTATTCTGATAGGTTGTAGAAAGAGATACGAGTGTAATTTGACGAAAGAGGATGTTATAAGCCTATGGAACAAGCAAAAGGGTTTGTGTGCAATGACAGGACAGCCAATGGACTATACTGCCAATTCAAGGGCTTACAATAAACCGTCCATTGATAGGATAGATAGTTTGAAAGGTTATCATCTTGGTAATGTTAGATTGGTTTGGCATTTTGTGAATCAGGCTAAGAATATTTACACAGATGAACAATTAGTTGAATTTTGCAGACTAATTGTTTTTCATAACGAAAGGAATAAATTATGATTTCGTATGCAAGAGAAATCACGAAGGATAAAGGATTTGTAGAAGTAATGGAACATGCGGGTTTCAAAGCTCGATTGATGTGCGCAGAACGGCTTAAGGACACAGGTAATGCTCATGTGCTACCTCCCGGTATGCCCATTCCTGTTTTTCCGATTGCTGCTTTGCCAGCGGCACCAAAGGATTGGATTCGAGAGGCGGGAACTTATGTTGTACCAGCAGCAGTGAATCAAGGTCTTTGGTTTGACTGGACAATGAATGACGCTTACAATGTGGCTGTAGTGCCTTCCTGCAAAGGCATGAACCCTATTACGGGAATGAAGTTGGAAGGAATGCAGCTTCAGCAGTTCGCGGATAAGTGCCCTGTTCACGGCAAACCTTTTTCTCATGCTCGTCTTTGTGAAGAGTGTGGCTACGAATGGCCTCCACAGAACTATGTCTGCCACCCGAATACGCTCTGGTGGGACGGATTCAGGCAGCCAGATGGCAAGGTAAGGCAGTTTTTCTTTACTGATGAAGATGAGAGAGACATTGCCAGTCTGGTTATCGGCAAAGAGAATACGGTGCCTGCTTTTGGTTTTGCTTTTTTCAGGCCGAAGAACCCGCGCACTCCACCGAAGACTATTCTCAGAGGTTACGCAACTTATAAGAGTAGTTATGGGAGCGATTTGATTGCAGGAGTTTCAAAGAAAATTGGTTGGAAGAAAGGAGCTTCTCTTACAGATAGTACATCGGCTGGAGAAGTTCCCTTGTGGAATTCGACTATGGAACCGGGTCAGATATTCTGTTCTTCGCTTAGCGGCATTCGAGGCATGTCAGCAGGTGGCGTTCCTGAGGATTCAGTACAGGTCTATGCCTCCAATGCTGACCTTTCTTCTATGGAAGAGCCAGCAGAGGAAACGAAGAGCGAAACGGTTTCTGTTGGAGCCGGTGCTGAAATCAGGCAGGAATTGGAGACCGATAGTCTTGGTCTGGACGGATGGCAAGAGAAAGAATCGGCGGTTATCAGGCTCTATTTCGTCTTCAGGAAACAGTTTAAGAGGATTGTCAAGGAAGGCGGCGTGAAGCTTTTGGAGAGTGATGCTGACGGCTTCTTGAAAGGACTTCCGACAGGGTAGGAACCAAATCATTTTCGTTCAACAAGTTAAGGCCCTTTCTGGCTATGCTGGAGAGGGCCTTTACATTTACATTTTCTTGATAATTCCCTTATAAAGTGGGAAGATATATTGACAATGGTATGTATTATGAAACGACTTTATCTCGCTTATTTTGCACTGTTTACGCTCTTCTTGGGAGGTTTGGCTATTCATACCTGTCATCCTTCCTATGCGTTGCTTTGTTTTGTTTTCTGGAGTGCCATCAGTTTCTGGCTTTTCACAAGAATACGTTCTGTCTCTGCCAAAAGGGATTCCGATACTTTGATTCTTTCCCGTTTCATAAAGAATCTGATTTCCAGTAAGGATAGGAGAATCCATCTTACGCTTGACTCTTTGTCGGCGGGCATTATGATTATTGACGATAGGAACAAAACGGTTCTTTTTGCAAATCCGGCAGCCTGCAAGATGTTGGGAGTGTCGGAAGACGAACTGTTGCACTCTCAATGCAGTGAATTCTGCAAAAGTGAGGATTCTTGTCCTTACTATCAAAATGGCAATCATGGAGAGATGGAAGCCTTCGAGCAGCAAATTGTTCGGGCTGACGGCAGCGTTGTCTGTCTCTTGAAAAGCGCAGTGAGAGTCGAACTCGAAGAAGGCAGGACTTCCTTGATAGAAACGATGGTAGACATTACACAGAGGAAAGAAGCAGAAGAGACAATGATAAGAAACGAGCGGCTTGCGGCTGTGGGCATTCTTTCTGCCGGTGTAGCTCACGAGTTCAACAATATCAATGCTATTACGAAAGGTCATATTGACATCATTCTGGCAACACCGGGTTTAGTGGATGCACAGGTTGCAGAGCAATTGAGAATTGTTCAGAAGGCTATCGAGAGGGGAGCGAATATCACGAAGGATTTGCTGACGTTCACGAGTGAAGCGAAGAATGACTTGCGGGCAGTCATGCTTTCAGACCTTGTGCTTGAAGTGATGAACATGATGAAGAAGGAACTTTCTCTGAATCACATCAATGTCGATTACCGGATGAAGCAAGCATGTGCGAAGGCGAATACGTCGAAGATTTCTCATGTGATAGTGAACTTGATTATCAATGCCAAACATGCTATGATAAATTCAGAAGAGAAGCTTGTTACTATTGAGACAGGCGAGACAGAGGACAAGGCATTTATCAGAATTACGGATACAGGTTGTGGAATTCCCAAGGAAGATATTCCGCATCTTTTCACACCCTTTTTCTCGACAAAAGGAGTTTATGCCCGAAACAAGGAACAGGCGAAGGTAAGCGGAGCAGGCTTGGGTCTGGCGGTCATTCATACGATTGTGACAAAGCATCACGACGGGCAAATAGAAGTAGTAAGCGAAGTGGGCAAAGGAACATCCTTCACGATATGGCTTCCGAAAACTGAGATGTCCGAGGCTGTTTTTAGAGAGAGGCTTTTGAATGATGCGAGGTTCAAAGGGCATGGGCAGCGGATACTCATTGCTGATGATGAAGAGGATGTTCGGCATCTCATTGCTATGGTGTTGGAGCAGAAGGGTTTTGATGTTTTCGTCACGGATGATGGTCAAAAGGCTTTGGTAGAGCACGGCAAGAGGCCGTTTGATTTGGTAATAGTCGATTTGGCAATGCCCAAAATGTCAGGGCAAGAAGTCATAAAGAGGCTGAACAATTTGCCAAATCCTCCCGCAAAAATAGTCATCACGGGAGCCTTGGAAAGCAAAGAATTGATTGGTCTTCCTTGTGATGAAAAGATGTATAAGCCATTTGACCTCTTTGATTTGTTCGAGAAAATTGTATCTCTTCTCAAGCAGAAACAGCAATGAAACAGCCACGCATCGTATTTGTTGACGACGAAGATAAGTATCGTGCAATTGTAGCCAGAGCGTTGAGGCTCAAAGGCTACGATGTTTTTGACACGGATGATGGATATAAAGCTCTTACAGAGCATCAGAAAGAGCCATTTGATTTGGCTCTCATTGATTTGCTCATGCCGAAGATGTTGGGAAATGATTTTGCAAGGGAATTGGACAGGTTGCCTTCGGTTCCTGTTAAGATTTTTCTTACGGCAGTCGATACAGTGCCGGAAGATATTCGACACGAAGAAAGGATTGTGAAACCTTTTGACCTCTTTGACCTCATTGAGAGAATTAAGCAACTGTTGAGCGAGAAAGGAAAATAAAATGCCTGACATAACAGAGGCCGTGATTCCTGTTTCAAAACTTCTCGAAGTTTATGGAATGTATGGTGTTTGCGGCATACTCTTTGTATTGCTGGTAGCCCTTTACATTCATTCGTCGAGAAAGTATGACAAGCTTGTGGAGAAATTCACAACGGAGTTGAGGACACAGAGCGCATCTTACGGAAAACTGCTGGAAGAGAGACACGAGCAGTTTATTGCTCTCTTTCGCGATAACGGAGAAGTGATTGAAGAGATGACGAAGACCAGTGTGGAGGCTCAGAAGGTCTTTGAGGACGCTCAGAGGATAATGAGGGAAATGGATAAGACGATTCTTGCATGTAAATATGCACGTCTTCCTGAAAAGGAGTGAGAAAATGAATCCGAAAATGAAAGCGGAAGATACAAATCTTTTTAGGGCTGGAGAGATGATGGTCGAGGCCAATCGGCAGCTTCAAAATTACTTCAGAAAGTCAAGGCGGTACAAGATACTAAAACGAAAAGGTATCATACTGTTTGTTGATGACGAACCAAAGCAGGTCACAATATTGGAGTATCTGCTGAAATCGAGACATGCCGACATTCCTGTCGTTGCGGTTGACACTATCGAAGAGGCCAAGAAGGAAATTGAAAGGCGCGGCAAAGATGACATTCGTGTCATTATCATAGACTTGAGCTTGGAGAACGGGGAGAGTGGCGAGAACTTGATTGACTGGATAAGAACAAACTGTCGGGAGGTTCCATTCATCGTTTCGACAGGTCACATCAATAAGGCGCGGGAACTTCCGCGAAGAATCCCTGGAGCGGAGGTTTTCATCAAGGGGCAGACTCCGGTTGAAGAATTTGCCGATGCGCTTGGATTACCGAGGATAGAGAGCAACAAGGAAATCATCCCTCAGGATAGTTCTATGCTGTAAGTATCTATATTTCAAGAAATTAAAGCCGTCCTTCGAGACGGCTTTTTTTTATTTTTTCCGCTGAAAATCTTCGCGGATGACGTATAAAGGGGTATGAAAGACGCATTTAATACAACGAATCAGGCAGTTCGGGAAGGCTTTTGTGATGTTGGCTTTCTTCCAGCGTGGCGTTACTGGCACTCCTATAGTGGCAAGAAACATTACTGCTACACAACTGAGAAATGCAGCAATGGAAAATATGTAGCTTTCATTTTATCTCTTTGGGGTAAGAGATGGAAGGTGCGGAAGCGCGTCTTTTGCAAACTCAGATGGAAGGCCAAAGATAAGGCATACGAATGGCTCTGCAAGGAGAAAGGCAAGACATTCGAGTCGCTGCATGTGCCTGTGAAACGCGGACGCAACAACCTTCAGAGAGCACTTATCTGTGTTTGTAACCAAGGTCTTGAAGAGTATTTTGACGTGGACTGTGAATACTTGGGCCAGCCCCATTTCAATGACAAATATCTCGTTGAGGACAGGTTTGGCGAGAATCGGATTATGAGCCGGATGTTTTTCAAGGAGAAAGCATGAGCCAGTCTCAACCTTCTCGGCAACAGCAAATCGAGGAAGAGGTCAAAAAGAGATTGCAGAATCTTACAGGCGCGGGTGCTTGGAAGGAAGTAAGAGGACAGGAGTTTTCTCCAGAAGAGGCTCGTGAAGCCGCTGACTTTTGGGACATGATACAAGATTATCATCTGCCGCCAGAGCACTACAAGGATTTTTTACCAGAGAGTGCTCGTACCGGCCATCATCTGGTGGTGGCTGAGAAGGCACCTATTGAGGATTTGGGCAAGATTCTCATGGGTTGCAAGGATGAGAGAGTTATCAAAGTGGCAAAGGCTCGTTGTGAGGAACCGAACTCTTTACTGCTGCCGGAGCCTAAGGAAGAACGCGGAGGTTCCATTATTCTGCCTTTAGGAGAAACAAGATGTCAATCGAAGTGAAGAAAGTTATTGTCAATGCCATTGTCGATTTGATTCGGCACAAGATTTTCTACGGCCATATTCTCTCGCAACTTAGCAAGGTCTATATCAAAGGCGAGAACCCGAAGATTCCGACAATGGCTGTAGGTAAGAATCGGGATGAGCTTCTGGTCAAGCTTTTCGTGAATGAGGATTATGTCCAGAAGATGTTCAAGGAAGCCAACAGCAAGGAGCAGGCTTGGAATTGGAGCTTGGGCCTATTGGAGCATGAAGTCTTGCATCTCGTGTTTGACCATCTGGCCTTACATTTCAGTGACCATCTTCGTGGTTCGGTTGCGGTCGATTTGGTGGTCAATTCCTGCATTCGCGAGGAAAATCTGCCGTCAATGAAAGACTCTGGCCCGTGTCTACCGCAGCGTTATGGCTTTCCGAAGCACGAATCCGCGTACTGGTATTACTCTCATTTGAGAGACAACAAACAGTTTCAGGACGATTGCAGCAAGGGTGCTTTTGGTTTGGGCGGTTTGTTCTCTGACGCCATGAAGTCGCACAGTATTTGGGAAGAGGCCGCGAAAGACCCGATTCTGAAGGAACTCGTGAAGGATATTGTGAGGCAGGCCAAGGAGCTTTGCAACAAGGAATATGGCAACATTCCCGCAGAAGTCATCGAACAGATTGACGACATTCTCAGGAGGCGCAAACAAATTGTTCCGTGGCAGAAGGTGCTTCGGATGTTCTGTGCCACGGCCACGGAAAGCAATCTGGATTACACTATGAAGCGGCAGAGCAAGCGGTTCGGGACGAGACCGGGTACTCGAAAGGAGGATGTTCTGAATCTGGCGGTTGGGGTGGATACTTCTGGCAGCATCAGCGATTCTCAGCTTGTTCTTTTCTTCAATGAGATTCGTTGGATTCACAAGAACGGCGCATTTGTAACGATTTACGAGTGCGATTGTGCCATTCACAAGGTCTACAAGTTCAAGGGCAAGTTTACGGGTGAAGTGACAGGGCGTGGCGGCACCGATTTGGAGCCTGTCCTGAAAGAAGTAGAGGGCCACTATGATGCCCTGATTTACTTCACGGACTTCTATGCGCCGAAAATCGAGACAAAGTATCGTATTCCTATCCTGTGGGTTTTGACGACTGAATTGAGTCGTCACGAATTTCCGTATCCCTGGGGGAGACATATCAAAATTGAAGACAATACCGCAGTTCCAGCCTAAGAAATGCAATCATTTCGCTGTGCCTTTGTTTCATGGTTTGTGGCGTTGTGTTCGATGTCATGCCGTTTTCAGGCCGCAGGATGTCATTGCTGCTGGAGCCTATAAGCCTCGGCTCCTGAAGCGGTGGCGAAAAGAACACTCCTCAAAAAAATCCAAAAAAGCTTGAAAAAAGCTTGTCTGCGTGATATAATAGGTTGAAAAGCATATACCTACAAGGAGGGTACTATGAAATCGCTTCTCATTATGAACGACATGACAAGAGACAAGCACGTGGGCGAGGAGTATGACGAGATACTGGAAGTGCCAGTCGAAGTCACGACGGAGAACATAGGCGAGTGGAGCGTTCGAATCAAGGATGCGATACGGCGGCTCTGGAATCAGGACAGTGGCGAAAACAAGCTTGTGAAAGTGTGGCTTGATGCAGCTATTGCTTTCCATACCATGCTGGCAAACTTCCAAATCAGAATGTTGCCTGAAGAGGGGATAACTGTTGAGCTTCCCTATGCGGAGAAGCTCAAGGATAATAGGAAGGAAGAAGATTTTGACGGGATGGTCAAGGAAGCTCAGAGAAGGAGCGAATTGAAAAGGAGATAGCAATGGCAAGGTTTGTGGATTACACCGTTTCTCCAGAGATTGTGGACATTATGGAGGCTATTCTTGAGGCTTACCCGAATATTTTCCCAGGCTTTGATTTGAACCGATTGGGCTGTGTCGTTACCAAGAAAAAGAAAAGCAAGAAACCAATTCGGCTGGTGCCCGTGGGCTATCCAAGGGATGTTTACTGTGACAAGACGTATGTCGTGGAAGTTTTTGAGAAGCTTTGGGGTGCTCTCTCTCAGAAGAAGAAAAACTTGGCTGTTTTTCACGTCATGTGCTCTATTCCTGAAGGCGGTTTTGACGAAGGCTCGAAGCAATACGGCAAGAAGCGCAAGCCTGATTATGAACTCTTTGCAGAGGAGTTCGCCATCACGGGGGGTGTTCCCAATTGGATGGAGAACGACGATGCCAAGGACGTTTTTGAGGGCAAGAAAAAGAAGGCTAAGAAACAAAGTGAAAAGAATCATCCTCGGAGCGCAGTAACAAAGGAGTCCATTGAGAATGTCGAAGTGAAGGAGAAGGAGCTTGTCGAGGCCTAAGTTCAATTATGAGAAGCTTCTCGGCATGATTCCTGAGCAGCGACGGGAGTACCTTAAGAGGAAACAAAAGAAAAACAAGAAGAAGCACTCCCGACAACGCGAAAGGACATGGACGAAAGCGGAACTAATTGAATTTCTTCGTGAGAACAATGTCAGGAGTTCCAAGGTTCTTAGGGCAAAGTACACAGAACCAAAAGTCTATGACTATCAAAAGCATTTTGGTTCGTGGGGCAGGGCTACCGCTATAGCATTTTGTGAAGGCAATCCAGCAGACGAAGTTATGAAGAGGATGCGCAGTATTACGCCGGAATATCTGGCGAGGTTGTGTATCGAAGCGCGTATCAAGAGCAAGAAGGAATACATAAGGCATTACAAGGAAAGACCTGACATTTTCCCATCTTTTTGGCAAATCCATAAGCATTTTGGCGGTTGGAAACCTATCAGACAGTTTATCAAAAGGTTCTACATCAGAAGGCAGCTTGAAGACTATATTGAGGCCGTACTGAAAGAAGGCAGGCATTTGACTGTCGGGCAATGCAAAAAACGTGGCATTCACATTGATGTCGCTGTGTACTGGCTCGGAGGAAAGCGATACCTCAACCGGCACGTTGAGGAGATGATAGAGAAGTTGGAACAAGATGCGAAATAATCAGGAAATTCTGGAGCGATTCAAAGAATTGTGTCAGCGAAGGCTTCGGGAGCGAAGGGCGAAGTATCTCTGTAAAAATTATCTGAATTGCATTCATAACAAAAGGCATCGAGTAAAGGGCAGCGGCAATATTGGTTTTTGCCACAATGAAGAGGTCAGAAAACAAAGCAGGCAGTTTGTATTCGTCTGCAATGACGAGAAGGCAGCAAAGAATTGCGTTCATTTTCAGTGTGCAAACACGGAGGAGTCCGTTCGGAGAGAGTTTGAGCAAGTGATTCGGGAACCATCCCGCTGTGGAAGTGAATATCCGAAGCTGGCAGTATTGCTTTGGGTACTACAGGCAGACGGCAAGCAATTGTCAGAGAAAAAGAAACGCCTGAAAAGATTAAAGGAAGCCTGTCAAAATTGCTTGAGAAGTCTCAGAAGCCTTATCGCTTTCGGATGGTGGTAAAACCGAATGACAGCACAGTGGATTTGCGTAGATGTCAATCTACAGCAAACGAAATATACAGGTCTTCAAGAGAAGATAGGAAAAGAAGCTGAAAGGATTTTCGGCTCCGACTTCCTTGACCTCATTGTTGTCGGTGAGGATACGGGAGAAGAATTCTCGCATACCTTGTGTGTTTTTCTGAAGTGCCAGAACTATTTTTCTCATGTCAGAGACCTCAAGCAAAGTCCTATCATAGCCAACGTCGTTCAATCCTTCGATAAGCCTCATTTTGTTCCATCTCAGGAAATCAAGCGATTTCAGGTTTCTGTGGATGGTTCATTCTTTCAGAGGCTTCACTTCTGTGACATTGTGATTGTCCGGTCGGGCTATTTGCAAGGCTTAAGGGGGATTGTCGTTAGCGAACGTCAGCATGACAAATACAAGGTTTTTTTTCGCTTCTATACCAGATGTTTCACCGAGATTATTCATCGCAATGATTTGGTTTTCGAGAAGAGCTTGTTCGCCGACTTGAGGGTGCCTGTAGTTTTGGAGTTTCAAAAGCCGGGTAAGACAGGCCGCACACCTGTGATGGTAGATACACTCTCAATGGTGGCGGTTCATGCTTATATCAGGATGCTTGAACGTGAAGCTGAAGATAAAGTACATCGGTCAAAACATAGAGACGCTAAACGCTGGAAAAGAAGAACCGTTACGAGAAAAGGTAAGCATTCCCGTCTTCGAACCCGATGAGTTAAGTGATTTCGACAGTATTTTTCGTTTCTTGAATGACAAAGACAGGGACATCCTTTACCTGATATTCGTTGCCAAGAAAAAGCAACGAGCGGTTCAGCAGATTCTCCAGCGCAGCCAGCCATCGCTGTGTTATGACATCAAACGCATTCGGCGCAGGCTGGAATTCATCTATTACCTGCACTCCGTCTCGGACATTTTCTTGGATTTTCTTCTTACGAAATCGGAGCACTACGACGCCCATAGTCTTGAGATTATGACGGCCATGTTCTACACAACGTCGCTTACGCAAACTGCCATCGTGTTGAAATGTCCACAACTCCGTGTCAGATATAGGTTTGAGAAGATTTTGAAGCGCATGGAAACCTTGGGGCATTGGGATGTCTATGAAATATTCAGAGCGATTCGAAAAAATCTCAATATTGTCAGGCGCATCTATGAGGCCTGAGCCTCCCTCTTCTTTTTCAACAATTCTTTTATATTTGCCATTATTATGTAGAAGCATAGATACTATATCGAGAACATAGAAACAGGGAGAATACTCATGGCTGATGGCTTCAATCTCAATGATATTCAGTGGCATAGCTCTATTGGAATTGACGAGACGATTAAGCATCACAAACGATTCGTCACTCGCCTTCCAAATAACAAGAAGGCCAGAACCATGTTCATTACCGCAGGCGAGAACCTTCTTGTTCATAAAGCGACTCAAGCTCTCTGGAAAATATCGGAGGATGAAAAATCCATCGAGCCGGTGTTTGGAAGCGACATTTTGACCGAGGAAGACTTGGAAGAATAGGAGAGTAAAATGGACGGCATGAACCTCACGGATATGCTGAGAGATGGCTCTGTGTCCAACCATACTTGGCTGGATGACATAGAAACGTTTGAGCCAACAGGCAAGGACTGGAACAAGAAGGATGACCTCGAATTGGAATTTGGCTATGGAGACATCGAGCCAAAATACAACGAGGAAATACTCAAAGAAGCCAAGGAAGACCCCTCGACAGCGATTGTTGTCGCAGCGCGTTTCTTGATGAATCAAGGACACATGGGGAGGCAACTTGTCAAACGGCTCTTTCAACAATTTGACAGGCAAAGCATTAAGGCTGCCGTTTCCAAACTGAAGCCCTTGCTTGACGAGGAAGGCATTACGGGCTGCGTTGCGTTGGATTGTCGCGATTTGAAGGATTGCCGTGAGGTTAAAAAGGTTGTCGCTTCTTCGGAGAATAAGCGTTTTCTGAAGTTTGTTCTGATGCACACTCGATGTGCGGATTGCAGCTTTCTTGGGAAAACGGCTATCAATACCGAGTCCGAGATGAAAACGGCCTCTATTGATGGGTTCTTCGCAGATGAAGGCCCGAAGAAAGAGTTTCGTCCGTTCTGTGTCCGGCTTGGAAGACCCTTGCTTTCCGGCCAGCAAGATTTGCATGATGATGAAATGGACGAGACGCTTGTGGACTTGGTGACAACCGGCAAGCTTACGGAAGAAGAAGCGAAGGTGGTTCGTTCTCTACGAAACAAGAATGCTTATGAAAAAGTGCGCCAAGCTTTTCGGTTGATACATAAGAAACAGTTTGAAGTGAAGCCTGTTGTGCAACAGGTGGATTCGTCGAAATTCCATATCAAGTCCGAGATGAGTGTCGATTTGGACGCACCAAGGAAGAAGAAAGAGGAAGTGAAAGTTGCGCTTTCGGATGCTGATATGGAATCGCAGTTGAAAGACGTGGACAAGCTTCCAGCCAAGCAAGAATCTGGTTTCGATTCGTTTGAGGGTGCTCCACAAGTAGCTGATGAAAACATTACTTTTGGTTCGCAAGAAGACCTTGATTTCGAGGACTTCGAGCCTGGTACTATTCCGAACGAGGAGATGAACGAAACAGCCAAAACGAGCAAATATTTGGATATTGAACCTCATGTCTTCGTGGAAAAAGAATTCGAAGGCAGTGACCAACTCAGGCTTGAAGAGAAAAAAGCGAAGCAGAAAGAGGTTGACGTGGATATAACCTCAAGCTTTGATTTTGAATGAGGAATCTCCCATGCCCGAAGAAGATGAATTTGTAGACGCAGACGAGACGTTCGATGTGGTCAAGGTGGACGCTACGGCAGAAGGGCCGAGCAATAATGTGCCCGCCCCTGTTGAAAACATGCTGGAGCATCGAAGAAAGCTCATCAGAGACTACCATGAGGGAGCCGAAGGTCTCATCGAGCGGCTCCACAAACAGGGAAAAGAGGATTATAATAGTCTCCTCCGAGTAATTATCGAAGAGGTTATTAAGGAGACAGATAATCTTCTTGGCAATGAGCTTATTGCCACGAGAAATGGCGCACTCAGGGATGCGACTATCATCTCGTCCAAAAGAGCCGAGGTTCTTGAGAGGGTCTTCAAGACCGTTCAATCGAAACAAACGGAAGAGCACCAGAGCGGTGTCAATGTTGAGTCTCCTTCGATGCTTGTCATTTTCAAATACTTCATGGAAAAAGCGCAAAAAGTTCTTTTTCACTTGAAGTATTCAGACGAGCAGCGTGATGTGTTTTTTCGAATGCTTGGGGATGAACTGATTGATTGGAAGCGCGAGGTCAAGGAAGAAATTGAACATGCCTTGAAAGTAGGCAGCTAATGGTAACGGCCAAAAAAGACGATTCCTTGAAACAGCTTGCCGAGTCGTTTCTCTCCGGCAATACGGAAGATGTTGTCGATGCGATGACTTTTATTACTTCTCCTTGGGGGTTGAATGTCACTCCTCGTCCAGTCCAGGGATTCGTTGTGAAGGCATTCTATGGTCTGGAGTTAGATGACAAAAACAAAACGATTGTCGTACCCAATGTTGTCAATGACAAGGTTCTCTATCGTTTCACTGAAACCGAGTTTTTGGACTGGCTTTGGAATGAAGGCAGAATCAATACAACGGAATTGTCGGGAAAGAACTTCAGACAGCTTATTCTCGTAGCGGGCAGGCGCGGTGGGAAGTGCCGATACGAGAAAGATATTGTTGCCACAACTAAAGGTTCTATGGAGTTTGGAGAACTTCTGTGTAGGAAACAAAAGAATGAGAGAGTTGGAATAATTACCTATGACCCTCGTTATCTGAAACGAAATATTACCTATGACTTCTCAATATGGCACAATGGAATTAGAGCCTGCCGACGCATTCAAACAAAGAGAGGCATTGCGGAAATATCTTCTCTGAATCATCCTTATCTTGTTTGGCGTGATGATTGGGAAGAACCTCAATTTGTTAAGCTGTCTGATGTCAAAATTGGCGATAAAATAGCGGTTGCAAAGGAAAACTCCTTGTTCGGAGAAGGCAATGTTGGTATCGACAAAGCAAAATTACTTGGATATTTACAGGGAGATGGAGCTACTACTGAATCGGCAACATTTGTTAGCGCGAGTAAGAGACAGGCTGCGGAATTTGGTAAGCTCATTACTGTTAATTTCCCGAAATATCATCTGAAGATTTACAATAGAAAAAACTACTGCAATCATTATCAGGTAGTGAAAGATTCAGGTAAGAAAGCTCAGGACGGCAGCAGAGATAACCTTTTTGTAAAATGGCTTAAAAGGCATGATTGTCATGGTCATAAAGCTGTGGAGAAAAGAGTTCCTAAATGTATTTTGAGAGGTAGTCGTGGAGAGATTTCTGCATTTCTTTCGCGTTTATTTGCTTGTGATGGATGGGCTACCGTGGAAAAAGTTGCTCGGAAGAGTCATTCTCTTTCAAAAGTCAGTGTAGGTTATTGTTCATCTTCATACCGGCTCATAGATGATGTCAGGCATTTGCTTTTGAAATTTGGAATTCATTCTATACTCAGACCGAAAAAGACCAAGTGCAATGGTAAGAGTTTCGACAGTTATTTTTTGGAGATTCAATCTTCTGATTCAATAATCACCTTTGCGCGAGAGATTGGTATTTACACGAAAGAGAAGGCTTTGCAGAAGGTTCTTTCTGTTGTTTCCAAGCGTGTGTTATCTAAGAATGAGTTTTTTTCAGTGCCAAGAGGAATATGGAAATATATCAAGAAAGTTCAAAAAAGAAAAGGCTTAACGAATGCCGATGTGCATGGTTTTCATGGACATTATCAGCAGGAAAAGTTGAGACTTGGATATTCACCGAGTAGAAGAAAAGTGGCGATGTACGGACAGAATTTAGGAGACAAGTTTGTTTACTCATTTGGAACTTCCGATGTATATTGGGACAAGGTTAAAAAGATAGAAGACGTGGGTGAACTGCCAACTATTGATTTGAACGTGAAAGGAACGCATATTATTGGTGGAGATTTGTTGTCTCATAATAGTTCGCTTTGCTCATGGATTAGTGATTATGAGCTTTATAAGCTGCTCAAGCGTGGAGACCCTTCAAAATACTATGGTTTCCAGCCTGAAAGCAAAATTGCCGTGATGAATGTCGCTCCTACGGATGAGCAGGCGCAGATTCTTTTTGGTATGGCTCAAAATGCAGCTACATCTTGCAGCTTTTTTAGAGGGCGTATCAAAAACGCTACGCAGCAGTATTTCAATCTGCAAACAGATGCCGACCTGAAATCAACTAAAGCTAAGAAGCCAGCCAGCCTTGTTGCCATTGCTGGAGGCTGCGCTTCCAATGGTTTACGTGGTCATAACGCCATTTGTGTTATCATGGACGAGATGGCGTTCTTCATTAGCAACGCGGGGCGGTTTTCGGGGCAGGAGATTTACAAGGCTTTGACGCCTTCTACGGCTACTTTCAGGCAGGACGGCAAGGTTATCTGCATTTCTTCTCCTTACGCGAAATATGGCGCGTTTTGGGATAGATACGTTCAAAGCTATGAAGAGACAGATGTCACACTGATGATGAAATTTTACTCGGCTCTGATGAATCCAGAGGTCGATTCCGTATTGTTGAAGACCGAGAGAAGGCGAAATAATCATCAGTTCATGTGCGAGTATGGCGGCGAATTCAGCGATAACATTGTTGCTTGGATTGAGGACGAGGATGCTTTCAGGAAGTGCATCACTATCAAGAACCCTCCCACCAGAGGAGTGCCGGGTACAGAATATTTCATGGGCATTGACATGGGATTGAAGAATGACGGCACGGCAATCACCATCGTTCATCGAGACAGGAAAAGCAAGAAAGTCATTTTAGACTATGCGGAGGTTTTTTACTCGGCCTCTTCGGATGTTTGGGACAGCGAAAGAACTCTCTACAAAGATTGTGGCAGGATGTCCAACAGGGACATTCTGAGCGTCGAGGAAGTTGCCAAAGAGATTCAAGAGCTTTGCAAATGGTGGCCCTGCAAGAGCGGTTGGTTCGACCAGTGGAACGGCTACAGTTTGCTTGAGATTCTTCACAATATGAATTTGAAGCAATTCCGCATGGAGAGCGTGACGGACAAGCTGAACAATGACATGTACCAGATTGTCAAAATGCTTTACATGGATGGTCTGGTTGAACTATTTGACCATCCTGTTCTGGTTCCAGAATTGCTCTCTCTGGAAGCAGAGAAAAAAAGTCGAAACAAAATTCTCGTTCGCGCTCCCAACAAGCGGGGAGCACATGACGATATATCGGATGCTTTTGTCAGAGCCGTCTATGAAGTCTACAACACCACAAGAGAAAGGCCTGAGTACGTCAGCTTGGGAATCAGCAGGGATGGCTCGACGTATGGTGGCATGGGTGCGACGGCTAAAAACGCGACCATGAGCACTTTCCGAATGGACAGGATGAGAAAACATGGAGAAATCGAGAAGAGAAAGATTCCCGATAAAATCAAACATTTGGCAAGAAGCAGAGTTAGGATTAGCAGATAAATGGGCGACCAAGTTTATCTTCTCAAGTCCGGTGAGGATATACCCGTTGAGCCTGTCGGAAGCGATTTTGCGCAAGGATGGCTTGCAGGAACATGGGTGAAATATTCCTCTACTGCTCCCACTTTTACAGGTGTCATTGCATCTGTCGAAAGAAGCGATGGAACGGGTGTGATTGCGGGTTTCTTGCTTTATGGCCCGCAACATAAGCAGGCTATAGAACTTCAGAGCGATATGTGGAGGTTGGATAAGCTTCAAAGGGCGGGAGGAGATTTTCATTTTGATTGGACAGGTATGGACGCGGGCTTGTCTTTGGAGTTTGACCAGCAGGGTCTTGTTCAAAAGATAGGCAGTCGCGTCTGTACGATGTGTGTGCCTCCTACAGGTTTTTTCAAGTTTTATGTCTTTGAAGTGTATAATAAGCAAGAGAGACATAATCCTGGGACTGGAGCCGCATTAGTCTATAATCCGGGAGATAAACTCTACGTAAGCGAGAATGGTCTTTTGACTTCAGAAAAGGAAACCGTGAGCCATACATGGACAAATTACGTTGTCGCTCGATATTCCTCGGATGACGAAGGAAACTACATCATTTGCTGTGCGGCAGTGACATGATAATATGAAGGGAATAGTCGAATGAAAGTAGACGTTAATTTGCTCAAGAGCATCAAGCAAGCGGAGGAAATGCTGGCCGAGAACGAGAAGAAAGAGCCTGATTTGCCTCCTGGTCATCCTATTTTGATTGCCAACGAGCAAGCCAAAAGAAGGATGGAACTTGCCAAACAACTACAAGAAAAACAAAAAACCAAAAAGAAGTCAAAAAAGAAAAGTAGGAAAAAGGCTGCGGAAGAGCAACAAAAAGAAGAAGAGCTAAAAAAGAAAATGGAACTGGCCCTTTCTCTCAATAAGCGTCTGGACGAAATGGCGCAAGGCGTTGTCAAGTTGGCTCAGGAGACCGAGAAGATAAAAACGGAGTTCAAAGAGCATCCCTATGTCAGAACGCGAATAGGGCGGCTTGAACGCATGATGATGGCCTTTCATAGGGGTCTTCTGGAAACGAAGCTGAACAGCAGACACGTTGAACAATACGAAGGATTTGATAATGGCTAAGAAGAAAGCGGCTCAAAAGAAGTCTTCTGCGAAAGGCCGTCGGAAAACGGCTTCCGTTCAACGGCAGAAAACGGCTCCTGTTCAACGTCAGAGAACGGCTTCTATTCAACGTATGCCTGTTACGCAAAACGATATTATAAAGGGCGGCGTCAAGAGGCCTCGCGTCACTACGGGAAAAGTGGATACAACAAAAACAATAATGGCGAGGAAGCAAGAGTTTATCACTACTGGAGCAGGCGGCTTCGGATTCAGGCAGAGAAGCGCAGGCATGATGTTGCAGAATGCTCCTCTTTCCAGCTATAATCAGACCGGCTACTTGTCTTCTTACAGAACCTCTTATGCAGATGGTTTGAATCAGACTTCAGGCACGGCTGATATTCCTCCCTATTTTGTGATGATGAATCAGCAAAATGGAGGCGTGTTGTACTGGCCTGTCACGCTGAAAGAGAAGTATTCATGGTATCGTTATTGGGCACGTTCTGACGCTTATGTGGGAAGAGCATTGGAGCTTTTGACTGACCTGCCGATGAGCAGAATTACACTCAATATGCCCAAGCTTGAAAAGATTGGCAAGAAAAAGAAGCAACAGATTTACGATTTCTATCGGTACATGGTTGACCGGATTGACCTTTTTTCGCGCTTGCAGGAAATGTTGTGGGAACACAACATGATTGGAAACGTATTTGCTTTTATTGAGTGGGACGACAAGATGGAAATGTGGTCGAAGATTACCATTTTGCCGCCTGAAGAAGTCGATATTTTTCAGTACCCGTTCTCTGAAATTGCAAGAGTGGAATACAGACCGGAACGACTTATTCAGCTTATTCAGAATTATTTCAATGGACAGGGCTATCCAGACCTTTGCAGCGATAACAGCATTTATTCGGAGATTGTGGAGCATATCCCAAAAGAGATTAAGGATATGGTCAGAAAGCATGGCTGTATTGTCATGGACAGCGACCCTTCTACTGGTTCGTATGTCTATCACATGGGCCGTAGACGTTCTCCTTATCTTGATTTAGGAGCTTCTGTTCTTGAAAGAATTCTGGTTCCGATGCTTCAGAAGGAGCATTATCGTTATACGCAGTTGAGCTTGGCGAGTCGAAACATGACGCCAAAAAACAAGGTGCAGGCTCCGCTGCTGACGAACGACCAGCTTGATGATTTGAGAGCACAGCTTGACCTCTCCTATCTTGACCCTGATTATTCCATTGTTACGAACTATGAGTGGGATTGGGAACAAATCGGCGCGGAAGGAAGACTGCTCGACCTTTCTGCCGAATACGAGAATATCGAGAATCAGGTTTTTGCCGCTTTGGGGGTAACGCGGGAATTGCTGACGGGAGAAGGAACGTTTAGCGGCAACAAGATTACCGTGGAAATCCTGAACACGATGTTCCTGATTACCCGCGAACAGTTACAGCGATTTGTGGAGAAATATCTCTTCGAGCCTGTTGCCGAGAAGAAGGGTTGGTATGAGGAAGACGCCAATGGAATCAAGCAGTATTGGTATCCGAAGCTTGGGTTCAACAGGCTCACCATCAGGGACAATCAGGAAGTCTTTGACAGTCTCTTCCAGCTTTACCAGAAGGGCAGTTTGCCCATCGACATCATCTATGAGTTGTTCAATCTCAATACCGAAGCCATCCATGACCAGATTTATGACGACTTGTTCACCGTCAAAGACCCGACTTTCAATCGTGCCGTTGAAACCATGAATGACGCGGTTGGCGCACAGCTTGGCGAACGCAGTAATCTTGTTGAGAAGACAGCCAAGTATCTCAAGCTGGAACTCAAAGCTGCTGAGGGAGAAGAAGGTATGGGAGGCGGTTTCGGTGGAGGCTTTGGTGAAGAACCGGCAGCAGATGAGGAACAAATAGCCGAAGAAGTCGCCGAGGAACTTCCTGAAGATGCCACAGATGAACAAATTGACCAAGCTATTGAAGAGAAAATGAGTGAGCAGGCTCCGGCTGAAGGAGAAGGCGAAGAAGCAGCCGCCGAAGAAGAAAGTAAGGAAGAGACGCCTCCAGAAGAGGAGGAAGAATCAGCCGCCGAAGAAGAAAAGCCAGCAGAAGAAGAAGTGGATGAGGAAACAGAAGACGTTGCATTCAGCTAAGGACATGTCATGGTAGATGAAAAAAGGATAGTAGCGAAAGTTCTCCGTTGGGCAGTCAGAGGGCTTCAGGTCAAGCGCAAGGACAAAGACCTGATGTCCGACACGGGAGGAGCTTCCAAAGGCAGAGACCGCGAACCTGAATTCAAACCTCCAAGAGATGATGTCAAGGAACGGTACAGGACAAAGCGTAAAACCCCAAAAGATAGGGATTTAGATACAGAGAAAGACCCCGACGACAGGCCTGATTAGCCCCTCGTGTTGCGGGTGTAGTCGTTTGTCGGTAGCCCTTGCTTTTGCAAGGGCTTTTTTTGTGATAATTCTTTTATATTCCCATTATATTGTAGGCTCTTGAAAGTCTACGAAAGGGAATATTATGGATGCAGATAATGCCGAGAAAATTGCGACGGAACTGGCGCAGGAGGAGAAAGAACCGCTTGTGATTGTCGATGAAGCGGTCGATAACATCATCGCATCTGTTTTGGCGATTGATGAGTCTCTGTCTCTTGTCAAGCCGGAAAACGAATTGGAGAAGCAGGCCTTGGAAAAAGTCAAGGATTTGATGGAGACAGCAATTGCTCCTTACATCGCAGACGTAGCCAAGGCTTTGGAGGCGTTTGAGGAATGACCTTCGAATTTCCCTACCCTGAGACGGGAACAACGAAACGTCCGCAAGGGCAAGGCTGCACCACTTGCGTTCACAAAGGTTACTGCCGAGCACTTTACTGGTTCATGCGTTGGGATAATAATTGGCCGAACACGAATGTCGGAACGCAATGCGCATCATGGTCTACCAATACTGCCGACATGATTCCCAATCCGAACGCGAATGATTATCAGGAAAACACGCGGATGAACGAAGAGGAGATTCTGGTGGAGGTTGGAATGCCAATGGCTTCTGCTTACGCAAATCGTCACGACTCGTAGAATATGAGATGGGGTTTTAGATGCCTCGCGACATCAAGGAATTCATCAAGACAGGAATTAGTCGGGCAGATTTCATCAAGCAACAGGAAGCAAAAGCTGCTCGAAGAAAGCCAGTCAGAACGAGGCCAGTAAAGGTTCGTGGCACTCTTTATGCCATGCGCAATAAGCGTCTGGCGATACGCGAAGCGGCTCTCAGGGAAAGACAGATTATCATCAAGTACGTTAAGACAACCACGGGAGAGTTGAAAAAGTACATTGTGGCTCCGATGAGTTGGAGGTATCGGAAGCTCAAGGTTGGCAGGAGAAAAATGCTGTACGCTCAGGATGTTAAGGCTCGTCATGTGAAGAGTTTTGCATTGAGGAATATCAGGAATGTAGCTATTACAGACAGGAAATATCCTGTTCTGAAGTATCCGGTTGAAATTACCTGAGGAGTGATAATTTTTTGATAAATGCCTTATATGGTATGAAAGCATTTGTCAAGGAGAAGGAAAATGAGAATACGTCGAGGAAGCAGTTACTCTCGTTCTGAGGCTTCTGGCATCATTTACTCGTTTAGAGTAGATGATATAGTAAAGCCTTTCGTCGCTTCCTCCAAAGGCGATTCGAGTTTCTACGGAATCGTCAGGAGAATCGAACCGAAAGAGAACAAGGTTTATGTTGCGTGGGGAGGCGGGCCTGTCGTACAACATGACCCCGAAGAAGTTCTTTTGGCCTTGGACATCGAAGATGAAATTAGAAAGGAATTGCAAGAGAGATTGACTGCCGGAACTGAAGATACTTACGGTTACAGAAATCGTCGCATGGCAGGCCGAGGACGCAAGTTTTTGGCGGCTACGGAGGAAAAAGAAGAAGGTGCTCCAACGGATGAGTATGTGGGAGACCCTGAGACACATGGAATGGATGAGCCGAGAGGCGGCGGCTTTTCCATCATGCAGGATTTAGCAGATGACCTGCATGATGAGAGTTATGAAGAGGCTGGAGTTCAGGAACCCAAGACAGGCTCTTGTTTCGCAACTTTGAAGAGCCGAAGGGATGCTCAGAAGGAGCACAGTCCTGATTATGAGTGGTCTCAAGAGGAGTGGAAGAAATACAAGAAGGAACATCCTGGCACTCAGATAAAGCCGAAGTTCAGGAAGACAGAAGCTCCCGCAAAAGGAGAGGGAGAGACCAAGGAGAAGGTGAAAGAGAAGGTCAAGGAAAAGGTAAAAGAAAAGAAGGCTCCTGAAAAGAAGGAAAAATTCAGTGATGCTTCTGATGATTTCTTTGATAGCATTCTTGGTCATCGTAAGAAAGAACATGCGACAGTAGACAAAGACCCGAATGTCAAGAAGCTTTTGAGTATTTCCAAGATGTCTCCCACAAAGAAGAATTTCGAGAAATTTGGCGAGGCCCTCAAGAACGTTAAGGCACCTTGGACATCGAAGATAAAAGGTTTTATGGATAAAATGAAGTCAGGTGAATTCAAGGGAGAATTCGGTCAATTCGAAAGTAAAAAAGGGCCGGTAAGCCAAGTAAGTGAGTTCTTTTCTACTGTGAAGCAGGCTCTTGACTACCCGCCAGAAGATATTGGCTGATGACTTTATGAACGAGAGAGAAATAATTCAGAGACTTACCAACAGGCTTTCTGGTGGCCGTTTTGCCAGTCTCCGCACTCGCAGGGCTGTTTATCATGCGGAGCGGGACAGAATCTACAGGACAACTCGCTCGGAGAATGAGCTTGGTGTTATGAACTGTCCCCGATGCAAGAAAGAAATGGATTTGCAGCCCTATACGCGCAAGAACAAAATCTACATCTGTCCCAAATGCGGCTGGAAGATAACGACAGATAAGCTGCTGGTTGTAACAGCAGAGTGCAAAACCCGAAGAGGTTCTGTAGATTCAATAGATTAGGAGGAAGCACAATGGACAGGGTGAAAGTGGCGAGAGCACTTCTGGCTATCGCGAAGGATTTGCTCGTAGCCAGAGAACTCAAGGGTGCGTTTGACAAGCGATACATGAAAAGCCCCGAAGAGTTCAAGAGCCAGAATGCTCCGGGCGTAGGCAAGCCAAGCAAGTTCGGTGGCTGCGTGAACTACTTTATGAAGGAAAAAGGTTTTCCTCAGGAAAACGCGCATCGGATGTGTGGTTATATCAAGAAACGTAAGGAAGGTGTTCCTAACTAAAGTAAGTTGGGACAATATGAAGCGTGATATTGTTCTTTCTCTGATTACGTGAAAGGAGCTTGAAAATGGCTTACAGCAGAAGGTATCAGCAAGTGATTGCCGGTCGCGTTCGTGAAGACGAACTGGCATTCTTCAAAAACAACGCAGTGGCACTGCCGCCTAATGTCTTTACGACTTATCCGGCAGCCGCCAGAAAGCAGCCGACGATTGACAAGGACTATCTCGGAACAGAAAACGTCGGCAAGAACACGAACCGGAATGTTCCCGTTCTCGGCGCGTTCAATCCGGGTTCCAACAACTCGAAGATTGGTTCTTAGTAATCACATCTCACGAAGATGTGGGGAGAGTGTAACATGGACAAGCTCTCAGGCTATCGAACCTACATTCTGGCATTGCTGGTAATAGTCGCGGCGGTTTTGAAACATTTCGGGATTATCGACGATGCGACTTTTCAAACGCTGCTGGTCATTCTCGGCGGCGGCACGGCAATGTCACTGCGTTCGGGTGTGAAAAAGCTTGAAAAGAAGATTGAAGCAACGAATGGAAATCACAAGGAGGAGTCTCAATGACGGGCATTGATAATTGGGAATACGCCAGATGGGTGTATGCGGTTGGCCGTTCCCTGCGCTACAATCCCGCAACAGGTGCTGAACTGACAGCGGCAAACACGTTCAAGACGAACATGCTTACCAGCCGCACTTGGTTGCAGGAACCGCTTACCCGTAACAGCCAGAACAATGGCACCCTGAACAATGTCGAACTCATCGGGGAACAGATTTCGATTATCGGACGCGACCTGATGAAGATTCCAGTTCAAGATGCCTGCGAAAAAGGCTATTGTGATACGCTCTTTACAGCCACGGGCAACAGAAAATACGGCAACATGAGCAATATGGTTGCCGCCAATGTTTTTCAGCCCTAAAAGCGGGAGTTCGAACATGAATTTTCACGTGCGTGAACTGCTGAGGATAGCGCGAGAAATCTTGGCTGTTGATAAGCCGATGGTAGGCGAACTCGATGCTTTCATTCGGGGAAAGATGCCCAAGAGGGTGTGGGAAGAGTATGCCAAGAATCTCATCACGAAGATGGCCCGTGGTGTTTATGACTCCAGAAGAGCCGTCCAGTTGATGATGTATCTGACCGAACGTGCTGCGAAACAATACGTCGAAGAGAACAAAATCAGAGGCCAGAAATGGCATGAATTGGCAGATAAGGCTACGCGAACAGAACTTGCCAAAGACCTCGTAAGCAGATTTGAAGAGGAAGCGGAAGAAGGAAAGTACGAGCATCTTCTGCCCAAGAAGTATCAGAAAAAAGCAGCAGAAAATCCGAATCCTCTTGATGGGAAAAGCAAGCAGACGGCGAAACGCATCGTCAACAGGCTCATTGGTAGCGTTTCCAGAGGTATTTTCAGTGATGAGTCGTGGCAAGGCATCCAAAGAGTCTGGAAGGCTCTTGAGAAGGCCGACATTCCTTCCTACGTAACCAGCGCGGAGTACCGACACAATGACCAAGGTGTGCCGAACGGAAAGGTCTGGACATTCGAGATTCCCTTTCTGAATAATAGAGGTAGGGAGAACAAGCTTTATGGAACGGTCGTGGCGGGAGGAGCGGGTTCGATAGATGAGCCTCTATCTCGTTATGACGTAGTGGCTTATGTGGGATGAATAACATGCAAAGACGCTGCACTTCCAACCAATGTCTTCTGATTGCCAGTCAGAAATCGCGGGCCTTTGACATCAATGCGCCCGTGGTTCAGGTTCTTCGGCATCCTGAAAGAGACTGGCTTGCGCTCACCAGAGGCAATATGCGCATTGCCAGCGATAGGAAGATAGAAGTTGACTGGAGCAAGTATAATCTTAGCGATTATCTTTTCACTCATTGTTCGATTATCAGTTCGGTCAACGTCGAAGATGACGGCTATCGCATTATTCCTCCCTGTGATGAGCTTATCAATAACAATGGCAATGGCTGGACGGAGCCTGTTCTTCTTGCCACTTTTCGCTCTTTCATTGGTGCGGAAAACTATGAAGAACATATTCAGGTTCCAGAACTTTCCAAGGGAAAAATTCTGGATGCCGTTGTCCGGCCTGTTATCTATGTCGGTAAGAATGGCAAGAAGGCGAATGTCAAGTATGTAGACATTCTTGTCGCTACGAATCGCAGGCATTCTGACCTCATAAGAAGGATAGAGTCCAGCGAGATGGACACGCTTTCGATGGGTTGTTTTCAAAGAGGCACATTAGTTACAATGTCTGATGGAACTCAAAAGTCTATTGAGACGGTTGAAAAGGGCGAGAAGGTCATTACGCATCGTGGTTTTGCTCGTGAAGTAACACGTCCTATTAAAACGCATTGGTTCGGTGATATTTATAAGATTTGGATAGATGGAAGGCCTGACCCAATTATTTGTACTGGAAATCATAAGTTTTGGGCGTTGACAAGACGAGATGAATGTAGTTGTGGTTGTGGCTTGCCCTTAGAGGACAATGCAGAAAAATCTCGTAGAACTATTCAAGCGGCATTTCTTTCTGGACATCAACTTCGTATTCTTAATCCTATGATTACATATAGTCCAGAGAAAAAGCAACAACGTCAAGCAGCATTAAAAGAAGCATTAAAACCAAAATTCAGTTGGAAAGAAGCATGTAAACTTGAAAAAGGCGATTTTCTTACAATGCCTTGTAAGTACGAGATTTCTTCGGAGAGTATTTCGACAGGTAAAGCAAGGCTTTTGGGATTATATCTTGCCGAAGGAAATCTTGTAAAACAGAAGGGAAAATATCGTTGTGTTGAATTTTCTTATAGTATTGACGAAAGAGAAACGCTTGCAAGAGAAACGCAAAAATTGTTGAAGGAGGAATTTAACGTCAACGCTTCTTTGTATGTGCGGAAAAAATCAAAACAATGTCAAATTCGAACGGCCTGGAATGAAGATGTTGTGAATTGGTTTAAGAATCATGGTGGTCATTATTCTTGGGGTAAAGAAGTTACTGAAGATGTAGTTTCGTGGCCTCTTCCAGCTATTCGTGCGCTTGTAGGTGCTTGGTTTGATGGCGATGGTTGTTTGGATAAGAAGAATCGTGGACGGCTTGTTGGTGCCACTGTAAGTCCAAAACTTGCCAGCCAATTGAGTTTAATGCTTACTCGGATAGGTGTGTATCATTCTTGGAAGGTCAACGAAGCACACGAAACAAAACAGGGCGATATAATTGTTGCGCACAGAGCCGCACATTATATCACGGTGCCTTCTTCGGTTGTTTGCAAAGTAACGCCATATACGACTCGTTGGGCAGATGGCGACCCAAGGAAAATACACAAACGTTTCCACAAACAATTATCGGATGATTTTGTAATGTGTCGAATCAAAAAGGTGGAACAGGTTCGACCTATAAGTGATGTAAACGAGAAGATGTATGTGTATTGTCTTGAAGTAGAAGAAGAACACAGTCTGACAGTTGGTGGCGGTATTGGAGCCGAAAACTGCCTTGCCCATATTGTGACGTGCTCGAAGTGTGGCAAAGAGTTTACCGACAACGATGATACCTGTATCCATTTGAAGACGGAGCTTCTTTCTTATTACACGGACAAGGACGGCAAGAAGCGCATTGTTGCGGAGCTTTGCGGCAGGACGTATAAGGATTCGACTGGCAAACTGGTAGGCGACCCTGAGTCTCTCAGATTCATTGAAGCTTCCTGGGTAGCCAAACCAGCTTTCAAGGGAGCGGTGCTGAATCATTTTGTGAGCCAGCTTGAGGACGAGAAAAAGGCTGCCAGCATTCTTGCAATTCCAAATAGGACGATTGAGGAAATATTCGAGAATCTGGAGCACATGAGAGTAGCGGATAAAAGTGGAATGCTTGCGTTGCGCGTGACGTTGAAGGAAATGAAACGGCTTCGCAGGCAGGCAATGGCGAAACGGGTAGCCGCAGACTTTTACGGACATTATTAGAGGAGACAAGGACATGGCTTTGCAGCTTTCTTACGATGACGATTTTGGTGTGACTCATTCCGAAGCTTACTGGCGTATAATTGGAACCAATCAGATTTACACAGACGCCAAGGGAATGATAATGGTGGCGGTTTACCACAATGCAGCCGCTCGGCAGAACGGTAAGAGGCCGCTAACGGTAAAGAATTACCAGTTCGGGCAGAACGAGTTCATCGCATTTGGCGATTTCTCTTATGCCATTGACGAGACGGATGTGCATTACCGGAACTTTGTCTATACCGAATTGAAGAAGCTGGATGAGTTCGATGGTGCGGAGGATGTATAGAGGAGAAAACAATGAATAATAAGCAAGTAGCAAGAGAATTATTGAGGATTGCAAAGGAATTGATAGCAGTGTCAGACCCTTATGACACGAAAGAAGGGCATGTTCGCGGCATAAAGAAATGGTTGGAAGATGCCAAAAAATACAACATTCATAAGACGATGCCGGATGTTTATGCGGACATGATGAAATCAATCAAGAAGTCGATGGCTCGTTTCAAAATTAACCCTAAGGAGATTGGTTTGTAATGACCGAGCATGAGCGAATGCTCACACTCCTGTGGCGCAATCCTCACATTCTTCAAAACGCTCTTAAGTTGAATTCTATATTTATTCGCGGCACAGAATATCCCGTCTGTCCTGTCTCCGATGACCGTGTGGATTTGGTCTTCCAAGATAAGATGAATCTTGCCTGTCCTGAGAAGGATACGACTCTCTATGTTCTCGAACTCAAGAGCCATGAGGAAGCTGACCATATCGTTCTCGGACAAATCAAGAAAGCAGTGGAGGTTTTGAAGACAGTTGGAAAGCAAACCAAACATTGGAACAACGTGGAAGGTGTCGCCATTGCAAAAGGCTACACTCGTAGCGGCCTGCGGCTGATTCTTGAGGAGGGATACCGTGCCTTCCTGTGGAACGAAGCACAGGAAGGCGTGAAACTGCACGAACTTACAGGCCGAAGATGCCGTAGGAAAATTTGCAAATAAAAAAACCAGCCACCGATAATTTTTGGCAGGTTTCCACACATTAAAGTGTTTATTCACACCAACTTACATTGTATTTTACACTGTGATTTATTTTGAACAATTTTTTTATCATTTCATTATTATATTGGGTAGCGTAGTTTCTCCACACGGAATATATTCGTCTCTTTCTTGTTTGTCGCAGTTCAAAAGGAGGTAGTTTAATGAGACCGAGAAGACGGAGAAGCACCGAGAGTTACGAAGATGAGCGTGACTCCCTGCTGCATGAAATCAAGGCAATGGAAAAAAGGCTCTCACAAGACGACGAAGAAGAAGAACTTGAGGCTCAAGAAGAAGAAGAGGAAGAAATCACGGCACAGGACGAAGAACTTGAAGAAGAGGAAGACGAAATCGAATTAGGCCAAGACGAAGAGGAAGAAATCAAGGCGCAGGACGAAGAATTCGAAGAAGAGGAAGAGATTGAAGTCGGTCAGGACGAAGACTTGGTTTCTCAGATTGAAGAGCTTAGCCAAGAGCTTGAAGAAGTCGAGGATGAGGAAGAAGCTGAAGACATCATCAGTAGCGCACGGAACAGAGCCGCAAAACGTCGCAAGACGCGCAGCAGCGAAAAATCCCCCGGTGTTGAAGACCAAATCACTCAAGATTATCTCGATGAGGTTGAAGAAGCGGCAGGCTCCAAGGTGAAAACCGTTGAGCCGAAAAACGCTTTCGTGGCCCGTGTCAAAGTTGCCACGCAACGGCTGGACAGAGTTGCCGACTATCTTGAGAAGAAAGGCGACAAGCGGCTGGCTTTGCGTATTGATAGACTGTCGGATGCTCTGGATAAGAGTATCGGCCTGAGGAAGTAGGACACTCGTTTCTTGTGAAAGGAGATTGGATAATGGGAAGAAGAGTCAGACTGACACAGAGACGGCGTAGAAGAGCCGTCGAAGACGACACTCCTTATCCCGGCACTGTTAATCAGCCCGGTCGCAAATTCAAAAAACGTGACCAATATGACAATTGGGAAGAAGTCGTGAATCATCCGCTCCCCGACATGCGTCACGAGTGGAAGAATGAAAAGCGCGACGAAATCGGCTTTGGTATTCCGACCGTCGCCAGCATTCGCGCTGCGGCTTCCAAGGCTGTACGTCTGGCTGTGCTGCTGCTTGGCGATAAGGTGGATGAGGACGTTATCGAAGCCCAAGCCCGTACCTTTATGAAGCTTGGCAACAAAGGCCTGAATGAGTCGCTGGAACGCTTCTCTGAAACCGAAACCGTCTACTCGCAGGATGAAGAGGAAGAGACGGCTCAGGACGAAGAAGAGAAGAAGGAAGAAGAGACTGCTCAGGACGAAGAAGAGAAGAAGGAAGAAACCGCGCAGGACGAAGAGGAAAAGAAGGAAGAGACCGCTCAAGATGAAGAAGATAAGGATGAAGAAGCCTGCGTGAAGTCCAAGAAGTCTCAGGACGAAGAAGAGAAGAAGGAAGAAGAGACTGCTCAGGACGAAGAAGAGAAGAAGGAAGAAACCGCGCAGGATGAAGAAGAGAAGAAGGAAGAAGAGACTGCTCAGGACGAAGAAGAGAAGAAGGAAGCGTCCAAGAAGAAGTCTCAGGACGAAGACGAAGCTGTTGAAAAGGACGAGGATGTTGGGGAAGAAGCTCAGGAAGAGGAAGAAAAGAAAAGCAGCGTAGATATGGACATCGAGCTTAACTCCATCACCGAAGGCAGCGAGGAAATCAGCAGCGAATCCGAAAAACTCTTGGGCAAGCTCTTCTCGCAGGATGAAGAGGAAGAAACGGCTCAGGACGAGGAAGAAGAAAAGGCGCAGGATGAGGAAGAAGAAAAGGCGCAGGACGAAAACCAGAATACCAAAATGTCTTCCAAGAAGTCCAAAAAGGCTGCAAAGAAACAAGGCGTTAAGTCACTCGGCGGGCAGGTCAAGGTTGCCAGCGATATGTCCACCAATGACATTAGCAAGATTTGGGATGATGCTCCTGACGTGAGTTCGGTCTTCAAGTAAGGTGAACGGTTTTCTCGAACAAAGGAGGTTTTGAGATGGCTCTAACGATTCTTATTCGTGGACATCTCAACGCGATTCCGGTATTGGCCGATGTCTGCTACACCAAAGCAAACTATGGCGTCAATACGAATACGACGTTGAGTGTCAACACTCCGAGAGGCGTGTTGGGCGGCTCTGTGGCGGCTGTGTCGGCTGGAAACGACTACACCGTCGTGCCGTGTAACATGACTCTCATGCCGGTCGGTCTCTTTGTTAATGATGCCGCTGGAGCCGCTTTTGAAAATGCTCCCGCCGTGGTTTCTGGCAAGGTGACTGTGATGAAGGCGCATGCGTCTGTTGAAGTCGATGTGTACGAAACCCGTAAAAACGATGATAGCGGCGACCTCACCTATGCAGTCGGTGAGAAACTCTACTCGTCCGCTCAGGGCTTCCTGACGAACGAAGTGAGCACCAGCCAAGTCGTTATCGGTATCTGCACGAAGGCTCCGACCGTTACGTCGCCGACCCTCGGATTGGATATGCGCATCTAAGTCAGGTGTGTGTAAGAATGCAGTGAAACAGAAGAAAGAAGATGCAAACTGGAAAAAGGAGGTAAAGAGTAATGGATAATCAGACGAAGCAGGAGATTATCAGTCAGTTCATCAAGACTGCCGCTGGTAGGCAGCGTCTTGCGGCCTCCATGATTCAGCCTTTGCGTCGGCGCAGGGACTACACTTCCGTAGGACGCAAAGCGTTCTACGTCGAACAGCTTCCCGATGGCGCACTGCCGATTTACGACAAAGACCCGAACATCACGGCCTATGTGGTCGGTGAAGAGGGTGAAAACATTGTCGCAGTCGCAAAGCCAAAGAGAGTTCTGTTCCCGCTCTTTGAAGTTGCCTCGAACCCTGAAATCCAGTTGACGGAAATCAAGGCTCGTCGGTTCGACCTCATCGAGAGAAGCGTTGACCTTGCTAAGAGCGAAATTCAGGCTGAAGAAGACCGCAAGGTTTTTGCCGTCATGGATGCACTGGCGGCTGACCCCACTAACCCGAATCCCGACATTCCGGTAACGGGCAACCTCACGGCCAATGCGCTGGCCGACGCTTTCGCGAACGTCGAGCGCACTGACATGAGAGTCGCCAACGTCTTTATGAATGCCAAGGACTATGCTGACCTGCGTAAGTGGGACAGAGATACCTTGGACATCGAGACGCAGGCCAGCTTGCTGAAAACTGGCTTGATGGCAACTCTGTGGGGCGCGAAGCTCATTGTTTCGCGTATCGTCACTGAGGGAACCGTGTACGTCTGCGGTGAGCCGGAATTCTTCGGACGCATTCCTGTCAGAACCGAGCTTACGGTTCTGTCTGCGGATGACCCGAAAAACCGTCTCATCGGGTTCTCAATCTTTGAGAATCTTGGGATTGGGGCGTACAACCCATACGCTCTTCAGAGACTTGTAATTACTCGCGTATAAGATACTTATGACGAGTAATAACTAAGCTTTGTAGAGCAGAAGCTCACGTCAGTTTAGAACTCCTCAAGAGAAATCTTGGGGAGTTCTTTTTTTGTCTAACTTGTCAGTTCTTTGGGTAAATACTATTTTTGGTTTTTTGTAGAAAAACCACTTGACTTTTCTATGGTTTCAGAGTATAATATGATAGCGTAACATATTCAGGAAAGGTCAATTATGGGCAGGTTGACGCACAAGGAACATGGACTGGACGAAGAGACCATTCGGCATCTCTATCTGGAGCTTTTCCTCAGTGACAGCGAGATTGGCAAGAGATTTGGCTTGACTGGCGAGGGCGTAGCTTATTTCAGGAAGAAGTATGGTATCCAGACGATGAAGTCTGTGGATAGAGTTGCAGGACGAGCAAAGCTGAAGGGTTTAAGAGACATCAGAGAAGTGTCAGCAGAGGAATTTGGGGAGCTTTATCGAAAGGATGGAGAAAGAAAACTTGCGAAGTTGTTCGGATGCAGTAAAATACTGATTAGGCGAATGAGACAGGATTTTGGAATTGCTCCAATAAGCAAAGCTTCAAGACAACGGTCATCACTGCCTTCTGAACTGACGCAGGCGCAGAAAGAAGTTTTGATGGGTTCTCTTTTGGGAGATGGGTGCATTTCTTTGAACAAGGCAGGTGATTCCGCTCGATATTCAGAATCGCATTCTACGGAGCAAAGAGAGTATCTTTGCTGGAAACAGTCGGTTCTTCATCCTTTCTCAAGAAAGATTGGCAGAGAAGGAAAGATTTTGAAGGATGGTCGAGTAGCCAAGGGTGTGTCTCTGCGTTGCCATTTTCATCCTGTCTTTGTAGCACTCTATCATTCCTTTTACTCTGATGGCAAAAAGAAACTACCGGAAGGCTTGATAGAAACACTTACTCCTCTTTCTTTGGCTGTCTGGTATATGGACGATGGACATCTTGCTGACGCAACATTGGATGGAGTTTTCACGTTGGCTACATGTTTTACTGATTATGAAGCCATTGCCGATGTGCTAAACGAGCGTTTCTCTCTGGATATTGAATGTCGTCCAAGACCAGAAGATAACATAACGATTCTCTGGATTCACAACAAAGACAGATTTTTTTCCGTTATCGGAAAACATGTTCATCCTTCCATGTCATACAAAATTCCATTGAGCTTGCGTTTTGGGCTTCCTCACTTTTCTCGACCGGCATTGGCTACAGTGTTGAAGGATTTTAGCGTTAGCAGGCATGTTCTTTTGAGTGAAGAAGAAAAGGAGAAACAGATTGATGACCTTGTGGATTACTGGCAGATAGCGGGTTTTCCATATCCTGTCTACAAGAAAAAGAAACGATTGAAGGAAATAGGAGCCTTGAAGAGTTCAGTTCTGAAACTGGAGGATGAAGTGCCAGTCGGTCATACGCAGGGAAGCAGTTACTGTGTTTCGAACTTTTCGGAGTTTTGGAAGGCAAGGAGGAAGGGTGGGCAGAGTCCATATCAGGTCTTTCGAAATCGTAATAGATTGAAACACATCATCAAAGATTGCATCAAATATAGACAATCGGTTTCGGATGCTGCCTTGAGAGCGGAACTCCAAATTTGTGGGGGAGTTCATACCTTTCGTCCTGCAATTGCGAAGGCAGTCTATGATACTTATTGTACGGATGGCGGCAGTGTGCTTGACCCTTGCAGTGGTTATGGAGGAAGATTGCTTGGCTTCTTTGTATCAGAGAAAGCCAAATCGTATGTAGGTATAGATGCCAACGCGGATACTGTTGCTGGTCTGAAGCACATGAGGAATATCCTAAGCAGGGACATCGAAGGGAAAGATGCAAAGATAGTCTATGCCTCCTTTGAAGACTGGAAAAAGGAGCAGGAATTTGACCTCGTATTTACTTCTCCTCCGTATTTTTGCAAAGAGATTTATGGCACGGATGAGAAGCTCAGTGATGTGCGATATGAGACTTACGAAGAATGGTTGGAGAAGTTCTTTTTCGTGCTGGTAAGAAAATCTTTTGACCTGCTCAGGAAGGGTGCTTATCTGGTTCTCAACGTGGCAAACATCAGAATAGACAAAAAGCATTATCCAATCTCTGATGACCTCCTTAAATACATTAAAGGTATAGGTTTACAGCTTTTTTGTACTCATCTTATGAAACTTTCATCTCCTTACTCAAAGTCTTTCAAACACGAGCCGATTCACGTCTTTCGGAAGTAGCATTTTCTTTCCTTCCTTGCATTCACAATTCTTTTATATTCTCTTTATAGTGTAGATGGATTGTACTGTAATTTTGTGGCTAAAAGTGTCTGAAAATGAAAGCTCAAGATGAAGCCGCTCCAACTGCTGTGATTCCAGTTCCCACGCCGGGGACGGGGACGAAAGTTCCGAAAAGGAGACGGCATTATCTTGGTGATTTTTGTACGAAGCTTGGCTTGTGTCCCATGCGGAAAAGAGAGAAGAAGAACATGAGAGACATAGTTGCGAACGTCGAGCTTTGGGCGAAGGTGGTTTTCGCTCGTGTCAGCATCAAAGAGATGATGCGCGAGTTTCAAATTGATGAAGATGTTGCCAAGCAGGTTTTCAAGTTGATGTCTCGTCGGGCCAGTCGCAATCGGGCCGAGAGAATTATGCACGAGATTGACAAGTTGATTGGCGGTTTTGGTGTCGAGGCAATCACGCTTGAGGGTGCTTATGTTGACAGGTTCTGGCAGGACGCCGTGGGCACTTTTGTGAACATGGGCGACACGTATGATGCCACGATTGTTTACGACACGGCGAATGAGAAGTTTCTGTTCACGACATGGGGAGATTTTTACGAGTGGGCAGAGCAGCAGCAACAGAAGGGGGAGTACGAGTGAACGAAGCCAGAATAGCCAAGTGCGTTTCCGTTTGGGCTAAGCGGCTTTTGGCGAGGAAGAGCACCACGACCATCAAGGAAAGCACTTTGAAGGACGGCACGGTGATTCCGAAAGGTGCGAGGGTACAGGTTGACTTTTCCGAGAAGTATCCTTACTTTTTGACTTTGGACATTGAAGGATTGGGCAGGACGCTTTCATTGAATCCGTCGGGAGCTTACAAGAAGCTTCGCGGGTTTACGAAACCGCCGTCGGTTCGCACGATGGAGAAGTGGTCGAACGATGCTATTGCAAAAACGATTACCGGCAAGAGGACGGAGCCGGATGGTTTTGGCCCTGATGGTTCACCTTCATGGATGTTGGTAATGGGAGTCATCTAATGAACGAAGCAAAAATAGCTCGTCGGGTAGCGGCCAGTGTTCTTCTTGCCAAGGTGGAGGCAGGGAGCACGGCTGATTACTTTGTTAAGGAAATTTTGCCTCATTTTCGCAAAGACTTGGCTGCTGCTGTCAGAAAGTTCAAGCCTGCCAAATTGAGAGGCAGAGGCAGCGTGGATAAGAACACGGGTGTTGTCGAGTTCATTTTGGACATTCCAAATCCTTATGGTGGCGGCGGGACGATTCCGTTAGTGCTTCGGGCGTCCGGTGGCTACATTACGGATGACGATGGTGAGTATTTCCTTTCCGTTTCGACGGCGGGTCATGGCGACCATACTTATCACGAGAAGATGCTGATGAAGAATCCCGACAGGACTTCCAAGGTCATTGCTAAGGATATGGAAGAACTGATTGAGGATTATATTGGCATTGTTCAGGAAAATGCTGAGAGACGGAAATGAACGTCAATGAGCTTGCCCTACGCTTAGCTGGCGATACTATTATAGAACATAAGAATATTCCTATGAAAGGGAAGTTCACCTGCAACCAGAAGGGTGGTTCGTATGCCATTCTGGAGGTTCCTGAGGGCTTTGTAGAGCCGATTTACAAGGCGATTCAGGAAGATGGGATGCAGAAGCCGGACGATGCTCCTCATATTTCAGTGATGACGGACGAGGAGCTTGAAGAGGTAGGCAAGGAGAACATTGAGGAAGATGGTCAGGAATTCGGGTTCACATTGGGCAACATCGAGTCTTGCGACCCTGAAGGTTGGGACGAGATGGAAAAGGTCGTATTTGTCCAGTGTAAGAGTCCAGAGCTTGAGGCGTTGAGAAAGAAGTACGGATTGACGCCTTTGGTACACGGAGACCACGATTTTCATATAACGCTGGCAGTGGTTCCGAAGAAAGGGAAAGCGGCAATGGACGAATCAAGGATTGCTCGAAGAGTCGCTCGGAGCTTTATGAGCTTCAATGAGGATGCCTATGAGAAGGAATACTCCGACATCATTGAGAAGGCGATTCAGAGTATCGAGCATAAGGTTGAGGAATACGAGCCTTGGAAAACGGAAATAGAGGAGATTGAAAGCAAGGCTCGAAGCGGTTTCATTCCTTATCACGATGGCGGCTGGATGATTCAGGCTTTCACGGATGTCCGATACCTTGAAGGCAGCGGTTATGGCGATAGTTTGCCACCGAAAGCCAAAAGGGAATATGACCGCATTGTGGATTACAATTATGAGGAAATCTCCAAGCAGATGAAGCAGGATTTCCCTGAGCAGTTCAAGGATGTCAAACATGTGGGCTACAATGAAGCCGAGGAAGCGGGTTTGACGAGCGAATATGATAACGTCGAGACGGCTTGGTTCGAAGATGACAGCATTATGTATGGTGTCAGTGCTTTCTACGATGGCCCTGAACGCGGCCCAGGAAAAGGCAAGAATGAGATGTACGTTTTTGCCTATTTCAATTTCGATGCGCCTTATCATCGAATGAGTAAAAGCATCGTGGTAGCGGATGCTGAGTTCACTTTCACGGATGCCAAGGATTTGCAGCGAAAATTGAGAGCGGCAGTCAACAGGGTGGCATCGAAATTATGATTGAGAATCTCTTCTTAATTGCAGTAACCAACGGAGATTCGCAATGAAAAGACAATACAAGTGCATTTCCCGTTTCTTTTGCGAACCGTTGAAGCGATACATTCCGGTGAACACGGACGTGTTCATTTCGGGAGAACGCGCTGAAATCACGCTGAAGAATTTTCCTTCGACGGACAATAAGTACAATTTGCGGTTGACGAGTTACAATTATGAAGGCCAAGACATCACGGCTTGGTTCGAGAGGGTTGTACTTCTTCCGCATTCTCAGCTTCAGTTTGTTCGGAATATCCCTGAGACGGATGACATCATTGGCGGCGATTACCAGTTGGATGCCAGTGATGTCAACAATGATTCATCGGTAGCGGGTTTGACGGTCAAGGAGGCGTTAGAGGCGGCTGCGGCCAGTGGTGGTTGCACGGTGGACATTCTGGCGAACCGTCCTGCTTTTGGAAATCAGGGAGCACTTTTTTACGCGACGGACACGGCACAGTTCTTTGTCGATACAGGAACGGCATGGGCTTTGGTCACGGGGGGTGGCACAGGAATTAGCCTCAACCGTGACTTGGATTATTACGACGGGAACAATTCACCCTATCGGGCTGATGCGGACAACTATGATTTTCAGGATGCGGCATCATTCATACATGGCGATGATATGGATGTCATTTTCAAGTTGGCTTCGCAATTGGGAAACATTGACGCCAATGGTGCTACAATGGTTCTCATTTACTTCATGTCCACGGCAGAGTCGAGCAAAAATGTCGTTTTAAGACTGGATTACACGGTGCATGACAAGGGAGAGGCTTATAATGGAGGAACGGTCTATGGAAGCACTTACATTACAGCTACCCCAAATGACAGCAACTTAACCGCGCTTACTACCATTTCGATTCCCGCAGGCAACGTTACGGCAAACACAGTCGAAGTGGAGTGCAGGCTATCCCGATTGGGAACGAATGGTTCTGATACGCATACAGGTGATTTCATTCTCAAACAACTTTTAGTGACCAATTAAAGAAGCAAGGAGGGTCTAAGCAATGAGTTTCAGAGAAAGGTTGATTGGGTCACGGGTTGATAGCGTTGGAGTACAAGTCTCCACGGTTGATTCTCGTGTCATTGTGCAATCGACCGCAATATCGACCGTCACAAGCAAAGTGGACAGTCTTGGTGCGCTTGAGTCAGGCATAGACTCACGTATCATTGTCCAGTCTTCTGCTATTTCGACGGTGGATAGCAAGGTCGATAGCGTAGAAGCGGAAGTGCAGAGTGTCGGGTCGCAAGCTGATTCGCTTGGGACTCAAGTCTCGACGGCTCACAGTACGACGGATTCCGCTGTAGCATCTGTGGGGACACAGGTTTCTACCGTCGATAGCAAAGTAGACAGTGTTGAAGCGGAAGTGCAGAGTGTCGGGACACAAGTTTCGACGGTTGACTCTCGAATCATCGTCCAGAGCAGTGCAATTTCGACAGTCACCAGCAAGGTGGATAGTGGTTTTGCTGGAACTGACCTGTCTGTCACCAACAGCAAGATTGATTCGTTGGGTTCTGGAGGCGGTGGAGAATCGACCACGCAGTCCAAGGTCGATAGTGTTGGTTTGCAGGTCTCCACAGTTGACAGCAAGGTGGACAGCGTTCAGGTTGAGGTTCAGAGTGTTGGGACGCAGGTTACTTCCGTTGGGACGCAGGTTACTTCCGTTGGGACGCAGGTTACTTCCGTTGGGACGCAAGTCGGTTCCGTTGGAACGCAAGTTACTTCCGTTGGGACGCAGGTTTCGACCGATGACAGCAAGGTGGATTCGGTTGGAACGGGTGTCGGCTCTGTTGGAACGCAGGTCGGTTCTGTAGGAACGCAGGTTTCGACGGTCGATTCCCGCGTGGTTGTCCAAAGCTCGGCTATCAGCACGTTGACTGGCATGGTCGATGCGTTGGATAACAATGTTTTGGCTAAGGTCATTGTTCCGGCAGTCATTGTTCGCGATGAGGCTGCTGCCCGCACCATCAGGATTTGGACATACATCTACGATGCCGAAGGCCTGATGAAAGACCCCGACTCGAATCAGGCATACTTGCAGATTTTGGACGAGGCAGGGGCAGTCGAGCTTGCTCGTGGTTTGATGACTCGGAACGACCAAGGTCGGTACTACAGGGACTGGACAGTTGCCACGGGTCAGTCGCTTGAGGCTTATCAGGTTATTGTTGACTACGACCTTACCGGCTCGACGGTTTACCAGAGCAGGTACACCGAAGTCGTGGACACCGACCCTGATATTTCCTCGGCAGTGGACAGTGTTGGTACGCAGGTTTCGTCGGTCGGGACGCAGGTTTCGTCGGTCGGAACGCAGGTTACTTCCGTTGGGACGCAGGTTTCGACTGTCGATTCGCGTATCATTGTCCAGAGCAGTGCGATTTCCACGGTGGACAGCAAGATTGACAGCGTGGAAGCTGAAGTTCAGAGTGTTGGGTCGCAGGCTGACTCCCTTGGGACTCAGATTTCGACGGCTCACAGCACGACGGACTCCGCATTGGCGTCTGTGGGTGTTCAGGTCTCCACGGTTGATAGCAAGGTTGACAGTGTTGAAGCCGAGGTTCAGAGTGTTGGGACGCAAGTCTCGACGGTTGACTCTCGAATCATCGTCCAGAGCACTGCGATTTCGACCGTCACGAGTAAGGTCGATAGTGGCTTTGCTGGAACCGACCTGTCTATCACTAACAGCAAGATTGATTCGTTGGGTGCTGGTGGTGGTGGAGAATCGACCACGCAGTCGATGGTCACTTCGGTGGGCATCCAAGTATCGACGGTTGACAGCAAGGTCGATAGCGTGGAAGCCGAGGTTCAGAGTGTTGGGTCGCAGGCTGACTCCCTTGGAACCCAAATTTCGACGGCTCACAGTACAACGGACTCCGCAGTGGACTCCGTTGGAACGGCTGTGGATTCGGTCGGAACGGATGTTGGGTCGGTCGGGACGCAGGTTTCGACGGTCGATTCCCGCATCATCGTTCAGAGCAGTGCGATTTCCACAGTTGACAGCAAGGTTGACAGCGTAGAGGCCGAGGTTCAGAGTGTTGGGTCGCAGGCTGACTCCCTCGGAACGCAAATCGGCTCCGTTGGGACTCAGGTCTCCACGGTCGTCAGCAAGGTGGATAGTGGTTTCGGTGGGACAGATGTATCGACGGCCCACAGCACCACGGACAGCAAGATTGATTCGCTGGCTACCTTGCAGGCCACTTCGCTCCAGAAGGGTGAATTCACCGCCTACATCTGGACGAATGCGACTGCCAACCTCATTGACGGTGCCAACGATTACACGCAGACCAGTGCGCTCCAGACTCAGGAAACGAGCTATGTGGACGCTGCGATTCTGGCCTCTTTGGTCGTCAATGCGCCTGAACCCAACACCAAGACGGTCAAGGATGTCGAGCTTGACTTGGGTTGGGACGGGCAGATGGACGCGAATACCGGCGAGTCGAAGTGGATGGTCGTCACGGGCGGTTCTGCTACGGTTACGAGTGCCGAGGACATTCCGGGCACAACCGTTTCCGAAAGCACGTCTCTGGCGACCCGTTGGCGTTCAGGACAGTACAAGAATGCCAACGAGATGGGAACGCTGCCGTTTACCCTCATGCTGCTTGGCAAGGTGGATAACGGCGCGGATACCCTGACCGTCCACGGTCTGCTTGGTTCGACGGTTGCTGTGTGCTACGAGGTATAACCGTCGTGTAGGAAAGAGCTTAGGGAGGACTTGAAATATAGTCCTCCCTAAGAACTACATTATGAAATTTCACACTCTGCATGAGTGTGTGGGATGAAAGAAAATGAAAGAAGATGACACGAAGGAAAAGGAGCAGAGATTCAGGCAGGAGTATTGCATTATCGGTCAAGCGGAAGCGCGGCAGAAGATTTTGACTGTGCGTTTTTTAAGGACGAGCCGCAAGCCGATAATAGCGATTGATTTTTTCAACGCGGAAAAAAAGGAGCTTGTCAAGACAGGGAAATATGCCGTTGTCTTTAGACCCTCCTTGAAAATTGAGCCGACGGCAGTAATTGAGAAATTAAAAGCTCAAGGATGGCCTGCAAAGCGTATAATAGTAGAGGGTGAGGATTTTCCGGTAGGAGAACTGCCGGACAGTATGAATATGAAAGGAAAATGAGATGTTGAAAATCGCTCACTTTGTTCAGGTAGCGAAGCATCGTAGCGGCTTGTACGAAACGACCAGAGAGATTTGCAAGGGTCAGATTGAGTACCTGAGTTGGGACGCCCGCATGATAGATGTCACGGGCATTGTGACCGGCTCAGGGGAACCGACGAAGGATAAGGAAGAAAGGGGAATTCCGTTAGCCGATTTGAAGTGGGCGGCAAGAGCGGACATCCACTTTCTTCACACGGGAATACCGGGGCAGATAGAAGGTTCGAGACCGACAGTTTATTTCGCCCACGGAATGCCGGAATATACGCTGTACTCTCAGATAATGAGAGAGGTTTCGGCAAGCGAAGAGATTAGAAAGCAGAAGCTGGAAGCAGCGAATCCGTTCTTTGGCTCTTGGGGACTCATAGTCCAGATTGCAACACGCTCGTGGCTGAAGGCTGCCATAACGCTCTGGAAACGGCATCAGCCCTATTGGGAACCGTATTTCAGGAACGTTATCCTCGGCAATCACTTCTGCGACTTAGAGAAGTTTGTGCCAGAGGGAGACAAAGCCAAGTATCTGAAGCCAGCGGACAAGGGAGGGTTGAACATCACCTTTGCCGACCATTGGCGTTATACGGCTTTCAAAGACCCGTTTCAGATACTTCACGGCGCGAGAAAGTTTTGCATGGATACTGGCTCAAGGATACACATGTATGCAATTCCACGGGAGGAAGTGACGGATTTGCGGCATCCTTGGAATTCCATTGTGCATGGGGTCAGCAATGAGTTGCGTCATACGATTGGCGATTTCCACACCGTCCACAGCGATATTGCTTCGGTGCATCGGGCGGCAGATTTGCTGGTAACGCCATCTTGTGACGATACGAGGACGGTTTTGGAGGCTTCGGCTTGTGGATGTCCGGTTCTGGCGAGAGAAGGTACAAATGGAGCCTTGTTCCACTGCCGGATGGAAGACCCTGAGGATGTGGACAGGATGCTCAGGAAAATATACGATGAGATGAAAGGAGGGAAAACAGAAGAGTTCAGGAAGAAGTCGAGGGAGTTGGTTGAGAGGGATTGTTTCTCTCTCAAGTGTTGTGTTGAGAAAATCGAGAAAGGATTGGCAGAGGCCCTTTGAGTAATGTGCGGTAGCTTTGCTTCTTTCGGGAGCAGGGCGAGTCAGGTTTTTCTGACTCTGCCGTAGGGAGACTTGGAATGACGGATGTTGGCATGGTTGTTTATCAGCACACCCACGGTCTATCTCAAGACTCCCACCCAAGCGGTCTTATATCTCACATTTTTAGAGCAGGAGGAAAGTGACAATGGCACAATGGTATGCTCGTTATGACACTGGCGACAATGACAAGATTCTTGAAGCCGGTTTTGTGGATGAGACGGAACGTGCTCGTTGGGATGCTATGTCGGGTATGGATGTCACGGTCGGGTTCGACAGCGAGATTCCGAATGACCTGATGGACATCGACGGCAACCCGAACTACAAATACAATACGAGTACGCACGAAATTGAGCAGTTGTAATCGTTGCGGACGGAGACAGGTTCCCGTTTGAAGGTTTGTTTTGACGGGAATCTTTAGGGTATCCGTGTGATTAGGTGCAAGGAGAAACAAGAATGGCACATTCGCTTGCTGCTGACCAAGTTAGACCATCAGCTTTGTTGAATTTCAAGAATCGGATTATCAATGGTGATTTTGACATTTGGCAGCGTGACACAAGTTTTGCGGTTGCCGGTGGTGCTAACAACACGGTGTATAATGCAGACAGATATGTTTATTGGGCCTATGCGCACGGAGGAACAAGTGCTGCTGGTACTATTTCTCGTCAGGCTTTTACAGTAGGTCAGACAGATGTTCCAAACGAGCCGACCTATTTTTGGAGGATGGCGAACTCAACCGCAGGAGCTTCTTTGGGAGTCAATTCCTATCATCAGCTTCGGCAGAGTATGGAAGATGTAAGGACGCTTGCAGGTAGAACGGCGAGTTTTTCATTCTATGCAAGGTCAACAATTGGAAGCAAGAAAATAGTGGTTGAGTTGGCTCAGTATTTTGGTACAGGTGGTTCTCCTTCGAGCATCGTCAGTGGTTTTGGCTACAAAGAATTTACTTTGACCACTTCATGGCAAAAATGTACCCTTGAGAACGTATCTGTCCCTTCGATTTCAGGAAAGACATTGGGCACCAACAATGACAGTGTATTGTGGCTGGATATTTTCTTTCAAGCTGGTGCTGGTTTCGATGCTCGTCTTGGACAGTCTGGTGGTTTTGCTTGGGGGGGCACGGGGAATACGGATATTTCTCAGGTTCAAGTCGAAGAGGGAGAAATCGCAACGGAATTTGACCAGCGGCATATTGACCAAGAAAAGACTTTGTGTTTCAGGTACTATCAGGAATATTTGCAGCTTCAGAAAAGCTCGTATAACTTGATTAACAATTGGGCTTATCATTGTATGCTTATTCATCCAATGAGAGCAACGCCTACGGTTACTGTTGGAGGTTGGTCGGGTCTCGTACAAGTAAGCAATTACGCTGTTATTGGAAAAGACCCACAATCAATCATTCAGCAACAACAAGCAAGTGCAACAGGTGTAACACAGGCCAACGCGGATAATGTTGAGCTTGATGCTGAGTATTAAGGAGAGAATCAGATGGTCAGAGCAGAAAACATTCGGATAGAATCGCATCTTGCTGATTTTTGTTGTGATGCTTGTGATACTTTTCAGCAGGATGTGAATGTGAATACGGAGTTATCTTATGGTGGCCCGAACAACGATGTGATTGTTGTTCCTTGTTCCAACGGTTCTTGCAATGCTGTCAGTTACTATCCTGTTTCTGGCGGTTCTGTCGAGGCAATTGATTTGGCTGCCGCAAAGACGGAGTAACTGTTGACGAACTATACTTCCTTATGGAAGGAGAATATGAAATGAGCAGCAAGAGTAAAGGCAGAAAGAACAAGCGCAGGAAGCGAGAGAAACATGAGAGCAGGATTCATGGAACATCGGCCCCAATGCCTCCTGCCGCAAAGATACAGCAGTTGCCTTACGTCGTTATCAAGCTGTTGACGGGCGCAAGGATAATTGAAAACTACAAGATGAGAAAAGGCATTTACGGAATCATTTGGGATAACGGGATACAGGTTCTGAACGAAGAGGATTACAAGTTGGCCGACAAGGTTGCCAAGAAACTTTTTCAGGAGCAGGTCAAGGAAAAGAGCTTGCAAGCTTCTGTTGGAACGCTTCCTGTCGGCTTCACGCTGCATCGCATGGCTACCGAAATCATCGAGAGAGCTATCAATGACGTTTCAGGCGGCAGGAAGAAGCTGATGTTCCTCAAGGACAGGAGCGGATGCGGATACTGGCGCATGACCGTGCCTTCTCGATACATGAATCAGGATGCGCTCTACATCGACATAGCTGAATCAGAGCTTGTCTACGAGTTCCTTGAAGAATATGACATACTTGTTGTCCAGCGACTCTGCAACTGGCGCGAGTATTACACGATAGAACGGCTCAAGAGAAGCGGAAAGCGGATTGTCTATGACATCGACGATGACATCTTTGACTTGCCCGATGATAATCCTGCGGCTCGGTATATCCGCGCCGACCAGTACAAGGCGGCTGCGGGAACCATGAGGCTCTGTGATGTGGTGACAACGACTACGGAGATTCTCAAGACGCGATTGAAATGTCCTGATAAGACGCTTGTGATTCCGAACGCCATTGATTTGAATGACGGCTACCCTGCGAAGTTTCAGGGTAGTGATGACAATTTCAAGCGGATTCTGTGGATGGGGAGCGGCACCCATGACAGAGACTGGATGGAATGTGTGGGAGCCATCGACAGGGTTCTTCAGGAGCGCGAAGATGTGCGGCTTCTTATCTACGGAAACATGCCGACCATCATCAAACGGCATCTTGCAGACCCGCTGAAGGTATGGTGGAAGGGTCGCATTGAGTTCATGGATTTCAAGGAAGTCGAGACCTATGTTGAAATGACGAAAGAGACAAAAGCGGAATGCGGCGTGGCTCCGCTTGCCGGTACAAACTTCAACGCGGCCAAGAGTAATATCAAGTGGCTGGAGTATACGGCTGCCGGAGTGCCGACGATTGCCAGCAATGTGAGTCCATTTATGGAAGACATCGTAAGCGGGCAGAATGGCATTCTTGTGGATTCAGAAGATGAATGGTACGAGCAGATTATAGCCTTGCTTGACAATCCAGATAAATGTAGTCAGCTTGTCGAAGGGGCTGTAAAGACGGTCAACGAGAGATTTGACATCAAGCAGGTCGTACATGATTGGGAAGAAGCGATTTTGGGCGAAGCTTATGAGTACACGACTGAAGAAGAAGTCCCACAGGATGGAGAATATGAACTCGTAAATGCAGCAGCGAAAGAATAGTTGATTTCAAAGACGAGGAGAGCTTATCATGGGACTGAGAGGTTCTAATCGAGCAACCAAAGTAGGCTACGACTACTCTCCTTCATACTATACGCCTTCGCCTGTTGGATTGGAAGCATCCAACAAGGTAAGTGCGCATTTGAAGGGAATTGATATTGCGCTTGGTGCTCGTTATTCTGAAGGTTTGCTGACGAACCGGCCCGCTTACGGCAATGATGGCTTCTGGTATCGTTGCACGGATACCGAGCAACTTTTTGTGGACAATGGTTCGCAGTGGGTGGAAGTTTGCGCTATCGGCACGGGTGCTCCAGTCATCTATGAGCGGCATGTGGCGACTGCGAATCAGACTGTTTTCACCCTGTCCAGCCATTACAACAAAGATGAAGATGCTCTCCAGGTCTATCGTAATGGCAACAGGCAGACGGTCAATCAGGAATACACTGAAACGAGCACATTGGTTGTCACGTTTGCTAACGGCTTGGACGTGGGCGATGAAGTCATTTTCATCCAGTTTTCGGGTGGCTCGAAAAACGTCGTGACAGCCAGACAGGATTTCACGGCAACGGGTGGTCAGACAGCATTCGATTTGAACTTTACCTATCGTACCGGCTATAATGACATTTTGGTTTACTCGTCTGGCGTCCTTCAGAGAGTAGGTGCCAGCTATGACTACGTAGAGACGGATGCGGATACAATCACGTTCAATTCTGGTCGTGCTTTGAACGAGCAGATTGCCGTCTTGAGAGTAGGAGCCAATGATGCTGGAACGGTGGCTCTCTACGAAAAGCATGTTGCCACTCAGGGCCAGACAGTCTTTGATTTGGCTGGAGCTTACGTGTCGGGCACTCATGTGCTTCTTGTTTTCAAGAATGGACAGCTTCTCACCATCACGGATGACTATGCGGAAACGAACAATCAGAGAGTTACGCTGACGGCTGGAGCGGATGCGGGGGATGTCCTGATTTTTCGGGTTCCCTTTGGAGATACCGAGGCTGGTGTGACGGGCACGGCGGCTAATATATCGACGAATACAAGCAATTTTGACCATCTCCTTTCAGCCGCTGATAATACGGTTCAAAAAGCTCTTGAAACGTTGGATGACCACGGCCATTACAGTGAAGGTCTTTTGACGAACAGACCAGCTTCTTCTCTTTCAGGCTTGTGGTATCGTACTACGGACACGCAGCATCTTTTCGTGGACAATGGTACAAGCTGGATAGAGGTTTGTTGTGTAGGCACTGGCGCACCAACGATTTATGAGCGTCATGTAGCGACGGCAGGCCAGACGGTTTTTGACCTTTCGAGTGTTTACGATATTGGCAAAAATGCTTTGCAGGTTTATCGAAACGGGAACAGGCAGACGATAGGGGCTTCGAACGATTATCAGGAGACTGATTCGGATACGGTCACTTTCAATGCCGGATTGGGCGCGGGTGATGAAGTTGTTTTCATGCAGTTCTCAGGTGGTGCCAAGAACGTCATTACGGCGAGACAGGATTTCACATCCACGGCAGGACAGACGGTTTACAATCTGAATTTCACGTATCGTCCGGGCTATGATGACATCCTTGTCTATTCGGGTGGTATTTTGCAGACGGTTGGCGGCGGCAATGACTATGTGGAGACAGACTCTGATACCATCACATTCAATTCAGGAAGGGCTTTGAATGAGCGTGTTACCGTTTTGACGGTCGGAGCCAACGATGCAGGAGTGGTTGGGCTTTATGAGAAGCATACGGCGACGGGTGGTCAGACGGTTTTCAATCTGAGCGGAACCTACATTGTCGGCACTCATTGTTTGCTTGTTTTCAAGAATGGTGTCTTGCTTGAAGTGGGCGATGACTATACCGAAACAAATTCCACAACAGTGACGTTGGCGGTCGGAGCAAATCTGAACGACAAGCTCATCTTCAGGGTGATGAATGGAGACACGGAGCTTACGGCACATGATTTGAGTTATCACAGCGATGTTACCAATGATGGTGCCGACGCATTTGTAGCGGCTCAAGATGAAGGTGCTGATGCTGCGAACCGTTTTGCTTTGTTGTCTGATTTTGGTGCTGAAGGTTCGTTCTTTGGTTCATTCTTTGGGCTTGAGATTTTCAGCAACCAGACAAATCCAACGTATCAGGTGGACATCAAGAAAGGTCTTATTTGTATCAACGATGACTTGGATGGAACAATCAAGACAACGAGCAATTTGACTGTGGACATCACAGCAAGCGGTGCCAATGGATTGGATACGGGTTCTGAAGCAAGCTCGACATGGTATTACATTTGGGTCATCAAGAATCCAACTTCTGGAGCAGTTGCAGGATTGTTTTCTACATCAGCTACTTCACCTACAATGCCAAGCGGATATACCAAGAAACGTTTGATTGGGACAGTTTACAATGATTCTGGCAGCAATCTGTATGAATTTCGTCAAGACGGGGACAGAGTGAATTATCAGCGTTGGTGGCTTGTCTTAGGAGCAGGAAGCGCAACGGGAGTTACGGCTGTTGACATGAGTAATTTCGTTCCTTCTATGGCTACAGAAACTGAACTTGGATGTGAAGAAATCAATTCGAGTTCTGTGACTGCTTACATTCGTACAAAATCTGCTGGAACAGAAATTGTTCGATTGGTAGGTAGTGCTGCTTACTTGATATTTTTGAGTGTCAGATTTCCGATTTTCGTAGCTACCAATTTCTACTATTATCAGACGGGTGCCGGTGGCGCATTGAATGTTTACATCAGGAGTTTCCGCTTGAGATTGTAAGGTCTCGAACAAGGAGATAGATGAAATGGTCACGACGCTAAATGCGACTCAGCTTACCACGCTGGCGATAAAGAGGCACTTGGAGTATCTGGAAATCCAAAGCAACGCAAGCAATCCGACTTATCAGGTGGACATCAATAGCGGCATTGCAGGTGCCGATGATGGCTCCAGACTGATGGAAGTTTCGTCGCCCATTACGGTAGATATTACAGCAAGCGGAGCAAATGGTCTGGATACTGGAAGTGAAGCTGCCAATACGTGGTATTACATCTATCTAATTTTCAATCCTACGACTGGAACTACAGCAGGATTGTTTTCGACTTCCAGTAGCAGTCCTACAATGCCTTCAGGTTACACAAAGAAGCGTCTTGTGGGCGCAGTAAGAAATGATGGTAGTAGTGATTTTTATTCTTTCAAACAAATCAATAACGATTATTCCTACTTGCTACGCAAACTTGTTCTGTCGAATGGAACGTCTACTTCTTATGCTTCTGTGGATTTTTCGAATTACGTACCTCCTATTGCAGATTTTGGTTCTGTCAACCTTATTGATATTCCTCAGAGTAATATAGGTGGGCGTGGCAATGTACTTTTTTCCACAGATGGAACAAATCTCTGGACAGCGATGAGTTCGCATTATACTGCATCATACATAGCAGATTCGGCAATGCAATTTAGTGCGCCTATTTTCACAGTTTCGCCAATTCGTTTCTATTACAGTGTCGAATTTAGTGGTCAATCTTGTTATATTGGTGTGAACGGTTTTTGTTTGAATTTGTAAAGAGATTATAAATGCCTGAAACCGAAATCAAAGCTGGACGCATTGACCCGTTGTTGACCAAAACAATGCTCCAGAGTTTTCGTGCCGATTGCAACGGAACCAGCGTTGTCTATCTCCGTGATGGTGTTGTTGGTTCTGACGACGGCGATGAAATCATGGAGATTCCTTCAACAATAACCGTTGATATTACAAACTCAGGCTTGAATGGTCTGGATACAGGTTCAGTAAGCAACGACACTTGGTACTATCTTTACGTCATCAGCAACTACACAACAGTTGCAGGATTGTTTTCGCTCAGTGCTTCGAATCCAACAATGCCGAGTGGATATGTCAAGAAACGAGCAGTGAGCAAGTTGCGCTATTACACTGCTGCTTTTCCATACTTTCGGCAGTACAATAACTATGTGAATATTGCTCAAAATTACACGGTTCTTTCAGCAGGAAGTGCAACATCAAGAACACAAATCAATCTGAGTAATTATGTTCCCGATGAAGCTTTCAGTGCGGACATTCGATGGCGGCTGGAATCTACTGGTTCAGATATTGAAGCGAGTCGAACAGGTTATGTTGAAGGACTGAGTGGAACTACCAATCAGTGGGCTTATATGGGCAATGACGAAACAGCCACTACGGTTTATCTGTATCGTCAAGAGTGTCATTTTGAATTGCCAATGTATTATACGAGTCCAACACGGCTTTATTACTATCATAGCGGCAGTGGTGCAGATAGCACTATCTACGTTACAGGATACAAGTTGAAGGGTTTGTAATGGCTGAGACAGTCGTACTTACAGAACGAATTCAGTCTGCTTTGCTGGAGAAAGTCAACAGCCTTCGTGTCAAAAGCACGGATGGAAGTGTTGTCAGCATCTATTCAGGCATTGTGGGTTCCGACGAGGGCGATGTAGTGATGGAAGTTACGTCTACTTTGAATGTAGACATCACTTCTTCAGGCGCAAACGGATTGGACACAGGTTCTCCAGCGGACAATACTTGGTATTATCTGTTTCTGATTTTCAACCCGACTACTAATACGGTTGCAGGATTGCTTTCGACGAGTCAAAGCAGCCCAACAATGCCTTCTGGTTATACGAAGAAAAGATGGATAGGCGCAACAAGAAGAACAACGGCTTTGCTTGCTTTTACGCAATGGAATGAAGAAATCCATTATGCTGGCTATATTGGCGTTTTGAGTAATGGAAGTTCAACAAGCCGTGTTCAAATCAGTTGTTCGAATTATGTTCCTGATGAACATGCTGAAGCTTTTCAGGTTTTTGCCAATGCTACTTCATCAAGCTTTCATGGAACAGGCAATGCGCAAATTGAGTGTGAAAGTGGAAGCGGTTACATGCTGATGTATGCTTCTTATGACAACGTAGCAACTCCAATGTCTTTCATGGAACGTGGTACTCAAAGCGCATGGATGCCAAATTACTATTCGACAGCACGGATTTATTACTACGTGTCTGATTCAGAAGTGGATTGTGATGCTCTGATTCAGGCTTTTCGATTGAGGTTATAATGGCAGAGTTAGCCGTTGACATTAAACGCATCAAGCAGCTTCTCACCAAGAGGAAGTTAGACCGTCTTGGTATAGAATATCTGAGTACGGATGTTGTTCGAATCACGGAAGGTATTGTGGGAACGGATGACGGCGAAGCTTTGATGGAAGTCACATCGAACATTGATGTGGACATTTCAGGCAATGGCGCAAACGGATTGGATACAGGTTCAGTCAGCAATGATACTTGGTATTACTTATTCTTGATTCTGAACCCAACGAGTGGAACGGTTGCTGGACTTTTCTCTTTGAGTGATACTGCTCCCACGATGCCTTCAGGATATACGAAAAAGCGGCTTGTAAGTGTGCTGCGTTATTTTACGGCTGATTTTTTGAACTTCAAGCAGTATAATTGTCGAGTGTTTTATCCCGGCCCTCAAACGGTTCTTTCTGGCGGCGGGAGTACAAGTCGAACTCAGATTGATATAAGCAACTATGTTCCTGATACGTATGGTCAGTCTGCTCGGCTTTTGTTCATGTCGAATTGGAACAATGATTTCGGTAACAGTGCAGTCTATCTTGAAGGGTTGAGCGGCAGTACATATCATTACACAAGGGCTGGTCTTTATGCTGGTTCATGGTGGTATAGGTTCCGACAAACGAATGAAGCGGACATTGGAATGTTTTATGACAGCACCATGCGTGTCTATTATTATACGGGCGATTCAGATTGTCGATGCTCGATTTTTGTTAAGGGTTATACGCTGAGACTGTAGAAAGGGAATGATGTGTCTCGATACGCAAAATCCGATATTCGCCGCATCGCCATGCGCGTGGCATTCTCGGAAATTCTTGCTTTCGAGATGAGTCTGACGGAGTGGAAACAGTACAAGCAAGAGCATCCAGCGGCAAATCCAAAGCGTCATACGATTCATCCTGACACTCCTGAAGAACATGCAGAAGTCGTCAAGGAGCACATCAAGCATACAGTCAAGCAAAAGCTTAAAGAGAAGGTCAAGAAAAAGAAGCTTGAAGAAGCTCCGAAAAAGAAGGAATACAAGAATCACGTTCGGATGACCAAGCAGGAGTTGCAGGATACTCTGAAGAAAGGCCAATACACGGTCATCTCGGCTGGTAGAAATCCGAACAACCCTGAAGAAGCGGAGAAGGAGCCGGATGACGAGTTCTTTCACAAGCGACATGAACAGTTGCAGGATGAACTGGAATCCCTTGGAGTGCCTTATACTCAGGTAGTCGGCCATTATGGAGGAAAAGAGCCGAGCTTTTTAGTTGTCCATGACGACCTTGAGCTTCCCAAGAAGATGAAAAAGTCTCAAAAGGGATTCATGGTTCGCTACAAGAAGAACCAAAGAAAGGACATGCACAAGAAGCTGGCAGAGATGGGGAAAAAATACAATCAGGACAGCGTTCTGCATGGTTATGAGGGGAACAACGTCATTGAGTTCACGACAGGTAAGAACGCAGGGAAGAAGTGTGGGGGCAAGGGATACAAGGAAACGCCGGAAGCTGAGGATTTTTACACAGAGGTCGAGTTGAGGGATAAGGAGCACAGCAAATTCAATGTCAATGTTGATTCCTGTTTCGAGAAGGGTCTACTTTGAACAATTTTTTGATATTCCTGTTATAGGGTGAAAGGTGCCAAAAATGGCCTACACAAGGAAATACCAGCAGGGTCAGGGCAATCTCGGACGGGATGCCGAGCTTGCCTTCTTCAAGGAAAATACGGTGGCAATTCCCACGGGCAGAACTACGCTCAGAAATGCTGTCGGAGACCGTACTCCGAAGCTTCAGTATGAGCAGCCAAATAATGTCATTGGCGTAGCAAACGTGGTCAAGCCACCGGATGCTTTTGACGGTCAATAAATAAGGAGAAAGAAAATGCCTACGTACAGAGCGAACAGCACGGACAAGCAGATTGAGGACGTGGAGGCTTTCTACGCCCATAGCTGCATTCCTGTGCGGACAGATGCTACGACAAGAAAGGTTGGCAACCCCACAGGTTCGGGTGTGAATCCCACGAAGACTCGTCGTGGCGTTGTCGAGGCTGCAAGTGATAAGCCTCAGTATTGGGGCGACAATGTAGGTAAGCCGTAAAAAAAGTTCAAAATCTCAAAGATTTTCCTTGAACTTTTTGTGAAATTGCCGTATAATAGGGCAGAGAGTTGAAACGTTATCTGGAGAAACCGTGATGTCTTCGATGATGATTGCAGGTAAAACAACGAGATGCGGGTGGGAACGCCACTTCCCATCACTGCTCCCGTTGTATCCCAATCAAGTCGGAGATAGTCAGCGGGTTTTCTTCAGGTAACACATCAATCAAACAAAGTGAAGCCTGAAGAAGACCCGAAGAAATTCGGGTCTTTTTTTTGGATTTTGTTCATTGAATTTCTGGCGTTTTGACGAAGTAGAAGATGTAGGAGAGTGGTGTAATTGGTAGCATCAAGGATTCCAAATCCTTGGATTCGGGTTCGAGTCCCGGCTCTCCTGCCAACGATGCCGGAGATTATGATATGGAGTATGCCGAGAAATATCCCTGTGTTCAGTGCGGTTATTGCTGCACAGTACGCGCCTGTCCTTATGGCGAATGGGATGTAGAAAAGAAGCAGTGCAGATTTTTGACAAAGGAAAAGCTTTGTAGCAAGTATGAGGAGATAATCAAAGACCCGAATTCGTGGTCATCTCCCGCGTTTGGGGCTGGATGTAGCAGCCCGCTATTCAATACAGTAAGAGAGGAAAAGATTCGCAATGAAGTTCGAGGAAGCAAAGGCAATAGCCGAGAAATACACGGAGACCACGGGCAAGAAAGCTTTGGTGATTCAGGTGGACGCAGACAATAGCCATCTGATGATTGCTGAATACATGGTCAGACGAGAGACCATTGAGGCCAGTGGTGGCAGCATTGTGTATGAGACCGAAGCAGAAAACGTTCTTTCTCAAAAAACTTCCAGTACGCTCCAGTGACGGGTTACTTCTTCCCTGTTAAGGAAAACCGAGTCCTGTCGCGCTTATCGGTATTGGAAGTTTATAGTTTCCAGTACGCTCCAGTGGAGAGATACTTCGCTTTGGGAGCCGTAGACGTTGGTTCGATTCCAACCCGCCCAACTTTGATGGGCGGTAGCTTAGTGGTAGAGCGACGTTACAGTCCTCTCTGCGATTTTCGGTACTGGATTATGGCCCTGTAGAGTAACAGGCTAACTCACTACCCTTTCAAGGTAGAAATTACGGGTTCGAGTCCCGTCAGGGTCACTTTGACAACCAAACGGTTCTTTAGCGAGTATGAACCAGCCATTCAGAAAGCGGGAACCGGGAGTGAAATTGACGCAAACAGGGCAGGGTGGCACTCTGTCAATGTGCTGATAAAGTAGCTCCGAATTTTTGGGGCTGAGGGCGAAGGAGTCGAGCCGCTTCCCTGTCACGGAAGAGTAAAGCGAGTGCGAGTCTCGTCAGTCCCGCCAAAAAGGAAAGAGCAATGAAGCTCATTTTTTGTCCGAAATGCGAGGATGTTCTCAAGCTGCTTCTTGAGAAAAGGACTTGTCATTGTGGCGCATCTTGGGGCCATTATGAAGATGACCTCAATGCGGTTATCGGCGGCAAGGCTGTTCCGCTTGGTTTCAGCAATGATTCCGTCATAAAGGCATTAAAGGGCAAGACTCCTCGTGGCAGGTTCAATGCTTTTGTCATTGACCTGCCCTGTAAGACCATCAGGACGGAAGAGCATGACGCCGATGCTCTGGATAGGTTTCTGAAAGGTCTTGAAGAGAAGAGCGAGAAACGGTTGATGGCTGAGATGGCATTGCTTTTCAGTGTTCTTTGAAAAACATGTTCCACGGTAGCTCAATTGGTAGAGCATCCGGCTGTTAACCGGGTTGTTGCAGGTTCGAGACCTGCCCGTGGAGCCATTGGCCTGTGGTGAAATTGGCATCACACTTGACTCTGACTCAAGAGTTTCAGGTTCAAGTCCTGACAGGCCAGCCATATTCCCCTGTGGTGTAACGGCAACATGCGAGGCTTTGAACCTCGTGTTCCTCGTTCGAATCGAGGCAGGGGAGCCATAAGCGGCCTTGGTGTAGAGGTAGCACGTAACCTTGCCAAGGTTAAGGCACGGGTTCGATTCCCGTAGGCCGCTCCAGAAAAGAAAGGAGGTCGTCATGGATTACAAAGAAATGGCTCTTTGGATAATGACACGTCCCGAAATTGAGGAATGCGTTCGGGATGGGCGGGTGCTTGCCGCCTCCTATAAGACTTCAAAGATTTTGGACTGCGACAGGAAGCTTGCGTTGAAGGCTGCAAAAAAGGCCGCAGGCTGGCCGGTTCAGGAAATGACGGTTGTTCGTATCAAAAGAAAAAGGGTTTGTGGGCGGTTAGTATAGCTGGAGAGAACACCAGACTACGAATCTGGAGAGGCAGGTTCGAATCCTGCACCGCCTGCCATTTTTCAAGAAAACCGTCGAAGAAAGGCGGTAAGTGGGTATAATCCTATAGGTTGTAATTGGAGAAACCCAAATGCAACAAGGCGAAAAAGAGCGGATGAAGGTTCTGCTTGGTCGTTATGACGAGAAAAGGATTCTCAAGTCAAACGGCATCTACGCATGGAAAAGATACCACTGGAGTCCGCTGCATTTCGCTGTCTACACTGGCAATGTTGAGTTAGTGAAAATACTTGCCAGTCATGGATTCAGCTTTGACGTGAAGGACATCTATGGAATGACACCAAGGAAACTCAACGAGATGCTTTGTATTTTACGCGAGAAAAGCTGAGTTCATAAGTCGTTCTTTGACAAAAGAATAGAGACAAAACCCAATCAGCAACGATGTGCGCCTGTAATCGGCGCACGGTCTTCCGGCAATAGCGGGAGGGCCGGAGTCGTGTTCTGGTGCGGGACTCCGGCCCTCAATGGGTTTCAAGATTGGGGGTATAGCTCAATTGGGAGAGCGCAAGCTTTGCAAGCTTGAGGCCGAGGGTTCGAATCCCTCTACCTCCACCATATTACATAGAGGGGAGAACATGTATGGCAGAAAAAAGACTCATCGAGACATTCAATCGCATTCCTCATCACTTCTTTGTGACAACAGGAGCGGGGCAGATTACGCAGGATGCAGGCAGCGACCATTTCGAGACGGGTTCTTACGATTTGGCTTTACTGGAAGCCAAGATTGAGAACTTCAACGTGGTCAAATATACCAGTGTCATGCCGCCTGAGGCCGAGGAAATCACATTGGAAGAGGCTCAGGAATACTTTCATCATGGAGCAGTGTTGGAAACTATTATGGCTCAGATGAACGGTGAGCAGGGTCAGCATATTTGTGCGGGAGTAGGACGCTGCAAGGTGAAAGTCGGGGGAGAGTTTATCGGTGGGTTTGCTGCCGAGTATGAAGGATTTGCTTCTTCTGAAAAGGCAAAGAAGATACTGGAGAACGACCTGAAAGGCATTATTAAAAGGCGTTATCACAATGCCGTGGTGGAAGTGTTCGATTTCGAGTTTGCCATCAAGGACTTGATTGTCGATAAGGAATACGGCACGGTCTTGGCGGCGATTTGTTTTGTGACGTATCTATATCCTGTGCGTGAGTAGTTTGAAAAAGTGGGAGCGTAGTCCAACTGGCAAGAGACACCTGATTCAAAATCAGGGGAACGCAAGTTCCGTGTGGGTTCGACTCCCACCGCTCCTACCACAAAGAGAGGAAAAGATGACAGAAGAGCAAGAAATTCATTTGAGGACGGAGATGCGCAAGTCTTTTGAAGACCCTCATTATTCCGTTGTCGTGCCCTTCGAGGTATCGAACGAGGATTGTCTGAAGATTTGCAAGGAAATTGAGACAGAGCTTTACGGATGAATCCTGAGTATTTTTCTCATCAGCCTGTACTTGCCGCCGTGGTGACAGCCACAACTGGCCCGATATTGGAGCTTGGCTGCGGTTGGGGGAGTTCTCTTTGGCTTCATGGAATCTGCGCCATCCAGAATCGAAAATTGGTCTCTTTGGAAGGAGACATGAACTGGTTGAATCAGTTTTCTTGGATGACGAGTTCATTCCACACATTTCATCATGTCAAGGACTGGTGCAGCGTTCCTGAGTATGAAGAGGAATGGGACGTGGTTCTGGTTGACCACGGGGACAGTCTGAATCGGGCGACTTCGATACGGGCCTTGAAGGATAAGGCGAAATATCTGGTCTGTCACGATTCCTGTTTCGCTCATCTATACGGATACAATGATGTCTTTCCGATGTTCAATCATCGGTTCGACTTCGCCAAGCGTCGTCCTCAGACGACCGTGGTGAGCATGTTGCATGATGTCAGGTTTTTGAAAGCACTCTAATGGTCGAGTGGTGGAATCGGCAGACACGCGGGATTCAGGGTTCCGTGCTCATTAAGAGCGTGAGGGTTCAACTCCCTCCTCGACCACCAACTTCAAGGAGAAAAGCCATGACTTCCACCGCTGGAGGAATTGTCGGGTAGGGCCTTAACGAAAGGAGCCTTATCATGGCAATGACAACGAAACAACTTGGTGAGAGAGTAAGATTCATCGTTCGCAATCTTGGATACCCTCCGGGGCAGGTGTATCGAGTGCAGGTCAACGATGACACGCCTGACCATTGGAAGAGAGCGGTGCTTTTTGATGTAGATGTCGATTTGGACAAAGATGGTGAGCATGGCGTGGTGGAACAATTTCGTTTCACAATGCACGAGTATGGCTTGGGAGCGAGGAAGTTCAGGAGAATTGTTCATAGACGTTTGTGTCGAGCTTTGGAAAGGGCTATCGAGCGGTTATTGCCTGCGGCGGCAGGTTACAAGCAGGCAGTAGCTCATCTGAAGAATCTCAAAAAGCTCAACATTTAAGCTCAGGTGGCGCAACTGGCAGACGCGCTCGGCTTAGAACCGAGTTATTGAGGGTTCGAATCCCTCCCTGAGCACCAGCTTTTCAGGAGAAAGTCATGTCAGAAGGAAACTGGCGGGACTGCACGGATTTTTTCTACAGCATTTCCGTGAACGAAGACATCTGCCGGTGGGTCAAAGTCAGCGAAGAGGATGCTGAGTATCTGCTGGAACATCCTGACATTTTCTCTGCCAAAGTAGACAAGAATGTGGCCTATATCACTGGCAAGCGTGTCAGGACGAGGCATGACGGGGATTGCACCTTTTACGCTGCTATGGAGAATTGTCAAATCACGGACGGGATTTGTACTTGTGGCTACGCTCATTATTGGAAACCCTCCATTGGTGCTGAGCAGTGGTACAAGATGATGTATAGTGAGCAGCGTTTGCAGATAATGGAAGCGGATTATCAAAAGCGGGTGAAGGAATCAGGTTTGACAGAGCCGGAGTACCGGCACAAGTTTAGACAGGACATGGCAAAGCGTTTTGGCCCTCCTGTATGCGCTTTTTGTGGAAGCAAGATGGTGGATACATGGGAGGCAGGTAATCCAGATGGCGATTGGGAATGTTTCAATTGCAAGCAGTAATGCGGATGTGGTGGAACCGGTAGACACGTCAGGTTGAGGGCCTGATGCTCATTTCAAGAGCGTGGAGGTTCGAATCCTCTCTTGCGCACCAATCTCTTTGGAGGACAATATGGAAGTTTCAGATTTCATGGAGAAACACTTCAAGCATTTCAATGCCCGTGAAACTTTGGATGCGGCAATTGGATGGAAAGACCTGCTGGAAGGCGGCGGCAAAATGTTTTTGGCTATGGGTGGTGCCATGAGCACGGCAGAACTTGGCATTTCTCTGGCCGAAATGATTCGACAGGACAAAGTTCATTGTATCTGCACAACGGGAGCCAACCTTGAAGAGGACGTGTTCAACTTGCTCTGTAACAGCGAATACGAGTTTGTCCCGAAGTACAGAGACCTTTCTTTGGAAGATGAGAAAGGATTGAGAGATAGAGGTTTCAATAGGGTCACAGATACCTGCATTCCTGAAGCGGCTATGTTCTATATTGGCGAAATGATACTTAGGATGTGGGTGGAAGCGATTGAAAAAAAAGAGTCCTATTTTCCTTATGAATACATCTACAGGCTGCTGGATGAGCCGGAAATGCAGGAGCGGTTTGACATTGACCCGCAGAATTCATGGGTGTACGCAGCAAAGGAAAAGGAACTGATGATTCTCACGCCGGGTTGGGAAGATTCGACTCTTGCCAATCGTTACTGTGCGGAGGTTTTGAATAAGACTTTGAAGGGGCATGGGGCGGTTCGATATGGAACCGAGCAGATGCAGGTGTTTGCCGAATGGTATCAACAAAATACTCCCGTGGGTTTCTTTCAGATAGGTGGGGGAATAGCGGGCGATTTTCCAATCTGCGCGGTTCCAATGCTTATTCAGGATGTGAAGAAGAAAGATACGCCGTATTGGGCATATTTCGCTCAGATAGGCGACAGCGTGACCTCTTACGGTTCTTATTCCGGCGCGATTCCCAATGAGAAAATCACGTGGCACAAGCTTGATGTGGATACGCCGAAGTACATGATTAACTCGGATGCCTCCATTGTGGCTCCTTTGATTTTTGCTTATGTCTTGGGAGAATAATGGACGAGGAAAAGCTGGAAAGACTCAGGAAGAGAATACAAGAGGAAAGGGAGCAGGATAAGATTGTTCATATTCCCATAACGGGGAGGACGGATGACGAGCTTCTTGCCGAGATTGACGAGTGGTTGAGGAAACAGGGGATTTGAGGGCGAGTGATGGGAATTGGTATACCTCTCTGACTTAAAATCAGAGGCTTGCGGGTTCGAGTCCCGCCTCGCCTACCACCTAACAGGAAAAAGGTGACACTATGGAGTTGAGAATCACGCTGGAGTTCGACGAACCATGTCTTGGAAACGAGAGATTTGATGACCCACTGCCGAACAAGATGCTCTACAATTCTGACAAACAAGTGGTTTTCAGACAAATCTGGTGGGACACACTTCTTTTCAAAGCGGTAGAGGCTTTCAAAAGAAATCCGAAGAACAAAGACTATTCCGAGCAGGTCAGGAAGGTGATGTGGCGACCTGAAGTGGTGGGAGATGTCAAGCTCTATAAACGCTGGTACTATTTCAAAGGCGTCAAGGCGTTCAAGGTGCATGAATCTTTTCTGCCGCAAGACAAGATTATTGTTCGGGTTTTGGTGCCGGAGAGTCTTCCTGTGAATGAGTTCAAAGCCATTCTGGAGATGGCGGGTTCTTATTTTGGCATCTCTCCGTTTGGCTGGAAGCGCGGAATCTACGGGAAATTTCATGTGGTTGCAGTGGAGGAAATCGGGGTGTAGGGAAGTCTGGTATCCCGCAACATTTGGGATGTTGAGGTCGCCGGTTCGAATCCGGCCACCCCGACCAACTTTGAAAGATGGCTGAATCGCTTTGGGAAATACAGGCGAGACTGATTTACGCGCCGATTGTGGCAGGTAAATCAGCCAAGTTCGCTAATGATGTCGTAGTGAAATTGCTTCAATATCCGGGCGAGATGCCCTTCGAAATCATTCGCAATCTCATCAGGCGTGGTAAGCTCTTACATGCTCTCAAGACGTGTAAAACAGGCTCGTATGGCAGGCTTTCGAAGTGCTTACCGAAACTGATAGAACTTGATGCAGAGACCTGCACAATTGAAGAGCTTGAAGCCGTTCATGGAATTGGCCCAAAGACGGCAAGGTTTTTTCTTTTATGGACTCGGCCATCAGTCAGATATGCGGCTTTGGACACGCATATTTTGAAGTATCTGCGCAGTCTTGGATATGATGCGCCGAAGTCTACTCCTCAGAATCCAAAGAGGTACAAAGAGCTTGAAGAGATTTTCCTGAAGGAAGCGGACAAACAAGGTAAGACGGCAAGAGAATTGGATTATGAAGTGTGGGAAAAGCATTCGAGCGCAAGGAACGTAACGCCGGAAAGATGAATGCGGCCTTGGTGTAACTGGAAACATAGGAGGCTTCCATCCTCCAGTCACGGGTTCAACTCCCGTAGGCCGCTCCATTGTCGGGGTGTAGCGCAGTCTGGTAGCGCGTTTGACTGGGGGTCAAAAGGTCGCTGGTTCGAATCCAGTCACCCCGACCAACTTTCAGGAAGAGTGATATGCTTTTGAGTCAAAAGAGCTTCTCATCTACTTCTGATTATTTTGACTACTTGTGTAGAGAGAGCGAGAAAGAGTTCGACAAGTTGGCAGAGGAAGCGGAGAAACTCAAACAATTGAGTTTTTGGGTTCTTGCAGATTCGATGTCGAGGAAACGGGATGAAGAGTAAGGGCAAAGAAGCAGGTCGTCAGATGGCAGATTCGCTTATCAATTGGGCGCATCTTTTTTACAACGCTCACACTGCGAAAAGGGTTATCAAGGCAGCGATAGAACGGCTTCAGGAGAGAATAGAAGAATTCAAACCAGTAAAGAAAGGTTAGCCATGTATAAAGTCGTCGATTGGGTGCCGAAGAATTGGGACTCGCGGGCGCATGGAAAAGCTTTGATGGTTCTTGCTGACGAATGGGGAGGCCAGTCTGTCATAGGTATTGATGACCATTGTTTCGTTCTTTGGAATGGTTCAGATGATAGGAAATTCGGCATGAGTTCATGGTGGTATCGTGAAGCGGCGATTGCATTGGCTGTTTTTCTGATAGCGAATCCTGATTTCAAGCCTTAGTTCTTGAGAGTATGAAATGAAAACAGAAGGTCTGACCGTGGAGCGGCGAGGTTTCCTTGTGGATTTCAACGAGTATGTCCTTTCTTTGGGCAGACTGGAAGACATCTACGACACTATGATTGAAATGGCGCGAATCCAGCCGCAGGACAAGGTTTTGGACGCTGGCTGTGGAACTGGAAGATTAGCGGTCAAGGTGAAGGAGAGATGTCCAGACGCGATAGTGCATGGTTTGGATGCCACGGAATACATGGTGCAAAAAGCCAGAAACAGAAATGGTTTTGACGGAATCATTTTCATACAGGGTCTGGTCGAGGATATGGCTCTTTTCGATGAAAGTTATGACCTGATGTTCTCCAGCTATGTTTTTCATCATCTTCCGAATCATTTGAAGCTGGCTGCTTTACTTGAAGCACATAGAATCTTGAAGGAGGATGGGCGGCTCATATTGGCCGATTATGGCAGGCCGACAAAGTGGTATGGGTATCTATTGTCTTTCCCTTTTCGATTCAACCTTGTCGAGTACACGAGAGGCCAGATACATGGCATTCTTGATGAGTGTATAGAAGAGGCCGGTTTCTCTTGTGTCAAGATGGCAAGTGTGTTGGGTTTCATCAACATCAGGGAGCTTCGGAAATGCAATACTTAGAGGCGATAACTGATAAAAAATCTTTATTTGCGAGGAAAATTTTCTTGGCTGGTGGTATAACAGAGTGTAGGGATTGGCAGGCTGAGATGGTCGGAATGCTGAAGGATTTGCCCGTTACGGTTTTCAATCCTCGGCGCAAGAACTTTCCCATCCATGACCCGAATGCCGCCAAAGAACAGATTACGTGGGAGTATCATAAGCTCAACGAAGCGACTCATATTCTCTTCTGGTTTTGCAGGGAAACGATTTGCCCGATAGTGCTTTACGAGTTGGGTAGGCATCTGGCAAGAAGGCAATTTCAGGATGTTTCCTTGAAGGTTTACGTGGGCATGGATGCAGACTATAAACGCAGGCAGGAGGTCGAGATTCAAAGCAGGTTGGTGATTCCTTCTTTGAAGATTCACTACAGTCTTGAGGATTTGGCGGCTCAAATCAAAAGCGAGATTAAGTAACCATGACGAGGCTTCCGGTAATTGCCCTTGAGGAGTTTGATTCTTTCTGGTTTCCTAAGCATTTTCTGAAGAATGGAGAGATTCGAATTGAAGAGAACCACTGGAAAAAGCTTAACAGGTTTTTGAGTAAAAAAACTATTAAGGAGTTGATTTCTCGTTTGATTCTTGAGCATGGAGTTCCTCTTCCTTACAGGGAGATTTTGCTTGAGGATGCCATTCTTGATTTTGAGAGGTTGAGAAACATGGATTGCATCCCGTTGATTCAGAAAGGTGAATATTTCACGCGGTACGATTACGGTTTTCCTATGCACCCAAAATATATTGCCATCAACAATGTCGGGAACAGGAGTTCGGATTTCTTTCATCAGAAGAATCGTTGGCGGTGTGATTCGATTAACAGTCCGAGTCCTTATCGCTCATGGACGATAAAGAAGTTCCAGATGTCTCTTCTTAATGCTCTTTGGACTCTCAAATTCAAGAGCATAAACAAGAAGGTTTTTCGTTCCGCTATCGGACTGAGAAAGTACATTGCTGCGCAATTTCGTCCTTCTGCGGCCAAGGCCGTGTATCAACATTTTGATGCCAAGAAAGTGCTGGATTTCAGCACGGGTTGGGGCGATAGGTTGACGGCTTTCATGGCAACATCTTCTACAGTGTCCTATTTCGGTTGCGACCCGAATGAGAACCTTTTTGCGGATTATGAGCGTCAGAAAAAAATCTTCGGTCACGGGAAGAAGATTGAGATTATCAATGCGCCTGCGGAAGAGGTTGATTTTCCCAAAAGGGCGTTTGACGTGGTTTTCACTTCGCCGCCTTACTTCATCATCGAAAGATACACGCAGGAAGACAATCAATCTTGGCAGCGGTACAAAAAGGTGGAAGACTGGCTTTCAAAGTTTCTTTTTCCTGTTTTTCACAAGGCATGTTGTTCTCTGAAAATGGGAGGCGTCATAGTCATCAATCTCAGTGATGTTTATTGCAACCACACGATAAACAGATTGTGTGACCCTCTCTTTGAATACGCTTCTACGATTCGAGGCATGAAGTATATCTCAACTTGGGGTTTGAGATTGGCAAAGAGGCCGATGAGCAAGGCAGACAAGGGAGGAGTATTCGCAGAACCTTTGATGATTTGGCGAAAGAAAGGAAGAATGACACCATGAGTAGAATTTCGGCAGGAGCACCGTACAGAACAAAGCTACTCTCTCACGAGAGAAGGCGTCTTCAGAGGGAGAAAACTCACGGCTATGATGTCAGAGAGAAGGAACGTTACATAGAAGTATATTTGTCCAGAGAGATGCTGGAGCATACCAGAAAGTATATGTTCAAGATTTTGAAAGGGGAAAAATCTCTGAGTGAGGCGACTCGTTCAATAAAGAATGAGCAACAAGGTCGCTTCTATTCCCTGACACACACGTATCATGGGCATCTCGGCGAAACAGCCTTTGGGAAATTGTTTGAGGGAGTGTTTTCTCCGCATTTTCGGGATGGAGTTTGGCCTTATGATTTTTTGACACACGGCCAAAATGTAACCACGATAGATGTGAAATCCAAAATACGAAACTACCATCCTCTGTTGCATTATGATGCTACTGTCGAGTTTGCTAACTATGATTGGAGTGATGAGCTTGGTTATCCGAATTACTACTGCTTTTTTTCACTGCACTGTCCGAAGAATGTTCAAGATGAGTTCGAAGAGTTCTGTGCAAATTTGAACTTTCGCTTGTCTGATAGAGTCATAGGCGAACTGAAATACTATTGTGTTGGCTATCAGACAAAGAAGTATGTGAAACAGAACGGAGTTTTTAGGAAGAAGGGTGAACGGCTTGGGAATAAATATGAAGACAAGAATGGCGAGGAAAGGGAACTGATAGCGGACATGGATTGCTATGTCCTTCCAATAGAAGAACTTAAGCGGCCTTTTTTCATGGATGAGATTTCAGTGGGAGGTTTCAAAAGAAAATTTGATTCTTATTACTGAAAATCGCCGCATTTTCCGTAAAGAAGAGGGGGGATGGCAGAGCGGTTGAATGCGACGGCTTGCTAAGCCGTTGGAGGCCTTTCGGTCTCCCGTGGGTTCGAATCCCACTCCTCCCGTTTTATGCCGTCTGTAGCCAAAGTGGTGAAGGCACCTGACTGTGACTCAGGTAAGTGCCGGTTCGAATCCGGCCAGACGGCCCATTTTTGAACCATGTTATACACGGTAGGAAAGACAGCCCTGTATGAACGCTATTTCGAGGAGCAGGAAAAGCCTCGAAAAGCCATTGGTGGTGCTGTCTGGTACAGTCGGGATGCTGCGGAGAAGTATCTTGAGGATACGGGTCAGAAAAAGAAGTTCACAGTATATGGTGTGCTGGCTGACTGGAATGACACGGAGTACACAGGTGAAGTTTACCGTTCATTGAAAATCGAGGCAGATTTAGTCAAACTTGATTAGGAGACCAAACATGTCCGAGAAAGTTGCTGAATTGGGTATTGTGAAGGAAAAGGGATTTCTTTACTTCCTCGACAAGGAAGGGGATGTTTCTCGCGCAAAGATGGTCAGGAAAGGCAACACACAGCCCGTTGACCCTCCTGAGAAAATCAAGACGGCTGGCGTGACAAGAGAGAAAGGATTTCTTTACTTCATCGACAAAGAGGGAGATGTTGCTCGTGCGCCGATGAAGCGGAAGAAAGGATAACTGGAGACGTAGCTCAACTGGTTAGAGTACCGGACTGTCGATTCGGGGGTTGCGGGTTCGAGTCCCGTCGTCTCCGCTTTTAGGGAGCAGAACATGGACGACCGTTTGCGGCAATTACACTTGACTGCTGGACGGGTTTGTGGTGAAATCCATACGTGTGGTAAGAAGGTTCGTTATAACACGGAAGAAACTGCTATCAAGTCAGCGGAAGCCATGAACAAGAAAGTGGCTCCAAAAGTGCTTGAGCCTTATCCTTGTCCGTTCTGTGAGAAGTGGCACATCGGCAGGAAGATGGATGAAGCCGAATTGCAGGAGATTTGCAAGAGAGCTTAGGAGAAAGCATGGCGAACTTCAAGCGGAAGAAATGCAGACGCCAAGTGCGCTGTACCTTGTGTACGCCAGACCGCTGGAAAGGCAACACGAGAGACAGGCACAAAAATCAGAGCAGGCGTGGAAAAAAAGTTGGTTTTGATTACGAATAGGGTGCGTAGCTCAGCAAGTAGAGCATCCGGCTTTTAACCGGGAGGTCGTGGGAGCGAAGCCCACCGCACCCACCAGTGGCCTCATCGTCTAACTGGCGAGGATACCAGACCCTCAATCTGGAGATAGGAGTTCGAGTCTCCTTGGGGCTACCATAAGGATGAAACAATGAACGGATTCTGGAACATCGAGAACAGCCCAACCTTCAGGATGCTCAAGAAGCTCCCTTCATTCTGGAACGGTTTTGGAAGCGTCCTGGACATTGGAGGAACCTCTTATAGGGATTTGACTCGATATGAGGATATGAAGCCTTCAGAAGCCGATTATGAAGCTCTGAAGGCCGATTGGGAGGCTGTTGGGCAGGATTTCAAGGCAGTCATGGGCGATTGGACAAGAGGAGACGAATGATGCTTCTCTCTCTCAGTGGGCAACGAATTCTGTCGATTCCGAAGAAGCGGCAGGCAAGTTACGAGACGCGGATGAGGACGTTATCCGCGTGGGATTATCTGGCGATTATGGCTTTCTTTAAGGAGACGCTGGACAACGCCACAAATGACATTCTGGTATCGAGTTACTTGGGCAGCATCCATACTCCTTGGCCTCCTCCTCTCGACCAAATCTACTACGCTTGTGGTCAGAGCGAACAAGAGGCAGGTTTCTTTTTTGGTCTGCTTCTGTGGCAGGCAGTGATTGACCACGGTGGCACATGGTTTTTCAAGCCAGCCGATGATGTTGAAGGCATGGTTTATTTCAGACCACGGAGAGATGATTCGGGCGCGTAGCTCAAATGGAAGAAGTTTGATAATTCTTTTATATTTTGACCCTTCTATAAGAACTCTTGTAACAACAAGAAGGAGGGTCGAAAATGAAGAAAAAAGAACAGGAAAAAGCTTGTCAACTTCGTTCGCAACAAGGTCTTAGTATTAGGGAGATAGCGAGAAAATTATCTGTTGCAAAAAGTTCTGTATCCCTATGGGTTAGAGATATAACATTATCTCAAAGCCAAATTGAAAGACTCAACGAGAAACTCGTAAACAACAGAAAAAACTTTTACAAGCATAGTTTGAATCACGCTCAACATTTGAAGGAGAGAGCGGCTGAAAGACATTTGCGTTATAGGAAACAAGGTAAGAAAAAAGCGAAGAAAGACGTATTTTTTCGAGTTATTTGTGCTTTGTATTGGGCTGATGGAACAAAGGACAAGAACAGTTTCTCTATTACAAATTGTGACGAGGACATGCTTAGATTGGTAGGAGGATGGCTTGTCAAGGAAGGTTACGGAGAAAAAATTACGTTTTACTTAGCCTGCCATGATACAACGAAGGCTTCAAATGAGGAGATGCAGAGTTTTTGGAAAAGTAAGCTTCCTTTTCTTCGAGATGATATGTTTCGTAAGTTTTCACGTTACAAAGTGAACAGAGCAAGTCAATTAAAAAGGGTTGGAAAGCAACCGAATGGCACTGCGAGATTAACGGTAAATAACACGGAACTCATCCAAAAAGTATACGGGGGTATAGAATATCTGAGGGAAAAGTCTCTAAACGTAGGCGGTTAGTTCAGTTGGGAGAACGCTTGACTTACATTCAAGAGGTCATCGGTTCGAGTCCGATACCGCCTACCAACAAGGAGGATGTTGACGGTTCGAGTCCGTCCGTGCCCACCAACTATTATGAAGACCTACGCGATATATCTCACAACTTGCAGTAAGTGTTACACGAGCAACGTAATTGCTCGAAGGCCGAGAGGGTATCGGCTTGGGCCGAAGTGCGAATGCGGAGCGCAGCTTGGCCCGATGCAGTACATGCTGGCTGATTATGTCAAGGCAGAAGGGCAGATGCAAGCTGTGGAGAAGTATGATAAACAGGACATCAGAATCAGGCGCGAGAAGCTCGGAAGTTGTCTAAAGCCTTGTCACGCATGGTAATATCGGGGTGTGGGGAAGTCTGGTATCCCGCCACGTTCGGGACGTGGAGAACGCCGGTTCAAATCCGGCCACCCCGACCAAATCTTTTTCAGAAAACCTGCCAAAAATTTCCGAGGGTTCCGTATAGAAAGCCGGAAAGGAAAGTGTCTCGTGAAACGGATTCAGATAGGCGAGGGCTTTTACCGGGTCAGGCGGGGAAGAATAGTGCAAATCCCGCCTGAGTGGGTCGGCAAGACGGTTCACGAGCAGACCAAGAGGAAGCGTCCGAGTAAGCAACATCCTCGAATGAATCGCAAGCGACATACATTGAAGGGAGTGGGCGCGTATGGCTAAGGAAATCAAAGAATTGAAGGCTGAGTTGAAAGTGTTGGAGAAACAATATGATAATGCTATGAACGCAGTTAGCAATGACCCTGCATTTGTGAAAGCGACAGAGATGCGGGATAAGGCTCTCAAAGCGGCTCATAAGAAATATAAGCCCAACGCTATCCTGAACAAGATAGGAGATGTCAGGGATGCGATTCTTCGGGCCGAGCGGGATAGAAAGCAGAACAAAAAGGATAGTATTCCCTCTCATATTTCGGACTTGCTGACGAAGTTCAAGAAGGGTGTTGACTTTGGGGGCGCGTTTAATGTGCGTTGGGTTTCGCAAAAGGGAAGGTTTTTCGTTTTGTCTATCTCAGGATATACGGGTTGGAGCGGCAGAGGTTCGACCTCTTATTATCCTGCTACTCATTATTTGATGGACACGCAGAGGTTTGCTGTGGGAGACACGAGTTATACTGCCTTTCGCGGATGTAAGGTTTTCGAGTGTGAGGGTAAGTTGAAGAAAGAAACGAAGCAGGAATGGATAGCTTATGCAGAAAAGGAAGAGGGAGCGTAGCTCAGTTAGTAGAGCGTCCGGCTCTTAACCGGAGGGTCGTGGGAGCAAAGCCCACCGCTCCCACCATTTTGAAAGGCAAAGACTCATGGCAGGCAATGCTTTGTGTGTGTTGAACGGTAAACCTTGGTATACTGATTTGCCTGAAGGTGCGGTGTTTGTTGGGATGGAGAAAGAACCCAACAAAGGGCCGAAACACGGTAAGCTGATTCATCCTTGGTTCAACCGTCCGTGTTATGAGAAACCACTTTCGAAAGGCTGAGAATCATGGCAAAAAAAGCGGGTGTGAGATGAATAAGAAGACCGAAGAGCAATTGTTGGAACTGACCGAAGAAGAATTGCTTGATGAGCTTTGCGGAATCATCAAGGAATCCGTTGATTGGTATGTCGATTTTGCCAAGAAGAATGAGAAAGCTCTTTGGGCAATCGTGCTGACGCAGACTAAACAAAGGAGAAAGCGGGCTGTATCGCTTGTGGTCATTGGAGAAGCGTTCTTTTTTCTGAGTCTTCTGTATGGCAAGAAGGAGCTTGCTGAACGCGCCAGTCTGTCTCGGTCGAGTTTGAATCAATGGCTGCGCATGAAGGGTGATGGAAGCGCAATCGAAGAGTTTTTAGGGAGAAAGAAAAATGGCAAGTAGCTGTGTTGTTCCTGTTGTGGAACTCAAAAATGTAAGGCCACATCCGAATGCCGACAAGCTGGAAATCTGTGACGTGCTCGGCTATCAGATGTGCGTTCCCAAGGGCAGGTACAAGGACGGAGATGTCGGGGTTTATTTTCCCGCTGACGTTCTCCTGCCTGCTGAATGGGCTGAGAAGTTCGAGGTCAGGAACTTTCTCAGGGGTAAGAACAAAGACCGCGTGGGCAAAATCAAGCTGCGTGGTGAGCCATCATTCGGGCTGGTGGTGGATATTCCCGAAGGGCAGGATTGGAAGCTTGGAGACAACGTTGCGGACTATTTCGGGGCAACCAAATATGAGCCTCCGATTCGACCGGGTGTTCAGAACATGGCTGCGTATGACGGGAACATCGACCCATATTTCGAGGAGTACACCGACATCGAGAATGGAAAATTGTTTATAGATATATTTGAAGAAGGAGAAGAGGTCATAGCAACCGAGAAGATTCATGGCACCAACTCGCGGGTTGGCATCATCAATGGCTGTCCCGTGGCTGGTTCTCATACGACTCGGAAGCAGCGTCCGAGAGAGAAAATCGACACACATGGAGTCGATAAGGAAATTCCCTGCGAATGGGACAGCAACAAGGTCAAGCACGATATTTACTGGAGTCCTTGGAGCATCGAAAAAGTTCGACGTTTGCTTCTGACTCTTGCCGAAGGCGGTCGCAGTGTTATTCTTTACGGCGAAGTCTATGGCAGGAGCATTCAGAGTTTGGGATACGGCTACGAGAAAGGCAAAGGATTCGGTTACAGGGCCTTTGACCTGAAGATTAACGGCAAGTATCTGGATTACGACGGGTTTGCCAGCTATTGCACTGCATTCGGAATTGAGCAGGTGCCTGTGATTTATCGAGGGCCGTTCTACTTCGAGAAAATCAATGAGGTCGCGGACGGCCAGAGCATTATGCCGAATGCGAATCATTGTCGGGAAGGCGTGGTTGTGAAGCCGGTGCATGAGAGGAATCATGTGAAAATCGGCAGGGTGGTGCTGAAGTACATCGGCACTGAGTATTCTCTTGGCAAGCACAGTGACTACAAGGACGTGTGAAATGCCGAAAAGCAAGGCGGTTTGTCAACAGTGTAGTTCTTACATTGTTGTGAGGAACAATAACACAGGTCGAGTGGCTGTGAAGGTTTGGTCTTGTAAGTTGGTGGGGGAGGGCAAGGCATGGCTTTCTGAAGATGGCAATTATCTTCCGAAGAGATGTCCTTACGAACTTGAGCACAAATTGGCGGCAGACTACAAGGACGTGTGAGATGATTCCAATGAAGGAGACGATAGCTGACGATTTAGTCCGGCTTTTGGCTAAGGGCAGTAATACAATGGTGAAAGAATACAAGGAGAGGGTGGTTGTGACGGCTGGATGGGATGATAACTTCCAGATAGCAGTTGGAGGCAAGAAGTTCAAAGTGCGGGTAAGCGAGGAATGATGGAAGAAAGAATCGACATCAAGAAGGCTCCGCTGCGGAAGATAACAGGTCATCGTTGCCATCCGAGAAATAGTGCTGTGATAGTCGAAGTTCTTGAGTGCGGGCATTGGCTGAATATCAAGACAGACATCTACGGAGAGACGAACGCTTACCGTAGGCGTTGCTGGAAATGTGCAAGAGGTTGGCCGGAAGATGCCAACGAGCCACAGAAGGAAAAGAAGGAAATACTGCCGAAAAAGAACAGGCCGGTCTATCAGCGACTTGGAACGGTTCCGCTTGAAGAAGTGCTTCCCTTCGTGGTTTTTGATTGTCGTGATAGGAGAAGCCAGAGAAAAGAGTATTTCGGCCAGCGGGTGAAGATGGCTTCCGACCGCCTTCGTTGTTTTGCTAAGCATGGAACCAAGTGTGTGCATTGTGGCATCGAAGGAAAATTCTTTGCAGTCGAACGACACTTTGCAGAAAACAGTGGTTATCATTTGAATCTCTATGCCGTAAAGGATGGAGAGGAAGTGCTGATGACGAAAGACCATATTGTTCCTTTGGCAAAAGGCGGTAAGAATCGTCTGAAGAATTACCAGACGATGTGTACGGATTGCAATATCGAGAAAGGCGACAAGAAGGAAGGGTGCCTGAGTGGTTAAAAGGGCCGGACTGTAAATCCGGTGGCATTGCGCCTTCGTGGGTTCGAATCCCACCCCTTCCACCATCCGTAAGGAGATGATGACATGAGAATGAAATGGCTTGAAGAAGACAACCCTTCCCGCCTCCTTTTCTTCAAGGAAAAGCATGGTGAGATAATCTGTCATGTTCCGGCCAAGGAGAAATTCTTCAAGGTCTGTCTCTGGATGCTGGAGAAACGGCTCAGGGAAGGTTTCTATCCAGAGCCGAAGAAGCTTTGGAAGAAACCTCCAACCGAAGAAAAGCTTCAGGAACTTAGGGAAGACAAGGAGAAGGTCAGAGACGAGCACATTCGCGATTTCATGCAGGGCGAGATTGGTTCGCTTGCAATAGACCTTCACGACTATCAGAACTATTGCAAGTGGTACGAGCGTATGAAGCAGGCTCTGGAGAAGCAGGACGGTCAGATGGCCTACGAGTGTCTTTGCGACAGGGACAAATATCAGTATGAGTCTGTGGAAATTCAGCACATGGTAGTTGACCCTGACCAAGAGGAAGCGAATCGAAAGGCTATGGAAGATGAAGCAGAAGAAGAAACGGAGTGACTTCCTGAAGTTTTTGGTTGAGAATTTTCCTAATTCGCCATATAATGAACAGTACAAGCGCGAATTGAGGGACATCGAGAGCGGCAATGATACGCGCCGACAGCCGAAAGGACAGAGATGAGCACTAAAATCTACACAGGATTCAAGTTCAGGAACCCGCATCTTCTTGTGATTCATCATCAGATTCAGGCATTCAGAAAGGAATTGAAAGCACTGGTGCTGGAAAAGTGTTCTCGGTTGGTGGCTGAGATGGCGACTCATCGTATCGACCGGCTGGCAATGGGAATGAAAGTTCAGGAGCCTTCAAGTGACTGTCCGCTGGCTTGTGCTTGGAGTAAGCTGAACGAGGAGAAAAGGAAAATTGACAAGACGCAGGAAAGAAATCCCATTTTCGATTTCGATTTCGAGCTTGCGATATTTCCTCTTTCTGAAGATAAGGTGCTTGGAATGTATTTTACCGAGCAGGAGGACTTCAGGAAGCTTTGGCTTTCCAAGTGGTTTGTTGAGGAATACGGCTATTGGGATAACACGGATAAGCCTGATGAGCTTTCTGAGAAGGATTGGGAAAGAAGATGTCGTGATTGGGACAAAGCTTTGCCCGATTATTGTGCCGTTCCTTCTTTGAATGGTTACGGTGCCGATTGTACTGAGAAGTATTATCCTGTGGTTCACGCAGCGGAGGCTTTGAAGTACATACCGAATCGGCGGCAGAGAGTCAGAAGCATCGCAAAGGACAGGCTTTGGATGCAGCGGAGTAAGAGGAAAAAGCTTGTGGAAGTCGAAAATTTCTGGAAGGAGTTGAGGGAATTTTCTGAGTGGTTTAAGAGCGGGAAAGGCAAGAAAGCAATGAAGGCAATGGAGGCAAAAGTCAGGGCAAAGATTCCAAGGCGCATTACAAAGAGTTTGCTATTGGGCAAATAGGAGGAAGACCGATGCCGAAGAGAAACAGGATGAAGCTAAAGGATTTCAAAGACTACGTGAGAGGAAAGGATTCTCACTATGATGCTGAGGATACTTCCAGATGGTCTTCGAAGCCGAGAAAAGTTCAAGAGAAGCTGGCTCATTTTCTTGGTGGAAGCGATGTGGAAATAGAGCTTGGGTCAATCCTGAAAAGGTTGATGCAGCTTAAGCGTCAACACGGAAAGAAATACAAGAAACTATGGCTTGAGATGAACGATGTGGAGATTGACGAGTTCGGCCATACGGAAAGGCAGTTGCAACTTTGGGGAGAGAGAAACGAGACTCAGGAAGAAACTGAGACACGGATGCGTCGTTACCTGAGTTTGAGAATCACAGAGTATCGTAATGAGAAAGCGAGAGGAGATTACTGGAATAGCAGAGAGGGTCAAAAAGAACTTGCGTTCCTGTTGCTTTTCAGGGAACGGGAGGGACTGAGATAGAGACGACAAGAGAAGAACTTCAGTCTATTTCCTTCGAGCACGAGATAGATGGTGTTTGGGGCTGGATGAAGCCAAGCGAGAGGCAGATGCTTTATGCTCTGGCTCGAACCTGCGAAGGCCCAATATTGGAAATCGGCCCGTGGTGCGGGTTGTCTACTCTGTGCATTATTTATGGCATTGTGGATAGTCAGCAGGAGAAAGAGTTTATCACGGTTGAGTTCAACCAGAGTCTTGATGACTATGTAATGATGGAAGATGGCTCCGTAGGGGGTTGCATTGGGGATGGACAGCCGGTTGGTTTTGGTTCTCTGGCAGACTTCGAGAGAAACATTAAACCGATTCTCGAAAGAGAAGGCAGAGCCATTGGGATGCTCAAGGAGAATCTGGAACGATATGGGTTCTTGAATAAAGTGAGTATCTTTGAAGGTGATTTCCGGCAGGTAGCTCCGAAGAAGAAGTATGGTTTCATTTTTGCTGATTGCTGCCACACGGAGTTGGAGATAGTGATGAATCTGATGTCGATTCGGTCATTGCTCGGACAGGGAGCGTGGTTGGCATTGCATGACATCAATGATGTAACTCATCCATTTATTGACGGTTTTTTCAGGCCCATTGAATCGTTCAGGGTGCCGGAATCACTTTATGTGGCTAAGATGAAGTGAGGAGACAAGGCGGGGTAGCTCAGTCTGGTAGAGCGGCGGTCTCATAATCCGTGTCATGCGTGGGTTCAAATCCCACTCTCGCCACCAACTATCATGGCAAATGCGAATTTCTTGACACATTCGGAATTTGATACTTCGGAAAGCTGTTTGATTGTCAAGGTCTGGAGAAAGTATGGAGTTGAAATGGTTGTGATGGAAAATGACCTTGAGAAGAAGTATAAGAAAATAAGTTCCGAAATGCAAAAATTCTATCTTAACATGAACTGGTACTGCGGGTATGTGATACTTGCCAGAGACCCTTTTCATAGTAAGTGCATGGACTATTACGAATCTCCTTGGAGTAAGTTTGTTGTTCATGGCGGGGTGACTTTTCTTGAAAGAACAAAAGACGGCAACGGAATTATTGCTGGCTTTGATTGTAATCATAACTCTGACCAGAAACCGGATGCACCGATGAAGATTTTGGACAATGTTGAGCGAGAGTGCGAGGATTTTGCCAAACAGATAATGCTGTGGATTTATGGCAGAGATGAAGACAAGAGGTTTGATGCCTTTTGTAGAAGGTTTGAGCAATGGATAAAGAGGTCTTGAACGAAGAGGAGGCTCAGGCCATCGAGGAATTATACGATGATGCCAATCATTTGGCTGCTTGTGTGTTTGATGTAATGAACAACTGGAGTGAGTATCCAGATGAAGCAGCCAAAGACATGGACAATTTGATGATATGGTATGGAGAGTTGCTTGTTAAGCAGGATATTCTCGAAGCCATACAGGAAAAGCTGGATAAGAAAAGGGAAGAGTTCGAGATGCGCGGAGCTTTGAATGCTTGGCCTGAAGAAAAGGAGGAATGAGTGATGGCAAGGGATGTTCCTTTCAACAAGGACGCCAAGTGTGACGAGTGTGGCAAGACTGGAGCCTATGATTTCATGGGCGACTTGCTTTGTCCAGAATGTGCCGAAAAGTATATTGAAAAAGAGGAACAAGAAGAATTGCCGAGGTAGCTCAGTTGGTAGAGCGCAAGCCTGAAGAGCTTGGTCGTCGTCGGTTCGATTCCGACCCTCGGCACCATTTTCGAGGAGTGCAGGATGAGAGAAAAGCTGAAAGCCATTATGGAAGATGAGCCAAGGAAGTTCAGGTTTCTGCATCACCTTGTGAAGCTTTTTCCAGACCTTCCTCTTTGCAGCGGGGCCATACTGGTTGCGAAGAAAGGCGAATTGGAACAGGCTGTAAACAGCTTCGAAGTGTAGAACATTTTCATAGGAAGGTCGGGACATCACTGCTTAAGGTAGGAGACTTTGGGTCGTTTGCACTACCGAGGATGCAACGCGAATAGGCTCCATTTGGATTGGGTGAGCAGCAAGAGGGAGCGGGTAGCGGCAAAGATGAATGACGGGTTGGAAAACAAAATCCCGCCTACGAAGAACCTGTCGATGAGAATGCGCTGTAGCCCTGTATCTCAACGGTAGAGTCCTCGTCTGATACGCGAGGTATAGCGGTTCAATTCCGCTCAGGGCTACCATTTCTTTTTCATTTTTAGTGTTGAATTTTTTCGCAGTTGCCGTATAGAAGGGCAGAGAAATTTGTGGGCGCGTAGCTCAGCAGGAAGAGCGTCCGTCTGATACGCGGGAGGCCGGTGGTTCGAATCCACCCGCGCCTACCAAAAGGAAGCGGCATGGCAGAGATTTGCGAGTTATGTGGTCGGGAAGTTGATAAACGAACGAAACACCATCTGATTCCCAAGACGCGCCACAAGAACAAAAAGAACAAGAAACTCTTTGATAGGCAAGAGGTTAGGACGAGAGTGGCATGGTTGTGTAGGCCATGTCAGAATCAGATTCATGCGTTGTTTACGGAGAAGCAGCTTGAAAGGGAACTGAATACTCTTGAAGCATTGAAGGCTCATCCTGAAGTGTGGAAGTTTGTGGAGTGGCTAAGAAAACATGGATAAGATTGACCAACTGGAGCAGCTTCAGGCTTCGAAGAACGAAGGCCGAGGAGTTTCCTGTGTTCGAACGGTGATTGCTTGTCTTCGCAGAGGAGATTTGAATGCTGCCGAAGCTTGTTGCATGAATGAGCAGGACAAGATTAACCAGTATCCTGATGTTGAGAAATTGCTTCGAGAGATGTGCCCGAAGTT
>Ga0180433_10000205_pt1 | contig 103643 bp, 115 predicted proteins | sample SS_ome_8_FD_132980 | JGI IMG/M metagenome (GOLD analysis project Ga0180433, IMG submission 132980) | Hypersaline lake sediment archaeal communities from the Salton Sea, California, USA - SS_1_D_1 metaG | ecosystem: Environmental > Aquatic > Non-marine Saline and Alkaline > Hypersaline >... | reverse complement strand
TGTTTTTTCTTTAATGTTCTCTATTTTTTCATAGTCCGAATTTTCAGAGGGGAGATAAACATACAATCTGAAATTACTACAATTAAACAGTTTTTTAATATTTTTATGAAATAATTTAACTAAATCAAAATTATTATTCGTAAAAGTGATTTCACTATTTGTTTTATTATCTCCCTCAGCCAACCAAAGACCTACACATTCTGCAGTTTCCTTTTTTGGGACCAATAACATAATTAATTATTGTTTATTGTATATAAATTGTTTTTGCAAAAGGAAGATATAAGAATTCTACTGTTTTGAACAAAGAACTGTGCTACCAGAACCTTCTTTTAATATATTCCGCAAGCTGCGGCACTACGCTGAATTTCGCAAACCCGGAATAAATGGTGTCGCTCGCAGAAAAACCAGCGCCCGTTTCAGTAACCAGCTCAGCGCCATTTTTTCCATACTTTTTATTGAATGCGTTCTTGTTGTGTACAGCCAGCGTGTGTATCCTTTTTGGGTCAATGCCGTGCCTTATGCACCTGTCGATGTCCTCCCTTAGCGTGCCTCCGGTGGAAAGCTCGTCATCATACATGAATATGTCCACGTCCTCTGGGTGTTCAAGCCCCTCAAGGTTTCTCACGTCAACATCGATTTCACCGGTTGCCCTGTTTCTTTCCTTTCCGAATGCGATGGTGCCGGCTTCCAATGCCTCTGCAAGCGGGAACCTGAGCTTTCCCGAATACTGTCCCGAGTCCGGGGTAACGATGTACCTTTCGTTTCCAAGTGGCAGTGTTTGGGCATATGCCATTACACTATCCGTTGCATCCATGTTCCAGACACGGTTGTCCATCTCGCCCTCGTTTCTGAAGTTGTGCGCTGAAACCGTTATTAACATGCCTGCAAGCTCATCCTTTATCGCCTTTCTCACTGTTTTGGCTGAATGCGCCTCGCCTTCCCTGTAAACCTCATGCTGCCGCGAAAAGAAATAGTAAGGCAGCACAGCGCATATGTTATCCTGGTGGGCGCCGTATGTTTTCAGGGCACCGAGGCTGAAAAGCGTCCTGACAAACAGGCCCTGCGGGTCCCAATTCTCACTCGCTGTGCCCCTTGAAACAAAGGTTATCTTTTCACCGGATCTCATCCTTTTTATAAGCTCATCTGGCTCTACAAACTCATTGGAGTCTGGGAGATAGCCGCCCGTCAGCCTGAGCTTGAATTCTCCGTCCGGGAATTTATTCTCTTCAATCGGAAAGAAGTCTACTGGCTCGTCATTCAACACTGTAAGTTCCTCTGTGAGCCTCTCGCAAAAATCATCCTGTGTAAGATTCCCTATTACAAGCATGCATTATTTTTGACATAAACAAATAAAAACCCTTTATAAACCTTCAGTAATCAATACTATATCACAGCGAGCGGGGTGGAGCAAAGGATTCTCAGAAATGAGAACTCTCTCTATGCCTGGAGTGCTCGTTGTGACCCTTTAGAAATAAATGGGTTGCGAAAGGCTCATATGTTGCTCTGGGACACCCAAAGGTCAGAGGTTCAAATTGACCCTTTTCCATGCGAGCTGTTCAAAAGCGTCAACGGAAAAGGGAATGGAACTCCTCTCCCCGCTATTCCCCTATTTCTCCTCCAGCTTCACTTCTTCAATGACATACATCCCGGAATTGTATTCCCAGACCTTACGGGCCTTCTTTACCATGATGTCATACTTGAATAGGGGACCATCCTTCACAAATGTCTCGAATTCACCGCCCTCTCCGCTGGGGTGGAAACGATGCTTCTTACTGAGTGCCAGAAGCCTGTCCAGTGCCTTGTGGTCTATCTCCCTGCCAAGCCAGGACTCGTCCATGCCCTCACAGGCCACAGCAGTGATTATGACCCTGAAACGGCAGTCCAGTAGCTGGCCCCAAAGCTCTTCGGGCTTCCTGTGCCAGAGCGGTGCAACCACCTTGAGACCGAGCGGGCGGCACACCTTACTGACACGTGAGTTCTGGTATTCGGATTCAATCGCACCGACAACAACCCCTTCTGCGCCGTATTTATTCTTCGCCTCAAGCAATGCCTTCTCCATGTCCCTGAGCTCCTTTTCTTTCTCGCCTTTGGTTTCCTTTGTTATGATTGGGGTTTGCATTGCCCGCGCCTGGTGTTTAACAAGCCCTATGTTCGGGTAATGGAACATGTAGGATTCCGGGTTCCTTGGTATTACAGAAACAAGGCACACTATATCATGTGCATCCTTTATTGCCTCATACAACGCAAGCGTGCTGTCCTTGCCCCCTGAAAACAATGCAGCTATTTTCATGCCAATCGCCTATTCGTCCACGAACATCTTGAATGCAATCCTGTCCGGGCCCGCTTCAAAGACAAGCCTGCAGCCATACCCAAACCTTTTTTTATACGTATCCTTAAGCGGCTTGCCTGTGATTTTGCTCAGTAGAATGCGCATCACCATGCAGTGCGTGACAACAAGAACGTTCCTGCCCCTGTTGTCCTTTATGATTTTTTTAACTGCTGCAAGCGCCCTTTTGCCCGTGTCATTGCAGCTCTCCCCTTCAGGTATCCTGAAATTCATCCTGTCATTATCCCGCATTTGCATTAGTTCAGGATGCCTTTTTTCAGCCTCCTTTCTCGTGAGTCCCTCAATAACACCGAAATCGACTTCGTTTATGTCTGCAATCTTTCCTTTAAAATCAATGTCAAGCGCTTTGGATATTATCTCAGCCGTTTCTATTGTCCTCTTCAGCCCGCTGGAATAGATGGCACCTATCCTTTCGCCCCTGAGCCTTTCGGCCAGCTTCCTTGCGTGCCTTACTCCCTTCATGGAAAGGCTGACGTCATTGCGTCCAAGAAACCTGTCCGGGCTGAAATCCACCTCAGTATGCCTCATCAATATAAGTTTCATCTTTAACACCTTTATGCCTTTACTTTATGTAGCTTATGCCTTTACTTTATGTAGCAATAGAATTTATTGTTTTCACTGCACGCTGAATTCTATGCAGACCTTGTATGAGCCCGGCGAATACGGAAGAATGGCCTTCTGCCCTGTTATTCGGCACTTCCTGCCCAGCTTCCTGCATTCCATCTTAACCACATCAGTGGCCGTTCGGAACATGCTGTCTTTCATGCCCACATAGTAAAAGTGTATTGTCCCCATGCCCGGCTTAAGGCACTTTATTGCGATGGGCAGGAACCTGTGGCCCTCTTTCGGAAGAGGCATTATCACACGGTCGCATTTTCCGTAGAACTTCGTGCAAGCCCTTCGGGCATCCCCGCAGAGCGGGAAAACCCTGCCGCCAACCTTGTTTATCCTGACGTTTTCAATTGCCCATTTGTGCGCATCAGGGTTTATCTCAACAGCGTAGACCCTGCCCACTTTTGGCTGCTTCTTTGCTATGGTAATTGCAAAAGGCGCGATTCCCGAAAACATCACAAGAACCGTTTCACCCGGTTTAACCGCTTCGGCTACCCTCTGCCTTTCCGTTGATTCCCTTGGGGAGAAATATGCCTTCATGACATCAAGCCTGAAAACGCAGCCGTGTTCCTTTACCTCGGTCTCTGTTTTCCTGCCCAGCACCGGCTCCAGTTTCCTAAGACGGTATTCGCCGCTCCTTTCACCCAACTTCTTCATCACGGTCTTTATATGCGGGTTCACCTTCACAAGGGCTCTGGCTATTTCCTTCTCTTTCTTCTTCAGTTCATCAGGTATCTCTATGATTGCAATATCCCCTAATATGTCAAAGCTCGTCTTGAGCTTTTCAAGCTCCTCTTTTGTCAGCCTGCCTTTGAGCAGCTGCTTCAGGTCCATATGAAACTATTGTCACGGGCTCTAAAAAGCTTTATTTATGAGTTCAACCAAATATCAACTGGTGCTATCATGGATAACATGGAGAAGACCTTTCAGAAGCTCGTAGAGGCTGCGGCCATTTCCGGTTTTGAGGAGAGCATAAGGGATGTCATTGCAAAGGAGCTCAAGCCCCATGTTGATTCAATAATGACCGACAAGGTCGGCAACCTGATTGCGCAGAAGGGAAAGGGCTCCCCGAAGATTATGTTCACGGCCCATATGGATGAACTGGGGCTCATAGTCAAGTATATAGACAAAGGGGGCTTCATAAGGTTTGAGACCGTCGGCGGCTGGGATGAAAGGATACTGCCGGGCATAAAGGTAAAAATTCACGGCTCAAAAGGCGTTGTAGTGGGTGTTGTCGGCACGAAATCCGTTCACCTTCAGGAAAAGGACGAGCAGAAGAAGCCATACAAAGCCAAGGAACTTTTCATTGATATCGGGGCAGGAAGCGCAAAGGATGTTGACAAGTCCGGGGTGAGCATAGGGGACTTCATAACCAACTATGGTCAACTGGACAGGCTTGTTGGCTCAAGGATGACAGCATACGGCTGTGACGACAGGGTCGGCTGCCTTGAGCTTATAGAGATTGCAAGGAAGGCCAAAAAGTTTAAGGGCACTCTCTATCTTGTCGGAACCATACAGGAAGAAATCGGGCTTATAGGTGCGCGCGGAACATTGTTTGGGATAAACCCCGACGTCATGATATCCCTTGACATGACGCTTGTGGGCGACACACCTGAGATGAAGCCGGGCGAGGTTTCCACCAAGATAGGCAAGGGACCTGTAATGGAGCTGATGGATGCAATGAGCTTTGTGAACCCCCAGGCAAAGAAATGGATTACTGAAACCGCAAGGAAGAAAAAAATAAGGCTCCAGGAGCTTGTATGCGGTGCAGGGGCTCAGGACTCGTCTGTTGCGGCCATTGTCAGGGAGGGCATACCTTCAGGCGCCGTTTCAATACCTTCACGCTACCTTCACACACCTGTTGAGGTCTTTGACATGGAAGATGTGAAGCAGTCAATTGAGCTCGTTTCCGAGATGATAAAGACAGCGCACAAGTACTTCTAAGACCCTTTAATGGCGTTCCAAAAGCGTCTAATTAAATTTTAAATGAAATTAACCTGAGCCCGCAGGGGCACGAGTTCCAGCTCGCCCTTGTAGAGCTCTGCCTCGCCGGTTATCTTGAGGCTGTCGCCTTCCTCAAGTTCACGTATGTTCACGTGATTCAGCTCTATTTGTTTCACTGTATCGTCCCAAAGCACGACCTTAATGCTTCCTGTGCCGTCAGAAAGCGTGAAGAATATGTGACCGTCCCCGTGAAGGTAGATGTCTGAAACAACGCCTTTAACAAGAATGGCGTTGCCTGTGAAACTGTTAGTTATTTCACCTATGTTAACGGGCACGGAGGCAAAGTTCAGTGAAACAACATAGAGTGCAGCTATGCCTATAACAGAACCAAACAGTGATAGCCTCATCAGCTGAACTTCATTCATATTTCCCCATAGCCTATTTCAATGGAAATGCCTTCACGTCTTCATATACAGGACCCGAACTTGTGAGGGTGCTCTTTTTTAGCTTGATTTCTTTCACAATGAATTCGCCTATCTTCACATCTTTCAGTCTCATTATTTCATTCAACAACGCTTCCCTGCTCTTTCCTGGCCTTACCCGTCCTATGGTTATATGCGGGTTTGGCTTGCGGTTTTCCCGCCTTATGTGATTCAGGTTCCTGTTGAAAGCTTCTATAAGACTGATTAATTCATCTTTGCCCTCCTTCACGTCCACCCAGAGCGTCTTCACATGATTTGGTGTCCCAAAGTAGCCAAAACCTTCTGCACTGAGCCTGAATTGTTTCATATTGCCTGTTTCATGCGCTATCTTATCTTCTATACCGCCAAGCGAATCTTCACCAACTTCACCCAGGAACTTAAGCGTGATGTGAACGTTATTGGGTTCAACAAGCTTGATATCAATGCATTTGGACTTTATTTCATTTTCTATGCAGGCAATCTTCCTTTTTGATTCAGCACCCAAATCAATTGCTATGAACAATCTCATACTGATATTATATATGGGTATTTTATAAAATAAGCATGAAACACATTCAAAAACTTCATACCAACTTCATGCAATCTTCACAAACCGTAATACTTTTAAATCATAAAGCCATGAAGATAATATGAATTACCAAAGGGCACTGGAAAATTTCAAATGGCATTCCAATCCGTTCAGCTTTAACATAATACCGGAGCTTTTTGTCGGTTATTCGGGTGATATTAACAGGATAAAAAACGGCTTAAACAACGGGACAAAATTCTCAATGCTACTCGGGCCCACGGGCTCCGGCAAAACAACTCTTATAATGTCTCTTATGAAAAGATTCAGCAGGGAACGTGTAATATACATACCAAAACCGCCCAAGAACCCCCGGGACTGGAGCAGCATACTCAAAAAGGCAACCAAAAAGGGTTTTTTGGCATCCATTTTCTCAAGGGGCGGGGATGTTGACCTTTATAACCTGAGCGAATATGTCAACAAAAAAACAAGCGGCAAGGTTCTTCTTTTTGTTGATGAGTGCCATGAAGCTTCGATTGAGAGCCTTGAATGGCTGAGGACGCTTACGGACCAGATAGACAATCTTTATATTGTTCTTGCGGGGCTTCCTGTATTTGAAACAATTTTAAAGAACAGGCTTGAAACATTCATGAGAAGAATAACCACGAGGATAGAGCTTACTAACCTTACCAAATCAGAGACAAGGGAGCTGATAAAGAAAAGGATAGAAAGCACCGGCGGGGATGACATAAAGCCCTTCACGCAGGACACCATAGATTTCATATATGAGAAGACCGGAGGCTTCCCAAGGGAGATATTGAGGACATGCAATGACATTATTGAAAAGGCGATAGAGAAGGATATAACAACCATAGACACCGATTTCCTTAAGGAATCCAGCGAACCGGAAATGAGGGTCTCGCTTGAAACAATCAACAGCCTTCCTGAAAGACAGAAAATGATAATGGAGACGCTTTCAGCAAACGGTGAACTCACACCCTCCGAGATAATAGCAAAGCTTGACATTGAGGAATACAAGGACAAGGAGAACGCCGTCCGTTCAGTCAACAACCTTTTAAGAAGGCTGATGAACGACAGGTTCGTTGAAAGGAACAGGGTTGGAAAGAGCTATAAATACAGGGTAGCCGGAAAGTTCCAGACCATGCTCGTAAACGCATAGTTTGTTGCATATTTTATGCAAAACATTTAAATAGCTTATTTCCAATAATAAAACAATATTTATGGAGGTTTATATGGAAGAAAGAGTCAAGAGCAAAAGGCTGATAGGGAAGGTCCTGATTTCTGAAGAAACAGGCAAAAAATTTGGAGTGATAGGAGACATTGACTATGTAACAGAATCAGGAGAGCTGATAAACCTCGCACTTACAGAACCGACCACGCACACATCAAACCTGAATCTGCAGCAGGATGAAAAGGGAAGGCTGCTTGTGCCTTTTTCAGCGGTAAAATCAGTCGGTGACTTCGTTATAGTGGCTGAGAAGGATATTGTTTAAGACCCCTAACACACTCAAGCATAGTTATTGATTAAGTTTTTCAAACCTATTTATTGGTTTTTGACCAATTATAGATTGGTGATAAAATAGCAGTCGAAGTTTTTTTGTTTGAACTGGGGGCAATAATAATACTATCTTTAGGAATCGGAATAATAGTAAGGGCATTAAAACAACCATTGATACTTGCATACATTATCGCAGGAATAATCTCAGGACCCATGATTTTGAACATAATCCAATCTCATGACGAGGTTCTGATATTTGCAAAACTGGGCGTTGCGTTCCTGCTATTCCTTGTGGGGCTTAATCTTAAGCCAAGCGTATTCAACGAGGTAGGAAAGATATCCATAATAACAGGCATTGGGCAGGTTCTTTTCACTTCAGTAATAGGTTATTTTATAGGGCTACTGATTGGTCTGAGTCCAATAGAAGCGATTTATGTAAGCGTAGCAATTACGTTCAGCAGCACAATTATAATAGTAAAACTATTGTCTGATAAAAAAGATCTTGATTCACTCTATGGAAAGATATCAGTGGGTTTTTTGCTTGTTCAGGACTTCATAGCTATCTTCATACTGATACTTTTGAGCGGAATGAGCATATCAGCATCTTTTGAATTTTTGCTTCTCACTAATATACTCAAGATAGTCCTGCTTTTTGGAATAACATTGCTCTTTGCAAAGTATGTAATGCCTTTGATAATGAACCGTGTGTCACTGAGCCAGGAGATGATACTTCTATCAGGAATATCCTGGATGATGGGTCTTTGTTACATATCCTTTTATCTTGGTTTTTCAATAGAAATTGGTGCGCTTTTGGCTGGAATAAGCATGGCAAGGCTTCCATTTCACTATGAAATTGAAACCAACATAAGACCGCTTAAAGACTTCTTCTTGATACTGTTCTTTGTCTTGCTCGGATCCCAAATGATTTTCACATTGTCTTCCAGCATGATAACACTCATGCTTGTATTCTCTGTATTTGTGCTTATCGGCAACCCAATCATAGTAATGATACTTATGGGTTTATTTGGTTACAGAAAAAGAACAGGTTTCCATGCAGGATTAACTGTTGCACAGATAAGCGAGTTTTCCTTGATATTGGTTGCACTTGGTTTTTCACTTGGGCACATAGGTGCTAACATTGTTTCACTTGTCACAGCAATCGGCATAATAACAATAGCCGCATCCACTATAATGATAATGAACGGCAATAGACTTTATTCCAGACTGTCCCATTTACTTACTGTTTTTGAAAGGAAAAAACTAAAGGAAAGGCTTTGCAAAACAAAATCCGATTCCTTTGATATAGTTCTGATAGGATATCACAGAATGGGTCATTCTATACTCAAAGAAATATCAAATAGGAATAAAATATGCATAGTTGATTTTAATCCAAGGGCTGTTAAGATAGCTGAGAAAATAGGGCTTAGCTGCATCTACGGTGACATATCTGACATGGAAACAATTGAAAGAATACTGTATATTAACCCAAAGGTAATTGTTTCAACCATACCGGATTACGAGGACAATATGGCGCTGATAGACAGGGTCAAGGGAAAAAACAGGAACATAATGATGTTCCTGACAACCAATAGGATAAACGAAGCCCTGGAACTTTACAAAAAAGGCGCCGACTATGTCATACTTCCTTATTTCCTTGGTGGACACAAGGCTTCATTGCTGCTTGGTGAGTTCATGGAGAAAGACTTCAAGGACATTGTAAAAGAGAAGAGAAGCCACCTTGAAGAACTTCATAACCTAAGCAGACTGCATGGGCCATAGATTATTCCTTCAGGTCCCTTATGCCCTCTGGCCTTACCGCAAAAACCGTTTCCCCTTCAGGCAGGGAAGGCGAATCAATAAGCTTTGCTATGCGTTTCTCCGCCTTGCTCTTCCTCAGATAAAGCCTGAAGGTTGCCTGGTGGCCCAGTATGTGCCCGCCTATTGGGGCCGTGGGATCGCCGAAAAGCATGTCAGGCCTTGCCATAACCTGGTTGGTCACAAAAACAGCAAGGTTGTAGACGTCTGCGAGCTTCTGGAGCTGGTGCAGGTGCCTGTTGAGCTTCTGCTGTCTGTTTGCGAGCGTCCCCCTGCCGGTGTAGTCGCTCCTGAATGAGGAGGTGAGCGAGTCCACTATAATCAGCTTTATATTGTGCTCCTTTATCAGTTCCTCGCTTTTTTCAGCAAGTATTACCTGGTGGTCAGAGTTGTATGCCCTTGCAGCCATGATGTTTTCAAGCGCCTTGTTCGGTTCCATGCCAAGCGCCTTTGCCATCTCTATTATGCGCTCCGGGCGAAAGGTTTGCTCCGTGTCAATGAATATCGCCTTGCCCCCAAGGCCTCCCTTTTCAGGCGGTAGCTGAACCGTAAGGGCAAGCTGGTGCGCAAGCTGGGACTTCCCGCTTCCGAAGGCGCCATGTGCCTCAATTATTGACTGTGTTTCCACGCCGCCGCCGAGAAGTTGGTCCAGCGACTTGGAGCCGGTTGTGAGTTTTCCCACCTGCTCCCTTCTCTTCAGAACCTTGGTTGCGGGCTCGAAGCCCATTTCAAGCTTGTCCCGTGCAGCGGCTATTATTTTGCTTGCCGTTTCTTCACCCACGCCTGCGACAGAAAGTTCCCCGGCAGATGCCGCCGCAATGCTCATGAGGTCGGCATAGCCTGCATCCTTGAGCTTCTCAAGAGTCTTGTCCCCGACCCCGGGCAGACCCTCAATGCCTTTTTCAGCCATGAAAATCAGCTTTCAGTAAATAATTGACTTTAAGTTTTTTAAGCCTTTGAACCCGCCATATCCCTGAGCAGAGATTCGGCCTCTTTCTTCACATCAACATCTGCCACGTCATTCGCGACAAGCTCAATGCTGTCGGTGAAGCTGTTGCGCTTCACGCGTCCCCTGATTATGAATTCCCTCCCAAGGCCGTTGAAATGCTCGTAAACAGCGAAGGAATCGTTTGCTTCCTTGCCTATGCCCGCAAGCTCCTCCGTTCCTTTGCCAAAAACCTTCTCAGCAACCTCCCTGAAGAAAACGACCCTTATGTTGTCAGTTCCGTCATCCACGACACCGGAGAGAACAAGCTGTGGCTTGGGCTCCACCTTGCCGTGCTCCTCGCAATACCATGCAGCTGAGCCCGCCTCTTCCTTTTGTGTAAGCCTGCCTTCGCAGTTCGGGCAAATGTTGTAGAACGGGTTGCGCCTGAAAAGCTGCACAAGCGCGGCCCTTATCTCAGCGAAGCTGCCTTCCCTGAGCTCGCTTATCCTCTGCCGTTTCGCTGCCGGAGGAGCTGAGGAACCAAACGAACCGCCCTGTGCATGGGTATCCATAACCTTTATGTCAGCCTGTTTAGCAACCTCTATACCCCCCCTACCCAGCCTGAGTTCAGGGTTGTCCATGTTGTCCATTTTAACGTAGCCGTTGGTTAGCTTTAGGCATATGCCTTCTTTAAGCCCGAGCTTCTCTATGATCTTTATCTCATCATTCCACAAAGACATTCTGCAGCTGCCTGTCTCATCCCCGAGGGTTATGTTCAGGACCTGGCCCGGCTTTCCGTCACGCTCAAATTGCCTGACATCAGAAATCGCGATTATTTTTCCTGTGATATCAACTGACCTGAGGCCGGAAACAAGGTTCGCAATCTTGAAGTTCCTCTTCTTCTCTTTCAGCAGGTTCAGACCCAGTTCCCGCGCGACGATGTGCATTGCCCCTTCCTCAGAAACAAGGCCAGATAGCTCATCCTGCTTCTCCTCTATCTGCTTTTTGATATCCTCAACGGGCGTGCCCGACTTGTTTGATATATCCTTTATCTGAGCATCCAAAGAATTCGGATTCTTGTCATCTTCCATGTAGAATAAATGAACCTAAGTTTTATATTTTAATCGGCTCGGACAAAATTAAGTAATGAAAAAAAATATTCCAGTTGTTCTCAGTTTATATTTGATTATTGTAATCCTTACCAGCGGCTGCATTCAGGAATCAGGGGAGCCTGTGGAGATACCGGATGCCATAGAAGCCAATTGCATGGGTTTCCTGATAGGAAACCCGGATGAGGAGATGCAGACGGCCAGACAGGCAGGTGCCGGGTGGGCAAGGCCGCATCCGGGACCATTTGCGTGGGAATTCATAGAGCCGGTTAAAGGGCAATTTGTATTCACTGGAACAGACGAATGGGTTATTTCCGCCCAGGAAAACAACATGGCAATACTTGGAACAATCTGGCCCTATGCGGACTGGGATCAGTCAAAATGCCATGGCATAGAATGTGAAGTTGGTGAAGAGGATGAATTCCATATAAAAACAATACCCGGCGAACCGCCTATGCCCGGAATACCCCTGTCAAGATGCGTTCCGTGTGGCATGGGTGATTATGGTGTTTTTGTTTCTGCACTGGTTGAACGCTACGACGGGGACGGGATAGATGACATGCCAGGACTTGAGATACCTATAAAATACTGGGAAATCCTCAATGAGCCGGAAGAGGGCTGGCCCACGCTTACATTCTTCATAGGAACGCATGAAGAATATTTTGAAATATTAAAACACAGCAGCGAGGCAATAAAATCTGCATGCCCCGATTGCATGGTCGTGCAGGGCGGCGCGCAGCATTCAATGCAGTATAATCTTGAATGGTGGGAAGATCTTTTTGACCTTGGCGGAGCCGATTACTTTGGCATAGCAAACGTGCATTACATAACAGAAGGCGACCTGGATACTTTGAATGTTGCGAATTTCAAATCCCTTATGCAAGAAAAGGGAATTGACAAGCCCATATGGGTCACGGAGGCGCAATACAATTCCGAGGATGAGGTTGAGGATTCTGTTGAAGGTGCACTGGCAGCAGGCGCATCCAAGATATTTTTCACACAGTTCAATATAGGGGAATTCGGCGTGCCTGTGCCCGGTGAATATTCCCTTATATATGATTCAATCCCGGAAAAATGTAATGGTTAGTTGCTTTCCACGGACCCTGTTTTTTCCCTTGAAACAATAGCCCTGTCCTTGCAGGTTTCCTTGTTGATTGTTTCATCGGTGATGGACCTTTGCCTGAGGCGGCAGAAGCCAACAACAAGAGATATGCCCGAGCCCCTGCGCAGCTCCTCTTTTCTCTTTTCAAAGTAGGGGCATTTCCTGCATGGCAGTTGCATGTTTTTTAATTGGTTTCATTCTTTTAAAGTTTACTTCACACCTGAAGCAGGCGTTTATGTAAAACACAGTTTCATAGGAAAAGTTTTTATTTATATATAGTAACAGTTGAATATGGCTGAAGAGAAAAAGGACAACATCCTGGTTTTGTCAGTAGACAGGGACAATGACATAGGCGAAAAAACGAGTTTTAGTGGCCCAATAATCGGCAGGCGCGATGTAATCAGGACAGCGACAGAGCTTGGCATAGCAGACCCGGAGGATTCAGATTCCAATGCGCTGTTCCAGGCAATCAAACTCCATGATGAAATCAGCAGGCAGCATAAAACAGGGCTTGCTGTGATTACAGGGCACAGAAACGTTGGCATTGAATCGGACAGGGAGATTGCGAGGCAGATTAATATTGTTCTGGAAAGATTCGGCGCTGATTATGCAATACTTGTAACAGACGGAGCGGAAGATGAGAGCATTATTCCAATAATACAGTCCAGGATACCGATTATGTCAGTAAGAAGGGTTGTGGTGAAACAGTCTGAACAGCTTGAATCCACATACTTCAAGATAAAGGATTTCATAACGGAATCGCTGGACAATCCCAAATTCTCCCGCCTAGTTTTCGGACTGCCTGCTGTCATACTTGTGCTGTTCGCCATATTCGGAGCCGAGGGAGGCAGGATAATACTCGGCGTTCTTGGGGTATATCTTCTCATCAAAGGATTCAAGCTCGAGAAATACTTCACCAGTGTTGGTGATGAGTTCAAGACAGCACTATCAAGGCGCCGCTTTGCCTTTTTCACATACATCGTTGCTCTGATTTTTGCAGGCCTTGCCTCATACAGGGGGTATGAAGCAATAATTGAATTGATGAACATAGGTTTCTTTTAGGTGGTTTCAGCCTTTATCGTGGCCTCCATATACATCTATTTCCTTGCGGGTGCGATAGCATGGATAGGCCGAAGCATCAGTATGGGCGCACGGAAAAGGAGCGGCAGGAAGATAGTCTCTGTGCCGATATTTGGTTTTGCAGTCTCACTTGTTGTTTACAACGCTGCAAACATAATCCTCGTGCCCCAGATATCAATTCTCACCTTCATCTTCTCAATCGTGGCAGGCTTCGGGCTAATGTTCGTGGCGCTGTTCATTGAATGGAGATACTAAACTCTCACTTTTCCGTGAACGCCTTTGGGATAGCTCTTATTCGGTATAGTTAAACTGCCATTTAGCTATTGGGCGTTAATAGGTAATTGTAAAAGGGTTCTAACTCTCACTTTCATTTTCTGTACTCACTTTCCAGTAATATACTTCAATGCTGTCCGTTTGGAATAAGCCCTATGCCTTTGTGGAAGGCGTAAGCCTCCTGTAAAAGGCCTTGGGGAAGTCTCACTTTTGAGCGTATGATTATTATTAACTGTAAAATATATTTTATAAAATTATATAATTATGATATAGTATTAGATATATATAATATAAAATATCTCACAGAAAACATACTTTATAAAAAATGTTTTTTTTGATAAAACAAACATTTATATGTCAAAAAACCATAAAATAAGCATATAGTTTGTTGAGGCAAGTCTCACCACTACAGCATTTGATTGGAGTGAATGTGACATAAGGTGCGGTTATGGGAAGAAAGCAAAAGGATGTACTGCAGGATTTGTTTTTAAGAGAGAAGCCCGCGAGAATACTGCTCGGGCTCAGGGAAAGCAAGAACCCGGTTTATGCAACGCTCCTCTCAAAGGATGCAGACTGCACCTATTCGCACACAATCAAGATACTTAATGCTTTCAAAAAAATGGGCATAGTTGACTTTGAGAAGAAGGGAAGGATTAAGACGGTTACATTAACGAACGACGGCTCGGACATAGCCGGCAACCTGGAGGCCATGGCCAAGAAGTTCGTCCAGATTGAACAGAGCCTTGACGCGCAGAAAAGCAGCAACAAAACCGGCAAAAAAACAGGCAGCTCTAGAAAGAGGAAAAGATAGTTCTGCCTTTCAGGAAAACGGTCCCTAAAAAACCATGCCAAACAGCTAAAACCTCACCACTGCTGATAAATTCTGAAAAACAATTTTGGTTGGGGTGCCAAATTTAGCGGTTTTGCTGTCTACTACAATCAAAACCAGTAATTTTATATAGTAGTTCTAATAATATTAAATTATCTGGCCAAATGCTTTGGTGAGGAAGCTTGCTTGCCCGCCAAACCACTCCCAAAATAATGGATTTGCGCACAGACTATAAGTAAAACCTGAAACCGCGTTTTTGGGGATATTTTTGGGCCTGGAGGCCAGCTTCCAGGACAGAAATCATGGCCGGAAAACTATCAAGATTTGGGAGGGAGAAAAGATTTTCCGTTGACGCTTTTGGGATAGTTAAGATTCGTTATTGTTAATCTGCCATATTACTATCTGGCGTTAATAGTTATCTGTAAAAGGGTCATATGAAAAAGAAAATTTCTGATATAGTTCTGAAGAATGTCAACCCCCCGGATTACAAGGCCGTTCTTTCAAGCGACGACCTTGCTGAGATCATTGTGCAAAGGCTCGGGGTACAGAGGAAGGTCAGCCAGGCCAACCACGCAAAGCTGCTGAAATTCCTTCTTCACGCCCGCAGGAACAACACGCCACTGGACATTGAGACGATTGCGCAGGTGCTTGGCGTAAGCGTGTCGCAGACATACGAGGAGCTCCGCAAGTGGAGAACACTGCGCCTGCTGGAGTTTGTCAGGGTGCCTGTAAAAGACAGCGACAAGCTCATGAAGGGCTATCTTCTTGCAGGGAACAGCGTAAACCAGCTCGTGGACCGCGCCACGTCAAGCATCAACATGTTCATAAGGCAGACACGAAGGATAGCCAAGGATTTTGACGACTATGTATCCGCAGAGGCGGCAAGGAAGGCCATTCCGGAGAAGCTGAAAGCAGGCTCTTCAGAACCCGCAGAACCCACTACTGGTAAAACCAATAGTGGTGAGGATTCAAGGGAGCCAGAATCTCGAAAAACAGAAAAAACGGAAAAATCCAAAAACCTGGAAGAACTGAATGTTTGAATATATATTTCATATTGAGATTATTATAAAATATATTTTATAATAAACATATTACCAAATATCTTTCAGGTCACTCATAAAAGTGAGGGTTCGGGTTCCAAACTCAGAATTTTTGATTCCTTTAAAGCTTAAAAATAAAGGATTCAAAAAAATAATATGATGAAGCCATTCTGGAAGCGGAGCAGGCAGCAAAGGGTGAGGGACCATATAACCCAGCTCGGCAGGGAATATGCAAGAAGAGGGATAGAAAGCTCCGGGGAACAGAATGATACAATTGTCTATGAAACCGCTTTGCCGCCGGAACCCGCGCTCCCGGGCGCAGAGGAACGGGCAGCGGCTTCAGCTAACGCCAGGGCAGACAGGGTTATAGACAATGCAGTGAGCGCCGAGTACAAAAGTATCAGAAAACAGACTGAAAAAAGCATACGAAAAATGGGAAAGGAAGCAGCCATACAAAGAGCAATTGATATAGCAGTTTCCGGTGAGGGCCAATATGTTGACGGCGATTTAGTAAGCATGCACAGTTCCGCTATGCTTGACCTGGTTTTTGAGAAATATGGCAATGACCCCCATTTTAAAAGAGCTTTAGAGAGGTTAGAAGCAGAAGAGACCGAATCAGATGCAATCATCGAGGAAGATCATTATACTGAAGATGGAACAGAGGATTATTATCCTGAAGATGAGACAGACGAAGAGGAAGATTTTGATGATTGCAGTGAAAATGCTTATACGGACGAAAGCGGCGATTTTGATGGCTATTATCCGGAAGATTTTGATGATGAAGATACGGATGATTTTTTCTTTTGATGAGCGGTGTATTCAACTGTGATATTTTAAACCATTTAAATCACTTAAACAAAGTTAAACCATGAAACCCCGAAAGCGCAGAAAAGAGCAGAAGCCTGCGCGAAAGAGGAAGGTGCATTACGGCACAGACATAAAGATAGTTGCGGGTTTTTTTGTTGTATTACTTGTCGCACTTTGGCTGTTGCTTTTCTTCACGGGCATCGAGATTATAGGGTTTATAATCCTGTGCATAGCAACCTTCATAATACTTGTCATGATATGGCTGTTCTTCAGCATGAAGCTTGTTGTAACTGATGCCGGGGTCTTCGCCTCGTTCCTTCAGTCAAGGATGAAACAGCAACGTCAATAAGACAGCACGATTACGTCAAATGCAAAGCTTTAAATACCCTTTGCAATACTTAATTATGGCAGGAAATATTCCGGAAAAAGAGCTGAAGAGTTATGTCATCAATTGCAGTGCGCTCGATGACGAATCAAAAACAATGCTGGATTCTGCCGGGCTTTACCTTGCAGGAGGCATGGAAACCAGTGCAATAAGCCAAAGGGAAGCGTTTACGCACTATGTCATCAGGGCAAGAAGGGAAAGGATAAGGCAGGGAGAAAGCATAACCGAAAGGCCAAAACAATATGTGTTTTCCGAATTGCTGGGAATCCTTGAAGGCTGCAGTTGCGCCTGCCCGAGCTTCATAATCGAAAAAGAGATTGAGCCCCTGCAACCCACCGCAATCCCGGAGCCCGTGCAAACCGATTTGTTCCCGGAAGAACAAAGCGGAGCAGAACAGCTTGAGCTTTTCCCCGTTACAGATGAAGAAAGAAGGGGAGCGGTTACCAAAAGATACCTTGAGGGGCTTTGACGCCAGCGGAAGCAGGTTATTTTTCAGGAAGCCCATGCGTGCAGCGCGCTTATCTCCTTCTCCGTAAGGACGCGGCTGAAAACCATGAGCTCGTCTACGGAACCGCTCAGCTTATGGGCAAGGTCATAGCCGCTTCCAATGAACAGGTCATCAATCGTTGCCGATGTAAAGCCCACATTGTTGTAATTATCTCCTGCGGGGTTTCCGTTGATGTATGAGTATACCTTTCCGTCAGATGCACTTGCGGTCAAAACCACATGGTTCCATACGCCTCCGGTAAGGTCTTCGTTGCTCAAAAGCCATCCGCCGGAGCCGCTGTCGCCCACATAGCCGTAGAGCCCGTTTGTCCCGTCAGTCGTGAAAAACACGTCAATTCCGCCCTCATCCGAGAGGATGCGCCTGTAATTGCTTTCCTGAACAGGTACACTGAGCCAGAAAGCAATTGTGATTTCATCCGAGCCCCCGATTATCTGGCTTGGTATGCGCGCATAGTCATCATTCCCGTCAAACTGCAGCCCGTCCCCTGCTTTGCCGTCCGTTACAGAAGGACACGCACCGCTGCCTTTCATGCACGTGCCGTCACCCAGTACGCCGTTGTTGCTGCCTGTGCTGTCCGCCATGCTGCCGCCGTCAAAGGCCCAGTGAGCGGCCAGCCCTGTGATGCCCTCGGGGTTTATGTCCACGTTGTAGGAAAAGGAATTGCCCGGCGCGACAAACTTAACGTTCACCTGGCCGAGCTGTATTGCCTCAAAGCTTATGAATGCGCTGCCGCCCTCTTCAATCAGCTGCGGGTTCAGTATCTGCGCAGGCTCGTTGCTGACCAGCACCGTCAGCTCATCCGTATGGATGTCTGCCTCACCGATGTTGGTTATCATTACGGTGTTGCCTTCTTCAGAACCGTAGGATTGCTGTATGAGCTTGGATGTCATCCCTCCCGCATACACCGAAAGGAAAAGCCATGCGCTGGCTGCAAGGGACATTGTGATAAGTAGCAGTATGATTATGGCTATAATAGGCGTGATTGCCTTTCTCATACCTTATTATAGGTTTTGATTGAATATAAAACAGAAACCATAAAATGGAATCCAACTCAAATAAAAAACTTCCTTCCAATTCTTAATATTGTAAGTAATCTTGAAATTTGATATTGTAAGGATTGGGTTTTATGCCATGCGTGGGTATTGACTGTGACATCAGGAAAGAGAAGGTTTCGTTCTTTGAGTGTGCTGTCTGCGACAGGTGCGACAAGTTTCCCTCGCTGCTCAAAAGGAGGTTCCTGTTCCCGGGCATACGGAGCGGGAAACCAAGGGTATCGGTCAGCTATCTCACCAACTGCCCGAGGCAGGCATACCTGAAGGCTAAAAGGGACTTCTACATAACCAGGAAAGGCATTATAGCCACGAACATTGGTTCTGCCCTGCATGAATACCTGCGGGGAGCATCAGACATATCAGAGAAGTTCATACGCTGGAGCACGCCAGAGGGATATGAATGCGTCGGCTACCTGGATGCTCTTAGCATATACAACCGCATACTTTACGAGCTAAAGACGACCGCGCACAACTGGTCCATAAGGGATTACGGCGCAAAGAGCCAGCACATACTCCAGCTCCGGATATACGCCACCATACTTAAGAAGATGCACGGCATTGATTTGCATGGGCTCAGGCTCGTCTATGTCGGCCTTGGCGACAAGGACTGCATGGAGATTGAGGTCCCTTACGAAGACAAGTCAGATTTCATAAACCGTAAGACTGCACTTCTGCAGAAGCACTTTGACGAAGGCACTGTGCCGAAGGGGGAGCCCATGTGGCCTGAATGGGAGTGCGTCTACTGCCCCTTCTCAAACGACTGCCCTGACAAGGTGATTCCGGAGAAGAGGGAGCGGACAAACAAGGAGCAGGGGGTTGAAGAGCGTCCGGCCGAAGAAAAGGAAAGCCAAGAGGCTCTGCCGGACGGGAAGTCCGCGGAAGAAAAGCAAAACACCGCACCGGAGCCTGAAAAAACACCGCCCGGTTCCAGCGGGGATAAAAAAGAAGGGATTGGAAGCTTCATTACATCCTGAATAACTATTTAAACCATGCATCCAATGTAATCAAATGAGGCTTTTACAGTTGATTCTTGCGGTAATAATCGTTCTCGCAGCTTCACTTGCCGTTTCCTCATTCATATTCGCAGACCTGTTCTGGTTCAACAGCATGGGATACGCAGACGTCTGGACCACGATGGTTTTCACTTCTGTGTGGTTCGGCCTGCTCTTCGGGCTGACTTTCTTTGCCTTTTCTTTACTGAACATCAGGCTTGCAAGGATGTTCGGGCTCAGCAAGGATGAGTCAAAATCAGCAAAGGAAAGGCCTTTCATTGTGCTTGCACTACTTTTTGCCCTTTTCATAGGAATTGGCTTCGCTAACTGGGAAGTCATACTAAAGTTCCTGAACCCGTCGGTTTTTGGCGCCGTGGAGCCTGTATTCGGGCTTGACATTGGCTTTTATGTGTTCAGCCTGCCGTTCTACCAGATGGTATTCAACTTCCTCGTGGCCACGCTGGCGCTGAACATAGTGTTTGTCTTTTTCTTCTATCTTACGAACACCGGCATATTCAGAATGAAGAACCCGAGCGAAGAGTCAATAGAGGAGCAGCCAAGGAAGATGCTGTCCCTTGATTTTTCAAAGATAAAGAAAAAAATAATGCCGCATATAAGCATATTGCTTGCGCTAACATTCTTTGTCGCTGCGTTCGGCTTCAGCATTGCCCAATACGGGCTCCTGTTCAGCTCAGGTGATGTCTTTTACGGTGCTGGTTTCGCTGACCTGAATGTCAGCCTGCTTTTCCTCAATATAGGTTTTTTCGTATCTATTGTGATAGGCGCGCTTTTCATACTGAACCTGAGGATAAGGCGCTGGAAGCTGCCCCTTGAGGGCATCGCAGCGCTTGCAATAGTGATGTTCATGGGAGTGCTCGCAGCAGGTGTTGTTCAGATATTCCAGGTCGGCCCCGACGAATATAACATAGAAAGGCCTTACATAGGCTACAATATTGAAGGGACCATTGCTGCGTACGGGCTTGGTGAAGTAGAAACCAGGGATTTTCCCGTCAGCTATAACCTTACCATGTCTGACATAAACCGGAACAGTGAAACAATAAACAACATAAGGCTCTGGGACTGGCGGCCGCTTAAGGATACGTTCACACAGCTCCAGCTTTTCAGGACATACTATGAGTTTGGAGAGGTTGATATTGACCGCTACCAGCTTAACGGTGACTACAAGGAAGTCATGGTGTCAACAAGGGAGCTGAATACCAACGACCTGTCCACGACAGCCCGGACATGGGTGAACGAGCATCTTGTATACACGCACGGGTACGGGATTGTGATGAACCCGGTTGACAGGGTTTCCGCTGAGGGGCTTCCCGAGCTATACATCAGGGACATACCCCCGCAATCCGATTATGACAGCCTTGATATAGAGCGCCCGGAGATATACTACGGCGAGAAGACCTCACAGTATGCGGTCACGGGCACGAGCACAGAGGAGTTTGACTACCCGAGCGGTGACCAGAACATATACACATCCTACGAAGGCACTGGCGGCGTGCCCATAGGCGACCTTTTCAGCAGGCTGGTCTATGCCATAAGGTTCGGCTCAATCGAGCTGCTGTTCTCCGGCTCCATGACAGCTGACAGCAGGATACTGCTGCACAGGAGCATACAGGACAGGGTGCAGACACTGGCACCTTTCCTGAAATATGACTATGACCCATACATGGTGGTGTCAGGCGGAAGGCTCTACTGGATACAGGATGCCTATACAACAACCGGCATGTACCCCTATTCAGAGCCAGTTTACTCTGAGCGGCTCGGATACTTCAACTACATACGCAATTCGGTCAAGATAGTCATTGACGCCTACAACGGCGACGTGAACTTTTACGTGGTTGACAGCAGCGAGCCCGTCATAAAGACCTACATGGCCATATTCCCCGACCTCTTCAGTGACATATCGGAAATGCCCGAAGGCCTAAGGGCACACATAAGGTATCCCGAAGACCTTTTCAGCGTCCAGGCGCTCATATATTCCACCTACCACATGAGGGAGCCTCAGGTGTTTTACAACAAGGAGGATGTATGGGACGTGCCGAACGAGGTCTACCGCGGCACCACGCAGCCAATGATACCTTATTATGTGATAATGAGGCTTCCTGAGGCCCAGGATGAGGACTTCATAATGATGCTTCCCTTCAAGCCGACCGGCTCCAATAAGCAGAACATGATAGGCTGGATGTCCGCCAACTGCGACCCGGATGATTACGGCAAGATAACAGTCTACCAGTTCTCCAAACAGGAGCTCATATACGGACCCATGCAGATAGAGTCAAGGATAGACCAGGACACCGAGATATCACAGCTGATAACGCTGTGGAGCCAGAGCGGCTCCTCGGTAATAAGGGGCAACACACTGGTGATTCCCATAGAGGATTCCATACTTTACGTAGAGCCCTTCTACCTGCAGGCAACCCAGGAAGGCAGCCTGCCGCAGCTCAAGAGGGTCGTTGTTGCATACAATGATGTCCTTACCATGCAGGAGACGCTTGACGAGGCGCTTGCCGTTATATTCGGCGGCGAGCCCGCATCCGAGAGCCCGGGCGAAGACAATGAAACATCAGACCAAATCCTCACCCGGATTTCTGAACTCTACGAACAGGCACAGCAGGCCCTGCTGGCAGGCGACTTCGCGGCATATGCACAGTACATCGAGAAGATAGGCACGCTTCTTGAACAGTACGGTTACTGAAATACGCCATGCAAAAAACCGAAACAAACCGAATGATATATAAATCATTATGGCAAAATAATTATATGAACAAAACCATGCCACTTTTGCTTGTTTTGGTATCAATGGTAGTCATCATAAGCGGCTGCACGAGCCTTTCAATCGATGCCGAGACGCTTGCGCTTGACAACCCGGTGGTTGGGCAGTTCCTTGAGGACTACCCGGATGCGAAGGTCACCGTTATCCATTACACCGAATCCGAGTCAGAGAACATAATAGAGCAGGTCAGGTCAGACTGCGAGAAGGATTGGCTGGAGCCCAAAGAACTGTATAAGGTCACTGTTGAGGATGAGGGGGCCGGGCTTTACGCAATGGCATGGATAGATGCCGGAGCAATGGGGATAGAGTGCGCCGTCAAGATGGGCATAGACGTTGAAGATGTTGACAATGACCAGAACACCACAGAAGAAGAGAAGATATGCATAGACATGTGCGGCAACGGCGTGTGCGATGATTTTGTATGCAAGGGCGAGAACTGTTCATGCCCGGAAACCTACGGCACGTGCCCCGGGGACTGCGCCCCGAGCCAGGGCAACTGGACTGAGCAATATATGTGCAAGGGCAACTGGAGGTACCGATACTATCAGCATGGGGAAGGCAGCAACCAGGGGTTCAGCTGGAAGAATTATGAATACTGCCCTTACGGCTGTGATGGCGGCGAATGCAAGCCCGCTCCGCCGGTAAACCAGTCCCAGAACAGGTGGCTTAACCAATACCAGTGCCAGCACCACTGGAGGCAGAGGCTATACCAGTATGCGAACGGCACGCAGCAATGGTTCAACCACTCCTATTGCCAGAGCGGATGCTCAAACGGCGAATGTGTGCAGAATCAGACTACAAACCAGAGCAAGTGGCAGTGGACAAAGCAGTACCGCTGCAACGAGAGTTGGAGGCAGAGGAAGCAAGTGCACACAAATGGTAGTTATCAATGGCAAAACTATCAGCACTGTGCATACGGCTGCGACGGGAACGAATGCAATCCGTATCAGAATCAGTCGGGCCGATGCGCCAATGAGGGCGAGCTGTTCTCAGTTGTCTATGACCAGTATCCAGACACCTGCTGCGGCAACCTTACAGAGTGGGACTCGGGCATGGACACGAGCATATCTGTAGGAACCGAATGCTATAAGACAGGCTTGGTGGCAGGCTCGCCTGTAGGAACCTGCATCAACTGCGGCAACGGTATATGCGAGGATATTGAAAATGTCTGCAACTGCCCCGGGGATTGTCCCGCGGGTGAGAATGCCGATTATATCAACGCCACGGTATTCTGTAACAGCCCGATGTATACCTCACTCTGCATAACCAACACCGTAGCAAACCTGGCTGTTTGCGACTTATGCAACCTGAGCGGAAACAACGCCGCCGCATCACTTGAACCAGTTCCCGTTAAGCCTGGCAGAAGAAGAACAGTTGTTTTCTGAATCCTATTTTTTCAAAAGCTTGACCAGCAGGGCTTTCTGCACATGCAGTCGGTTCTCTGCCTGGCCGAAGATTACTGAATTGGGGCCGTCCATTACGTCATCGGTTATCTCCTGACCGCGGTGCGCAGGCAGGCAGTGCATGACAATGCACTGCTTCTTTGCTTTTGAAAGAAGGCCGCTGTTAAGCTGGTATGGCCTTAATTGTTTCAAACGTCTGGCATGCTCCCTCTCCTGGCCCATGCTCACCCAGCTGTCTGTGTAGAGCGCGTCCGCGTCCTTTGCGGCCTTCTTGGGGTCGCTTATTATTTCAAATTCACCTTTTATCTTAGGTTCGTACCCCCGAGGGCATGAAACAATCATCCCGGGCCCGAGCACGCTGGCAGCGTTAATCAGCGAATGGCAGACATTGGTTGCGCCGTCGCCAAGGAACACGAGCTTTTTACCCTTAAACGAGCCCAGTTTTTCTTTAATGGTCATCATATCACCCAGTGCCTGGCACGGGTGAAAGATATTTGTGAGGCCGTTGATGACAGGCACGCTGGCAGCCCGCGCCAGCTCTTCGATGTCTTTGTGCCGGAACAGTCGGGCCATGATGCCGTCAACATACCTGCTGAGCACACGTGCGGTGTCACCGATCGTTTCGCCGCGCGACACCTGCATATCGCTGAAGTCCAGATTCAGCGCGTGGCCGCCGAGCTGGAGCATGGCCACATCAAACGAAACCCTTGTCCTTGTGCTCGGCTTTGCGAAAAGCATGGCGAGCGTCTTTCCCTTTAACTTGGATAAGAATCTGTGCGGGTTCTTCTTCATTGATGAAGCCCCTCTGAGAACCTGTTCTGTTTCTGCCTTGCTGAAATCATTCACGGTTAGCAAATGCCTGAGTCTCTTCATGGTATCACCTCTCTATAACCGTTCCTGCCCTGCCTTCAAGCGCCTTTTCAGCCAGTTCAAAGCTCGTTATTATTGCCCTGCGCTTGCGCCCGACCTTTGCGGAAGCAAGGAAGCGCACCGCGGCCTCTATTTTCGGTTCCATGCTGCCCGGCGCAAAATGCCCCTCCCTTTGGTATTTCCTTATTTCGGAAAGCCCCAATCTGCGTAGTGGCCTCTGGCTCGGCTTTCCGTAGTTCACGTAAACACAATCCACGTCAGTGAGCATGAGAAGAACATCTGCCCTGACAAGTTCTGCCAGCTTCTGTCCGGCAAGGTCCTTGTCTATTACCGCATCTATGCCAACAAGTCCCCTGTTGCCTTTTCCGCGCACAACCGGAACGCCGCCCCCGCCGCAGCAGACTACAATTGAATCATCAGCTATCTTTCTTATGGCATGCTCTTCCACAATCCGCAGGGGCTCCGGGGACGCCACAACCCTGCGGTAACCCTCCTTTTCCCTGACATATTTGCATCCCCTTTTCATCAGGGGCTTCCTTTTGTAGTGCGCTCCTATTGGCTTTGTCGGGTTCCTGAATGCCGGGTCTTTCCTGCTGACCAGGACCTGCGTGACAAGCGTTACAATGGGCCTATCAATCCCCAGCTTATGCAGGTGGTTGTACAGGCTTTCCTGCATCATATAGCCTATCTGGCCCTGGCTCTCCGCAACGCATACATACAGCGGCATCTCGGGCACGGACTTCCCTGAGAGCTCCTGCTGTAGTAATATGTTGCCTACCTGGGGCCCATTACCATACGTCAGAATAAGCTTCCAGCCACGTTTTGCGAGCTTTGCGATGTGCTTCATTGCATTATCTGCGTTCTGCAACTGCTCTGAGAGTTCGCCCTTCTGTCCGGGCTTTATCAGGGCATTCCCGCCTACCAGCGCAACCAAAACAGTCTTGTGTTTTTTGGGTGCTTTCCTTCCCATATGCTTTACTATTGTGCAAGCGCATAGATAAAATAAGCTGCTTTGTTGTCATCCTATCGTTCTTCTGCTTCTTTCAATAATTGAACGAAGTTGATTCACTACACAGTCTGAATCGGTTTCTGGCTTTATGGATGCGTATAATCCGGAAACCTGTCTATATAGGGGGGAATTGATGAAAGCCTTTTCGGGTGTTAGTTCTGGGTTTTCTGGGTCCAATACAGCTTGTATCTTGCTTTTAATCACCGCATGAGCCATGGGTGTTCCTGTCTGAATTGCCAGTGCTACGGCATCCAATCTGTCCAGAAAACCATGTTTATAATCCCCCTGCATCATCTGCATCACTTCCTGACAAGAAGCGCGAATCTGATTACAAGGATTATTACTATGATTATGGTTATAATAGCCACGACAACTGTCTTCCATACAGGGCTTTCATCGTCGGCTGTTACAAGGCCTGTTATGTTTGAACCGGTGCCTGTGCTGACGTTCAGCGTTATTTCAGGGCCTTCGTCATCCTCGTCCCCTTCGCCTGTTGTAACGTTCTGAATATCACCTGCCTGAACTATATCTATTGATATGTTCATGCTGGACCTGCTGTGCTGGGAAACCGCCGAAACAATCGCACTGAAGTTACCTCCGGTAACTTCGTAAGGGGGAGAAACGTAAAGGTATGCCTCTGCCTGTTCATTTGGCTCCAGCTCAACGCTTACGGGGCTAACATATATCCATTCAGGGCCCTCATAGCTTATCTGAAACCTTTCTGTCCTGATGCCGGTGTTCTTTATTGTTATGGGTATGGCCTTGGCCGTGCATTCCTGAACGAGAACCGTTTCATCCTCGGTTACCATCAGCATTGAATAGCACACATCATAAGCCGTTATGTTGAGAGTGGCGGTGTCGGCCACGGAAACGTGCTCCGATTCAGCGGATGCCTTCAGCGAATACTCCCCCGGGTCAACGCCGAGGGTTGGTATGCTTACGGGAATGCTTTTGCTTTCACCCGGAGCGAGCTCAATGTCTGTTTCGTGCTCATATATGTCGCTTGAGAAGGAAACATGGTATGCATCAGCCATTTCACCGCTGTTTTTGATTATCATGTTGAACTTGGACACATCGCATACGCAACTTTGCTGTTCTGCAGGAACAATCTCAATCTCTGCTGCATAGCAGTCTTCAACAGTCAATGTGATTTTGCCTGTGTCTGATATTGCACCTTCTGATGCCGTAACGCTTATGCTGTGCTCACCTTCGGTCAGGTTTGATGTCTCAACCGTAAGCATGAGCTCATGCTCTTCGCCCGGTTCCAGCGAAACGCTTTCAAGGTCAAGTGAGCCCGTTGATGATTGAAGCTCAAATGTCCCTTCCAGTGTCCCGGTGTTTTTTATCGTGGCCGTGATTTCCGCATCCATGCCCCTGCAGGCTGTTGCGCCCGAAGGCGACAAAACAACAGAAACGTCCCTGCATTCGTTGGCATTGACAAGGGCAGAGACTATTGTCTGCTTGTCTGGATCAGCAGATGACACGACCGTAACCTCAAGCGGCATACTGCCTGCCTGAACCGGTGATGCGGTGATGGTGATGTGCATTGATTCGCCTGCGGGCACTGAAACCTCATTCTTGGAAACGCTGAGCCAGTCCGGTGCATAAATCACATAGGTGTCTTCAAGCATTCCTGTGTTGTTAATCAGGAGCCTGTAGGGCATTGACTGCCCCAGGCAAACCGTGTTTTCAGAAGGCTGGATGAATGCATTAAAGCTGAAACAATCGTTTATCTGAACGGTCACTTCCTTTGTGTCCTGGGTTTTTGGGTTGGTTTCGGATGATGCGGTGACTGAAACGCTGTGGAGGCCCGAAAGGCCTTCCGGGGGTTCAAGCATGAGGTCAATTGTTTCACTGGCGCCCGGGCCAATGGTGAATGAAGCCTCTGAGAAGCTTGCCCATGGAACGTCCGCAGAAAGCTCCACAACATCATCGGATTTCCCGAGATTTTTTATGGTCAAGGGATAGATAACCGCCTGTTCGGAACCACTGCAGGTTTCCTGATGGGTGTCCGAGACACTCAGCTCAACCCCGTAGCACTGCATTATCTCTATCTCCAGCTCCTTTTCCACAACATCTGAAGCCGTTAGGCCTGTTGCCCTGACAGTTAAGCTGTATGTTCCGGGAGCAACGTTGCAGTTTGGGGGCGATATTAACAGGAGGCTTACCATTCCTTCCTCGCCCGGCGCGAGTGATGTGTCAAGGTAATTCTGTATCTGACCTGTCCATCCCGAAGGGATGTCCAGAAGCTCGAAACTTGGTATAACTGATTCTGCTCCGAGATTCCTGACTGTTATGGTGACATATTCCGGTGTTATCGGAACGCAAGGGCAGACTGAAACATGGTTCGGGTTTATTTGAAGATCAATATTTGAGTATGTTATCTGGCCTGAAACAATCGCAGGGCTAAGCATAAACGAGGCTAAAATTAACGCAATTGTAAGCCAAAAAGCACTTTTCATAAGTATTAAATTGAATGTAACTTTTTTAAGCATATCGTCCCCACTGAAACAATCAAAGCTTAAAAATGTTCATGTTTTTCGGTGCGTGAAACAAACGGTTTGGGTTGCGCCGGCAAACATGGAGCTAAAAACCGGCCTTTCTTCAAGTCCTGCCCTTCAGCTTCAATGCCCCTGCAACGATTATGATCAATGAAAATGCGGCCAAAAACAATGCCATGCCCGCGTGCGTTGCAAAAAAGAAACTGAACAGCGGCCCAAATCCGCCGGCTACACTGTCCTGCCTCTGCGGCGCAACGTAAACGGGTATCTCCGATGAGAAGCTCACGCCTTCCGTGAGCGCCGTTACCAGCACGCCTATCTCGTAACTGCCAGTATCCTTCGGTGTCACATAGACATAGAACCGGTTTCTGCCGCTTTCGGCATGGGCGACTGTTTCATAGCTTATCCAGTCATCATTGACGCCAACCACGCTTATGCCGAAGTCCTGTTCAATCGATGACGTGACCTCAAGGGTTATGACCTTGGAGTCGCAAAGGTATATGTCAAGCGAAGATGGAACTATCCTCACCAGTGTGTCAAAAACTTCAAGCTCAGGCTCTGCCGGGCAGTCATGCGGGCAGTTCAGTGAGTCCTCACCCCAGCCAACCTCACAGACATTGTTGTAGTTGCAAATCGGCATCGGAGCGTCAGCCGCCTCGTATATGTAAACCGTTGCCTGCCTTATGTTCAGGCAGCCGTTATCCGTGTAAGCGTCAGCCCTTATCTCATGCGAGCCTTCCCTGAGCCCGAGCTCTTCAGGGGAATAGTAGAATATGTGCGACGCCATGCCCTGAACAATGGCATTCTCTGAATGCACTGACACCTCTTCACCATCTATGTAAAGCCTGAAATGGATTGTTTCATCATCATTCCATGTATTAGTTGCTGTTACCTTTACCCAGCCGGTATCGCTCTGCGTTATGTGGCTGTTGTAGTCCAACGTCTCTACGTCAAGACCGCACTCACCCTCATGGCTTTCGGGCCCGGGCACGTCAAGTATGAAGAAGCGGCTGTCCATTGAGCCGCAGCCCGATTCAGCCACGGCTTCTATTGCGTATTCACCGGACTCCATGCCATTCAGGTAAAAGATGCTTTCATGAAGGCCGCCGGCTTCAATGCCGAATGTTTCAAAATCGATTACTGTATCATCGATATGCAAATAAAGGCTGACTGTTTCATGCCAGTTGCCGGTGTTCTCTGTTTCCACACCAAAAACATGGATTGTTTCATCCTCACTGTCAACGTATGAATATGTATCCACATCCGCTATCTCAACCCCGCAAACTGCGCACTCATCTTCAAAGCCGCATGCCGGTGGTTCTGGAAGGCATGCTCCGGCGCTGCATGCGTATGAGCACTGCTCATAGTTCCTCCACTCTGCTGTTCTGTCACCCAGCCGCCACTGCCTCTGCACCCAGTTGCCAGAGCACCTGTAATTGTCAAGCCATATGCCTTCAGGCAGGTCAAAAACAATATAAAAAGTGCCGTCCATGTCCTCTGCCCCGCACAGCGCTTCGGCACGGAGTTCTATGTCATACTCCCGCCTTTCGGAATCCTGCTCACCGAACGGGTAGTCAAAGCCAACCGGGCGCGTCTCGCCCGCTCCGATGTTCATGAACCCTGTGTACACCGCTTCACCGTTAACATAGAATATATAGTTGACAGCCTCCTCAGAGCTGCCGGTGTTCTCTATGGTTGCTGTTATAGTTCCGGAGTCAGTGATATCGGTTCCGTATGCCCTTATCCCGCACCCAGTGGCTGAAACAATGCCGGCAGAGCAAAGGCTGAGCATGATTGCCAGAGAAAGTATTATTAACGCACCTTTGGTTTCCATACACTACTTTTCAATGATAAACTTTTAAATGTTTTGCGTGTCCCGTGCCCTGTCAAGAAGCAGCTTCTTCTCGCTCCGCGCGACTATGTCCCTTATCTGGCGGAATGTGTCAGCCTCTGCTGATATTGAGCCCGTTCCAAGGCCCACAAGCATGTCTATGACTTCGGGGTTGTTCGTTGCCTCCCCGAATACCGAGGTCCTGACATTGTAGCGCCTGCAAACGCCAATGACATGCCTTATGAGGCTTACGACGGCCGGGTCGTTCTCTGAGCATATCCCTGAAGTCTTAGGGTTCTGCCCGTCAGCTGCAAGTGTGAGCTGCGCAAGGCTGTCAATGTCTATTGAGGCGAAGTTCAGCCCTTCCCTGCAGAATGCTTCAATCTCCAGCGCAGCGGCGGGCGTTTCAACTATAATTCCCATGAGCGGAAGCGGCGGCAGGTTGGTGCCGTTCGTGGAGAATGCAGAGCTTATCGTATCCCTTGCCTTTCTCAGCTCACCGAGCTTTGAGACAAACGGCAGCATTATGGCGACATTGTTCAGGCCCTGCTGGTAGAGCCTTTTTACAGCCTCAACCTCGCACCTGAAAACAACGGGCTGCTCAAGGCTTCTCCTTATGCCACGCCACCCGAGTATGGGGTTGCTTTCGCTCTCCTCATGCCCGCCCTCAAGTCCCCTGAACTCATCTGTCCTTGCGTTCATCAGGCGGTACCACACCTGCTTCGGGTAGTAGGCTCTTGCTACCTTGCCTATCCCCTCAACGAGCATCTGAATCAGGTGCTCGGGGGCGGTCTGTGCCATGTGTGCGGGGTGTATCCCCGACTCTGCCAGCATGTGCTCTGCCTTCAGGAGCCCCACTCCGTCGGAGCTCTCCGTGTTCACGGGTTCCGGGAATGACAGGGTAACCTTGACGTCCGTTGCAACAAAATTATCTGGTCCTTCGTGGACGTGTGGAATTGATGTCCCCAAAGCCCTTTCAGCCTTTGGCTGTATTGTTTCATCCCTGCTATGGCCGTATGCCCCGCTGCCGCAATCCTTTACAGCGGGCTCTCTGTTTGCATACACCCTGCCCTTAAGCGCGTCAACAAAAACCTCCTGGCCGTCCTTCAGCACGGCTGTTGCGCTTTCAGCGCCTGTTATGCAGGGAATACCCAGCTCCCTGCTGATAACTGAGATGTAAGATGATTTGCCTCCAGAGTCCGAGACAATTGCCCCTGCCCCCACCATCATGGGAATCAGCTCAGGCCCGGGCATCTTGGTGACTATCACATCGCTCTTGCTGATTTCATATGGTACATTCGGGTCAAGGACAATCCTTGCCGTCCCCTTTGCAGCGCCGGGGGAAGCCGGGTTGCCTGATAGCATGGGACTCTCACCCATCAGCTCGCCCTGTGGCTCCTCAGGCACATGTGCAAGCTGCTTTGCAGGCAAGATTCTTTTCACGCCCATGACGAATACCCTGCCCCTCTGCTGGCACCATTTAATAAGCTGCGGCTGTCCGCTGTAATGCTCTTCAACCTTCCTGGCAAGTTCCCAAAGCTTCTTCAGCTCGCTTTCATCCAGAACGTTCCGGCCAATCTTTTCCCTCGGGACGTTCTCCTTATCGGCTCTGCCCGACAGCTCATTTGTCCGCCTCATGTACAGCTTTTTGTTCACGCTTTTACTGATGACATGACCCCTTTCACTATCAAGCACGTATTCGTCAGGCACAACGGCGCCCAGCGCTATCATATCTCCGAGTCCCCATGAAGCCTCAACAAGAACCCGGTTTTTGTCAGGCGCAGCGGGCCATGAGGTGAAAATGGTGCCTGATTTTTCGGGCTCCACCATCTTCTGGACTATGAGCGCAGCCTTGGGCAGGGCATCCATTTGCCTGCTTTTCCTGTAAAATATCGCGTGCGGGGCGAACAGTGATGCCCAGCAGCCCCTTACTGCGTCCGGGAACGCCGGGCCCTTTACGTTGAAGAATGCCCTTGCTTTTGGCCCGTCGTCTATTGGCGATGCGCGGACTGAGACAAATGCCTGGCTCCTGCCTGCCCTGATAAGGTCCAGCGCTGCGCCACCGATTTCCTTAACTTCCCTGCCGACCGAGAGCTCCTCATACTCTTCCCTGATTTCATTCATCAGAGCTTCGGGCAGCTGCGCCTGCATTATGAGGCTCTGCGCCCGGTTTGTCATGTCCGCAAGGGCACTGCTGTCTTTCATGTCAACAGAATCGGCCATGTCCCTTATCTTGGGCTCCAGGCGGTTCATTCGCAGGAACTTATCCCATGCATCTGTCTTCACGACAAAGCCCGGCGGCGTCTCAAAGCCTGCCTGCAGCAGCTCCCCGAGCATAGCCGCCTTGTTCCCGACACCGGGCGTGCTCCTGCCAACATCATCAAGCTTCAGAACCACGCTTTGTGGTTTTTGGGGACCCCCGCCCTTTTCAGCCATGTAAAATACACCCGCTTACAAATAACTATTGTAGCAAAAATATTAATTGCTTTGTCAATTATAACCATTGACAGAAACATTAAATGGATAACCAATTGAACCAATTCCAATCACATCTGGAATTATACATTGGCAGTAATACCGCCTGCATGGAATGCATTGGAGTAATATGCCTGACATAACCGTTCAACAATTACATTGAGCTAGTATCAGGCTCCGTAACCAATAGGATGGCGCAACCTATGGACGAGACAGCGAAACAACTGGAAAGGGAAACGAGGAAGTGGCTCAGGAAGCTGGAAGAGGAGCTCCAGAAGCCCGGGAGCAGGGAATTCATCAGCCAATGTAAAAATGGAAGCAAACCTGCCCGTGAAAGCATAGAGAACATGCAAGCCTACGTCATGGACTGCAGGCACTTCCTGGAAGAAAAGAGGGACTTCATCCGCGCCTTTGAGGCGGTGATTTATGCCTGGGGCATCTGGTCTGGCATGCGTATATGCTTGCCCTTTCGCCGCAAACACGCAACTGAATAGCTATTGGTTGCGGACCTTTATAAGCCTTGCGTGACAACATAGACAAGTCGTGAAAATGGATCTTGGCGATTAGGCTATTCAGCGTGCTCTTTGTCGATGAACTGGAAGAATCGGCTTCTTTTCTCTCCAGAAGGTCGTTCTGCTTCATATAGGCAAGTACCCATCCATCGATTCACTGCTCCGCGATTGACTCCTTTGGTCTTAACAATATCTTGGACGACCCGGTCTGAATGAGTTGGCAGGTCTCCGTGCTGCTGACGATATTCTGATACGTATTCCCAAATCCCCCGAATATCATCTCGGTCAATCCATGCCGGTAGTGGATCGCAATAGCACATCGCGGCATCCAAGTATGGATTCAAGACATATTGGACAAATCGCCGCATTTTCCCTGACATAAAGAATAATAATGAACATAAGCATAAAAACGTGATGTCCTTGGAGCTACACGTCATTGAACTTCTCTTTGCCTTTGCGGAATGTCCATTTCGATAATTGCCAAAAGAGTACGGCAATCATAAGCCTCCCTTTCCGTGTTCAGATTTCAACATAGCCCTCCGGATCTGCATACACGATCCGAGACAAAATAGCACCTTCGTTGCGGGCATCCTCCATAACCTGCTGTTCTGAATCGCCCACGTACAGACTATCACCTGCCGCACCGATCCACCTGCCAGCATGCTCCGACAGCAGTCTCTTCTCGTTTTCATTCCACCATTGAATTTCTTTGAAATGGCCTTCTACAATATGTCTGCATCTCGGGCAAGACAGGTCAAAATCGGGTATTATTTCACTGCCGGTAGCTTCCTCCTTAGGATAAAGGGGCGGTTGCTTGGCAAGACGCTGCCCTCTGTTGGCCATCATGCTTTGTGGTGTCGCGAATAGGTAATCCGTAACCACTTCTTCGATCACCGGCGGTAGTTGTTCAATCTCATGGCCATCCAGAAATGTTCCTGTGAAATTCTTTAGGAGTATAGCGCTTGGAACCCGCCATCCCCAAGAACTGTAATTATCCTCGATACCTGTTTTTGTCCTTTTTACACTTCTGCCCGTAAGGGCTACATCTCCAAAAACGCAAATATTTGCCCTATCATGGGGCAAGTTTGTGTTACCGAGGGGAAATACCTCCCCCGTTAGCTGTGAATAGCAGATTACGCTTTTGCCAAGTGCCGCTACGCGATCCACCACCTTATTGTAGACCTGCATGAGTCCCTTGCATCCAGCGTACTTCTTCAATAAGCAGACTGCATCAACCGGCACCTTTTCTTGCACTCTTTCTATACTGTCGATGTATCTTGAGACCAACTCATTGGCTTCATCTTCGTCTCGCAGCCACAAATCCACATTTACATACCAGTTATTTGGAATGCCCTGCGAAACGAAGATAACCTCACTATCCTCGTCATCGACCCAGCACGAATAGAAGTAGCTGCCATCTTCGCGCCGAGCCTTGTAGACGCAATCTGTGATTGGCTTACGGTAACCGTTGAAAAAATAGTCGCGGAAAAGTGCATGAATATCGTCGATTGCTTCGTGCGACTGAGTTTCTAGGAATCTCGTACCCTTTTCCTGGAGAAGTTCTTGGAATTCATGAAGCGCGCTCTTTTTGAACACAAACCTCTCTAAATTGGTTACCTTGACCTTCTGTACTTCGTCAAGTAGCGCCGCACCGAGAACATACGCTGGTGTTTCCGAAACAGTTCCGTATAGAAGAAGAGACATCTTTTCCTGGAGCCGATCAGCTTCCTCAAAAAGGTAATTGAGGGCATGCGGGCTACACAAGGCTTCTAGGCCGATATTGTCAATTGTCCCGTTATCCATGGGCTTGTTTCCTTATATTGTATATGCATAGTAATCTATATAAAACCGTACTTGGTGGCCCTTAAATATAACTCCTTAGCACCTAGTTTATTAGGCATAAGGCACTAAGCAAATGAGCACTGTCCGAAATAACCGCCGCTAAACGGATTGCCTCGTTCCATGTAACTTTCAGACTAAAATTTCCTTTCAAGGGGCCACCATTACAGTGTGATTCTCAAGCAGAAGCTTACTCACTGTCTGTGCACACGCCCACTCGGCGTGTTTCTGCCATTTAAAGGCGGTTTGTGTGACAGTGGAAACGACGCCCCGGTGCATGGCTATTTGTTCCATGATAAAGCGCGCTGCGAGTTGTTGCGTCTCGCTGAGCAATTCTAAGACCAAGTCGCTGTCGCCAAAAATCTGGTAGACGTCTTCGATGACCAGCTTTCCCGCATACGTCGGCTTACGTACGGCAAGGGTGATCTTTTCAATGAGTCTCTCGGCTGTTTTGAGGGGGGACTTGCTCAGCTCGTGGACACTCAGCTTTACATTGATCAAACAACAGTACGTGAGCAGCTCCCGGTCCGAGTCGGGACTGACTATCCAGTTTCAAGTGACAAACGGGCATGTGTTTCAGAGGTCGTGTGAATACAATACTGCCGAAGGGCAAAGAAACGTATACACGCACTGCACGAAGCAGGGCAAGGGCGGCAATGCTTCCTAGGCTTACTCGCATTCCATATCTCCACTCGCTTTCATCTGTTGGTCCTAACTGAAAAATTGCTTGTGTCACGTCAGAAAAGTAATCACTTAGCAATATGTTGCAGTCCCCTGCATATGCAGTCATATAATTGCAACATTTATATAACTGCACTCTAAAGTATTGCCATGGACAGAAAGCCGGCAATGATATCAGCGCTGCTAATCGTTTCGCTTGTTGCCGGTTGCTTGACACAACAGCCTCCCTTGGGCGATGCCATTGATATTGCGGAAGCCATCGGTTCGTACCGGTTGTCACGAATCGAGGAAGAGATTTCAATGTTTTCCACAATTAAACTCGATGGTTCTGATGCAGAGCTTATGGAGACACTATCAATATGCGTCGTTCAGGATCTTAACCACTCGGAATGGTCCTCCACAGAATGTAATTCTCAACTGTTGGAACAACTGAAGAATTCGGATAATCTTACCGAACAACAGCTCTACTGGAGAATAGTAAGAAACCATGCTCAATTGATCCTGCTTGAAAGTCTGTATCAAGTGTTCTGGACAGTTTATTCAGAAGATGTTGATGATTCACTCGATGCGATGGTCAGCGATATAGCCGGCAAAATCCACGATACAAGAATCTATTCACACGCTAAAGCCCTTTTATCATGGTGGTATTTGACCGAGCACTTTGCGACATGTCAGCAATCAGCTCAGCCAAGTTCCTGCATGTCGGACATTTTGATCAAAGCTGAAAACTGTAGCGAAAACCTTGTCTCTGCGACTGACTTTAGCGCAGAATTTATCTCAGTCTGCATAGACTCAATCGATGATGTGATCATTGTAGACTTAGGCCTTCTTATAACCCAGTATTTTAGAACAAAAGGCCAAGAATTCATTCCTACTGCTTACACCAATAAAACGATACTTTGTGAACGACGGGCTAGAATATATGAGTCCACCATGGAGATTTCGATGAATGTCACAGAGGAACCCGTTGAGGAGTTTCTCCTGGCGGCCCATTTCTATAGTCTGTCCAAGGGATTGGATAAACCGGCCCTTTACACCGTTCTCGATATGCTGTGTCTCTAACGTCATCTGCTCCATAGTCTTTTCAGAGGATTGTCAACACTTTCGCTAATTTAATTCGATTTCTTGAATCTGAGCATTTCATGCTCACAGTTGTTCGCCTACCGAAAGGGCATCGGTGAACAAGACTCCAAGACTGATCTTGATCTCAATGTGCAACAGCCAACAACGACGAAGGTGTCGCACCCAACCACTCGCCTTATGCAGATAGCACGGATATGTATGCTGCAACAAGTGAATCGAGTAATGCGGACTCAACCCCGCCCGCGCCACGCGGACCGTTTGAACGCTTTTCCCAATGCTCGTGTCGTCATAGTTCTTCGTGATACTGAATAGCAGCAGCCGCATGATCTACCCACCGGTTCATCCACACCCTCCTACCACTCGATATGCCAAGCATAACCATGGCAATTGTAGGTCCTTGTCGCATCCGCCAGTCGCGTGGCATTAGGGTAAGTAGTATCGGCCCACTGGTTCAAGTAATTGATTTCAGCCAAACTCATTTCGTCCATAAGCCAGGCTTCGACCGGTGAACCAAATGGCGTGTAGACAGTAGTTGGCTCATCCTCCCCGATAGCCGTGCGGCACACGCTCAGCATGCAGACCCAAAAGGCAGTGAGGACATAGCGGCGAAGACTTCTCGCGGTCATGATGCCGTGTTCCTGGTCGTTTGTAGGAAACAATGAGCTGCGACCCTCCAGCGAAAGAGCTGTCGACACAATCGGCCGATCAAGCAACGAAGATCGGTATGACACAGAGAGCCTCGCACAAGTAGGCCATTTCGCCACTGTTTATTCGAGAGGAAAGGCAGACTCAATGAACTCTTCAGCATTGCGAACAACCTCCGCCGCGGTTTCTTTGTCTAGTGGCCCACATTCCTCAATAAACCTCTCCAGTTTGCTGTCTTGATTCAGCTTACGTCTAAAGTTGGGGGGATCGATTCTGCTAAGTGTTCTGGCCATACCGAACACAACGGTAGTCTGAGAAAAATGGCCGTACACTTCCGGGTACTGGTTCTTTGAGCGAAGCTTCTTCATGTACTCTCGCAGGAGGACTATTCTGTCGTTCCGTTCGAGAGAGGCAAGAAGGGAATCCTGTGCTAACAGAATTTCCACATACGCGAGGTCCATCGCATATTCGCCCTTTTCGAGAAGAGACAACTTCTTGTCAAAACCGCTCGGAGACATCCTCTTGTAGAGCTGCAATAGCTCTTCTGCGGCATCCGGCCGTTCAAGAAGAGCCCGAAGACAATTGGATCGAGAGGTGACAGTATCAATGCCGTCCTGGGTGCTATTGAAGGCAAAGATCTCACCCAAAAGAGGGTATGAAAGGCAGGTAGAAACCAACGCGGCTGTCGACATGTTCTCGAGGATATCTTCCGGCACTTGGCAGACTTCCACCATTTCGGCATGAGAACGAAGCGCTTTCCATTCGGGACTTCCCGGTCTCACAGGGTAGCTATAGATAGGGCCCGATGGCGTTGATAAGCCATCGACACCGGCCTCAGGCTTGTCTTCTCTGGCACCTTGGGTATCGTCAGCCTGACTAATGGCTACAGATGTACTCAGCAGTACAAAGGCGCCAATAAGAAGAGCACAGCTTGCCCTTAGTCCTGTTTTTGTGTGCATTTCAAATCACCACCTTATATTTGTGATTCATAATCTTATATATTTTCTTACTTCCCACAAAGACCTCTGAGGATTCACCGAACGGCACTACGGCATGTTTCCCCTGGCCCAGACCAGTTTCCACCGCTAGATTTTCTCATTCCTTCGTCTTACTCCCTCCGCCATCGCCAGCACCACATCGAACGGTTCCAGGTGTTGGACAGGCAGCAGAGGCGGAGCGGTCACTACCTCTGTCCTTGGGCAGTACTGGCAACACGGGTAATCTATTGGTTTCAGCAGCCATCCCTTCCGGCCAAATGAGGGGACGATTCTCTAACCTGAACGGAATGGTTTGAGGGTTTGCCCCTCGCGTACCCAGATGGACAAGGCCCGGATCCTTCTTGCCGTCGACGAGCAAGTCAAAATCGACATAGTCGCCGACAATCGCGAATCGAAAGGAAGCGGTAGCTGCTTCGAAAGGTCTCGATCCATCAATAACGGCTTTCGTCTTGCCGAGGAGACTCATTCCTTCCGCTTCGTTGCCATGAATTTCAATAGCGACTTCAGCCGATACCTCTCCTGTGAGCAATAGTGGCTTGTCGAACACATACTGAATAGTCCAAATCCCCTCAGCATCGCGCCAGATATAGACGCCCTCTCGATCAAAGCGGCGAGGCCGAATCAACAGTAGACTGTGGGAGCGAAGGGCACAATCGGGGTCCTTGCCGTCCTGTTCGGTAATAATCGCTGCTTCCGTTCGCGGATAGGAAATCCGCGCGGCGTCACGGTACGAAACAACATGCCGGGCCGTATGCTTCATTCCGTGGCCCGCAGCCCTGGCTTCTGGATAACCTGCGGAGCCACGAAGCGGCAGTCGGCTTCGGACACAATCAGCTTACTCGCTTCCGGCATGTACGGCAGGCCACGCGAATCGTTTTCTTAAGCCTCTCCGTTGAATGGATGCCATGAACCGTCCTGCAAAAGCGCCTGCTCGTCCTCTCAAGAAACCTGATAAGCCATCTCGGCAAGTCGAACCGTTGTGGGTGAACATGCTTTTGGATGCAGCAGGTGAATGTTTGCCGGCGTCCAAAGGCCAGCAGAAAGGTTCAAGGTAGAAGCGTTCAACGGAGGGAATCAAGCAGTTCGGGGTGCTGCGCTGCCCTTTCCCGTATAACTCTCTTAACGAATTCCCGGAATTCAGGATGGTCTGCTATGACGTTCATCAAACCGTCGGCCTGCCGCCTCCTTTCGAGCAGTTCCATGACCGCTACGCTCGAGAGCGGGAATCCGCATTTGCCGCACTGCCGTGCGCCGGGCGTGTTTTCCGCCGCACATCGAACACAGCGGACCACGTCGACCGCCTCGTTGGTGTCCGCATCCAGTTTCTTCTTGCCGAACACGGCCAGGATCTGGTCGTCGACCTGTTTGCCGCTGAGATGGGTGTAGACGGCGGCGGTTCTCCCGCCCTGTTCCCAGCCGAAGTGTTCGTTCATGACCGACTCCGTCAGCCTGGACGCATAATACGTCGCCAGCGAATGCCTGAGAAGATGGGGCCGGATAGGCTTGTCTATTTCCGCCCTCCTTGCCAGGTCATTGAGCATCTTGTGCGCCCAATCATAACTCAGATGCTCTTTGGGGATGTGTTTCCGCCCCTGGACGTCCACCCAGACCGGCGCATCGGGGTCCTTATTGGGATGAACCTCGAGCCAACCGGCCAGCGCCACGCTTGCCGCCGGCGTCAGGCGAACGCGTCTCGAGCCCGTCTTGCCGTCTACCACAACCTGGCAGCTGTATCTGTCAAACGCCGCGTCCTTGCGCGTCAACGGCAGAAACTCGCCGATCCGGCACCCCGACCCGAACAGGCCGAGGATGAATGCCCTGTCGCGGAGATTACCCGCGACCCCAGCCAGTCTGTTGACGTCTTCCGGGGTCCAGATGTCCTTCGGCAGAAGGCCGTTCTTTTTCTTCTTCCGCTTTATCCACGCTACCTCGGGCGGGTACGGCGTCTGTTTGAGTTCTTCCGGCGCCAGAGACCGGTTCTTCATCCAGCGCCAGAACTTCTTGATGGACATCTTGTAGCTTTCTACGGTTTGCTCGGCATAGGGTTCGTTGACCGTGCGTTTCGCCCGGCGCTTCGTTGGGGTGCGTTTGATCTTCTCGACCAGATCGATCACGTCCTCTTTGGTCAGTTCCTCAAAAGGCCGGTGCTTAAGCCAGATGGAGACACGATACATGTTCCCCAAGGCCACGCCGATTCTGCCGAGCCCCAATTCCTCAACCAGCATGCTTCGGTAGAAACCGAGCAGCTTGCTCCTGTTGGGCTCGGGCACGGGCTCCTGAAACATAGGCCCCATATTCTGCCTGTGCTTCACGGGCTTGCCCTGTATTCTGGCAACGGTGTTCGCAACCGTACGGTCCTCCTTGTGCAGGTACATACCCTCGTCTCCAGGCCCCATCATAGAAAGATTGCGGGGGGTCGCTTAAGCGGTTGCGTCTGCGGCGGACCGGCCATGCCGAAGTCAGATCAGGGTGCATATATGACGCAGAACCAGAATGCGTGGGGGATATGGGAGACGGTGGCGGGACTGAATGAATCAACACACAATAAAAACAGTTAAACGGTGTCTTTTATCTTTGCGCAGACAATATATGCAAATTCTAATGTGTCTATACTTATTATATTATTGTTACCCATACAAGCGACTTCCCAGCCATTTCTATTGTCATGCATGGGTGCTATTAGAGGATGGCTTATAGCAATACTACGATAATCTTCAGAACTTCCGCCGTCATAGACATCCTGATAAGCGCAAACCGCACCGCCTGATAATGCAATCCATTTTCCGTTTGTGGTGAATGGACAGTACATATCAAACCTGCCTGGATACCCGCTAACATCATCATCCCAACCAATTCTATCATCACCATAATTACGCTGGCAAGCAGTTGTTTTGTCAGGGCATTGGAATATAGCATAAATTATATCCAAACCGAGGAAGCCGTCTTCAATCATTAGATCACCGCTGTTAATCTCCACATCACCTTCAAATTTCCCCGCAAGGCCGCCGTCAGCGGTGTTCTCCCCGTACACGCCAACACCGTCTGCGGATGCGCTCTTGCCGAAAACACCAGTGCCAGAGCCGGTTGTGGCTGTGTTCACCCCGTACACGCCAACACCGTCTGCGGATGCGCTTCCACCCACAACACCATAGCCGCCGCGTTCATTGTTGAATCCATAAACCCCTGTGCCGCCTGCGATTTTGCTTTCGCCATAAAAACCATAATAACCTTCTCCATAAACGCCTTTTCCTCCTACAAGATCAGCTGTAGCTACACCCTTAACGCCAATGGAACCCGCTCCATAAACGCCTTTTCCTCCTACAAGATCAGCTGTAGCTACACCCTTAACGCCAATGGAACCCACTCCGTAAACCCCAAAGCCGTTTTCACTTTTACCATGCACGCCTTTGTCACTGGAGCTGAACCCGTAAACGCCAACGCCGTCTTCACTTTTACCATGCACGCCTTTGTCACTGGAGCTGAACCCGTAAACGCCAGCATACTGACTGCTGCCTATAATCGCATTCGTATCTGAAGCTTCTACATTCAGTGAGCCCGTAATATCCAGCGTGGCCTGCGGTTCACCGCTTGCTCCAATACGTACAGGAAACTCGTAATAAATATATTCCCCATTTGTACCGGATATGGTCCACGGGCTTGCCGGACCGCCGCACTGCACATTGCCCGAAGCATCGGTGGAAAGGGTTGTGCATCCTGTTTCCCCGCCTATCTGCAGGTCGCCGGATATCTCCACGTTGCCGTTTGCGTTAATCCTTAGGGCTTCAGCCAAATCATTTGCTCCTGTTGCGGTTGGATGTGTATAAAACGCTAATCCCACACTATCTGCATCTGCTCCTGTTTGAATGGCGGCTATGGCTGCCCTTCTTCCAAAACCGCCACTTGAAGCGCCCACGAGCGAGAATCCTATTGAGGCACCAATAGCATTCTTTCCTTGTGTTCCGCCGGTATCCCTTATGAAGATGTTGTCCTGCCCTGCCGCTGTTGAGGAAATGGTAAAGGCCGTTGAGCTTTCTACGTCGAGTTGTCCAAGGGTGCTTTCCGTCCCTATGCCAAGCTTGCTCCCGGAAGGGAACACGTAACTGCCGCCGTAAAACGTGCCCGGGCCTATGTCCTGGGGCTCGTGACCCACGCCTGTGACTGGGTTTACCCACGCCCCGGCGCAGCCCATGCCTGCGGCCACGCCTGCAAGAACTATGAGAAATATTATGTGCTTCCCCCCTATTTCAAACTCAAGCTTCATTCTTCCCTCTCCTTTATATATTGGTCCGGCCTGCTTATATATTTGGATTCCCCTGCTGCTTATGTCCGTTTTTGCCCTCCCTGACGAATACCGCAGCAAGGGCAAGCGCAATGATTATCATCATGGCTTCAGGCCCGATGCCCGGGAACTCCGCGGGGTATCCGACTGATATGCTGAGCTGGTCATCGTCTGTAATTCCCTCAAGCTCCTCGTCACCTTCGCATTCTGTTATGTGCGCCGTTATGCCCAAAAAGAAAGGCGAGCCGTCAATGTCCTGAACAGAGTCAATCCTTACGGGGAAGTCCATGTAGCTCTGTGGCTCAAGCTCCACGTTCAGTATCCGGTTATTATCTTCTGTCAGGTAATCCTCCGCGGTGCCTATGAACCTGTAATATCCGGCTTTATAGGTTGTATCATCCGTACCGAGTATCAGCTGCACAGTATTGGTGAATTCCTGCAGGTTCTTCACCCGTATGTTGACTACCACGGACTGGCCGAGCGGGATGAAGATGTTCCTTGAGTGGAAGTTGGCAAGCGGATGGTTTGTTATGAAGCCCACGTCAGTGATTTCTGTGTTGCCTGCCCTGTCCGTTGCCTCAACCTCGTATGTGACGTCGGTTGCTGCGCTGATGTCTATGGAGTCGGTCGTGCACTCGCTTATGCCTCCATAGGGCTCCGCTGCACCGGAACCGCATTGTTTGACATATGGCGTAAGCTCGCCCGCCTCTATGATGTCATAATTTATGGAATGGTAGTCCACGCCTGATATGTCATCCCTTACGGCAGAGTCTATTATGAGCTCCCCGTCCGCCATATCCTCGGTAATGCTGACGGAATATGGGGCTGTCTGGTCTATTGTGACGTTCCAGTAGCCGCCGGCCTTCCAGTCTCCGTGCGGCTCTTCGTGCCTGCCGGCAACATCTGTTGAACCTATCCTGAACCAGAACCTGTCGCCCTCATTTATAGGTGTGGTCAGCTCATCAAACACAATCGAGCCGGTAAGGGTTTGTGGGTTCGGGCACACACTGTCAGTGCCGTCAGGGAACTTAATAGGCTGCCAGTTTGCCGTTTCCGGGTCAACGGTTGTCAGGTCGTCCGCAGTCCATTCCACGTCATAGCATATGATGCCGTTTGCATCAGACCCGCTCCATGTCAGCTCGAGCTGCGTGCCGCTCAGCCACTCAGTCACGGGGTCGAGCTCTGATATGGGTTCTGTCGAGTCTATTAACGTGCTTACAGCATCAGACCATTCCGAATCCCAGCCTGCCCTGTCCGTTGCCATGCAGTGGTATGAATATGTGCTACCTTCCTGTGCGCCTGTTATTGTGTCAAAGGTTTTTATGAGATCTGTCCAGTCTGTCCATTCAGCCCGTGTAACCCAGCCATCGTCGTTCTTGTCTTCCTCTATGTTGTAGTGCCTTATGCCCGAAATGGCGTCAGTGCCCTGCCACCGGATTTCAAACGCCGATTGCGAATATTCCGGAAGCTCCTCCATGCTGCATTCAGGTGGGGTCAGGTCTATTGACGTCGATTCTTCGGGCGACCACGGGCCCGCGTTGCCGCCGCCCATATTCACCCTTGCCCTGAAGACGTATGTGCGGTCCTCAAGCACGGCCTCAGGGCTGTCCGGGCCGAACTGGCGGTCGTTCTCATTCGTGGCGCTCAGCCAGCGTGTCCAGCCCTTCACAATGAACCCTGTCGTGTTCTCCAGAACCTTATACTCCACATCATAGCTGTCTATGAGCATCTCATCCCACTGCACTATGAAATTATTAACCCTTGTCCAGTCAGGTATGTGCGCGATTTCAACATTCAGAGCCGGCACGGTCTTGCAGCACACCCTTGCAGGGTATCCGCTCCCGCACCCGGCTGCGTGTGCATTGGTTAATGCCGAGAGCTCAATAACGCATTCATACTCGTCGCCCAGAGCGCTGCATGCAGAAGCCGTGCCCTGGCAGTCAACCTCTGTCCCCCCGGGCATGGCGATGCACAGCTGGGTGGGGTTCGGAAAGCCGGTCTGCTCGGGAGCTTCTGCGTGGGCATTTGTTGACGAGGATAGCTTGAGGAATGTGTCATAGACACCTGAACAGTCTGTTGCGAGCGGCGTTGTGCTGTCATCGCCGCAGCACAGCACATGGTCATAGCCAAGCGCAGAGCCCTGACTAAGGTGCGCGTTCGTGGGAGCAGACAGGTAGACCAGCGCGGTCTCACCGGCATTGCATGAGTCCTGCCTCACGGCGCAGTCCAGCTTTGCTGAAACAGGGACTGTAAGAAATAATAGGAGCAGAACCAATGTTATCAGGCATATTCTTTTCATGTATATATTTTGCTTTCTTTCTTATTAAATTACTGATACCTTTTTACAGGAGCTGGTGTTTCCGCCGCGCAAGCGGGGAAGACCCAACTTGCGTTGGGGGTTTGCTCGCTTCCTCAAAAAGGTCTAAGTCTCACCCCAAAAACTAATTCCCCAAAACCTTTATGATCTGTGTGATGGACATATCTTTCTGCGTTTTCTTCGCCATGTCCTTGAGGACAAACTTCCCCTTCTTCAGTTCCTTCTCGCCGACTATGACGGCATACGGTATCCCTGCAGCGTCAGCATACTCAAGCTGCCTCTTGAGATTCCTGCCCATGAGGTCGGTGTCCGCGCTTATGCCGGATTTCCTCAGCTTCTTTGCAGTCTCCATTGACTTGTCTCTTACAGCTTCTGTTACAGGGATTACATAGGTCTTCACAGGCGTTGTGTCCTCTTTATTGTCCAGCGCCTCCATAAGGCGGTCTATACCTATCCCATAGCCTGTTGCAGGCGTATCTGCCCCGCTGTACAGGCCTATAAGGCTGTCGTACCTGCCTCCGCCGGCAACAGAACCAAGGTTCTCGGAGCCCTTGATAATCGTTTCAAACACAAAACCAGTGTAATAATCTATGCCCCGCACAACACTGAAATCAATTTTTATGTTATCCACACCCATTGCCCGCGCAATCTGTTTAATCTCCTCAAGCTCCTTCAGCTCCTCTTTTGGCGCACTGCCGGACTTTATCAGTTTCATGAACTTCTCCGCGGGCTTTGCGGCAATGCCATACGATTTCATCTCCCTCATGACACCCTTCTCGCCTATCTTGTCCAGCTTGTCTATTGCCCTGAAGACATCTGCCTTCTTCTTTCCGGTTATCCCTGCCTGCTTCGCGAATGCTTCCACTACCTTCCTGGAATTTATCCTGAAGTAGAAGTTCTTGGCACCAGCCGCCTTAAGTATTTCGTACACCGTGGCCAGTATCTCAGCATCAGCTTCGGGCCTGTCCGAGCCAATCAGCTCCACCCCAGCCTGCCAGAACTCCCTGAAGCGACCGGCGCCCGGCCGGTCATAGCGCCACATGTTTGTAATGTAATAGAATTTAATGGGCCTCGGAAGCGCGGGGTTCGCTGCAACAATCCTGCATATTGGCACGGTCGGGTCAAAACGCAGACCAAGCTTCCGGCCTGACTTGTCCCTGAAGGCGTAAATCTCTTTCTCTATCTCGGGCCCGGATTTCTTTGCCAGCAGCTCAAAGTCCTCGAACGCAGGCGTGCACACTTCGCCGTAGCCATAGCTGTCATACACCTTCCGTATCTTCCGGAACACATTCCTCCTTCTTGCCATCTCCTGAGGCAGAAAGTCCCTTGTCCCGCGCGGGGTCTGGAACTTAGTCATCTTTACCACCTTTATTGTATTGTTCCTTCTCATAGAAAAAAGAATAGTTTTCCGCAGGCGGTTTTTGCTCCACGGCTTTTTGCAGAAGGCGGGAGCCTCTAAAAAGCCGTGTAGAAAAGGGTCTAGGGCCAGAACTGGGAGTTGAACCCAGGCTAACAGGAGTCTGCAAAACCCTTCCCTTTTCCGTGAACGCTTTTACATAGATTGAACCGAAAAGGGTTCTACCACAACCTGACGTGCTGCCAGCTACACCATTCTGGCCATTTGCCTCCGCAGTATAATTCCTGTTACAATTAATACCAAAAAATGGCTTAAATAGGTTTATTTTCCGTGAACGCTTTTGCATTCTTTGTATTGAAAAGGGTTCTTTTACGTTAACGCTTTTAATCAAATTGAACTGAAAAGGGTTACAGATGAGTCTAAAGAAATTGCATCTATTCTCGTTTTTCCGTGAACGCTTTTGCATCTTCGCACACAAAAGGGTTCTGATGAACCAACTCACCATTCATTTTCAGCACCTTGCAATTATAATCAGATTAAGGCTATTTAAAGGTTTTCTGCTCAGTGGCTTTGTTTAATAAGCCCGAAAAGCGTTTAAAAGTCGGTCAAAACTGCACTTTTCACATTCAAATCCATCCGCACAGCATCGCTATCCCAAGGCCCAGAAGTATGAGACCAGCTACAAGGTGCAGAAGCCGAATGTTACTGTCACGCCAGACGCTGACATGGCCCACTGTCGCAAGGCCTGCGTAGATTATCAGGGTTATGGAAAGCATTGGAATGACGAATATAACGTTGTACATCAGAAGCGGAAGGATTGCCGCCGCCCACTCAAAGTTCGCCAGTATGCCGCCTGCTACGAAGTAAGGCCCTGCGGTGCAGGGCAGAAGGAAAATGCTGACTATTATGCCGACGAAGAACGCTCCTGCCGGGCTCGTGACCGATGTTATGAAGCTCTTCATCTTCGGCCTCCACCTCTGCGGCACCTCCATAACGAAGCCTCCGCCGCCGTACCGGAAGAAGTCCTTGATGTTGAATATGCCGAGCACTATGGCAAGCCCGCCAAGGGCCCTGTAGAACCACATGCTGCTCAGCTGCGTTATGGCTGTTACGGCCTTGAATCCGAGTATTATGAGCAGCCCGAGCCCGAAGTATATGATGAATATGGAAAGCGTGAACAGTAAGCCCGCCTGCAGGGCCTTGTTCTTCTTTGTGGGGTACTGTATCAGTATTGAGGTGAGGAGGATGACAAGCACTGCAAGGGCACAGGGGTTAACAGCGTCCACGGCAGCCAGGCCTATTATCTTTGTCATGTCAATCTCGGTCTCATTTCCCGGAAGGATGGCGCCATCACAGATGTTCTCAAGGGCCTCGCCAATGCTTATTTTTGATTCCACGCCTTCAAGGCACGGGAATGTCTTGTCCGGGCCGCAGCCCTCTATGCATGGCATGTCCCCGATGCAGAAATAGCTGCTGTTCTCAATGAATGCCTTGGGAACGCCGCCCCAGAGCTCTACGGGAAGCCCGTACTGCTGCTGGATGTATGCAAAAAGTTCGGAGTTCTGTGAAACGTCGTGCTCAATCACCTCAAGGGCATCGCCATAGCATGTTTTCAGCCCGTTCAGGTGATCCTTTAGCTTTGCGCAGTGGGGGCAACCGGAACCGGAGAAAAAATGTATTGTCGTAACCGTTGTTTCCCCCTCGCCTATCGTTATCTCGTCGGCGGATGCCGTTAAGGGTAAAACTGCGGCAATCAGCAGGAATAAAATTAACAGTGTTATTTTTTTCATATCCTATTTTTGTAATAATAGAGCTTAAAGCTTTCGGTTGGTTTTCAGGGCTATTTGAGATTATTTTCAATCCATTTCCTGACCTGGTCCTCGGGCATCGCGCCCGTGAACTCCGCGACAACCTCGCCCTTCCTGAACATCTTCACCGCAGGTATGCCCATGACCCCGTATTCGCCTGCCTTTTGGCGGTTGTCAGATACGTTGAGCTTGGCGAGTATGAATTTACCGTCATTTTCCTTTGCCAGCCTCTCCAGCACGGGCCCGAGCATGTTGCACGGCGCGCACCACGGCGCCCAGAAGTCCACTACAACGGGCTTCTTATCCGACTGCTTTACGACCTTCTCTTCAAAATCCGCGTCTGTTATGTCCATCTGCATAAGCACTTTTTTGTAGCAGTGTTATAAATAGCTATCTGCCTTAACAAAGCCAATCTCTATCTTCCTGCTCCTGCAAATGTCTAAAAATAAGTTTATAAAGTAGTAATAATAATAATATACCAATATGTTCCCCAGTCTTGTTCCGGGGCTCGTCCCCGGGCAACACTGGGTTAATCCTTTTCTTTTAAGCATTCAAGAGCAAATTCATCAAGGCATATTGACGAGTTGCATACATTCTTCAAGAAATTCGAACTACTCACATTGAAAAATGCATTCTCAACATTTTTTCCAAGTTTTTGTATCCTTTTTATTGCTGGTACAAAATCACCATCACCGCTAACCAGAATTGCTATATCATATTTGTTTTCATAAGCGAATGAAACCATATCAGTTGCCAGATAGATATCATCCCCTTTCACAGTAAATTCCGGCTTTCCGTCCTTATTTATTGTTTTTCTCATATTGCACAAAATCACATTGAAGCCCGGTATTTTTCTAAGTTCAGAAAAGAATATCTGCTGTTTGCGATAGATTTTCTGGTTATATCCCCTGTCCAGAGGGGCATTATAATAGTAGATACCAACTAACATTTTTCCATTTTTCAAGATATTTATCAGCTTATTGAAATTTATCTCATTGTCATGTAAATCAAAACTATCCTTCAAACTATGATAGAAATTACTGCCATCTATGAAAATAATCACACGTTCCTGCTCAGAAGAAGATTCAGCCATGGAATAAAATTGTTTTTAGGATATTAAAACAATTACCTGCCCTTAACAAAGCCAATCTCTATCTTCCTGCCGTCGAATTCAAGTGAGCCCTTTCTGCTCTTGAGCCTCCCGAATTCAATGCTTTTGGCGCCTACGCCAATAATTAGCTCCTCTTTCCTCTTCTGGAGCTTTGTCAGCACAGGCCTTTCGGCTTTAACGTAAACCCGGATGCCGTCATGCACCTTGAGCCCTGACTGCTTGCGAAGGAGCTGAGTCTTCCTGATGAGCTCCCTCAACAGCGCCTCATCCTTGACAACAGCGCCTATGGCAAACCTGCCGCCTTCAAACTCCCTCTTCTTTCCCAGGAGCTTCTTGACCACGACAACCTTTTTGACATTGCCTATGAGCTTGATGACATCCTCGAGCGACTTGATTGCCTGCCTGGCCTCTGCGTTCTTTGGCTGTATGAACAGGCTGTCAACAGGCCAGCGCAGCTTGAAGCCCTTTTCCTGCCTTGCGGCGGCCATGGCCTCTGTCAGGGCCTTCATAAGCTCCATCTGCTTCTCAAGCCCTGTGCTGATTCTCCTTGAATCGGGTTTCGGCCAGTCCTGAAGGTGAACGCTGTCCGCGCTGCTGCCCGCGACCGCATACATGTCCCGCCAGATGTGCTCTGTGATGAATGGTATCACCGGAGCAAGGGCCCTTGCAAGCCGCTCAAGCACGTAGTTCAGCGCATATTCAGCGCCTGCCCTGTCCCTGCCTTTATAGAAGGGTGAAACCCTGTCCCTTACCAGCTTGATGTACCAGCGCGAGAAATCGTTGAGTATGAATTCCCTGGCGGCCTGCACAAGTCTGTGTATCTGGTAGGCCTCTGCATGCTTGCCTGCCCTGAGAACCGTATTAAGCCTGCTGATTATCCACCGGTCCTCCGGCTTCAGCTTTGGGTTCCTTGGCTGTCCGCCGGCATATGTCTTGATGAACTGGTAGACGTTCCAGAGCACGGTGAACATCCTGCCCGCTTCCCTGGCGTCTTCCCATTTGAAGTAGAAATCATTCCATGCCGGGTTGCCGAGAAGATAGAACCTCAGGCTATCCCTTCCATGCTTTTCTATGACATCCTCCGGTGCAATGAAATTGCCCTTTGACTTTGAAAGCTTGATTCCCTTGACGTCCATCACAAAACCGTGCAGAAGCACATTCCTGAAGGGTGCCCTGTTGAATGTCATCACGCTGGTTATCATCTGCGAGTTCCACCAGCCCCTGAACTGGTCAGGCCCTTCGACCTGGAACTCGGAAGGCCAGAGTTTCCTGAAGAAAGCCCTTTCCCTCGGATAGCCGAGCGAAGCCCATGTGGCAACCCCTGAATCAAACCAGACGTCAAGCACGTCGGGTATCCTTCTCATGGTGCCCTTGCAGCCCTTGCGGCCGCACTTCCATTTTAACCTGTCTATCTTTGGCCGGTGGAAGTCAATCTCCTTCTTCAGGCCTGTTTTCTGTTTCAGCTCGCTGAACGAGCCGATTACCTCTGTGTGGCCGCAGCGCTTCCGGTTGCATCTCCATATTGGAAGGGGTATGCCCCAGTATCTCTGCCTTGAAACAGGCCAGTCGCCGAGGTTCTCCAGCCAGTCCCTGAACTTCCTGCCGGCATATTCTGGTACCCAGTTAACGCCTTTGTTCTCTTCCAGAAGCCTGTTCCTTATTGCAGTGACCCTGAAGAACCACTGCGGGATGCCTATCTGCAGGAGCGGGCTGCTGCACCTCCAGCATACCGGATAATCGTGGGTGTAAGGGTGCTTGTAGACGAGCATTCCGCTCTCCTCAAGGTCGGCTATTATATCCCCGTCAACAGTTCTTGCCTTCCCTCCTGCGTATTTGCCGGCCTCTTTCGTAAGGGTGCCGTCAATCCTTACAGGGCAGACAACAGGCAGGCCTGCCTTTGTGCCCGCGTCAAAGTCCTCTTTCCCGTGTCCCGGGGCTGTATGCACAAGCCCGGTTCCCTCCTCAAGATGCACGTACCGGTCTGAAAGTATTACCCTGTAGCCGCCGCGCAGGTGCGACTTCGGTATCCTTATATCCTTCTTCAGCGGGCTTTCGTACCTGATGCCTTTAAGCATTCTTCCCGGGAATTCCTTCAGAATCTTGTAGCCCGCCCCGACAGCCTCCATCAGCTCCTGGAGCCTGTCCTTCGCGACAATCCAGACCTCGCCGTTGCCAAGGCGGGCCTCAACATAGGTGAATTTGGGGTGCGCCATGACTCCGGTGTTCCCGGGCAGTGTCCAGGGCGTCGTTGTCCATATTATCAGGAACTTTTTGGATTTCTTTTTGCCGCGAGCCTTTACCGGAAACTTGACATATACCGATGTGTCGGTCTGCTTGACGTACTCAACCTCGTTATAGGCGACCACTGTTTCACACCTCGAGCACGCCATGACAGGATATGTGCCCGAGAACAGCAGGCCCTTGTCAAACGCCTTCTTGAACGTGTGCCATGCGCCCTCTATGTACTCGTTGTTAAGCGTAAGGTACGGGTGCTCCCAATCCATCCAGACTCCGAGGTCGGCGAACTGTCTGTTCATGACATCGATATATTTTGTGGCGAACTTCCTGCACCTCTTCACGAACCTTGAGACGCCAAGCTTCTCTATGTCCTTCTTGTTCCTGAACCCGAGCTCCTTCTCAACCTTCACCTCAATGGGTGTTCCGTGCGTGTCATAGCCGGGCTGGTCCCATGCGTTATATCCCAGCATACGCCAGAAACGTATGTAACAGTCCTTGATTATCTTGTTCCATGCCGTTCCCATGTGGATTGAGCCCGATGCATAGGGCGGGCCGTCCATGAAGAAGAATATCGGGGCCTTCTTGCGGGCCAGCTTTGCCTTGTGATAGATGTCGTTGCGCTTCCAGAATCTGAGGATTCTCTTCTCCAGTTTCCCGTGCTCGTATCTGGCTTGCATAATCGCTCTCGCCTATCTTTAAATATGGTCACAGTGTCTTATATTTCAGCCTCTTCAATTACATTGGCAACACACTCATATTGTGGATACCTGCTCATCAGCCTTACATACTCTGGCGTAAAAAGTTTCCTGAGAACAGAGACTGCGGCTTTGCCGTATCTGTTTTCTTTGTTGCTGAGCCAAACCCCATGTATCTTTGAAAAGACGCCGTTCAGGGCAGGGTCATCACTTTCCGGTTTTATCATGAACGGTTTTCTTCCTTTCACTGCATTGTAATCATCATGACACAATACCGTTTTCTCATCATTAGAGAGCTCTTCCCATCCGGGCAAAGTAAAAGCATCGCCAAATTCCCCGCGCATTGGATATTCGTCTAACATAGAAATCCTTCCCGCACCTCCCAGAATACAGGGATGCGCTATCGTATAATGATCGTCTTCGCTGTGCCGGCTGAAAAAATGCCAGATGCTTTGGCTGTTGTGCCGGCAATCCGTTTCATGATAAGATATTGTGCGTAAATGCTTATAAAAACAATCCACCCAACAAGGGAAAAACGTGGCTGGGTTTAAAAGGCATCCTGTTTTAATATTGATATATGTTATGCTTGGGCATAGAATCAACAGCGCATACATTCGGAATTGGAATCATGGAGAATAAAAAGACCCTGGCCAATGTCAAGGATACCTACATACCGCCTCAGGGATGGGGTATAGAGCCCATGCGGGCAGCGCAGCACCACAAACAGACCTGGAAGGATGTTGTGCAAAAAGCCCTTGATGAAGCGGGTATAGGATTAGAAAATATTGATATAATCAGTTTTTCACAAGGTGCTGGACTTGCTCCTTGCCTTCATGTTGGTTTAAATCTGGCTAAGGAACTTGCTTCTAAAAATAATATACCTCTAATTGGTGTGTGTCATCAGATAGCACATATAGAGATAGGCAAGCTGTTCAGCAATCTCAGGGACCCGGTCACGCTTTACGTTTCCGGCGCAAACACCCAAGTGCTGGCCTATGTGGAGCAGAAGTACCGCTGCTTTGGAGAGACCATGGACATCGGCATAGGCAATGCTCTGGACAAGCTGGGCAGAGTGCTCGGGCTCGGGTTTCCCGCAGGCCCGAAGATAGAGCAGGAAGCAAAGGGCGGCAGCTATGCAGAGCTGCCCTACGTTGTCAAGGGAATGGATCTGTCATTCTCAGGCATTGTAACGGACTGTCTTAGAAGGTACCAGGAATATAAACGCACTGGAAAGTTTGGCGGAATTAAGCAATCAAACGAATCCGCCCTCGGAAGCGTATGCTACTCCTTCCAGGAGACCGCATTTGCCATGCTCACAGAGGTGACGGAGCGCGCACTGGCGCACACAGGCAAGGACGAGGTTCTGCTCACCGGCGGAGTTGCCGCCAACAGGAGGCTGCAGGAGATGGTTGAAACAATGGCACGGGAACGGGGCGCAAAGTCATCCACCTGCTCGATGGAGTATGCCGGCGACTGCGGTGCAAACATCGCATGGCTCGGGCTGCTGCAGCACAAAGCAAAATGCAACCTTCTCAGCCCTGACAAGGCGGACATCCTCCCAAGGCAGAGGACGGATGATGTTGATGTGAAGTGGCTATAAGCTAAAACTGCAGGTCCAATACCAGCTCTGTCAGGCTTAGTAGGTAGATGCCTATTTTCTTGAAGTGATGAAGCAGCTCTTTTTCCTCATCATTTAGCTCATCATAGAGCCTGGTTATAAGCTCGGAGCCGCTCTTGTCCTCTTCGTATATCTCTTCTATCTTCTTTTTGCTGAAGTTATTGAACAACGAGCAAAACCTGTCAAGCTGGTTACGCTGTACCTTGAACAGTCTGCTTATTGCAGCCGAGTGCTTGCTTTTCATCTCAAGTATGTGACCCGCTATTTTCTTGAATTCATCACCGACCATTTCCATTGTGAAAACAATGCTGTATATTGTCGGTGTTTTCCTGAAATCATCATACCCTTTCTTGTTCAAAACCCTCAGGCAGTAATCCTCGAACCGGTCAAGATTGGTGTCTATTATATGTATTGCTTTCAGGTCCTGCTTGTTTCCCGTAAAACCGTTTGCTATGTTTTCTGCCTCTGTTTTCAGAAGCAGGCTGATTCTTTTCAGGGCGCTCTCGAATTCCTTATAGGTTGTTTCGCTCAGGTCTTTGATGATACAGCAATTCCCCTTTTGTTCAGTTATCTCCATGCCAATGAGCCTGTTAACACATGCGCCTATTGTTTCTATGGGGCTCATTGTGGCGAAATCATCAGGCTTAAGGAAGGCAAGTGTATTAAACGTAAATGGGGTATAGAGGCTTTTTTCACCATGCTCAATTCCTGTTATCATTATCTCATCGTATCCTGCCCTGTATGCGGAGAGTATGTAACGCCATATAATGACAGGCGTCTTCAGGCCAGAGATATCAATCATCGTTTTTAATAGATTGCTATTTTCATTCTCTGTAGAAATGATTAAGGACTTGTCCTGCTCATTGATGTCTATTTCATTGCCGGGTCTGACGCCGTATTTCTGTGCCCACTTGCTCGGAAGCGTCACAGTCAGCGTGTTGTGCCCCTGCCTGATTATCTTCCGTTTCATGTATAATCTACGAACAGCAAGATTTAAAAATATATATTTTAGTGAAAATATATTCAATATTGTGAATATAGTCACTATATATTCAATAGAGGTTAAAAATATATAGTGGCAGGCTAATTCTGAATCAGGTGAACACAATGACAATTGGAGAAGCATCCACACAAACTGATAACCCCCATAAAAGAGAGGCTGTTAAGTTGATGACAAGATTAATTCTGGGTTATGCCCCGGATCCGTTCAGCAGTGAATCCATGATAGACCATGACATCCGCTATTGCTGGGACCCAAAGAAGCCTGAGGACATTTCAGAGGTTTCAGGCATTGTTTCAGGACTTATGTGTGTAGGAAAGATAACGGAAGCCCAGTTCCGGGAAATCGGAACTATTTACAGGATGCATGGATTAGGACGGCTGTTGCTTTGAACAGCAAAGATTGATACCATCTAACCTATAGTTTAAAACACTTGTCGCCCTCGCGGACACGGTCCTTTACCTTCATGCCGATTGACTGGCCTTTCTTGGCCTCTTTCACTTCCTTGTGCTCAATCTGCATGGAGTCAACCTTCTGTTCAATGTTAGTTGTAGCACCCTCTATTGTTATCTCATCGCCGACCTTGATTGAGTCGGATAGTTTTATTACGGCCACGCCGATGTTCGTGAAAAAATGCGTAACCTCGCCTATTTCCTTCTTTTCATCTGCCATAACTAAAGCACCTGTTGATATTTTGCAGGGTTATTTAAAAATGTTAAAAAGAATTTGCCGGGTTATTTTGGGCTTACCGATATGCCGTTTTTCATCATGCTGAAAGGGTGTATAATCTCCGAGTGCTTGGATGTCCTCATCTTCCTTATTATGAGGCTTCGCTTGCGCTTTGCCATTGATTCATACTGCAGTATTATTACCGAATCCACGGCGAATTCAACTATGCCGAACCTTGAAAGCCCGGCAGAATCCTCGGGTATTTCAGTGGTGATGATGTTCAGCTTGCATTTCTCCCTCAGCTTCTCAAGAATCTGGAAAAGTGCCTTGCGTATGTCAAACTCCTTGTGCATATAGAGTTCGAGCAGCGAAACCGAGTCTATGACCAGCCTGTCTATCTTCTCTGTAACGAGTTTCTGGCTGACTATGTTTGAAAGCGACTCTATGTCAAAGGGCTCTATCTGGACTATCCTGAGCACGCCTTTCTTTTCAAGCGAATCAAGGTCCCAGCCAAACCCCTTTGCCTGCTTCCTGAGCGTTTCCTTGTTTTCATCCGTTGTTATGTAAAGCCCCTTTTCCCCGTGCTTTACAGCACCGTTGTAAAGGAACTGGAGGCAGAATATGGACTTTCCCGTGCCTATCTTCCCGCTTACGAGGGTGACGCTGTTGTTGTCAAGGCCCCCGCCCATGAGGCGGTCAAGGCCCATTATTCCGCTCGGGCTTTTGTCCTTCATGATTTCTTCCCCCGCTTAAGCCTGTTCAGCTTTGCATCTGTTTCGCTTATCTTCCTCTCGTACTGCGTGAGCATGTTCTGGAAGCTTTTCCTGTCAAGCTCCCTTTTGTAGTATTTGTTCTCCACGTTTTCCTTCAGCTTTATCAGCTCCTTTTTCTTTTCCTTTAGCTCCTCTATGCGCTCCTTTTTGCTTGGCTTGAAGGAGAATGGCAGAAGGCGAAGCATGTAAAGTATCATGAGAATGTCAAGCAGGGCGAATGATGCAACCACCGAAATGCAGAAAAGCGCTGTCATGAAAAGGTCCGAGCCGCTGAGATAAAGCTGCATGAAGCTTTCAAAAACAAACAACGTTGAGAATACCGACATGAATATGGCAATGAAGCCGAGAAATATGAAAAATCTGCCCCCTGTCGCCTTTCTTTTCATATTTAATATATTATTTTGCCCAAATAAATAATGTGATGGCATGGGAATCAGCTTTTCGGGGCTTATACCAGGCAAAGAGATCAGCTTTGATTACCTGCAAAACCGCAGCATAGCCATTGACAGCTCCAATGTCCTTTACCAGTTCCTTTCAACCATACGCGACCGGTTCACGGGCGAGCCGCTCAAAGATTCAAATGGCAGGGTTACTTCCCACCTTTCAGGTCTTTTCTACCGCACGGCAAGGCTCATAAGCAACGGCATGGAGGTTACCTACGTCTTTGACGGCGAGATGCCAAAATTCAAGAAGCATACGATGGAGGCAAGGGTAAAGCTCAGGGAAGAGGCAAGGAAGAAATGGAAACAGGCGCTTGCAGAGGGCAGGGCCGAGGACGTGCGCAGGTATGCGCAGGCGGCAACGCGGCTTACGCCGGAGATGATTGAAGAGGCGAAGAAGCTGCTGGATGCCATGGGGGTTGCATGGGTCCAGGCGCCGAGCGAGGCCGAGGCACAGGCAGCATGCCTTGCGGACAGCGGCAAAACATGGGCCGTGGGTTCCCAGGACTGGGACTGCCTGCTATTCAGGGCGCCGAGGCTCATAAGGAACCTTACCATAAGCGGAAGGAAGAAGCTTCCGGGCAGGCAGGCATATGTCCAGGTAAAGCCCGAGCTTGTTGAGCTTTCTGTTGTGCTTAAGGGGCTTGGAATAAACAAGGAACAGATGATATGCCTGGGTATACTCATAGGAACGGACTACAACCCGGGCGGAGTCAGGGGCCTTGGCCCGAAGACTGCCCTCAAGACTGTGAAGGAAAACAAAACGCCGCACAAAATATTCAGCTCAATAAGGGATGACTGGAATTTTGAGATACTGCCTGAGGTCATATTTGATTTTTTCAAGAAGCCGCCTGTTGATAAGGATGCCAAGATTAAGCATGGCAGCTTTGAGCCCGAAGCAGTCAAAAAGCTGATGGTTGACGAGCACGGCTTTTCAGATGACAGGATTGGCTCAGCCCTTGACAAGCTAAAAGGAATTGATAAAAACAAGTCGCAGTCAAAACTCGGCAAGTTTTTCTAAACTTCAAATGGCCCTCTGCCTGAAAAAAGGCACTTATCCGACATAGCCAGCTTCCTCACTGCCTTTGGGCCTCACGCGAGGCAGCTGAAGAGGCGGAGGGAGCTGGAGGTCATCGGCTATCGTCGCTATCTTGACCAGGCATCTCCTGAACAGGTTGTTGAGAATATCTATGTTCATTTCATCCGGCAGCTTCTTGTTCTTCTTCCATTCCTTCAGGACAGATTCGTTGTTTTTTGCGATGTATAATATGTCCCCGCTGATCTTTATCTCGGCAAGCTTTGGGTCATAGGTTGTCGCGAACTCAAAATCAATCGCAAGCGCCTTCTGCTTGAAGGTTGGGACATTGACTTCCTTGATGGATGTTATTCGGGGGGCTGAATTGACCTTGATTTCGCCCGAGGGCGCTTTGACGGTTTCATCCCTTTTGCCGTGCAATGAAGTAAACCTGAAACCAACTATGGGCATAACAATCACTTACTCTTTAATTAATGCCAACATATTTAAATGTTTGGGGTTTCTGCCTTACTGCTCTCCTAAGCCCTTTACAGGAGCTAACCGCTTCCCCAAAGGTCTAAGGTTTACCCCAAACTTATTTTTCCGTTAACGCTTTTGGGTTTTCGTATTGAAAAGGGTTAGCTCTAAAGGTTTATATGCCCAAAAGCCAAATTTCTAACATGAAGCCGGCAATAATGGCTGCAGTTGGTATAATGATAGCATCCTTTGTTATTGCTGTCTGGCTCTATCCGCAGATGCCAGATCCAATGCCAAGCCACTGGAACGCGGCGGGACAGGTTGACGGCTACATGCCCAGGTTCTGGGGCATGTTCCTTATGCCTTTAATATCCGTGGCACTTTTGCTGCTTTTCATTGTCATACCAAGAATAGACCCGCTCAAAGCCAACATCGAAAAGTTCAGGGGCTATTTCGACGGCTTCGTTGTGTTTATAATACTGTTCCTGTTCTACCTGTATTCATTGACACTGCTATGGAACCTTAACTATACGTTCAACATGGTGCAGATGCTTGTGCCCGTGCTTGCCATACTGTTTATCTACATGGGCCTGCTCGTAAGCAAGGCAAAAAGAAACTGGTTTATTGGCATACGGACCCCATGGACACTCAGCAGCGCCGAGGTATGGGATAAGACCCATGCACGCGGGGGCAAGCTCTTTACTGCAGCAGGGATTGTGGCACTTGCTGGCGTGTTCTTCGGGGAGCTTGCAATATGGTTTGTGCTGGTGCCGGCAATAGCTGCCGCGGTTTACCTCTTTGCATATTCATATTTTGAATACCAGAAACTGCGCAACAAATGAGCAATGCAAATTTATTAATCAGCCACACAAAGGATTAAAAATGAGGCATCTGTTTGGCATTGCCGTTGCTTTGGTGCTCATTGTTCCAGGCTGCACGCAGGCAGGGGATACGGATGGGATGATGAAATGGCAGACTTGAGCGGAAAGAAGGTTCTTATGATAATAGCATCGCAGAACTTCAGGGATGAGGAATACCTCGAGCCCAGGCAGATATTTGAGAGCCATGGTATGGAAGTCGTAACGGCTTCCTCAAAGACGGGCGAGCTGGCGGGCATGATGGGCGCCACGGCCACAGCCGGTTCAGAAATAGGCGATGTCAATGTATCTGATTTTGATGCTGTTGTGTTTGTCGGCGGCACAGGCGCTGCTGAGTATTTTGACAACGCAAGGGCCCATGCAATTGCGACAGAAGCCCATGAATCAGGCAAGGTTCTCGCAGCCATATGCATTGCACCGAGCATACTCGCCAATGCAGGAGTGCTTCAGGGCAGGCAGGCCACTGCCTATTCAAGCGAGCAGCAGAACCTGGAGAGCCACGGGGCAACATATACCGGGAAGTCCGTTACGCGGGACGGCAGCATAATAACGGCCAACGGCCCGGGTGCAGCCACTGGGTTCGGTAATGCGATTGTTCATGCGCTGTCCGGATAGTTTTGAAAGTAAAAACCAAATTGCACCGCCGCTTTTACCAGCCGATTCCCTTAATTCCCGGATAGTGGTGGCCTGCGCAACTTATAAAAACGTTCATGAACAATAAATAGTAAGTGCTTTTGGAAAAATGGTGAAAATTATGCTGACACCTGTTGAAAACGACGTTCTGAAGATACTGAGCAAGCGCCAGCTTGTGACAAAGAGCGAACTTGTCATACAGCTTGGGGGAGGCAACGGCATCAGCACAGCCGTGCAGAGGCTCAAGGACATGGGCTACATTGATTCCGTTGAGTCGCTCGGGAACTGCCTCGTCATAACCCAGGCAGGCATCAGGAACCTGAAAAACGACTGATTTTCTGTTTATGCATTTATAAACCACCGAAACCAAATCACATTGTAATGCATTGGATTCGAAAGTTTCTTTTGTGTTATTAAGGAGAAAGAAAGAAGAATATGAGAGATTTCAACAGGGGCGGACCGCGAAGAGATTCAGGCCCCCGAGAAATGCACAAGGCAGTCTGCGCTGAGTGCGGCAAGGAATGTGAAGTTCCTTTCAAGCCCACTGAAGGCAGACCTGTTTATTGCAGAGAATGTTTCATGAAGAGGAAGAGATAGGAAAATTGCTGATTCTTGGGCAGTAAAACAATTACATGCTTGGATACAATTGTCTTAGCTAAAGCAATATCCTTGGCTTATGATAGAGTGGCTTCTATATGCTCTAAGCAAGAATAAGCCACTCTATCCAATACCGGCAGCTGAAGCCCTATCATCCATGTGATTCAGCCGGGTTTTTGGTTGATTGCTTCCTTTCATTTATGATTAATTTGAGCTTTTTTACTATTGAGTCTATCAGCTCCTTTGTCCGGATTTCATTGGTTCTCTTTCTGTGGTTCCAGTCTATGCCGGGTTTGCTGTTGCCTTCAACCAGATAAAGATTTCCACTGTTGCTGCGCATGAAATCCAATGCATAAAGCACGTGCCTGGCATTCAACACTGAGCTCAGCCGTCTGCTTATGTTCTTCACTGATTCGGTTATGTCTTTTGGAAGTTCCTTCAGCGATATATAGACCAGCTCACCACCCTGATGCTCATTGCACCTGAATTCACCCCTTTTTGCAATCCTTATGTAAGTCTGCAGCGGCCTGTGGTCAAGTAATATAACCCTTACATCTATAAGGCCCCTGTGCTCCCCAAAGGCAAATCCCTTTTCACAGCTTATGAAAGGCTGGAGTATGTATGAAGCCATGCGTTTCTGCTTTGTGTCCGAGGCGCGCTGCTCCAGGATTGCCCGCTCAAGCCCGTTTGCGAGTCCTGTCCTGTGTATGCCCATTCCGCTCGCCCCGGCCCTGTCCTTTATCACATAACCATCGGTAAAATCCCCGCTGTGCCTGTGCACTCTCAGCTTCCTGTCAAGCCTGCTTTTCGCAAGATATATGTTCCTTTCCGAAAGGCTCTTTATCCCTTCGCTCGGTATTGCAAATTCCCTGAAAAGCTCATATGTTTTCAGCTTGTCCCTGAACAGGGATGTGAGTTTCTGTTCATTGAATTTGAGGATCGAAGGGGAAGATGTAAGCAGCCTGAACCTTTTGGCCTGTTCGGTTGTTGCCGCAGCGAACTTGTCAAAAATAAGCCTGCACCGGGCCCTGCCTTTGTTCCTTGCCCATTCCGTATCATAAGTCCAGAACCCCTTAAACGTGCCCGGGCCTGTTATGTCCTTTGATGTGGTAAGAGCCGCCTTTATTCCGGACTTCCTGCACCTTGTGAGCATATACGAATAGCTGTCATTCAGTATATTGAATTCAGCAGGAAAGGGGGCCTTGCGCCTGTATTTTTCATCCAAAGCGCTTTTCGCATAATTTTCCGAGTAAACCACAATCAAATCAAAGAGTTCTGACTGGTTTTTATTCTGCAGCACAATAAAACACCGCCAGCGCAAAAACCTAATACCATTACACTGTTATAATCTAATTGTATCCTGCCCTAATAAATATGCATAGCCCCGTCCGGATGTTCGTAACCCGTTTCGTTTTCCGTGAACTGGCAAAAACCACCAGCGGGTTTTTGTGTTTCCTGCCACCACTTCGGAACCGAAAAGGGTTCATTCGAACCGGAGTCACCGGGTATCCTCCATCACAGCGATAAAACCGCTCAGTGCCTTAGGCGATTAGACCGCTAACAATGGGTTATCAAAGCGGTCTCTGGTGCGTCCAAGGCCCGATATGCATAGTCCGCATCAACATGCGTTTGACCATTGTGCGATACCTTTTCCGTTGACGCTTTTTACAAGCTTACATGGAAAAAGGGTCACTACACTACGGGGCTATACCATAAAAATGATTCTGTTTTTTAAAAGTATGATATAAAAGCCGTCAGTTCAGCAGCCAAACGCCCATATTGAGCGCTGCTGCAATCGTGACCCATATTATGTAAGGAAGCATCACCCATGCAGCCTTTGTGTCCACCGGCCTCAGCTTCCATATGGTCAGCGCTATGAATGCCCACAGAATGACTATCTCTATGAAGGCGATGAAGACCAATTGCATGCCGAAGAATATTACTGACCATGCGGCATTGAGCACCAGCTGTGTTATGAAAAGCCGTGTTGCGGTGTTGTTTTTCTTTAGGCCTTTCTCCCAGAGCAGATACAGCGCTATGCCCATCAGGATGTAAAGTGTTATCCACACAGGGCCAAACAGCCAGTTCGGCGGGGTGAAGAATGGCTTTGCAAGCGATGCGTACCATGTCGGTATTGACTGGAATGTAAATAAGGAGCCGACAAGACCAGCGAACTGGCAGATTGCTATACAAACAATTAGCTTTATCATGTTCATGATAATTTTTGTTTTATCCGCTAATAAATCATCTAACCTTCCCCATTTTCCTGAGCGCGAACATATCTGCCTTGGTCTGCTTGCAGCCGAGCGGCAGGCCGCTTTGGTGGTCAAGGAAATGGCTCATTTCATGCAGGAACACGAAACTAACCATCTCCTCTGCAGAATTCATTTGGAAGCGCCTCCAGCCCGCGCGGTTGAACGGGCTTCCGACAATTATTTCAAGGGGATAGCTGTTGTCCGGGTTCACGGAAACGCGGATGTAGCTCTTCCTGCCGTAGAACCTGCCGCTGTACGGGCACTTGGCCCCGAGCTTGGTGTAGGCGACTTTTACTCTCAGGTTGTTTGTATTGTAACGATTAACAAAAGTGTGAAGGAAATCCACATCAAAATGTGTCTTGTTCTCAAGAAGCATATGATATGCTATTTGGAAATCAGAAATAAAAACAAAAGGAATTTGACAATTTTAAACGGTCTCAACTACGGCATCAGTTCCGTCATAATCAGTCACGTATATGTCCACGCTTCCATCAGCAGAGCGAACATGGCAGTTCCAGTATCCAAACATGTTGGAAATGCCGTGGATTGTGGCATCCTCATAATATATTCCACCAGCATATCCAGACCAGCTTTCGCCCGGTATACACCAGTTCAGACTTTCGGGCGGCTGTCCTGTTGTGCCGTTCCCTCCGTTTACATCACTTGTGGTGCAGCCGGAAACGGCTATAGAAAACAACATTAGTGCAATGAAACAGACTGTTTTGTTCATCAGCACAACCCTTCAACGCATTCACCGTTCACAATATGCTGTTCTATCATACCGGTTTGGGTATCGTGGATTATCCACATGTCGTTCATTTCGGAGTCCAGCGCGAAAAAATGTGTTATCCATTTCCCAAAGGTGGGGCTGCTCTCATCCCATATGATATGGCACCACTTCTGCCCGCCATAAAGGTAAGTTCCCTCTATGGTCATATTCTCTGTTCCGCCCATCCACTGTGGCTCATCAAACAGGGCCTCATTGCACCACGAAAGCCTTTCCCCCTCATCAGTCAGGTATGTACCTCCTGTCCACACACCGCTTTCGGCTCCATCTTCGCCTGTGCCTGTCGTGCATCCCGAAGCGGCCAAAACAGCTATCATAAGCGGGATTAATGCAAAGGATTTTTTCATATAATATTATTGTTTCTTTCTATTAATATTTATTTGCGCTAAGCGAATACTATATTATGTGCCTTTCCTGCATGAAGAAATGGGCAAAGAAGAATATGAATTATAAGGGCTTCAGCAACTTCTTCAGACCTGACAGAACAAATGTTTCTCTTTTCCTTCTCATAGCATCCGTGCATCTTGTTCTCAGCCTTGGGCTTGCCGCGTTTGGAATCGCCTACAGTTTTTTCATATCAATAATATATGCACTGTTCAATTTCCCCATATTCATAAGTTCCATGTCGCTCAGCGGCTACAGCATATACTCGCTTAATGCGGCGCTGCTCCTGCCACTGATAGTGCAGGCAATCTACTGGTATGTGGTGGCCTGCTTCATCAGGGTGCCGATAACAGCAAAGGACAAGACACTAAAATTCAAGTATGGGTTCTACATCGTGTCGGCCTTCCTGTTCTTTGCCATCCTGACAGTGATATGGTTTAGCATTTCCCTTGGCACGGTTTTCCTTTTTTATTAAACAGGCCTGATAATATTATAACATGAGTTCTTCCAAGACGCCTGCGGAGAAGTTCAGGCATGAAGTCATAAAAACCATGGCCAATTCCATAAGGGTGGCTCCGGAGAAGATTGACGCCGCCCTTGAGAAGCCACCCGAGAGCACGGGTGCTGAGCTTGCTCTACCGTGTTACAGCTTCGCCAAGGAAAGGGGCAAGAGCCCGGTCGAGGCAGCCAACAACATAGTGAAGAGCATCAAAAAAAGCAGGCTGGTTGCAAGGGCCCAGGCCTTTGGCCCGTACATCAATTTTTATGCCGACTGGAATCTGATGAACACTATAGTACTTGAGATGATTCTTTCAGAGGATGAGAGTTACGGCTGCAGAAAGCAGAATAAGCCAGAGAAGATTATGGTTGAGTATTCCTCTCCCAATACAAACAAGCCGTTGCACCTTGGACACCTGAGGAATGATGCACTGGGCATGGCGCTTTCCAACATACTTGAGTCCGTGGGCTACAGGGTAACCAAAGCCATACTGTACAGCAACAGGGGTATGGGTATTTCCAAGTGTATGCTTGCATACGATAACTGGGGCAGGGGAAGGAAACCGGGTAAGAAGAAGCCAGACCAGTTTGTTGGTGATTTCTATACCATGTTTGAAAAAAGGAAGAGCAAGGGACTTGAGAAAAAGCTGCAGGAAACGCTAAGGAAATGGGAGGAGGGTGACAGCAAAACCCGCACGCTGTGGAAGATGATGGATTCGTGGGTTATAGACGGCTTCAAGCAGACCTATAAGGCGTTTGGATCGGAATTTGACGTGGAGTTCAGGGAATCGGATTTTTACGACAAGGCCGGGCCAATCATTAAAAGGGGCCTGAAAAAAAAGGTTTTCTTCAGGGATTATGACGGGGCGATAGTTGCTGACCTTGAGAAGCAGAAACTGGGCAAAAAAGTGATATTGAGGCCTGACGGAACATCCGTATACATCACAAACGACCTTACCCTGACCCCGCACAAGTTCGAAAAATTTAATATTGACAGGTCCGTTTGGGTGGTGGGCTCGGAGCAGGACCTTTACTTCCAGCAGCTTTTCAAGATACTGGAGCTGCTTGGCTACAGCTGGGCCAGGCCGGAAAAGGGGATGTGCATGCACTACAGTTACGGGCTCGTGTATCTGCCGGAAGGCAAGATGAAGTCCCGCGAGGGTGATGTTGTTGACGCTGATGAAATAATGGATGAAATGGCAGGGCTTGCGAAAAAGGAGATTTTGAAGCGTGAGAAAGGCATAAGGAAGAAGGAGCTGGAAAAGCGTGCACGGGCAATAGGCATTGGCGCCCTGAAGTATTTCCTTCTAAAGATGGACCACAGAAAGAACATACACTTCAAACCAAAAGAGTCAGTATCATTCGAAGGCGACACGGGCCCGTACATACAATACAGCCACGCCAGGGCATGTTCAATCCTGCGCAAGGCAGGCCGTGCCTCAAGCGGTCCCAACTTTGATGCAAAACGCCTGAAACATGAGAAAGAGAAGGTGCTCATTCAGAAGCTCATGGAATTCCCCGAAACAGTGGAAAAGGCGGCCAAGTATCTTAAACCGAACTATATAGCCAACTATGCCCATGGGCTTGCTACATATTTCAACGACTTCTACGAGGCAGTCCCTGTGGTCAAGGGCGACAGCGTTCAAAGGGGCCACAGGGAGATACGCAAAGCCCGGCTCGCCCTTGTGAAAGCCGCTGCCATAACGCTCAGGAACGCACTGGCATTGCTTGGCATAGAGGCGCCCGAAAGAATGTGACCTGAAACATATTATGCAATATATAAATCCTTAAATAACACTTGGATATAATTAATATACTAATTCTCTGAAAAAGGGTGAGAAACTAATGGCTACCAAAACAGATTTGTTGAACGCAATGAACAGGAGAGACCTTTTGTCTTTGGCATCAAACGCAGAACTTGCCGTAAGAAAAAAGGCGCCCAAAGGGGAGCTGGTGGATGTGCTGAACAGGAGCCGAAGGATAACAAAGTCAGAGCTTGCTTCGGCTACCGTAAGCAATGTTGTGGTATCAGCGCCGGTTAGGACGTCAAAAAGGAGAGCTGCAAGAAAAAGCGCTTCAGTAAAGGCAGCTGCAAGGCGGCGTTCCCCAAGAAGGGCCCGCACAGCAAAGGCATCGAGGTCGCGAAGAAAGGTTAACAGAAGAAGGCGATAATGAAAAACGCTTTGCAATGCAAAACATAACCTTCTTTTTATTTTAATTTTTTTATCAAGCATACTTTTTTGAAAGGGTTTTAAAGATGCCCGGCTAATTATTATCATGAAAAAAGGGTTTATTGCTGTCTTATTTTTGTTATTTTTGGCCTTTCCGGTCATGGCAATAGAGCCCCCGCCGACGATATGGCTTGGCATTGAAGGCACATGCCATGAATTCAATGTAACCGTTTCAGTGGACATGTTTGACTACGGATGCTATGACGTCAAGGTTGATGTCTTCAGCCCCCAAGAAGGCAGGGTCGGTGAGATATACGACCCCGTACAGGGCTGGAAATCCTCCATGTATTACATATACGACGGGTTGTGCATTGACGCCGAAACCAGCAACGGAACTTTCAAAGTCCGGGCGGATACGGATGCTGAAGAACTGAACTTCATGGCCAGGCTAAGGGACACATGCTGCGGCATGCCCACATGGGACAGCGGCTATTACAACATAACCCAGCAGTGCGATTCCGCGCCCGAAGGCGTAGGCAACGAGTCAATGCTGCTTGTCCTGCTGCTCGTGGTTCTGATACTACTTGGTGGGATAACCTTTTATGTCAGGTGGATGAAATAGAAAAGAATATATTGCTGCTTTACCAATTATTGTCAGGTGTTTATGGCTATCAAAGTTGACAAGGCAAAGTGCATTGGATGCGGCGTTTGCGTTAGCCTCTGCCCAGATGTTTTTGAATTAAAGGATGGCAAATCGCATGCAAAGGTGCAGAAAAACCTGCCGTGCGTGCAGCAGGCAATCAATGACTGCCCTGTGCAGGCGATAAGCAGGTAAGGATTTCTACTTTTATCTAAAAACTTCCAGATTTGTCTAAAATGCTGGGATTGTCCGATTTTTTTAGGCAAAGCCCCATGAACCGTTAACTTTATAAATAAAGAATATATATTCATTATATAATATGAATATATATGCAAAATGAAGTTTGCCTGGTATCAGGCCATGACTGATTGCATGGCATAACACAAGGAGGTGTTTAAAATGCCACGAGGAGATAGAACCGGTCCAGCAGGAATGGGGCCAATGACAGGAAGAGGAGCAGGATACTGCGCCGGATACAACACGCCAGGATTCGCAAACCCTGCACCAGGCTTCGGAAGAGGTGCCGGAATGGGTTTCGGACGGGGTCGCGGTTTCGGAAGAGGATTCGGCCGCGGTTTTGGCAGGGGCTACTGGAGATTTGCTCCGGCAGCTGCCCCGGCACAGGCCTTTGTGCCTGCACCTGCATACGGCTACCAGCCAGCAGCACAGCCTCAGGTAAGCTACACAAAGGAAGACGAAATGGCTGACCTGAAAGCTGAAAAAGAGCTGATACAGAGGGACCTGAAAGCGATAGACGCAAGGATTAAAGAGCTGGAAACCAAAAGTAAATAGGGGACCAACATATGTCACCGAGACCGAGGATACCCAGAAGGGTCTGGATAGAGCCCAATGTGACGTACTTCAAGCCAGCCGGGGCAATGATGGCCCGGCTGGAGACGGTTATTGTTGCTGTTGATGAGTTTGAAGCGGTGAGGCTCAAGGACCATGAGGGGCTTGACCAGACCAAGGCCGCAAAAAAGATGAAGATATCCCAGCCGACATTCCAGAGACTCCTTCTTTCAGCAAGAAAGAAGATAGCCGATGCCCTTGTTAACGGCAAGGCAATCAGGATTGAAGGCGGGCATTACAATTTTGCCGGTGCATATGCTGCTGGAGGTGGCTTCGGACGAAGATTTGGCAGAGGTTTCAGAGGAGGCAAATAATATGCCTGACACCGCAGGATGCAGATATCAGGCTTCATATATGATTGTAAGGTGTAGCTTATGAAAAAAGAATCCGTAACAACGCTCAGCGTGATAGCAAACATATTCCTTACGCTGGCGAAGTTCATAGTAGGCCTCATAAGCATGTCCTCTGCCGTTCTTGCAGAGGCAATACATTCCGGCATGGACATCGTGACATCAGGCATAAGCTACATCGGCATAAGGGCCTCAAAGAAGCCCAGCGACAAGGAGCACCCGTATGGCCACCACCAGAGCGAAACCATAGCAGGGTTCATAATAACGGTCATACTTTTCCTTTCATCCGTCTACATAATATATGAGGCACTGATTGATTTTTACGCAGCAAAAGCGATTATCGTTTCTTACCTTACGCTTGCGGTCATGGGTGCGTCAGCGGCCGTGAATCTTGTAATGTCCGAGCTGAAGATGCGCTGCGGAAAGAAATACGAAAGCATGGCGCTAATAGCCGATGCGAACCATTCAAGGATGGATGTCATGACATCGCTCGGCGTCTTTGCCGGCCTTGTCATTTCAGGGTACTGGATATATACCGATTCGGTTGTCGCAATCCTTATAGGCGCCTACATAATGTGGGGCTCGCTGAAGCTCGGCAGAAGGACTACAGACATACTTCTCAACATGTCAGCCGGCGAAGAATTTGAGGAAAGGATAAAGGAAACAATAAAGGAATATAAAATAGAGCTTGACGGGCTCAAGACACAGAAGCTGGGCTCAGAGGTCTTTGCGGAAATCAAGGTGAAGCTGGAGCCCGAGCTGAGGGTTGAAGACGTTGAGAAAACAACCAAAGAGCTTGAAAGCGCGCTTCTAAAGCGCATACCGTCGCTTAAATATGTTGTCATACAGGTAGGCAGCAAAGAAACTGGTGTAAGGCAAAGCGTATACAAGGGAAGTTTCAGAAGAATGAGATGGGGTGGAAAGGGCAGGTTCAGAAGCGAAGGCGGGATAGCCATGGGTCCGGGAGGCGAATGTGTCTGCCCGAGATGCGGTTACAAGATATCCCACAAAGGAGGCAGGCCCTGCGTCAGGGAAGAGTGCCCCAAGTGCGGAAGCAGGATGGTAAGAAAAGCAAATAAGGAGTGATAAAATGCCAAACGGAAGAGGTTTGGGCAGAGGAAGGCAACCCGGAGGGTTTGGCCTGGGCCCGGGCGGACAGTGTGTCTGTCCCAAGTGCGGGACCAAAGCAGCGCATCAGCGTGGGGTGCCCTGCTACCAGCAGAAGTGCCCCAAATGCGGTGCAGCCATGACAAGAGGATGACAAAACATTAAGGTCAAATGTGATAGTGTATGAAAAGGATATTGAAAATAATAGATAGTGAAATATCCAAACTGGAAAAGGTAAAAATGAATTTGCTAAAGGAAAAAATAAAAGGAGCAAAAAGAATAAAAATAGGAATTAGTTCATCCGGAAAGGGGCTGAACAGTCATATTTATTCAAGATTTGGACGGTGCCCGAACTTTGTCATTATAGAGCTTGATAACAAGAAAAAAATCAAGGAAACCAAAGACATGAAGAACACTGCAAAAGGTAAGATTAGCAGTGCAGGTATAATATCAGCACAGCTCATTGCCAATCAAGGGGTCAAAGCGGTTCTTGCAGGCAACATAGGGCCCAGAGCATTCGCCATATTCCGTAAGCTCGGGATAAAGACCTATCAGGCATCTGGAACAGTGGGAGAAGCAGCGGAGAATTTTGCAAACGGCAGGCTCAAGAGAATTGAGAAGGCAACAGGCCAGAGGTCTGTTGTTTTTTCGAAAAGCACAATCAGGCATCAGCGAACATTTGGCTTTGGGGTGAAGGCGGGGTAAAATGAAGATAGGAATCAGTGCAATAGGAAAGGTAAGCTCTCAATTCAAGAGCCCCAAGGAGCTGCATTTCGCATGTGAAAGGGGCAGGCTCGCGGAAACAGAGTCAGAGATTGTCCTTGATGAAAGACTATCCAAAGGACTGGCTGGCATTGAAGATTTTTCCCATATTTGGGTTATTTACTTCCTTCATGATGCGAACAGGATTGAGATGAAAACCCATCCAGGCCCACCGGAGATAGAGGGTTTGCCAAAGGTAGGGGTTTTTGCTTCGCGAAGCCAATACAGGCCGAACCATATCGCACTCAGGTTGGTTGAGTTAAGTAAGGTTGAATCAAACAAGCTTCATATCAAAGGCCTTGACGCTATTGACGGCACGCCTGTACTTGATATTAAGCCGTTCATACCCCATTTTGACAAGCCTGAGAACGAGAGGATTGCAAATTGGTATAAATGGTGATCTTAATGAAGAAGATATTCAAAACAATCAACAGTGAAATTTCCGAGCTGGAAGCAGGATATATTATAGATTGGCCGAACAAAAATTTAAGATACATAGCAATGTTCAGAAAGAGGAGGTGAAATCATGAGAGTAGCAGTCAGCGCTATGGGCAAGGGACTGAAGAGCAAAGTGGATGTGCGCTTCGGCCGGTGCACGAACTTCGTTATAGCAGAGGTTGAAGGCACGGAAATAAAAGAGGTACGTAATGTGAAGAACACGGCCTCTAAGCAGATGGGCGGAGCCGGCATAACGTCATCAGAACTTGTTGCAAGGCAGGGTGCAAAGGCGGTTATAACAGGAAACATAGGCCCGAGGGCAATGTCTGTATTCAAGGAGTTTGCCATAGAGGTTTACCACGGCGAAGGCACGGTAGGCGAGGCCCTGAAGAAGTTTGCCAACAACCAGCTAAGGGAACTGTCAGACCCAACAGGTCCCATGTTCATGGGCAAGCCCGCCGGCATAGCAAAGGAGCACAAGAGAAAATAAAAACCATATCAGAGGTGAACATTGAATCATGGAAAACAAAAGGGAGCTTGTAAATGAATTTCTGGACAAAAAGAACGTTTTTGCAGTTGTCGGGGTTTCAAAAAACCCTGAAAAATACGGGCATATGATATATAAGGACCTGAAGGCAGCGGGATACAAGGTTTTCCCCCTTAATCCAAATACCGAAGAGGTTTTGGGGGACAAATGCTATGCCAGCCTGGACAATTTGCCTGTAAAACCGGATGTTGTTGATGTGGTAGTCCCCCCTGAGATTACTGAAAAGGTCGTCAGGGAATGCAAAAGGTTGGGGATTGGCAAAGTGTGGATGCAGCCCGGCTCTGAATCAGGCAGTGCAATTGCATTTTGCAAAGACAGCGACATTGAGGTATTGCACGGTGTTTGCATCATGACTGAAAGGAAAGGGTAAATGATATGGACGAGGAACTGAAGAAAATCAGGGAAATGAAGATGAAAAGGCTGATGGAAAAGGCAGGTAATGGAGGAATGGAACTGCAGATGGATGTGAACAGCGAAAACTTCAGGAAGAAGGTAATAGAGCAATCCAAAAGGGTTCCGGTTGTTGTGGACTTCTGGGCGCCATGGTGCGCGCCATGCAACATGCTCGGGCCCGTGCTGGAGAGGCTGGCAAAGGAATACAATGGCAGGTTTGTCCTTGCCAAGCTCAACATGGACGGGAACCAGCAGATAGCCGGGAATTACGGAATCATGAGCATACCAGCCGTCAAGATGTTCAAGCAGGGCGAGGTCGCGGACGAGTTCGTCGGCGCACTGCCTGAGCCGGCCGTAAGGCAGTGGCTGGACAAAAATCTCAGGAGTGAAAAATAATGAGAATGTTATTATTCGTTTCATCGCGCTGCTCACATTGTCCGGGCGCAGAAGCTGTTGCAAAGAAGGTGGCTCCGGAATACCAAGCATATGGCATGGAGATGAAGAAGATAAGGATGAAGACAAGCGAAGGGAAACGATTGGCCGGGCAATTCAATGTGATGTCAATGCCGACAACACTGCTGCTGGACAACGATAATAATGAGATTCACAGGTTTGTGGGTGTGCCAAACGAAGGCAATCTAAGGGGCAAGATTGAAAGCTCCTTGGGCATCAAAAAATCCTTCTTCAGCAGGATTTTAAAGAGGTGAAGTGAACGAAAGGCGTATATGTGCTCAGCATTTCAGTGGACATGGACACACAGGTAAGGATAGGCGCCCTGGGCAGGATTAAATTCGCTCAAGGTATTTATGCCTATGTGGGCTCTGCACAGAAAGGCCTTGAGAAGCGCATAGCAAGGCACTTCTCGTGCAGTAAAGAAAAAAGCATACACTGGCATATTGACTACCTGCTGGCAAGCAGGCATGCAGAGCTTGCGGGCGTCTTGTTCAAAAAGGCAGGAAAGGAAGAGGAATGCAGGCTTGCAGGGGAACTGGGCAAGGTTGGGGCCATGGTGCCCGGGTTCGGCTGCTCTGACTGCAGATGCGCATCTCATCTATTCAGGCTGAAAATTTGAAAAAAGGCAAATTTATGAAAATAGCAGTAACAGGCGGAAAGGGAGGAACAGGCAAGTCAACCATAGCCACAGCCCTCGCCAGTGAGCTTTCCAGTACAGGGAAGGTGCTTTTGCTTGACATGGATGTGGACTGTCCCAATGACAACCTCATACTTGGAATCAGGCAGAAGAAAGTGGGGGATGTTGAAAACATGATTCCGAAGTTTGATTTTGAAAAATGCATAAAATGCGGCAGGTGCTCAAGGGTATGCAGGGAGCATGCAATTGTATTTGTGCCGGGAAAGAATCCTGTGCTTATTCCGGAACAGTGCACCGGCTGCGGTGCATGCAGAATCGCATGCCCTGCTGGTGCCATATCCGAATCAAAACAGAGCATAGGGGAGATATTTAGCGGAAAGAAGGGAAACATAACCCTGGTGTCAGGAAGCATGAAGCCGGGGGTGGAGGAGTCAAGCCTTATAGTCAATGCCGTAAAGAGGTATGCAAAAAGAATGGAAAAGGGACACGACCACGTGGTGATTGATACCGCGGCAGGGACACATTGCCCTGTAATAGCCGCGCTTCTGGATGTTAAGCTCGGGCTTGCGGTTACCGAGCCTACACCGTTAGGTGCCCACGACCTCGGTCTTATCCTTGAGCTTATGAAGGAGCTGGGGATTGGTTCAAGAATCATACTGAACCGTTCTGACATAGCGGACAAGAAAATAATCCATGATATTGCAAGGAAGCTTGATGTGCCCCTACTCGCTGAGATACCCTACAGCAAAGATATAGCGAAGAACTATTCAGCGGGCAGGGCAATAGAACATCCTGCAATCAAAAGAATCGCAAAGGAGCTATTGCTGTGAAACCCATGAAAACGCTTACAATCGTATCAGGGAAAGGAGGTGTGGGTAAAAGCAGCATCGCGGCTTCCCTGTCTGTCCTGCTTTCAAGAGAAAGGAGAATAGTGGCGGTTGACTGCGATGTTGATGCATCCAACTTCCCTCTCCTCTTCGGCGTCAATGAACTCGGGAAAAGGGAAAGGGTATCAACGAACTACAAAGCCTTTGTCAACAAAAATGCAAAAGCATGCAAGAACATTGTTGATGCGTGCGCGTTTTCGGCCATTTCATGGAACAAGGAAAAGGCTCTGCCCGAGATAAACAGGTTCCTGTGCGAAGGCTGCGGGACATGCAAACTGCTTTGCAAGGATGGCATATCCCTCAAAAGGGTTAAAAACGCTGTTGTGGGTGAATCAAAGACAAGGTATGGGTTTCCAGTCATTTCAGGACAGCTGGAGATGGGCGAGTCCGGTTCAGGGAATGTCGTGGATCTCGTTAAGGAAAGGGCAAGGAAAATCGCTGAAAAACAGGGGGCTGATTTGATGGTCGTAGACTCGGCAGCAGGCATCGGATGCCCGGTCATAGCTTCTGTCAGGGAAAGCCATTTTGTCATAGGCGTTACAGAACCCACGCCATCGGGCCTGAGTGATTTGAAGAGGGTTTTTGAGGTTGTCAGGCACTTTGGAATCCGGCACGGCATTGTAATCAACAAGCATGACCTCAACCCGGGGTTCACAAAGCATATAGAGGATTTCGCCAGCAAAAACGGCATACCAATCCTGGGTAAGCTGCCATACGATAGGGAATTCGTCAGGGCAATGGTTGACCTTAAACCGCTTGTTGTGTATAACAAAGGTTTTGAGCACCATTTCAGGAAAATCCTTGCTGAAGTTAATAAGGCAACCAGGCTATAATATATGATGGTGCTACTCTGGATTCTGCTGGTAACTATAATAGACGGCCTTGTCGCATTCATGGGTGCATTCTCCCTGTTCATGAAAGAAAAAACAATACAAAAAATACTGTTCGTTCTTGTCGCCTTTTCAGCAGGCGCCCTGCTCGGGGGGGCATTCCTGCATCTGCTGGCTGAATCGCTTGAATCACTTGCCACAACAAACGCATTCCTTTACCTTATCACCGGCTTCTCTGTGTTCTTCCTGATGGAAAAGTTCCTTTACTGGCACCACTGTCATGAGGGAAGGTGCGAGGTTCACCCCTATACTTCTTTGATATTGCTTGGGGACGGACTGCACAATTTCATAGACGGCCTGGTCATAGCAGCGAGCTTCCTCGTAAACCCCGGTTTCGGGCTGGTCACGAGCATAGCCATAATATCACATGAGATACCACAGGAGCTTGGCGATTTCGGCGTTCTTGTTTACGGCGGCATGCAAAAAGGCAGGGCGCTCTGTTTCAATTTCATATCACAGCTTACGGCAGTGGCTGGCGGTGTTGTCGGGTTTCTGATTGCAGGTGCATGGAATTTCACCCTTCTTCTGCCATTTGCAGCAGGCGGGTTCATCTACATAGCCGCCTCAGACCTCATACCCGAGCTGCACAAAGAGACCAGCATGGCAAAATCCATGATTGCCTTTGCCTTCTTCCTTATCGGCATAATGTTCATGCTCGGCATCAAGCTGGTTTTCGGGGGCTAAAAGATTTTAAATGCATACGTCCAACACATTTTATGGAAAAGAAGTGCCCGTTCCATCCGATTGAAATACCCGATGAGCGCACGGTGGTGAATTGCGACAGGATGAGCTTCCCATGGAAGCGGGACCCGAACGGCTATTTTCTTGTGAAGATAGAAAGGGGCATGATATGCTGCGGCTTCGTGAACAACAGGCATAAAATGGAGATTGAGTTCAGGGGCACGGACCCCGACAAGATGATAAAGGAGATTGCAAAGCGCAGGCTGGTCGGGCTCGAACACATGGGATATATCGCTTCTGAGCTGATGATAGCAAAGGATTGCCTGAAAGACAGGAAGAAATATACGCAGCGATGAAAGCAGGCGATACATTTATCTGGAATCAATGCCAATAGTTATAACACAATCATATAAGGTGTTGTTTCATGGAAAACCCCGAGGTTCTTGCCCCTGCCGGAAAGAAGGCCGTGCTTCTTGGCAACGAAGCCATTGCACGCGGTGCGCTTGAGGCCGGTCTTGCGTTTTCAGCCTGCTACCCCGGGACACCGAGCTCCGAGGTCGGCCTTACGCTTGCGGACGTGGCAAAGGAAAGGGGGAAGATTTATTTTGAATGGAGCAGCAACGAAAAGGTGGCATTTGAGGCCTGCGCGGGGGCGGCTTTCTGCGGCGTCAAGTCCCTCACAGCGGTGAAGCACTTCGGCTTCAACGTCGCCTCTGATTCCGTGTTCCCTGTTGTTTTTACCGGCGTGAAGGCGGGCATGGTATTTGTGGTTGCGGACGACCCGGAAGGCCACAGCAGCGCGCAGTCCGAACAGGACGCGAGATACATGGCAAGGATGGGCTATCTGCCCGTGATTGAGCCCACAAACCCGCAGGAGTGCCTAACACTCACCAAGAAGGCGTTTGAGATTTCCGAGAAGCATGAAATTCCCGTGATACTCAGGACAACCACAATGGTCAGCCACGCAACAGGCACCGTAAAGCTGGGCAGGATAAAGCAACCAAAGACCAAGGGCAGGTTTGTGAAGGACTTCAACAGGTATATGAGCATAAAGCCTAATCTTCAGAGGATGCATCATGACGTGCTGAAGAAGATGGACAGGATTGAGAAGGACTATAGCAAGCTGAACAATGTTGAAGGCAAGGGTAGCGTTGGGATAATAACCAGCGGCGTGTCCTATGAGCATATCAAGGAACTCAAGCTCAGTAAGGTTAAGCTTGCCAAACTGGGTATGACAAACCCCATATCCAGGGATTTTGTTGCCAAATTCCTGAAGGGCCTGAAAACCGTTATAGTGGTCGAGGAGCTGGAGCCCTTCATAGAGGAGTTCGTCAGGATGGTGGCAAAGGACGCCAACCCCAGGGTCAGGATATATGGCAAGGACATACTTCCGCGAACAGGCGAATACACGCCGGATATAATAAATGATGCCATTGCTCCTCTTCTGAAGGCACGAAAGAAGGATTTCAGGCAGCATGACGCCAGCCTGAAGAAGGTAAAGATACCTGCAAGGAAGCCCGTTCTTTGCGCGGGCTGCCCGCACAGGTCTACGTTCTACGCCGTAAAGAAGGTGCTCGGTGACAAGGCAGTATACGCAGGCGACATAGGATGCTACATACTCGGGCTCTTCAAGCCATTTGAAACCGTGGATTTCTTCCTTTCAATGGGCGCGAGCGCGGGAGTTACGCACGGCATAAGCAAGGTCAGCGACCAGAAGCTTGTGATATTCATGGGTGATTCCACCTTCTTCCACGCTGGCATACCGGGCATTGCCAATCTTGTCTACAATGACCCGAAGCCCCTTGTGATAGTGATGGACAACAGCATCACGGCCATGACAGGCCACGAGCCCCACCCCGGAACCGGCTGGACGGCAACCGGACAGAAGGTTGCGCCGATAAAGATAGAAGAGGTTGCGCGGGCACTTGGGGTAAAGGATGTCAGGGTTGTTAATTCATACAACCAGAAGGAGATGCAGAAGGCTGTCAGGGAGATGACAGCCAAGAACGAGCTTGGTGTGCTTGTATCAAGGGGAATGTGCATGCTCCTGAAGAAAAAGCTTACAGGGAGTGAGCAGGATGTTGTTTTTGAGGTTGACCCGGGAAAAGCAAAACAATGCAAAGAGCTTGAAAATCTTGCCTGCCCTGCTGTTGAGAAATGCAACGGCGGCTACAGCATAAAGAAGGATACCTGTGCCGGGTGTGGTGTATGCGCACAGATATGCCCCGGCAAGATAAGGGCTGTTTCCAAAAACAGGGCGAAGGGAGGGAACAAATGACATTCAATGTTTTGCTCACAGGCGTGGGAGGCGAGGGCGTGCTTGTCACTTCAGTCATTGTGGCGAGGGCCGCATCGCTGGACGGGCACGAGGTCAGGGGGACGCAGTTCCACGGACTTGCCCAGAGGGGCGGTTCCATACCAACCCATGTCAGGTTCGGCAGGGCGGGCACTGTGCATTCGCCTTTCATCCCCCGCGCCCGGGCAGACCTTGTTCTCGGCCTTGAGCCCGTGGAGGCTGCGCGGGCCTGCTACTTTGCAGGCAAGCAGAGGACGAACTTCATTGTTGACAACTATCCAATGAAACCCGTGTCCGTAAACCTCGGGCAGGAGAGCTACCCATCACTGAAGCAGATACAGGGCATGATAGCCCCCTTTGCAAAGAAAATCATAGTGACTGATGCCTCGAACATCTGCAAGGATAAGCTCGGAAACCCCATATTCGGCAACGTCATGGCCATAGGCATGGCCTTGGGACAGGGTATGCTTCCTCTGAGCAGAGGCTCTGTCATCAAAGCAATCAAGAACACGGTTCCAAGGGGCATTGAGAAAAACATGAAAGCCTTCGGGTGGGGGCTGGAATTCAGGAAATGATTATACAACTCGTGGACGGCATGGGAAATCCTTCCAGCAACAATATATACGACTTCTGTCAAAGAATCTCAGCGTGAGTCCTGTGCATGCAAAGACATTTATAAATGCAAACCATTGTGTTATTACATAATAGTAACATTATTAGATATTCACGTTCACACAATTCACCAATCGACCCTTCGGGTCTCTGGACTGATATCATTTGGTTCAGGCAAAGAGAAAACCGGAAAACACCACTCAGCACTAACGCAAGACAGTATAAGTCTGTGCAGCAGGGTGTTCTGCTTAGCACGGGCTCTGGTTCTCGGAAAGGAGGAAAATAACATGAAAGGCATGATTTTCTGCCTGCTGGCAGGCATATGCCTGGGGTTTGACGGCATGATACTGAAGAAATTGTCGATGATGCAGGTGCCAACTGTATATGCGCTTGGCATCAAGCTCATCGTAAGCGCCACAATCATGTGCACTGCAATGTTTCTGTCTGTGCTTTTGAGGGAAAGTGCGGCAATCACGGAGCCCGGGCGATACCTGCGTTACGGGATTTCTGACGGCTTGGTATGGTGCGTGGCCATAGCCTGCTTTTTCAGCGCATTTGCCTATCTTCCCTTGTACAAGGTCTCTTTTGTCATGAATCTCACGGCAACGAGCACGGTAGTTGTCCTGAGTTATTTTGTAATGAAGGAACCCATGCATGCGAAAGATGTAATAGGAATCGTGCTCGGCATATCCAGCATCATTTTCCTGTCATTGAAATCAGGACGCTAAAGGAGAAGGAAAAATGAAAACGGTTACAGTATGTATTCCGGCATATAATGAAGGGCCAAGAATTGCCGCACTTTTAGAACGTGTAGTGCAGTCGGGCGCTATACCGGTGTCCGAGATACTGGTCTGCGTAAACGGATGCACCGACAATACGGCGGATATTGTAGGGGGTTATGCAAGAACCGACAAAAGAATCGGGTTACTGGAGTCAGAAAGGGGAAAGCCCAATGCGTGGAACAGGCTTTTTGAAGAGGCTGCAAATGACATATTGGTTTTCTTTGATGCTGATGTTCGGCCAAGACAAAACTGCATAGAGAATCTTGTTCAGGCATTGGTAAATGGTGATTGCATTGTTGCAGGGTGTTCAACAGTTACAAAAAGCTCTGCGAGGGGACTTGAAGGAAAGATAGTAAACCTGCTGAGAACAGAATTCTTCTTCGTAAACTATCTCAATGGCGCTGGTTATTCTCTGAAAAGGCCGGAGTTTTTGAAGAAGATGCAGGAGCACGGTTACAGAAAGATGCCCAGCATACTACCAGATGACGGTTGGGTTCAAATGCTTTTAGAACCTGAAGATTACAAACTTGTTGCGGGTGCTGTGATTGAGTATGACTCCGGAACCTTTGCAGATTATCTCAGGGGCGAGACAAGAACAAGGATGATTGCATACCCTGAACTGAAAGCATGTTCGGACAAACACTCTCCGGGGCTTTATGAAAAGTGGCTTGAAAGGCTGAGAACAGAAAGGCCGACCACTGACCTGGGCAAAAAGCTTAGGAGATTCTTGGTAAGACTGAAAGAACAAGAAGGGATTTCAAGAAAGATAGAATTTGCGTTCTACATGGTGCTAAAAACATATGTCCGGCTTGCATACCGATCTAAGATTAGGGCTATGTCCAGGGAGATGAGATTAGAATTACAGGAAGCTGATGGTGCATGTGTTCTGGGAGGAACCGGAAGAAAGGAGTCTAAAGAGCTATAGGTGAAGTTTCAGTGCCGGACAGGAAAGGAGGGCCAGAAGATGAAGAAACAAGAAGCATTTCAAAGGCTTTTCACTTTTATGCTGATGGACAAAGACAAGGAGTTTGAAAGGTTTCTGGAAAAAAACCCCGGGTGCATCAAAGAAAGGGATAAGAGGGGATGCACGCTTCTGCATTTTGCGGCATCCTTCAGCAGGACTGATATGGCCCGCTGCCTGCTTGAGCATGGCGCAGATCCGAATGCGGAAGACAACAACGGGTTTCGCCCGCTGCATGATGCTGTTTCAAGCCACTCCCATGAAGTTGCGCAGATGCTTATCATGGCGGGCGCATATGTAAACGCCACTGCGGGCGGTGAAATGCGTATAACACCAGCCTTTGTGGCAAAAAACACCAGTGACGCGCAGATGATTAAAATGCTTCAAAAACACGGGGGCGTTGAATCCGTATCTGCGCAGATTTAGGGCTTGTCATGGGGCCGTTTCCGAATAAAATTGAAAGGGGGTTTGTGATGAAAAGGGCACTGATTTTCATGCTTGTCTGGCTTTCTGTGGCCGGTATAGGCGTTAAATTCTGGGTTTGGTCGCAGGAGCTTAACATGTTCTGGCTCGGCATGGTGGGCGCGCTGCTTCTAATAACCGGCCTGTTTTTCGCGGCATTCAGCTGCCTTTTGGGGCATGAAGACACGGACAGGGATGAATGAGTAAAACAGGAAGGCGCAACTGAAACAAATGAAGAAAGGAGTCGAGTATGTTGTATGTGACAGCTTTGCTTGCCGGGGGCATGGGCTCACTTGCTTTTCTGGCATTCAGGTGCCATGGCTTATGCAAAAAGTGCCATATCCTGAACCGGGAAAACGAAACATTGAGAAAGGAAAACACAAAACTGGCAAACTGGGTATCGGAGAGCATGGAATGAAACAAAACGCTGGGAACAGCGGAAAGGGGAAGCAATGGAAAAAACAATGGATTGGAACGGATTGCGCCAGGTAATAGCAGATATGTCCGAGCAGGGCCCGATTGTACTGCAGTCTGCAGGAACTGAGCCCGGACTCACGGCGCGGCTTGAAGACGTTTCGCTGAAAGGAAACGAAGTCAGGCTTTTGATGCCCTGGTTGGTCTGGCACAGCGAAGGGAATGCGATTCATAACTGCATGTTGGTAGAGCTCTCTCTTTGCCTGCACCATTTCAGGTACCCTCCAAAGGAAACGCACTTGGGCATTGAAATGCGCCATAAATCACTTGGGCTTTTCTTCATAAGGCCGCACAGGCCCGAGGTTCCGGGCTGCCTTCGCGAAGCATTCCTGTTTGCTTCGGAAGGGGCTTCGGTAACCTTACGCGAAGGTGGAACCATAACCAGGGGGCCGGTTCAGGAGGTATTTTTTCTGAACGAAAAAACACTGGTTCTGGAGCTGGAACCCATGCACACGCGCGATGAGCGCCCTGCACGGGCCCCGGGCAACGAAGGCGCCGTGAAACCCGTTCCCGTGCAGCGGCAGAAAAACACCGGGGCCGCCGGCTTTTCGGTGCATGGCTCTTCAGTCATAATCCAGCCACATGACTGGAAGCCAAATCACGCAGAAGGCTATCTTAAGTTCACAAGGTCCGGCAGCCATGACTTTTGCATTGTGCGGCCGGACAAAAGCCACGAACCAGTGAAAAGGGGAGATGAAAGATGATGAGTTTTTGGGCAAAACCGTTTAAAATAGAGTGGTCAAGGCTGGAGGAATTCCTGCCCAATGGGCCCCTTGCAATTCAATTTGTGCAGGGGAAGCCTTTGATGGGACTTCTGGAACGCCTCTCGGTCTCAAAAGACAGCGTAACATTCCTCATCTCGTGCACTGCATGGCAGGGGGATTGAACGCTTTGTTGCGGCGCGAAGGAACAGCAGCAAAAATAGCAGGAGAATAAGTCATGAAAGTCATGGGTTGGACAAACCTTTCAATCATTGTTCTTACGGTATGCTGTGTTTTTTTGGTCTTGTTGGCCAGTAAATATTCGTTGGTCAACAGAGTGCAATGCTCTGATTTGCAGTCAGAGAACCAAAAACTAGAGAGGGAGAATGTTTGCTTATCGGTCAATCTGGCCAGAATCAAAAAAGAGAATTTTATTTTGCAGTTAGTTCTCACTGAGGAACAGAAAATACAATTGGTAAGACGGCGGAAAGAAAGCCCGTTTGGCAGTGAGGATCCATAGAAATTATCCTTTGTATGGTTTTCCGCTTCTTGTGGCACGGAATGCTTTTGAAGAATTCAATGAAAAAATCCCGAAACACCTTCTCAAACACGTTCTCCGGTGAGGGGAAAGGCAGGCACACGGGGGAATAACAGCCTGCCGGCGGAAAGGGGACGAGCAATCTTCCCTTTCCCCTTTCTATTGTATACTTAAAGGGATATATAAAATAAAAAACAAATTGTGAAAGCCCCTATCGTTCCCTTTCGCCGTTTATGAATTCCTCTACCTTCTGCCTTGCTTCGTTGTCGGTGTACTGCTCGGGCGGGTGCTTCATGGTGTATGATGATATTGAAAGAAGCCTTCCGCCTATGCTGCGGTCAAGGCCCAGCTTTGCGCACCTTATTGCGTCAATTGCGACGCCGCCGCTGTTAGGTGAATCCTCAACAGACAGCCTGAGCTCAAGGTTGACCGGCGCATCGCCGAACTTCCTTCCTTCCATCCTTATGAAGCAGACCTTGTTGTCGTTCTGCCATGGCACGTAATCCGACGGCCCTATGTGAACGTTGTCAGGGTCAAGCCTTTGCGGAAGCTGGCTCTGCACGGCATCGGTCTTGCTTATCTTCTTGCTTTTCAGCCGAGCCCTCTCAAGCATGTTGAGAAAGTCCGTGTTTCCGCCTGTGTTGAGCTGGTATGTCCTGTCAAGGATTACGCCCCTTTTTGCCCAAAGGTCCGTAAGCACCCTGTGTGTTATGGTTGCGCCCACCTGTGCCTTGATGTCATCGCCGACGCACGGGATTCCCTTGCTCTCAAACTTCTTTGCCCATGCATCATCCGACACAATGAATACGGGCATGCAGTTAACAAAAGCCACACCTGCGTCAAGCGCGGCCTGTGCATAGAACCTCGTTGCGTCTTCGGAGCCGACAGGCATGTAATTGACAAGGACCTCTGCCCCGGATTCCTTCAGCGTCTCCGTAACGTCAACAGGGTCTGCATCGGCAATCCTGAAAGACTCGTCATCCTTGAACTCTTCCATGTGCTTTGCAACGCCGTCCATTACGGGCCCCATCTTAACTTCAATCCCAAGGTTTGGGATTTCCTTCTGGAAGACCAGCGTGTTGTTCGGCTTTGCGAATATGGCCTCTGAAAGGTCCTTTCCTACCTTCCTTTTGTCAACGTCAAATGCCGCAACGGGCTTGACGTCTGATATGCCGTAGCCGCCCAGAACGTTGTGCATGAGTCCAGGCACGACTTTGTCATTGGAGTCAATGTTCCTGTAGTAGAAGAGCCCCTGTATAAGGCTTGATGTGCAGTTTCCGATTCCTGCAATTGCAAGCTTAATTTCAGACATAGTTTCCCTCCTATTTTACAATGGTAAAATATTATACCCGAATCTTTAAATAGTTTTACATTCATAAAATAGTACCATCATAAAATATATTATTAAGGCGGCATATGCAATAATTATATGCCTGACTTAACCGATTGCAGATATCAGGCCCCGTAACAAATGGGAAGGCGTAACTATGCAGGAGCTTGAAAGGCTGGAAAAGAACAACACGCTCAAGTGCATATGGCCATACATATTGAAGATTGTTTCTGAGAACCCGGTGCATGCCTACCAGCTCCGGAAGCGAATTGAGCAGCGCTTCGGATTCAGATGCGGCAGGGTCACGGCATACCACGCAATCTACAGGCTGACAAGCAGGGGGTTTGTCACCAAGAAAGAGGATGGCAGGAAGATAATATATTCAGTAACACCAAAGGGCAGGCGTGCCCTGAAAGACGCTATTGCTTTCTACAGGCAGAGAATCAAGCTGCTTAAATAGTTTTAAAAACCTAAGCCTGATATCAGTAATATGTCACTCTACAAGCGCAGGGAGAAGTTTGAGGGCTTCTCCATGAGGCTGGGCAGGGGATTCGCCAGGCTGGGGCTTTCGCCTAACCACTGGACATTGCTTAGCATTGTCTTTGTCGCGGCAGCGTTCTGGTTCCTTGCCAAAGAGCAGTTCCTTCTTGCGGGCGGGCTTTTCCTTGTATCGGTATTCCTTGACATCGTAGACGGCGCCGTTGCCCGGGCAACGGGAAAGGCCACCAGAAGGGGCGCCTACCTGGATACCATCATGGACAGATATGTTGAGGGTGTAATAGTTTTTGGATTGCTGTTTGCTGCCCTGCCAAGGTTCATCTATCCTGCCTACATCTGGATATTTCTTTACCTTTTCGGCGCGCTCATGACGACATATGCAAAGGCAGCCGCAAAGGAGAAGAGGCTCATTGAGAAGGAGCTCAAGGGCGGGCTGCTCGAGCGCGCGGAGCGGGTCCTCATGCTCTGCGGCGGCATAGTGCTTGCCTTCTTCAACCCGTTCTATCTGACAAGTGTGATTGTCATACTGGCCATCATGACAAATATCAGCGCCATTGAAAGAATAGCAATAGCATGGGGTATGGGGAAACATTCAGAATAACTCATCGCTTCTTAACCCATTCTATCGCCTCTTGAAGATCCTTTGCAACGAAATCAGCTATTGAGAAATCCTGGTGCTTTGTCAGTGCATTCGGTATTGCCACGCAGGCCAGGCCTGTACGCTTGGCTGACTGCACGCCCGCCAGTGTATCCTCGAAGGTTATGCACGCTTTTGGCTCAATGCCGAGCATTTTCGTGATTTTGTCATATGTTTCCATGTGGGGCTTGCCGTTCACGACATCGTCCCTCGTTACAATGGTCCTGAAGAAGCGGCCCAGGCCAGTTCGCTCAAGCTTCGTCTGGGTCTCATCCATTGAACTGCCTGTTGCAAGGGCAACGGGTGTGTTTCTGCCGATGAAATACTGAACTGCCTCTTCGGCAAACGGCATTATCCGTATGGGCTCTGTCCTAAGGAACCTTGCCAAAACATCCTTCCTTGTCTTCAGCAATGCATCTGCACCCATGTCAAGGCCGTATTTTTTTATGATTCCGGGGGCTATTATGGTCCGCGTTTTGCCCACAAAATCCATATAATCCTTCTCCGTGAACTCAATGCCAAAGGGTTTCAGCGCTTCTGTCCACGAACGCAGGCAAAAGGCTTCTGTGTCCACAAGAGTCCCGTCAAGGTCAAAAACAGCCCCTTTGAACATAGTCATATAATAACCAGCAAGCTATTAAAACTTTAAATAGACTATGTACAATATTTGTCAATACCTATGAGTTGATGCAGCGCATTGGAACATGTTCTTTATGTGCGCTGCAGAATGAGAGGAGGATAGCATGGCAGAAAAGAAAAAGGAATCCAAGAAGGAAGAGAAGCCCAGGGAAAGGCCAGAGCCCAAGGAAGAGCCAAAGAAGGCAGAGCGCCAAGCCGGGGCGAAGAAAGAAGATGCAAAGCCAGAGTCCCCTAAAGGGGAACAGTCAAGGGAAGAAACAAAAGAAGAAAAGCCAGAAGCTGAGACCACGAAAACAGGGCCAAAAGCAGAAGAAACAAAGGCTGGGACAGCTGCTCCTGAATCTCAGGACAAGACGGCTGTGGAAGCACCTGAAAAGGCTGCGCCAGCTGAAAAGGCAGGCCACTCAAAGGAACTGATCAACAAGGTGCTTGAGGCAGTGACAATAGCAAAGAGCACCGGAAAGGTGAGTAGGGGGGTCAACGAGGCCACCAAGTCAATAGAAAGGGGCTACGCAAAGCTTGTCGTTATAGCAGAGGACGTTGAGCCAAAGGAGATAGTTATGCACCTTCCCGTGCTGTGCAGGGAGAAGAAGGTGCCGTGTGTCCGGGTTCCGGGCAAGCTTGAACTGGGCAGGGCATCTGGCATAGAGGTTCAGACATCGGCCATAGCCATAACCGAAGAGGGCGATTCCAAGAGGCTCGTTGCTGACATTGCTTCCAAGGTTTAAAGATTACAAGGCGAAGGACAGTTTGCCTGACATAACAGGATGTACAAATCAGGTGTCATTATAGGATACAAGGTCTGAGATATGCCAACACCAGCAGAGGTAATTCAGGTTGCAGGGAAGCTGGGGATTAAGGGAGTCAGTAGAGTAAGGTGCAGGGCACTGGAGGGCCATGACCAGAACAAGGTCATGACAAGGAATGTTGTGGGTCCTGTAAGGGTCGGTGACATCATAATTCTCAAAGAAACCATAATGGACAGCGTGTCCAAGCTGGAGAAGCGTTAAAACAGGATATAAGGTGCAGGATATGGCCAAATGCAGTTTTTGCGGTAAGAAAATAGATGAACACAGTGGCACTGTTATAGTAAAGGCATCGGGACAAGGCCTTCATTTCTGCAAGTCAAAATGCCAGAAGAACTTCAGCCAGGGCAGGTCAGCAAAGAAGCTGAAATGGACCCAGGAATCACGTGACGCAAGAGGGAAATCATAAAAAGGCGCCCAACACGTCCCCCTTCATTATATGGACTCCAGATACTCCTTCTCCATGAAATGCAGCTTGCCGGGTATTATTATGACTGCGGGCTCTTTGTTGGTATATTTTTTCAATAGCTCTTCTGCCTTTCCATAACTGATTATCTGGTTATTTGCACCCATGCTGCATGCAACAACTACCTTTTCATCACCTGTTTCGCTCCTGAGCAGCTCAAGGCCCTGCCTGGCTGTCATGCCTATATCCAGAAGCACAAGTGTATGCAGCCCGATTTTCCTGTTGTTTTCAAGCGCTTTCAGCATGGATTTCTGCACAGGCTTTGTTAGAGTAACCGTGCGGCCGAACTTGTAAACCTGTAGTCCTGTCTCTCCCACGGCTGAAATGATGCTTGAGCCGTGTATCACATTAGTCCTGACCCCCTGCTCCCTGGCGTCAAGCAGCAGTGAAATGTGTGTTGTGGCTGTCAGCGCATCTCCAGGCACGATTATAGCCACATCCTTGCCCCTGGCTTCGCGCAGAAGCGCTGCAGAACGCTCCTCAAGGCCATGCCTGTCAAGCTCCTGAACCGGCCTTTCTATGAGCTCAGAGAGCTTTTTTGCGTTTGTTGAGGCCTTATTCGTATAGAATTCAACGTAAACGGAATTGCACTTCTTTGCCGCTTCCACTGCGCGAATGGACATGTCCTTCTCATCGTGCAGCCCGAGTGATATGAGGTATAGCATGATTTCACTATATTTTGTAAGAAACACTGCTTAAAAGCATTCAGAAATCACTTCTTCAGCATTATCTTGACAATGTCACCGTTCTCAAGCTCATGGTCTGCAGCTATGCGCTGTTTTTTTCGCGCATCAACCGCAGCAACAAATTTGTCAAGGAAATCCGTATGTATAAGCCCCGCAAGCCCCTTCGCTGTCGTGCCCCTGGGCACGAGGTAGGCGTCGGGCAGCACATTGCCCTTGCCGCTTGAGTAATGGCTCTCATTCTCCACAGGATAGACAACTATCATGTCCAGCAGCCCAAAGGCTGCGTAGTTTATGGCCTGCTGCACGCCCGTTGAGCCGAATCTTTGCAGCACGTTCTTGCCTATGAAGTTCAGGGCCTGCAGCTGTTTCTGGCCTATGTTCTTGAGCACCTCAAAGCTGCTGCTTCCCGGCCTGTATCTTATGAGTCCCTGTTCAGCGGCGCGCCTGAGCGCAAGCTCAGACTCCGCGCTGCATGGCATGGCACTCTCCATGTCCTTCTGGACCCGTTCAAGTTTCTTGTCCGCGCCCGGCACGTCAATCTTGTTCGCTGCGATGAGCATTGGCTTTGCTTTCTCCCGAAGCATCTTGATGAACTCAAGCAGCTTGTTGTCGTCAGAGCCCTCGCTAACATTTATCTTTCTCAGCGCCTGTGTTACGTCATCAACCCTTACCCCGAGCCCAGACAGCTGCTTGTGTATCAGCTCCTCGAGCTTTTCGTCACCCGCTTTTGCCTTGGTAATTATCTGCCTCCAGTTCTTCTTCAGTATGCCAAGAATCCAGTAGTCAATCTCCTTTGGAAGGAACTCTATGTCGTTCATCGGGTCATTGGTCCCGGGCTGCGCCGCGTTGCCTTCGGCGTCAGTGCTGCCTGATATGTCCACCACGTGTATGAGCGCATTGGCCTCCATTATCTCGGAAAGGAACTGGTTGCCCAGCCCCCTGCCTTCATGGGCCCCGGGCACGAGCCCGGCAATGTCAATTAGCTTCACGGGTATGTGCCTTACCCCGTCAATGCATTTTGAGTTCACGGGCTGGCACTTCACCCCAAGCTCCCTGCACGGGCACGGGGCTGTCACATATCCCACTCCCTGGTTGGGCTTGATTGTCGTGAAAACCCTGTTGGATATTTCGGCGTCCACGAGAGTCGCAGCGCTGAAGAATGTTGTTTTTCCGCAATTGGTTTTGCCGCATATAGCAATCTGCATGCTATCAATAATTTCTTAGAAACATGCTTAAAATGTTTGTCACTGTTTTATGCCCTTCAGAAAACTGAATGCGCTGTTGGCTGCTATTGCGCCCTCGCCCACCGCAGTGGCTATCTGGTCGAACCTGTTGGAGCCGTTGGTTATATCACCCGCGGCAAACACGCCCCTGACGCTCGTGGACATGTCCTCACCAACTTCTATGCGGTTCTCGCCGTTCAGCTTAAGGCCAATGTCACCCACGAGCTCTGTTGATGGTACGGCACCGATTTCTATGAACAGCCCGTCTATTGTCAGCTCGCGTTTTTTGCCTTTTGTGTCTATTGTCAGTGCATTTACGCTCCTGTCACCCTTTACCTCAACAGGCGTAGAGTCGTAGACAACATCTATCTTTTTATCTTCGCCAACCCGCTCGCTTAGCACCGCATCTGAGCGCAGTTTGTCCCTCCTGTAAACAAGGTAGACCTTCTTGCACATTTTGGCGAGGAATAGTGCAGCTGTCGCAGCCGCGTTCCTGCCGCCGATGACGGCCGTTACCTTGTCCGCGAAAAAACTGCCATCGCATGTAACACAGTACGAAACACCCTTTCCTTTGAACTCCTTCTCGCCTGGTATGTTGAGCTGCCTTTTCTTTGTGCCAAGCGCGATTATCAGGGCCTTTCCCGAGAAGCTGCCCCTGTCTGTCTTCACAACAAAGCCATTGGGTGACTTCTTAATGTCGCTGATTCCGTTGTAAAGCAATACATCCACTCCGGCTTTCCTTGCATGCTCCTTGAATTTTTTGGAAAGCTCTGCTCCTGTTATTGAAGGGAAGCCCAGATAGTTTTCAACGACCGAAGTCTCGGTCACTGTCCCACCTGGTTCCTTACCTATCGCAAGGACGCTCACACCGTAGCGAACCGCGTAAACCGCTGCGCTGAGACCCGCCGGACCCGTTCCGAGGATTACAATGTCGTATTTTTTTGACATAAGAAGAATATGGTCTGCCGGTTAATAAATTCCTAATATCTTATCCTCACCTTTCTTGAAGTAAGGAGGCAATCCCCAAGATAGCCATCCAGCTCGGTCCTGAAATTTTCTTCGCATGCAAGATGAGTAAAGGCGTCAACCCTTTTATGACCGGCGCCATTGCCTGTCACATGGCTCACGAGCATTCCGTCCCTGAAAGGCCTTCTGCATTCAGAGTATTCACAACGTATGATTTTTGGCATCAGCATAATCACAAATTAATAACATAAAACTTAAATAAGAGATATACTGATAGTGGTTTAGGTGGGAAAATGCCCAAAAGACTTGCTGTTATTGACAGGGAACTGTGCAAACCAAAGTCTGCGAACTACATCTGCATGAGGGTATGCCCTGTCAACAGGACAGGAAAGGAGTGCATAATGCGCTCTGCGGAAGACAGGAAACCTTTGATAGACGAAGCGATGTGCATCGGATGCGGAATCTGCTCAAAAAAATGTCCGACCGGTGCGATAAGCATAGTCAACCTCCCTGAGAAGCTTGACGAGAACCCTATCCACCGCTACGGCAGAAACCTTTTCTCGCTTTACGGGCTCCCGCTGCCCAAGAGCCGTTCGGTAATAGGCCTTGTCGGACCCAATGGTGTAGGCAAGACAACAGTGCTGAACATATTCTCAGGCGAGCTCAGGCCCAATACAGGCATTTTTGATACAGTGGTGCCGTGGGAAGAAATAGCCAAGAGATTCAGGGGCACGGAGCTTCAGGACTATATGAAGAGGCTTTCTGAAGGCAGGATAAGGGCCGCATACAAGCCCCAGCATGTTGACATGATACCGGGCATATGGAAGGGAAAGGTTTTGGATATGCTCAGGAAGAGCAATGAAGGAAATAGGCTTGATTCGGTTGTGGATGCGCTGGACATGAGGAAGATGCTCAACAAGGACATAAACTCGCTTTCAGGCGGGGAGCTGCAGCTTTTCGCCACAGCCGGCACGCTGCTCAGGGATGCTGAATTCTACTTCTTTGACGAGCCCTCATCATATCTTGACGTTGAGCAGAGGCTTCGCGTTGCCAAGGAGATAAGGAAGCTCGTCGACAGGGCAGTCGTAATGGTGGTGGAGCACGACCTCGCTGTCGCGGACTACCTCGCAGACGTGACGCACATACTATATGGAAAGCCAAGCGTTTTCGGTGTTGTGTCCAAGCCATACAGCGTTCTTAACGGCATCAACATCTACCTTGACGGCTACATCAGGGAGGAGAACATGCGGTTCCGCACCGAGCCCGTGTACTTCAGCAAGCGCGCCCGGGCATCCGAAAAGACCAAGACATTCCTTGAGTTTCCGGAGCTTGAGAAGTCTTTCAAGGGCTTCTCCCTCCGCACCGAGGCCGGGGCAATACATAAAGCGGAGCTCATCGGAATCCTGGGCCCGAACGGCATTGGAAAGACGACCTTTATCAGGATGCTTGTATCACAGGAAAAGCCTGATAACATCAAGTTTGATACAAAGCTAAGGCTTGCTTATAAGCCCCAGCGACTTGTTTTAACCAAGACAGAAGAAACACAGACTGTCCGCGAGTTCCTCAAGTCCAGATCAGATAAGGCCTTCAGCAAGGAGAACAATAGGCTGCTCCTTTTCCTTGGGCTGGAAAAGCTGCTCGAGCGCAGGCTCGGCAGGCTCTCGGGCGGTGAGCTCCAATCAGTGCTCATAGCCTCTGCCCTTGTGCAGGACTACGACCTTCTGCTGATGGACGAGCCATCTGCCTTCCTTGATGTTGAGCAAAGGCTTCGCGTTGCAAAGCTGCTCAGGCAGCTCACCGAGACGAGTGAGAAGCCCTGTTTTGTCGTGGACCATGACCTTCAGTTCATGGACTCTGTTGCGGACAGGGTGATGGTATTCGGCGGGGAGCGCGGGGTTCACGGGCACGGGCACGAGCCCGTGCAGCTGGAGAAGGGCATGAACAGTTTCCTGAAGGCACTTGACATAACGTTCAGAAGGGACCCGCAGACCGGCCGCCCCCGCGCAAACAAGCCAGGCTCACAGAAGGACTCCCAGCAGAAGCAGAAGGGCAGGTATTACTACGCTTAATATATTTTTGAAAAGTCATCGTAGACATCACTTCTATGTCCAATGAAAAGAACTATGACCTTTTTCTCATTGGTTTTTATTTCATAAATAGCTCTGTAATCGCCTATGCGCAGGCTCCAGAACTGCGTATATTTCAGATGCTTGCCTCTTTGTTCAGGAAATTCCTTCAGTTCCCTTAGTTTTTTCTTTATATGTTCAGCTGTTTCCTTGTCGGTTTTCTCAAAAAATTTGGCTGCCAGAGGATGTAAAAGCACCTCAAACATCTGAATCATCCAAAGGTATTAGAATCTCAGGACTTTCTTCAGCTTCCTTGCTTCTCTTTATGAGCATTTTGAAGAACTCCATAGTCTTCACTTTCTCTTCATATAATGTTATAATTGTCTTGACAGCATCACTCCTGCTTCTGAATTTGCCTTCTTCCACCCATTCATCTATCTCTTTGACTGTTTGCTCCGGCACTCTTAATTGAACCTGAACCATATTTTCACCTATGTAAACATATTTGTTTACTTATTTATAAAGCTAACGTTTGTTCTTATGCAAAAACTACACGTGACTGTCCAAGGCTGCTGCAGCGGCCTTTAGCTCTTCAAGCTCTTTGTCCAGCCTCGCGGCCTTTTCCAAATCATCTTCCAGCGCAGCGCAGGCCACATCGGTCACGAGCCCCGGAATGGTTCCGCTGTATTCCATGTAGTCATGCAGCCATTCACTGACCGGAAATTCTTCTTTAATGAGCTGCGGAAGCTGGGTTATCCTTTTGGTTGCCACTCCCTGGAGATGCCGTCTGCTCGCCGATTCTTTGAGGTTAAGCAGGTTTTTCAGCATTTGAAACTGTGTTTTTAGCGTTTGCCTTTGCTTTTCTTCCGGGTTTTTTCGCAGCGGTGCGGTCCCATGAACCGAGTCAATCTCAGCATCATGCAGTATGTCTGTTGTCATGGTGTCATTCTTGCCGTATTTAAGCAGTATGGACTTTTGTACATCCTTCATATTGTCACAGGAATCTACAAAAACAAGGTCTGCTCCATGCTTGCTGGCAACCCGGTGCATGTACTCAAACAGGGCAGCTTTAAAATATCCCGGCGTTCTCTTCATGCTATACGACTCAACAATGTCGTAGAGTGTTTCGTGGGGGCTGAGCTGCCTTTTTGTTATGTGCATGACCATGCTTTCGAAAGCTTCACCTAAACTGTATAAAAATATTGTGTTTCTCTTCGGGTTGCTGGGGTCGCCCACGATATATTCCATGCTTGATTATGCGATTAAAAGTTAAAAAAACTACATGCAAACATCCTACTCCACGAAGCGGCTGATTCTATCCATGCCCTGTTTTATATCATGCATCGAAGCGGCATAGCTGATTCTCACATGACCCTCGCGGCCGAAACCCAAGCCATGGACAAGGGCAACGTGCTGCTTGTCGAGGAGCTCCATCACGAACCTGAAGCTGTCAGCCGCATGCTCATGTCCATCAGGCAAAGCAGGGAAGACGTAGAAAGCGCCCTGCGGCACCGGGCACCGGAAGCCCATGTTGTTGAGTTCCCTGACCATGAAGTCGCGCCTTTTCCGAAACTCCTCTTTCATGCGCTCTACGGAATCCTGTGGGCCCTGCAGGGCCTGCACAGCAGCGTGCTGCAGAACCGATGATATGTTCGATGTTGAGTGTGACTGCAGGGCGATCATTGCATTTATTTCCCTTTCAGGGCCTGCCACATAGCCAATCCTCCAGCCCGGAATGGCATATGTTTTGCTCAATGTGTTGACGGTGAATGTCCTTGCTGCAATGTCCCCGCCCAGCGAACCCGGGCTTAGCATGCGGTTTCCGTAGACAAAGGGCTCGTAGCACTCATCGGATATGATGTAGATGTCTTTCTCAACCGCGAGCTCGGCTATCCCCCTGAGCTCACTCTCATCCGCCATTGCGCCCGTTGGGTTGTTCGGCGAGTTGATTATGATGGCCTTGGTTTTATCGCTTATCTTTTCGGATATAGCCTCTGCGGTGAACTTGAAGTTGTCATCTGTTTCAACTGTTACCTGCCTGCCGCCTGCAAGGCCAATCATCTCAGGATAGCTCACCCAGTAGGGAGCAGGGACAATCACCTCCTGCCCGGGGTCGAGGATGACCTGCATTATGTTGTAGAGGGCATGCTTTCCGCCTGCTGTGACCATGACATTGCTCTCGTTGCACTTGATGCCGTTATCCCTTTGCAGCTTTTCAGCTATCGTGTGCCGTAGCACCGGAAGACCCGGTGCAGGGGTATACCTGCCAGTGCCTTTCTTCCCGAGCGCTTCCTGAACTGCGTTTTTGATGTTCTCAGGCGGCTCAAAGTCTGCTGGCTGGCCGAGGCCAAAGTCTATGACATCGTGGCCTTCGGCCTTCATGGCCTTGGCCTTCGTAGAAATGGCAAAGGTAGGCGATTGTTTCACTCCTGCGCCGCGCTGCGACAGTCCTGTGGGCATAGAATTAACCTTGGAAAACAGGCTTAAATTCGTTTTGCTGGTTACTTTTCCGCCTTCAGCGCAGCCTGGGCCGCAGAAAGGCGGGCTATGGGAACCCTGAACGGGCTGCATGAGACGTAGCTAAGACCTGCCTTGTGGCAGAACTCAACGCTTGAGGGCTCACCGCCCTGCTCGCCACAGATGCCGATTTTCAGGTTAGCTTTTGTCTTTCGGCCATTCCGGACTGCGGTCTTTATGAGCTGTCCCACGCCGTCCTGGTCAATGGCCTGGAACGGGTCGCGTGCAAGTATCTTCTTGTCAAGATAGTGCTTGATGAACACACCTGCATCGTCACGGCTGTATCCGAACGTGGTCTGGGTGAGGTCATTGGTGCCGAATGAGAAGAAGTCGGCATGCTCGGCAATCTCATCTGCGGTAAGGCATGCCCTTGGCAGCTCCATCATCACACCAACTTTATATCCGACCCCAGTGCCCTTGCCGTCCATGACCTCCTTGGCCTTTCTGTCAACAAGCTCCTTCATTATCCTCATCTCATTGACATGGCCGAGAACAGGTATCATGACCTCTGGACTGACGTCAATGCCTTCCTTCTTGAGCTCGCAGGCAGCCTCGAATATGGCCTGGACCTGCATCTCGTTTATCTCGGGATAGACAATGCCAAGCCTGCAACCCCTGAAGCCGAGCATTGGGTTGAACTCGCTAAGCGATTCTATCTTCTCCCTTAATTTCTCTTCGCTGATGCCCATGTCGTTTGCTATCTCCTTTATGTCCTTTTCTTCCTTTGGAAGGAATTCATGCAGCGGAGGGTCAAGCAGCCTTACGGTTACAGGAAGCCCTTTCATTACCCTGAAAATTTCAGTGAAATCCTTCTTTTGGTATGGAAGGAGCTTGTCAAGCGCCTTTCTCCTGCCTTCCTCGTCTTCGGCAAGAATCATCCAGCGCACGGCGCGTATGCGCTCGCCCTCGAAGAACATGTGCTCTGTCCGGCAGAGGCCGATGCCCTCTGCCCCGAAGTCCCTCGCAACCTTTGAGTCATGGGGCGTGTCCGCATTGGTCCGGACGCCAAGCTTTCTGAAGCCGTCAACCCATTCCATAAGCTTTCCGAAATCACCTGTCATCTTGGGCTCTACGAGAGGCACCTGCCCCCTGATAACTTCGCCCGTGCTCCCGTCAAGCGTGAGCCATTCGCCTTCCCTGAGAACGATAGCAGATGCCTTCAGTTCCTTTGCCTTCTCACTAACGGAGATGTCCGAGCATCCTGCAACACAGCATTTGCCCATGCCCCTTGCTACGACAGCGGCGTGAGAAGTCATTCCACCTCTTGCCGTCAGAATGCCCTGCGCGGCATTCATGCCTTCAATGTCTTCAGGGCTTGTCTCAGTACGCACGAGAATGACCTTCTCGCCTGCATCAGCCTGTTCTGCTGCATCATCGGCTGTGAAGACTATCTTGCCTACAGCAGCGCCTGGTGACGCGGGAAGCCCCTTTGCTATGACATCCGCCCTCCCCTTCCCTGCTGGGTCAAGCTGCTTGTGCAGCAGCTGGTCAAGCTGCGCGGGCTCAAGCCTTAGCACAGCCTCCTTCTTGGTTATCAGCTTCTCTTCAACCATGTCCACTGCTATCTTAACCGCTGCCTGGGCAGTCCTCTTGCCCGTGCGAGTCTGCAGCATGTAGAGATTCCCTCTCTCTATGGTGAATTCAAAATCCTGCATGTCCCTGTAATGCTTCTCAAGCACCCCGTATATCTTAACGAGCTCTGCATAGCTCTTCGGGAGCTCCTTTTTCATGTCGTCTATGTGCTTTGGCGTCCTTATGCCTGCAACAACATCCTCGCCCTGCGCGTTGATTAGGTATTCACCGTAATGTTCCTTCTTCCCGGTTGCGGGGTTCCGCGTGAAGCCAACTCCGGTCCCTGAATCATTACCCATGTTGCCGAATACCATCATCTGCACGTTGACGGCCGTGCCCAGGTCATCGGGTATCCTGTTCATTTTCCTGTATGCAACAGCGCGCCTGGTGTTCCATGAACTGAAAACTGCATTTATAGCAAGCCTGAGCTGTTCCTTGGGCTCTGAAGGGAAGTCCTTCCCGGCATTGTCCTTTATGGCTTTCTTGTAACCTTCCACGATATCCTTCCAGTCCTCTGCTGTGAGCTCGGTATCATATTCAGCACCCTTGGTCTTCTTTTTCTCTTCAAGAATCTCCTCAAAATTGGAGTGCGGCACGCCCATCACAACGTCGCCGAACATGTTTATGAACCTTCGGTATGAGTCATATGCGAACCTTTCGTCGCCGGTTTTCTTGGCCAGCGCGCGCACTGTGTGGTCATTGAGCCCCAGATTAAGCACGGTATCCATCATGCCGGGCATTGATATCTTCGCGCCAGAGCGCACTGAAACAAGCAGCGGGTTCTCCGTATCACCGAATTTCTTGCCCGTCTTTGTCTCGAGCTTGGCAAGGTTTTCATCAATCTGCCCCTCGAGCCCGGGCACCCATGTCTCTCCGTTTTCATAGAAACCAATGCATGCCTCTGTGGTAATCGTGAAGCCGGCCGGCACAGGAAGACCTATCTTAGTCATCTCGCCAAGGTTCGCGCCTTTGCCGCCAAGTAGCGACTTGTCCTTCGTGTCTCCCTCACCGAAGAAGTATACCCATTTCTTTTCTGTCATAGGATTCTGCTCAATAGTTGTGAATAAACATATTTAAGCATTGTCCCTTTTCCTCTTTTTGCTGCTGAACCTGAAGAAATAGGAAACGGCTGTCAGCAGCACTATCAAGAGCATGAAGAGCAGCTCAACGCCCCAGAGCGCCAGAAGTGCGGTAACAGCGAATCCTATAATGGAGAACAGCAAAACGCTGGCCCCGTACATTATTTCACCGGATGGCAGAAGCGAATCCACGAGCATGAATATGCCCGCAACGAGCAGAACTGCCTGCAGAAGGAGCCCGTATGGGGCAAAGACTCCGCCGGCTATAAGGCAGCCTGACAGGAAGCCGTTAAAAATGCTGTGCGGCTCCGTGAGAGGTGAGTAACCAATTCTTTGTGCCATGTCCTTCGCCTTGCATCCTGTGACGGGCCGCCTTAACCGTAGGTGCCCGCAGCAGTAGTGACCGGTGTAGTTTCCAGGTTGAAGTGCTTCTGAAGCTCCTTCCTGAAATTAAGCATGTAGTTCCTGCAATGGGCAATATATCCCCTTCTGGCCCTGTTGTAGAAGAGGTATGAATACATGTGCCATATCGGGCTCACGATGGCACCCCAGCCGGAGAACTCGGTTATGACCCTTCCGTGCATGGTAAAGCTGAAGGAGCCTTTGTTGGTTTTCCTGTATTTCTCTCCCTGAAGCTTCATCATTATTCTGATGCTAGTGAACCTGCTCGGCTTCTTCCTTACCCACCAGCGCGAATAGAATGTTATTGGGTCTCCGCTTATGTCCCAGTTGAGCCGATAATTGTTTGTGCCTGATGCACTGACATGAAAGAAGGGCCTTATGCTTTCGGTAACCTTCTTTGCAACACCCCACGGGTCAGGGCCCTGATACTTGAGCCTGACATATCTGTCAGGCGCCATGCAATCATCTCTTATAACTATCTTTCCCATATATTACGCCATCCTATTGATTTGGTTGTGGATATTTATGATTTTTTTTCTTCCTTTGGTGCGGGTTTTTCCTCTTTCTTGAGCTCGTTGCAGAATTCCTTCATCTTCTTCATGAAGAGGACGGTCGAATGCCTGCATTCCTCCCCATACTCTTCCCGTTTCCTGTGGTAAAAAACCCTGTGCCAGAAGGTCCTCAGCATTTCGTAAAAAAGCGAGCGCTGCCATAGCGTGTCCTGGGGATATTCACTCCTAAGCAGTCCGCGAACTGCTATCTTGGCGTTGCCGAGTTCCGCTGAACCTTCACCGGCAAGGTCAAACCTAATATAAAGGTATGTGAAAAGGTCCATGTCCTTGTGCAGCCACCACCTTACCTTGAACTTGTCGCCTGTATCAGTCTTGCCCCAGCTGTAATCGGTTTCCTGTATCTCTGCATCAGAAACCCTGAAAACAGACTTCATTGTATCATACATTTTGCTGTAAATTTTTGTCACGTCAGGGCCGACAAAGCGCATCTCAACGCCGCCGGGCTCCTCAACAAAGCAATTGTCTTCAAGCACCATCTTGGCCCTTGCGAAAACCATGCAATAACACCTCAGTTATATTATATATTTGACAAACAACAATATTAATATAATGCTGCGCCGCACAAGCGGTTGGGTGGTTGTTGAATGTTCGGCTGGTTAGGCATCGTGGTTGGCATCCTGTTAATACTCATAGGCGGGTTCCTCGTGTTTTTCTTCCCGAACACACAGGAGCACCAGCCCCCGCCATTCGGGGTGGTGGGCGTTGTGCTTGGTCTGATACTCATAGTGGCGGCCGTCGTTCTTATTTTTTGGTAAGACATTGCTACTCCATTATGCCGGGTTCCCTTTTGCCAAATTTAGGATGCGCAGCAGCCGAAACCAAAGCATTTGCATAAGCAAGAGTTTTATATTTGCGGAAAATAATTATTTAACATGCCCCTGAAGCGACTTAGCGAACCCGAAAAACTGAAGCTCAAGGCCGAGCTGGAGTCCGAAGACAAGGGAATAACAGCCAAGCTTGATTCCGCAAACCTTGTCATAGATGTCCTGCAGTCTGTTTCTGACGCACGCAGTAGCCCCTTCACAGGCGAGATGATTTTCGGGGCGCCGGGCGAAATGGAGATGATACTTGACTGGACAGCCGGCAGGGGCGCGGGCTCAAACGTCTATCATTCGTTCATCTACCAGGCACCCAAATGGAGATACACGGTGAAAAAGGTTGATGACTTTCTTATTGTCTCTCCTGCCTATCCGGAATATTATGAGCGCACCCTTGCTCAGAGGGAGAAGATTGAAGCGACCATAAAGACCGGGCTGGCATCGGCTGCCCAGGCGGTTGCCGACTACGAACTGATAAAGCACGATTACAGGAGGTACAGGGAGGTAATCGACTATTTCAAGAGCGCGGAAAAGGGGGCTGACGAGCACGTACTCAGGTCGCTTTTCGTGGACAGGGTTGACGCATACACAGGCGAAGGATACTCAATGATAACCATGGCAAAGCGGTGGCCAACCATAATAACCGACTTCATAAGGATGAAGGCCGAATGGGATGAAATAAGCCAGATAAAAAAGGAGCTTGATGTCTCGCAGGCAGAGGCCACTGTCCTGAAAACCAAGAACCAGCTTTACAAGGAATGGAGGGAGCTCTTCCTTCCGGATATAAAGGAGAGGGTATCAAGGATAGAAACCCTAATGAAGGCAAGGAAGAAATCGGTTGACGAATACAAGGAATGGCTGAAGCCATACCTGGCAAAGTATACGGCCATGAAGGACATGGGCGTAAAGGACCCCTCACATTTCGTTTCAGACGCCTACACCACGCCGGGTTTCGGGCAGTCAGAGGCCCTGGTAATGACAAGGCTCTGGGTCTGGAAATCCTTTTCGCCCGAAGAGATGGGAAAGCCGGAGATGAAGTTTGAGGCAAAGGGCGGTAAATGGAGAATAGACCCTTATGACGATGTTGTAAAGAAATGGCAGAAAAGGATAGAATACAAATACGGCGTCAGATTCACGGAAGATGATATTGAAGCCATACTCAAGGATGCCACGAAGAAACCCGGAATGAGCGATGTGCAGATGATGTATCCCGAGGACATTTATTACATACTCTTTGACATGACATTCCTTTTGAGCCTGCTGAAAACGCCGCCGCCGGAGGGGTTTGAAAGCGACAACCTCATGGTTGCGCCGATCAGGACTTGGGTAATGTCGCAGAATGCGCTCCTCATACACCTGATGGAAATAAAGGCAAGAGAGTCTGCAGTTGACCACTACATAAACGAAATAATAGGGTCAAGGGAGCTTGAGGAGCAGGCCCTTGAATCAATAGAGAACGAGTTCAAGGAGCCGAAGAAGGAAAGGGCCCCCAGATTCATGAAGCTAAGCTCTGCCGGGAGCAAAATCAAGAGGGGCCTGACACGATTTGCGCATCTCTTTGTCAGGCCCGGTCCATATGAGCCGATATTCTTTGAAAGGGTCAGCAAGATGTACTTCAGAGCAACAGGTAAATTTTATGTCCAGCTTGTAGACTGGTTCAAGAAAAAGATGCAGGTTGAGTAGTTGTTCATGGATTAATCACAGAATGTAAGGTGCGGGATAGTTTGCCCGACATCAATGAGAGAACCAATCGGGCGTCATCACAGGATGTAAGGTGCGGGATATGCTGAAGGTTGGGGTCACGACAGGATTATATACAATAGCAAGGACAGAGGAGCTTGCGACTTCTGTGAGGAAGATTGGTTTTGCGCTTACGAGGGGAACCTCTGTCATAGAGATATCAGGCGACGTTCCCCATGAGATTACGGAAACAGACGGCAAGGAGATTAGATATATTGTAAAAAAACAGGGGCTGGACATATTGTTTCACGGAAGCCTTACCGTGCCCATGGGGCTCCCTGAAAGGGGCGAATGGAGGGACGCCCAGGACCACATGCAGAAGTCAGTCATGTCAGCCGTGTACTCCGGATGCAAATATGTACTTTTCCATGCCTGCCTGAACGTATGGCTTGAGCTGATGACCTACGCAGGAAGGAAGCTAACGATGTCATTCTGCGACCACGAGGGAAGGTTCATATCAGAGATACTGAAGGAGAACAGGCAGCTAAGGGAATGGTTCGTTGAGCACAGGGGCGAGGATTACGCAAGGGACATACTCCTGCCGGAGGAGAGCCAGCAGGTAAACAGCAGGTTCCGCATAGAAAGGAGCAAGGTTGAAAGGGAGATAAGCAGGATTGAGGCAAGGGCAATGCCCCACAGGGACGAACGGACAGGCAGGTTTGTGCCGCCGGAGCTGACACGGGAACAGGCAGACGAGCTAATAAACAAGAAGCACGATGAGCTCGCAAAAACGAATGAAAGGCTGCTCAGGGAAGCGCTGCTGAAAAAGCTCAGCAAGGGAGGCAGGTGGGACAGCGAGGAGCTACGCGGCATCATAGGCGTGATAGACGGATACCACATACTTGCTCACCACATGTTCTACACAAAGGACCCTCTCTGGGTCCAGATGGCGAAGATATACGGCATAGATGTTGACTACTCAAACAAGAACTGGGTTGACGAAAAATGGAGGCAGGCTGAGAAGAAGAATGACCGCGTGTTCAAGGAATTCTACTACGGCACTGTTGCCGCAAAGTTCCTTGAGGGTCATGTAAAAAAGCTTATTGAATGGATAGACAACGACCTGATGAAAAAACTTAAGGACCCTGAACTGAAAAGGATAGCAAGAGAACTGAAGGTGACCATAGAGATACCGGATGCAAGGGATGCAACGCATGCGGGGCTGCACCTGCTATGGAGGCCCAGGCAGGTTTATGCCGCTGTAAAGAATGTAAGGCAGAAGCTCAAGACCGACAGGGTCTGGCTCACCATGGATTTTGAGCACGTGGCCACACAGGGCAAGGACCCAATAAAGGAGATGAAAGAAACCGTGGAAATGATACCGGACTTCGGGAGCATTGTGCTGTCCGTGCATTCCAACGCACCGAATCCCATGCACGCCCATGAGCCGCTGGAGCTGGGAGACGAAAGGATATACGAATTGCTCTGGACTCTGAGGAAAACCGGCATGGGCAAGGATGGCAGGATGAGTTACATAATATACGAGAGGGGAGGCGCGAAGGACCCGTTTGCCAAGTCGATTGAGGTGCTGCGGCTCTGTGTCCAGTTACTCGAGAAGGAGATAAAGCCCGACAAGCTGCCAATGGAGTTCTACGGCATGAAAGGGCCTGTTGCAGGCGACGTGCAGAGGCAGAGGCAGATAATACACGACCACGCATGGGAGCCCATGAAGGACCTTCTGGAGATATCCGAAGAGGAATGGACAATGCTGTCGCAGGCCGCGATAAAGAAGGGCAAGAGGGCCGAGCAGTGGAAGCGCGGGGAGTTCCGCTAAGCGGGCTTAGGAGATTTTTAAGCATTGCATCTCTTATTCTAAACATGGACAGGTATCTCAGCGACGATGACATAGTGGTCCGGCCAAGCGTTAGCATAGAAGAAAGAAGGGGCTTCAGTGAGGTTGAGATGGCAGGGGTCCTGGCCAGGATGGAGGAAGAGCAGAAGACTGTGATGTACAATGTCGGTGTTGGCGGCAGCCTGGCCGCACAACCACTGGTTCACCAAGGCCGAATATACATCGGCGCATGTGATTGTGGGAAAAATAACCAAGACTTTTTATTGCACGGATTCAAATTAACTGTAGGATTGTAGTTAACTTTATAAACCCTTGAAAATCATTATCTAATAGTGATAAAATGGTAGCTAAAAATCCCAGCGGTGGGAAAAGAGGAAAGGCAAAGGAAACCGCAGTAAAGACTGCGGCAAAAGATGAGAAACCAAAAACCGAAGCAAGAACAAAGCCTGTTGAAAACACCGAAAAGCAGGTAAGAAAGATTCTGAAAGAGGATGTTAAAGAGCCTAAAATTGGCAAAGGCGGGCTTGACAAGAAGAAAAGGATAGCAATTCTGAAGAAATTTACCAAGGATGTCCTGAAGAAGCACGGGCCGCTTATCCGCTCCATTGTTCTTTTTGGCTCAACGGCGAGGCAGGAATTCAAGGGCGAGTCGGACATAGATGTTTTCGTTATCATTGACGACACCCGCACAAAGGTATCCCCCACCATGAAGCAGAAACTGGAGATTGACTTCGAGAAGACTGCCAAGAAATGCAACAAGCTGCTTTCGGTGCAGCAGCCATACCTACTGACCGAGTTCTGGGGACTGGTACGGATAGGCCACCCGATTGTTTTCAACTTCATAAGGGAAGGCGTCCCCATTTACGACAAGGACATATTCCTTCCCATAAAGCGCCTGCTGCAGATGGGTGAAATCAGGCCATCAAAGGAGGCTGTTGAAAAATACATAGAGCGCGGGCCCAAAAGGGTAAAGCGCGTGGAAAACGCCAAGATGTACATGGTGGTGGAGGACTGCTACTATGCCATGCTTGAATCAGCCCAGGCGGTTCTGATGTTCCTCGGCAAGAGTCCGCCCAGGCCGTCCGACGCACCCGAAACCCTGAGAAAGACTCTCGTCAAGATGAAGATGCTTGAAAGCAGGTATGTCAAGGACCTTGAAGAAATACTTGATGTGAGGAAGAAAGTGGAGCACAAGAAGCTCAAAAAGATATCCGGCACAGAGCTTGACAGGTGGATTGCCAAGACCAAGAAATTCGTCAAGAAGATGCAGGGGCTCATAGTCAAGGTAGAGGTACTGAAGCGCGAAAGCATGGTGGAAAAGTCCTATGCCGTAATGAGTGAAACAGCGCTTACGCTTCTCAAGGCAATAGACAGGCTCCCGAAAAAGAAGGATTCAATCAGGGTAGCCTTTGAGCGCCACGCAGTGAAAGCGGGCATGGTGGACAAGAGATACCTCAACATCTTCGATGGGCTGGAAAGGATGAAAAAACTTTCACGCGATGGCAGGATAATGGACATACCAAAGCAGGAAATACTGATGCACAGGGAATATGTAAGGAAGTTCATAAGGGATGTCGGAAGGGTCCTTAAAACCAAGATGAAGGGTGAAATCTAAATTATTGTTTCACCAAGCTGCCGATTGTTTCAGAGATTGTTTCACAAAAGGCATGAAATGTATTTAAAAATTTAAACAACAAAAAATTAACATGAAACAATCATATTTTTTGGCGTTGCTGACATTACTGATATTTTTTTCCATGCCGGTTCCTGCTGCGGCATTCGGGCTTGAATATTACGGAATACAGGACCTCATCAATGATGACCTCACCACAGACACAATCATAGGGTTGCAGTTCACGGAGCCCATATCAAAGCTTGACTTCAACCTGAATTTCAGGGTATACAACCTTACCACACATGCAAACTTTGATTCTGCAGAGTGCACTGTTTCATACATGGACAAGCAAAGCCTCATATCATGCCGTTTCGAGGGCATGACAGAGGAAAAGAACTTCCTTACGCTAAGCTTCAAGTCAAGGGGCAGGGTGGTTAAAAAGGAGGACGGGTACCAGTTTGTATCCAATTACGGCATCTCGGTTCCTGTGAATGAGAGCTTTATCATAATAAAACTGCCTGAGAACAGCGTTCTTATGAAGGAGATTGCAAACGAATCCTTTTCCCCCGGCGACGGCACCACAGGAAGCGACGGGAAGCACATAACCGTTCACTGGCAAAGGAGCGGCCTGGGCGTAGGCAATGATCTGGAGTTTTCGGTGCTTTATACCATGCCCTTCGGCGGGCCGCTTTTCAACATACTGATTGTTTCAATGACCGGCGTTGTCCTCGTTGTGATGACAGGCCTTGCAATTTACATCAAAGGGGGCGGGCCCGCGGAAACTGCAACGAGCAC